>Ga0164297_10005931_pt1 | contig 10341 bp, 8 predicted proteins | sample GEODES058metaG_FD_113539 | JGI IMG/M metagenome (GOLD analysis project Ga0164297, IMG submission 113539) | Dystrophic lake water microbial communities from Trout Bog Lake, Wisconsin, USA - GEODES058 metaG | ecosystem: Environmental > Aquatic > Freshwater > Lake | place: USA: Trout Bog Lake...
AATATCTTTTGGATCAACAAGACGAACAGTTGTAGTTTCACCGTTTTCATCTGTCATGTCAAGTCCACGTGTCCAACGACCATGTGCAACAAGGATATATTCACCTGGTTTTACATCTTCTTGCTTTGGTCCAATTGCTACTACTTGTGACCAACGAGGACGAATACCTTGTCCTTTCTTATCGTCATCAAGAATAATGATGCCGCCAAGTGTCATACGTTCACCAAAATCCATGTCTTTGACAAGAACATTGTTCTTGGTTGGTTGAATTTTGCGATAGTCAGTGTGATAATGAAGTCCACTGCTGCGTGGACCAATGAGATTGGTTTTCATATTCTTCTTCTTTGCGCTCTTAAAATATCTGCTAAATCTTGGCTGCGAACAGTTGCATCACTTAACCCACCAGATGTTGATGATGGCGATGTTGGATCAACTGTCTTTGCATTTTGTTGTGATTCAATAATGTTATCAAATCCATTATCAACAGGTTGTTCAAAAATATCGGCTACCGCAGCAGCATTTGCTTCATCAGAATTATTATAAACAGTGTTATTGCTTAGCGGCGAACCCTTTTGATTATTATAATGTTGTGTCATTAACTGATCGCGAGTCATTACGATTTCTCCACCTTGCCCAAGTATATCACCACGCGCATTTTGTCTACTATTGCCAACGGCGATAGTTCTTTCTTGTTGAATTTTTAGCGCGTTCATGTCTAAAAATTTACCATTTGCAGTTCGATGCATCTATTATTACTCCTACGGTATTTACCGCATAAATTCATTGAAGTCTAAATTTTGTCTTAAACTATGTATTCTATGGACACCAATCAAGTATAAAACAAAGCTTGCCACACTTGATCCACGACCAACTCCCCATACTACACTATTCTTGCGCATGGTGTCAACAAGATATTTTAAGTATTGAAGCAATGGCAATAAATCTCGGTCAGCATATTCCATTAGTTCTTGACCAGCACGTTGCAGTTCATTTTGATCCTTGCACTGATCTAATATCCACTTGGCAATATCTAAATCTTTATATTCCTGTGGCATAAACCATTCTTGTTGGTTCATACTATGATATTCTTGTATTGACCCATTTAAGGTTGCTAGTTTCTTAAGCGGCTTATAATCCCAATACAAACTGGCTATTGCAGAATTATACTTTTCTGGATTAATAATAGCAATATCATCAACGGAAAGTTGCGGATTTATATAAAGTAAATCCGCTAACTCACTATCACTGATTATACTGCGACCATATTTGTCAAGACTTGTCACCCTTAATAACCTCTGGCTTCCATTTCTTTAACGGAATAATATTGTTTTCCGTATTTTTCTTAGATATTTTAACAGGTTTTTTCTCCCATTGCAATATTTCTGGCCATTCGTTTTCATCGGCTAGCACTATAAATTCTTTATTCTTTTTGGTTGGAATATCCCAAGTAGTGGGGGTTGCTCTAAACCACCATGCTGGTTTATCCCAAGTTTTCATTGCCAAATCATCCATGATTTCATCATTTGTTACAATATCTTCGTCAACATTTAAGGCAATGTCATCGCTTTTATCGCAGCTAACAGAGATATATTCAAGCGTCATTCGTCCCTGAGTGATGCTTAAAATTTTATACCAAGTAACTACACCAATGATAAAATTATTTGGTTGATATGGAAGTGTTATAATTCTAGATTTGAATTTTTTATTAAAAACAGGGAGTAATGGATTATCAACATTGACAAAAATTGCATCTTGATATAAATCTTTTATCAAGCTGCGCACTCTACCAAATGCCACATGAGGATCACCGTCATTTATTGATTCATCATTGAAACCAATACTAATAGTATAATTGCATGGTTCAAGTAAATCTTTAAAACAGTTAATAGCGGTAAAGTTTACATTCCAACTAACTTCACTCATCCGACATCCAAACTATCTTTGAAAATTGGATTTTCCTTTGCAGCGGCTGCTTCTTGTTGATACCGCTTATTGATTTCTTCTTGATAGGTGTCTAAAACGCTTCGCATTTGTGGTATCATATGATTGTGTCCCATACGAGCAGCCCATGCCATTTTTTTGTGTATGTCATTCGTTGTTTTTAACAACTCATCCAATGTTTTTCCTGTTAAGTCACCTATCATTGGATGCATTATAGATCACCCTTCTTACGGTTTTCACTGTGCCAAGCATCAAAAGTGCCGCCTGGATAGCGAGACTCTAACTTCTTGACATTCTCATTGATAACATCATTTGGATCAAGCCCAAGTGCAGTGCAGGCATTAACCCAATACCACATAATATCGCCTAACTCTCGCTTCATATGAAATACATTTTCTGCATTAAGTGGCTTGCCTTGAAAGAACATCTTCTTGATGATCTCGTTAAATTCACCGCTTTCAGCACTTAACCCCATGCCAGCAGTAAGAAGCAAGGCTGGATTAATCTTGGTTTTATCTTCTTGATATTGACTAAGCTGCTCAAAGCGTTCGCTAAAAGCATACTCGTGTTTACTTGGTTCGCTTGTTACTGCGCTTACAAATTCTTGATATAGTTTTAAATCAGTCATAAAAATGCTCCTGATATAATATATCTATTATTAAATCAGGAGTCAATAATTAAAGTTGTGTCTTGAACCACTGATTTACAGTTGGATTGCGAGGCGCACCAATGAAAGTATAACCAAGATGTTGGCCAGCAGTCAATGATGTAACATTGCCGTTGATAACATTGCCAGCGACCAAATAAAGATTGCTAACATTAACATTCGCACTGATAGTTAGATATTGTCCATCAATTGGATAGCTAGGGAATGAAACCGCAACATTAGATAGCGCACCAGTAGAACCATTGTCTAAGATCAACTTACTTACGACAGTAACATTTGCTGTGTTTGTAGTGCTTGCACCATTACTAATGTTTGCATAGTAATAATCTGGATTCATACGAGGACGGCTAAGAGGGAAGATAGTATAAGTTGAGCCACCATCATCACTGATGATTTCATACCAATAATAACCTACGCCACTTTGAGTATAACCAATGCTATTGTTTGTTTGGTTATAATCTTGCAGATACTGTGTGCCATAAATTAAGCCAGAAGGCCAAATTACACGATGAGCAGTGTTGGTTACATAAATTCTTACACGAATACGACCAGCGGTACCAGCGGCTGGAAAGTTAGTGAACGCAATCTGAATAGTTCCGTTTGTCTGAACTCTTTGATAATGACCACGAGTATGATCAAGAGTTACGTTTGTGGAAATAATACCATTGTCATATTCTGTTTCGCGGAAATCTTGAATCTGCGCACTGGTAAGAAGCGTACCAGCCATGTTATTGTTAAGCGTCGTGCCAGTCAATGCACTCTTAACAATTACCTTTGATTGCAAATCGCTTAATTCACTTGATGTAAACGTGAAGTTATTTTTAATGTTTGTAAAGTTATCACGGAATCCTTGGCTGTCGTTATCTACGCCTGCTACTGGATATGCACCATTGATATTATTTGGGTTTACGTTACTCATTTATGATTTCCATGTCTAAAATATTTAGCTGTTATAAGTTATTTATTTGTTGAATAAATCACTTGTTTTATTTTATCTAATGCTAGCTGAGTCCAGTTAGTATTCATTATATGATTATGATTATATTCAATCACATCATTAACAGATGAATATGCAGTATGTTGATCCATGTTGCTAAGTTTTAAGACTTGTTCAAACGCCGCAGTCCATCGTTCTTCGTTATTTTGAATAGAATCATAACTTTCGTCTATTAAGTTACCGAATGTTTTGAATCCTAGCTTTCTAAGATTTTCTAACATCTTCCATCCGCTAAACATAACAAAGATTCGTTTTGCTATAAATGGTTTAGATGTTTTTTCAGTATAAAAACTATAATCATTGTTGCAATTAGTTTCTGCTATAATACTATAAGCGGTATCATTATAAATTTTAATAGGAATTATTCTACTTAATGCTATATCAACGCCTTCATATTGGCAAAATTGTTCGGTTCCTGCTTTTCCTTTGAGTGGCGTTATAATATTTGGTTCCCATAAAAAACTATCCCAAAAATTCTTGTAATCTTCGCCATTATCTGAGTGCTGATATGTTAAAATACAGTTGTTGTTTAACTCATGTTTATTAATCTGATTGTATATAAAATCACGATGCGTTCTTGGTCTGCCTAATAATGCATCAAAAAATAGCGGCTTGTTATAATCAGTATTCAGTTCTTGTAACTTATAATTTAGATTATGCTTATATGAATTTATAGTTGTTTCTAAAAAATACATCCACAAAATTATATTATTACTATACTTTATATCGTTAATAAAACCACTTGTTACCCAATAAACATTATCTTTGTGGCATTTTTCATAAATGTCAAAATGAAAATCATGCATCTCAGTATCAAAAGAAAATACTAAACGACTGATAGAACTGAGTTTGTTTATATAATCAGCAAATAAATCATTATCATGAATCATTGGATTATCATAATCAAACGCTCGACCTTTTGTAAAAGCAATCTTGTTATTAGAATCTTTTGCAATAAATTCTTCTAAGTCATTACAAATTTCATATGGTTCTTGCAACTCAAGTTTGCTTATCCAATGATCCACTGCATGATAGTCACTAAAAATTAACATTCCGAATACTTAACCAAGAATGGTTGTGCGAGGAAATTTAAGATAGCTGTCACTTGCAAACGGCAATTGATACTGATCTTCGTTATTAATAAATTGTGTTTGATGACTATCAAATGTAGTTGGTGCCTTCAACTGAATAGTTTGAATATTAATCTGTTCATATTTTGGAACTGTTTGATTTGATATCCCAACATGCGACGAATTATATTGCAATGTTTCGCCAGATTTAGCACCAAAAAGAACTTGAACAACTTGGTTGATGAATATTTGCTGAGTAAATGTCAAATATACTGTATTATCAGTAATGTTAATTGTCCAAACTCCGCCTCGTTCATTAACGGTTGCACTGCCATTTTGAACTTCGGCATAACCAGGCACGATTGCTCCATTCAAATTCCAACCTTGGTTATATTCATTTGGAAATAATCCAACATTATAATTTTCTTGGGTGCTGAACACAATAGTCTTGCCATCCCAGTCACCGCTATTATCGCCATCAAGACCACCAATAGCATTAATTTGAGTGATTGTATGACCGTTTACTTGGTCAAATGGTATATCAATTGCATAAGCTACTGATGCACTTGGAGTGATACTCAGCACATATCCAGTATCGAATGTAGTATATGATTTTGTTATAAATTTTCCTGTATTCAAGTCAAAATTAATATCCATGTTATTATCAAAGATATAACGATCAGATACAAATGGAATTAACTTAATATCTTGTTTTGGAGTATTTCTAAGATTAAACAAGACGCGCTCGCCAGTTCCAGCTTTTAAATAGGCTAACACTGCAAAAGTATTGAAACCTAAAATATTGCCATCTGGCTGAATACTAGTAAGCCATTGTGGTAATGTGTTGCTATCTGTTTCGCCAATGGCAATATCAATATCATTGATCATTAAATTTAAATCATTTGGATAAAGACTTTCGCCACTTTTTATTAGGAAACTATTGCTTGGCACAGCGCCAGTTAATTTTCCGTTAACCAAACTATAAGTTTTAGTATCTTCGAATAAATCAACATATATGACATCATAAAGTGCATTACCATTACTATCTGTTGCAGTAGCATAATGATAATCGCCAAAATAGAAACGTTTATTATAATGACGGCGTTGCATGGCAGCAATATAATCACTGGCTTGACTTGGAGTTAATCCATATCCTACCAGAATTTTAATATCTTTCTGAATACCCCAATATGGATCGTTTGGACGATAGATGTCATTATAATCAAAATAATCAGTATCAGTTAAAAGAAAATCAATAATAGTTCGTTTTGCAACACTTGGCAAGCATACAAGATATAGATTGTCATATGGAGTATATGTTACATTGTTAACAGTAAGAGTAAATGTCTGTTGACTGCCAATTGTTTGACTATAATCATAGGCATCTACTATCATTTTATAAGTTCTATCAATAGTAGTTGGGGCTGTTGTTGTTCCAATCAAACTATTGGTCACATCAAATGTAGTTGTACCTTGATCCAAACTAAATTGTTGGAAACTTACTCGCCCACTTATTGATCCATCGCTTAATAGTGTCAATCCTTGTGGGATACGACTTCCACTTACTAGTGAATAATATAATTGACGACCGCTTTTTGCGGTTGCTTGTAAGGTTAACTGACTTACTTCGCCAGCATTGATTGAACCTAAACTTGATGGCGTAATCCAATTTACATCTAGGCTAGTTGCACCTAAAATTGTTATACTAAAAACTTTATATGGACTTACTATCGAACTATCAGAAGTGCTAGCAACCTGAACAGCAAATGTATATGTTTGACTAATGGCTGATTGTGGAGGAATATATCCAGTTAACCATCCAGTAGTTGAATCTAAGGATAATCCAGGTGGAAATGCAAAGTCACTTTTATCCCAGAATCCAGAATCCCATGGAACTGTATCAACTAGCGCAGGATTAACTGTATTCGGATTTCCCTGTGCAAGTTCAAATGCCGCTGTATCATTATCAACAGGAGGACCAGCATCCCATCCAGTTCCGCTAGTAGCAGTAATGTTATAACTTACAGCAATGTTATCATAATCTATGCCTTCAAATTTAAAAGCATAAAAGTTTCCACTTGTAAACGTAGCATAATCGCCCAAACTATCTGTGAGTAATATAGGCTGACGATAATTGGAAGTATCGCTGCTTATATTCGTATCATCATCAGTTAGTAGTGTATTATCAGCACTAATTGCTTCGTGATTGAAGACAACGATGCTATAATTTCTTATATCAAAACTTTTGCCGTCACTTACTTCTATTGCAAAGTAATATGTTACTTTACTAATATTATTAAATGACTGACCAATTGGCAAATTTAAATCACTTTGATCCCATGGAGTAGCATCCCATGGGCTTGCATCAATATCCCAACCACTCGGTGGAACATAATTTGGAATAAGCGGACCACTAATAACGCCATCCGCACTTAAACTTGTGCCTAGTGGTAAATTTCCACTTAGCAATGAAAAAGTTAACTTATCACTATTCAAGTCAATTGCGCTTATTGGTATATTAATAACAATACCATCAACAAATTCACCAAGCGCAGTATAATTACTTGTTAATAACTGAGGAGGATAGTTACCAGTGACAGTTATGGTAAAGCTACGATCAGTAATTTTTCCACTAGCACTGATTGCACGAACCGTGAATGTGCTTGTTCTATCTTGCGTAACTGCTTCTGGAACGCCGTCGATACTATATGTGTCTTTTGGATTACCAGTTACTTGTCCACTGCTATCAATTTGTAGACCAGCAGGCAATTTTCCTGAAATTAACTTATAATTAACATCTTTTCCGTCTGGTTGACCAGTTGGATCAACTGCTTGAAGTCCTAATTCAAAAAATTGCAAGGCTTGAACCTTGCCAAGATTTCCAGTTGGAGTAATCCATTCTGGATAACCTGTTGCATAACCTTGTGCACTTTCCTCGGTCAATACATCTATCTGTTGAAATAAAGTATTGCCAACAACATAAGGATAAACTGGCGCACCAGTATTATCAACCGTGCAGAAATAAGCATAAGTTCCAGTTGGATAATCTGGAGTAACGCAATAACGACCATTGTGGGTATCTAAATCTCCACCACCGACAAATTGATAATCTTCAATAAACATACCCATTGGATATGTTGTTAAATCATGCGCAGTAGTGGCAGCACGATAACTTGGAGATTTTAATCCATAGCCAGTAGCCATATTCTTAACGCCACTGGTATTATCTAACGGATTTACATAACCGCTTGGTCCATAAATTGGAAATCCATCCAAACTAAAACCAAGAATCTTGCTATGTCCATCAGGATGAAATAAACTTCCATTCAAATATGAAATAACATTAACTTCTGGCAAGCCATGAACGGTGCTGCTATATGGACGACCGCCTCGCCCACTTAACCAAATGGGAGCAAAGCTATAATCACTATAAAAATATTGTCCACTAGCATTTGGGCGTCCACCAGAAAGGTCTTGCTTGTACCAGTGTTGACCATTATCTATTTGCCCTTGACGAATACCGTTTGCATAAGTTTGATCAAAATGAAATCCAAATGGAGTAGTAAATCCAAATGGCGGAGCAGTATCAATTGCTGCTGGATAAATTGCAACGCCATTTAACCAAAAACCAACCAACTGTTGTCCAGTTGTCATAGGATTGGCGGTTAAATTTTGTCCACTATTGTCAACCCAGCTACGATTATAATATTCGGCTAAAATAGCAGTGCTTTCATATATGCTGCCATATCCATGATAAGGAATACCAGTGGCAGTAAAATTTACAGTATTGGCAATTTCATTGTTGATTGGAACATTTGTCAAAAATGTCCAATTATCACTCACGTTTATTAAACGACCAAGTTGAAGGTTGGTGGCTAAACCATTAAACGACGATGCCATACTTTATACGCTCCACTAGGATATTTATTGGTTTAACAAACTCGTATCCAACGAGGTCCACCTGGCAATTGTTGCGGTATAGGATTACCATTATAAGGAGCAAATTTTACATAATGCCAGCTTGCAGGAGTGGTTGGACTAATACTTGAAATATTTCCACTAACTGTGCTATCATTTGCAATAATACGCAAGCTGCTAACATTAATATTGCTGCCAATAGTTACTTTTGTTCCATCAGCAATAGTAGAATTTGCTGGTAGATATACATTTGCAACAGCAACATTGCCACCAGCAGTATTATCAAGAATTAAGGTTGATACATTGCCATATAGCGTTGCCGTATTACTTGAAGTATTAGCAAGATTTGCAAAAGCATAACCATTAATTGCAATATAACCTAAAATATAGCTTGTGCTAGATACACCATTGGCAGCAAGATTGGCAGTTGAGTAATAAGTTGGCAGATAGTTAGCTACACTTGCATTGCTATAAAGACCAGTTAAGTATTGTGAACTACCAACAAAATATGTTGCATTAACATTGCCAGTGGTGTTAACATTGCCTGCATTAATATTGCCGCTATAACTTGGAAGATATGAGGCAACTTGAATATTACCATACATGCCAGTAAGTAAGCTACCGTTACCAATAAAGAATGTTCCGCCAACATTGCCTGTTGCAACAAGATTGCCAGCAGTTAGGTTGCCACTATATGTTGGCAAATATGTTCCAAGATATGCACTTGTTTGCGTATTGCCATACATACCAGTTAGTGTACTGCCATTTCCATAATGATAAGTTGCGGTAACATTACCAGTGCTTGTAATATTAGCAACAGTGACATTGCTGTTAAATTTAGCTGTTCCTGTTACTTGAAGTTTGTTTGTAGCATCATCGGTGCCACCAAGCACCCAACGGCTGCTGGTGATGCGCCCTGCCTCATTAGCAGCTAATGTATTATCGGTATGGAATACAATTGCTTTGCTAAGAGATGCAGTTCCGATAGCAATATTGCCATTGGCAACATATAGATAAGCATCATTTGGATAAGTGATAGTAAAGTTACTGTTGCTATAATTGTTAGAATTGATACCAAGATCAACATAGTATGCACTATCATTACCATTGTTAGCAGTTGCAACGACATCGGCACTGGTGCTAGCACCATTGCCAATGTTTTGAATGTTAATTTGAGTATAGTTTGTGCTATTATCTACAAAGCTAGCTGTTAGATAGGTTGTAGGAACAGTTCCCAATGGACCAACGATAAGATCATTAGATGCTAGCAGATTTGCTGCGTTGATATTTCCGCTATATGTTGCATAATAACCAAAAGTATTGCCTGTTGTGACAATATTGCCGCTACTATAAATGTTTCCAGCAATACCGATACCGCCCTGAATAATTACTGCGCCTGTTTGTGTGCTTGTTGCTTGTGTAGTATCATTAACCCAAATTTGGGTAGCAGCGGCAATGGCAAGGTCACCAGTGCCATCAGCATTAATATTAATATTAGCATTGGTGCCTGCTGGCGTAATAATGTTGCCAGTAGCACTTAGCACAAGATTTGCACCCGCACGAAGCGCCACATTTCCGTTTATGTTAACATTACTTGCTAACACATTGCCATTATAAGTTGTTAGGTAAGCAGCAACGTTGCTATTGCCATATGCGCTTGGTGTAATGCCATTTAGACCGCTTAGATAATATCCATTACCTGTCACGAATCCACTAGTAGTTAAGTTACCAGTTGCATAAATGTTACT
>Ga0164297_10005933_pt1 | contig 10339 bp, 11 predicted proteins | sample GEODES058metaG_FD_113539 | JGI IMG/M metagenome (GOLD analysis project Ga0164297, IMG submission 113539) | Dystrophic lake water microbial communities from Trout Bog Lake, Wisconsin, USA - GEODES058 metaG | ecosystem: Environmental > Aquatic > Freshwater > Lake | place: USA: Trout Bog Lake...
GATGCGAATACAGTTTCAACAATCGTTAGTAGGGATAGCGCCGGAAACTTTAGCGCTGGAACAATAACAGCAAACCTTACAGGAACAGCAAGTTTAGCAAGTTTAGCAACACGAGCACAAACAATAGACATAACAGGTTCAACAGGAACTTTTTATATAGCACAATTGACATCAAGTGTTTCAGCAACAGGTCAATTACTTATCACAAATACTGGTCTCACTTTTGCGACGGCAACTGGAACACTGACAGCAACTAACTTTTCGGGACTTGCTTCACGAAGTTCTACAATTGAAATAACGAATGTTGGTTCAACAATTTATCAAGTATTACTTGCTTTGAGTTCAGGTTCAAGTAAAACACCTTACACAAGTAGTTCATTTTATTTTGATACAACATCAAATACACTCACAGTTCCGAGTATATCAACCACAGCAAGTACAAGTTCAACAATAACAACAACAACAGCTCCGAATGGGAGTTATTACTTTGCTTTGACAAATAGTTCTGCAGGTGGAACATCACGAACGTTGTATGTTGATGCTGGTCTCAGTTATAACTCTGCTACCGATGCTCTTTCAGCAACAACCTTTATCGGTGCTTTAACAGGATCTTCAACGAGTGTCGCTACAACAAAGTCTCCAACAACGTCTGCGACGTATTATCCTGTGTTTGTTGCGAGTGATAACACAAGTGTTTCACAGGTTGTGTATACAGACGGCAAGGCAACAACACCACTCAGTTATAATCCAAATACAGGAATACTTACAGCAACTGGATTTTCTGGTGGATCATCAGGTCTCAATACAACTGGAACAACAACACTCGGCACAAGTTATATCCCATTTGTTTCTTTACAAACTGGAACAAACCAAACTGCTTATACAGACGGAACAGCAACCCCTTTAACTTATAATACAAACTCACAAAGTTTAGGCGTGTATAATATTAATGCTAAATATGTATCTACTGGAGGTTTGTATGTAAGCACAAATCAGTTAATTTACGACCAAACGACTACTTCACATTATTGGAATATACAAAGCAATTCAGATGTTCTTAGTTTTAATAATAGTTGGAGTTCAACAAATATTCCACTTGGTTTGAATGGTGATAAGAGTGCGATACTTACAAACAATCAATTAGCAAACGGAAATACACCAATAACAAGTGCTGAAATGGATACAACCGTTGTATCAGGTTCAACACAATCAACTGCGGGAACATTCAACGAAGGTGCTATTTATATTTCAACAACAACAAATGACTATTCTTCCCTCGGAACTACAAGTTATTCACCAACCACACTTTCTTCAAGTGTTTCAATTCCAATTATTGGTGATAACCCAAACTCACGTATTATGACCGTTGCTGTTCCTTGTGGAGCAAACTTTTTAGTCGGCGCAACTGCTACAGGAACTTTCACAATCAACTTGACAAACGTTGTTGTAAGTATGACACGAAACGGAAGTTCTTTTACAAATTGGTCTTTTGTTCCACCAACATTTCCGATCACAAAGACCTACACAATCAGTTCAGCAGGGTTTGGAACACAATTCACAGTTCAACAACCTTTTACGATGTTGTATGTCAATTTTATACCAACAAATAGTTTTGCCTCATCAGATACATACGTTATAACTTTCGCACAAACATCAACGACTTCCGTGTCAGGTGGAGGAACTGTCATATTTCAACCTGTAAGAGGAGGTGCTACTCAGTTTTGGTGTCCTATCAATGGAGCAACAACAAATACAATTTCACCTAACTCAACTGGTTTCACATTCAACTCAGCACCTGCTATAGCAGTCCCTATGGCGATAGGTAAATCACTTTCAACAAATACTCTTACACTCAACGGTGATTACGTGAATGCAAATTATCTCAATTTAGTGTATTCAAAAGGGTTTTCATCAGTGATAACAAATATAGAACAGCTTTGTTTTGCCGGTGGATACGCAAATTACAACATAGTTTGGTATTTCAGTTCAGCACCAACTGCTTACACATCACTTTACATAGACCTTGTCTCAAAATCAGGTGTCAATCTTGGAGCGAATTGGTCGGGAAACCTTGGAATACTCGGGTCGAGTTATAGTTCAACGGCGTGGTCTTCAACACAGGCAATTATATGTTATATGTCAACAGGCACTGAGACATACTATTACGCAACTATCACAGCACCAAATCTTTCAAGACGTAAAACTATTACAGCAACAAATAATGGTTCAGCATCATCAAGTATAGCACAAGTTCCGATGATTTCTTGTGGAACAAATGGTTCAGCAGTTGCTTACCCAAGTTTGCTCTGGGGAGTTGTTGGGAGTGCTGTTAACGGTCAAATCAACGTGTACGGTTGGAATTAACGCAACGCTTGTTAGTTCCGTTATAGGTATATAAAGATATTTATTCAATTCTGGTCGACCTCTATCGTATCTACCTCCGACCTTTATATCAAAATCAACGATTTTTTCACAGTATTTCCAATAAAAAAGTCCATCTTCAAACTTAAAGAAAAAGTAATACTCCTTATCAAGGTTCTTTTTAAGAAACGTTATTTTATTCATCCCAACCATAGTTGTCGGATAGGTATTTGATTTACAATTTCTACTTTTCAATTCAACAAAAGATTTATCATTAAAGTAATCAAAGACGTGATAAACCCCTGTAAACTTTAGTGGTCCTGTCACCCTTTCAATGCTGGTCTTGAGTAAGACTTCATTTGATAAACCCCAAGCAAGGTCTTTTTGCATTTAATTAATTAAGTATTTTAATTTCAGGAAAAATTAATTTCTTTAGGGAAAGTATAAAATGACGAAAGACGTTGGTAGAAATAAGTTCGATAATATTGATGATGCGATTGCTTATTTTAAGGAAATCTATGGTGTACTCCCAGAGAGTGTGATTAAGGATGTCATAGAGTTTTGTGTAAAGAACCCAAATAAGTTTCCAGATAATCACGACACCATTGACATTTCCAAACCTCCTTTACCTAAGAAAGAAATTGAAAAGGAAATTGTAGGAGCAGTGGAGTTTTTTGAAGACCCTAACGACCCTAATCTCAAGGTGATAAAACATAAGGACGGTGCTTGTCTACTTTCCAAGGAGGAAGCAGACGAACTTCAGGAAAAGATAAATAAAGCACTCGCCGAGCAAAAGGAGGATGACGTTAGAAAATATCAAGAAACCTACGAGCGCCATAATAAGGAATTACTTAAGGCGAAGTTAAGGGATCTCAAAGCGAAGAGGAGCAAATCTTAGAGTAATAACTTTTCTCTAAGAGAATATTGCTTTTTAATTTAATTTAAAAAAAAAATAAAAGTTAGAATTATAAACAAAATGGACCTCTTTGCTGAAAGTCTGATTATGCCTCAGAACCTCAGGTTCTACCTCCATCGTCTTGCTGATGACGCACAACCCTCGACCAACATCCTGAAGATTAATGCAATGAACTCAACCACTGCTACGTCTGGAGGTTTAATCACCGTGCGCCTCCCTATGTCACTTATTGATCTTAACTCTTTTGCAATGTTTTTTTCTACTAACGTTACGAATGGTACGAGTTATTCAGGTGTAGCACAGACCATTCTTCCAAAAGGAATTGAGAGCCTAATATCGAGAATGGAAGTAAGTATCAATGGACTTGGTCTACTCAATCTTCAGCAGTATAATCTTCTATACTCTGTTCTAAAGGATAGTCATCAGGACCTCGACAAGTCTTTGATGAGACGTGTTCTCCAGAACGAGGTTGATACCACACCAATCTTTGTTCCTGCTACACCCTCAACTGGTGCTTCTGTTGGTTCAGGGCAGTCAGTGTTTGTCAGTTCTGTTACTGCTTCAAGCAGTTCTGGTGCTACTAATGCTGTTGTATCTGGTGTGTGTGGTGCTCTTTACACTGGTCTTTCAGTTGGTTCTGCAGGTGAAGATGCTGGAAACATCCCTTGGAACCAACTTGGTTTTACTTTTACGACCATTACCTCAGTCACTGTTACTGCTGTATCTACTGTCCCTGCTTACGTTCAGACCATCAACAACCAGCAAATCAACGGTCCTCTTGTTACTAAACTTACACTCACCGCAGTCGGAACAGGTATTTCTTACACAGCACCAAGTTCTTACCCAACAACTGATCCTCAGTATTCTTTCAGCGTATACGTGCAGAACCCTACAAATGTGGGCGTTACTCCAACTGCTGTCACTGTCCCAACAACTGCTTCTTCAGTTAATCAAGCATTTTCTACCTCCACTCCTTATACCGGAACTGCTCCGTATTATCTTCCTAACCAGAACCATTACCATTGCATCAGCGACTGGTTATCCTTTTTTAAGGCACAACCCAATTGGATACAAAGTCAGATGCTTGGTGAGGTAGAAATTAGGTTAACCCTTGCAGATAACTCGATTTTATGCTATCCTCCAGACGCTTCGATCACAACTCGAGGTGATTACCAGCTTAATAATATTTACTTTACCATTAGAACTTGTTCTTTTGATAACAATATGTATGATGATATCCTTAGTGAGAAACTTGCTGACGGAGGTGAGTTGGAAATACCTTATCCAAACATTTATAATATTAATCAGGTCCAATCAGCAGGAGCATCATCCACACGCTTTAGTGTTAATACCCAGTGTCTTAACAAGGTCATCGGTGTCAATCGTCCCAGTTATTACAACACAACTCTTGGTTCGATGAAACATATCCCTTGTGGTTATGGTGTTCGTGCTGACAACAACGTTGGTATGGTTCATAAAGGAGCATATTTCCAGACTTATGCTGGAGGCGGTATCCTTCCTTTCTCCGCAAGTGCGGTATCATCCCCTAACCTTTGGCAGTATCAAATCAACAATAGTTTTATTCCAAACGTTAAGATAGACCCATCTTTCGACTACTACAATCACCTTGAGAGTTGGAACCTCCATAACGACTGGTTATCATCCACTATTAGCGGTAACCCTGCTCTATACCTTAATAGCAATTACCAAGCGACTATTGCTCTGGACTTTATGGACGCTCAAATCCCTCGTCTATGCTCTGGAGTTGATACCAGAGGTGCGGTATCTGTTGCATACTTTTTACAGGACAACAATAACGCAAACGACCGAACAGACATTTTTACCCTCTTTACGTCTATATTAAAGGTTGGTGCGAACCAGCAGATACAGGTGATATACTAAAAGTATACTAAAAGTCAAAAGTTTAGTCAAAAGTTTAATTTAAAATAAAGTTAAATGTTTTAATAAAAATTAAAATATTTCATTTTATTACAACAACAAATGAACGCAAACGTTAAATCGAGGTATGCTGATATCAAAGTTAAGGTTGACGGGAATTACGGACCTTACACACCCTACTTACACCAAACTGAAATCTTAAGCGACTTGAATAAACCATCTTGCAGTATAGCACAATTCAATCGCATTCGTGGTAAAAACCATCTTCTTGAAATGACACAACCAAAGAAGATGTTCTATGGATACAGAACACCTAAGACATTCCCAAGAGTTACATACGCATTGGGTTCAAGTGAATACACTAATATTGGAACAGATCGTGCAGTAGGTCCTTGCAAACACGGAGGACGTTCCGCATTTTACACTTATCCAAGTGATAAGCAAAAACCAATCTTTCGCAATAAAGACATTCGACTTCAGTTTCCTCACTTTCAGCAAATGGTTTGCGATGTCATTCAGCAACCTCCTAAGATGTATGGTGAGTATAGTCAAAAGATTTCTCGCAATTTAGTGCTATAAAAGGTAATGTAAATTAAATTAAAATAAAAAGGTAATGTAAATGAAAGCAAGAAAAATTAAAAATGATGACTTTGATATTAAGTTGCCGAAAAAACAAGCATTTACTATTGAAACACCTCCAGATCAATTACGACTTCATCAAATGATGTGTATCAGCGCTACCCGTGGGACGGGCAAAATGGTTATCGGCGGTTCTTGGTTGCAATCACTTAAACGACAAAATTGTATGGACCGAATATTTATAATGTCACCAACTATTGAAAGTAATCGTGAAATGTTAGCACCGCTTGAAATATTACCTGAGGATGAATATCATAATGGTGAGGCATCAAGTATTGAAGATATTATTCGTAAGTGTAATGAGGAGATGGATGAATGGGAAGAATATCAAGAAGCGATGTTACTTTACAAATTACTTAATGATCCTAAAATTGATATTGACAGAATTAAACCTGAACTACTTTTAAAAGCACTTGAAAAAGGATATTTCTCAAAACCTCCTGAAAGTAAATACGGACATAGACCTATCCTTGGACTTATTGTTGATGACTTACAAGGTTCTAATATATACAACAGCAATCCTAAGAACCCATTCATTAATTTACTGCTTCGACATAGACACGTTGCTAAAGGGTTAGGAATAACAATCGTAATGATGGTTCAGACATATGCTGGGTCAGGTGGAGTTCCTCGTATCGTCAGACAGAATATAACCAGTCTGTTGTTAGGACCTCAGAAGAATGTTGAGGTGATAGAGCAAATAGCGAACGAGGTTGGAGGACAAATTGATAAAGAAACTTTTATGAAAGCATATTCAATTGGAACGCATAACGATCATCCAGACAAACCTAATCATAACTTTTTATTGATTGATTTTTTTCCTAAAAGTCCTGAAAAAATGTTTCGACGTAATTTAAATACTTATATTTACTGAAATAAAATAAAAAAGTATAGTATATCAGAATGTCTTTGGACCTTGTTAAAACGAAACCACTCATTAAGGGTAATTATTCAAAGGCAACCAAAGTTGATGAAGAACGGGTTATCAAACTTACCAAGTATCCACAACTAAGGCAAAGACCTTTTTTCACTCCTCAAAGACTTTTTATCACAGCACCACTTGATGTATATGGTAGACCACAAACAACATTTACAGTTCAAAGTAAATTGATAAATCCTTTACCACCTAATACAATGTGTTATTGTGAAAGTTTCTTTATGAATAATATTGTAGGACCGTCAAATCCTTCACGATATGGAGTGTTCCAAGGAAATATTACTTCTACAACGTGGAGTTCTGGTGGAACTTTTCAAATCACAATTTTGATTAATCCAAATCCTATCACCTTTACGTTGTATGACATTATCAGTTTCACAACAAGTGAGGGATACAACGTTGAAGCATTTGTTTCAACAGCATCTCAATCAACACCAACATTTACTATCTTAGATCCAACAAGTTCTTATAGTGGTAAAACTGTTCCTATAATTGCAAATCCGGACTTTACAGCAGGTTTTAGTAAAACATCGGTAGCGCAACTTTTACAAGTTGATTATACTGGATACAATGCTTATTGTCCTGCTCTTTTAGGAACAAGTTGTATTAATGTTGAATTACTTAATTACACAAGTCCTGAAGTATTTGATACTATTAGTAGTAATTATTCACAGATTATTGCATCTATTCCAACTCCTCCAATTTATAACAGAACTCAGTTGCCTCAGGAAATGGGATTTTATTATAGTTCTTTATTAAATCAGAATGGCTACCCTATCAGTGATCCAGAACTTATTAATAATAAGACACTTACATTCCGCATTACATATAACACGGGTGGTCCAAATCTTATTTTACCTCAACCAGCATCTCAGAATAGTCCTCAACCTTATAACCTTGCGCCTAACTATACAGCGACATCTGGTAATGTTGTTATTCCTTGGGGAGCTGGTATGTCTGGGAGCACAAGTCCTGCTGGATTTGATAATTACATTGCTCCAACAACTCAATATTTTGTTCCAACTTATAACACAGTGCCTATGATTAAGTTTGCTCTTTGTTTTTACCCTCTTGGAACTGGTGATACTTCCGACCAATATCTTTATGAAAAATAACTTTGCTAAAGGCAGAATATTAACTTTAAAAAAAAAATATCGGTTAAGTTTAAAGTTAATGAAAGTTGCTAAACAAACACTTGAACGACTTGCTGAAAAAGTTGTTCCTAAAGGAGCAAACGCTACTGGAGAATATTCAGTTGACCGTATTAGAGGTTCACATAACGCTATTGAGTTTCCTGAGAAAGTTGTTAAGGTAAAACCTTTTTGTGTTTATCCTTACGCATTTTATGATAAATATGGTGGGTATGCTAAACCGTGTGCTATTAATCCAACGTATGTTGTGAATACTCTACCAAGGTTTAATTAACTTTGTCAAAGACAATTAATTAAAATTAAAATTAAAATGTTTAAGATAATTATAAAAAACTCAATGATGCTCCATAAACATTCCATCGATCGACCTGCTATGACTATCCTCCCTCTTGGTTATTCCAGACCACATCACCTCCGAGAACATAAAGTTGGTGGAGCAGTAGTCCATCATCACCATCACCATCATCATCAATTTGGGGAACATAAAGAACACCACAAAAAACATCACCGACATCACCACAAAAAATAACTGCTTTTAATAAACGTTCTCGTGATATGATACTTTCTAAAGGAACAGGTAATCATAAATGGAAAGTTAAAATAGGCAATCGCACTATTCAATTCGGTGCTAAAGGGTATACCGACAGAACATTAGGAGCAAGTGATGAAAAAAAAAAGGAGTATATAACACGTCACAAGTCCAGAGAAAATTGGACTAAGAGTGGGTTATATACTGCTGGTTTTTGGAGTAGATGGTTGCTCTGGAACAAACCCACGATACAAGAAAGTTTAAAGGATATTAAGAAACGGTTCGGTGTTTCTTAATCGTTTTGTTATGTATACTTTCTAAAAGTCTTATTTGTGCTAATGCTTTAGACTTGGTTGTGTGCTTAGATGCAAAGTGTTTTGTATTTTTATTTTGAACGGCATAACCATCGTGAGTGCGGTGAATGAGAGTATAAGGCATTATGCTAAGAACCGTTATTTTAAAATTGGTAAAAAACCCATTAGGGAACTCCAAAGAGTTTTTTAACAATTAATTACTTTACTTTAACATTGTAAGGAGTTTCATTTTTAATTCAATCCAATCAGTTTCATTTTCATTATCAAATGCTTGGAAAATACACTCATTCATATCCTTAATCTCTTTCTTAATCTTTTCAACCTTATTAAGATGAGATTGACGCTGGTTTTCCTGTTCTTGATTTATCTGTTTCTTTGATTTAAAACCACTGAAACCATTCATAGGTTTACCATTAAAATGTATCTTACGGATTTTAATACGTTCATCTTTGGTAAGTTCCATACCAAACTTTGTTCTATTAGTTGGTTCGTAGATTTCGTTATAGTAATCGAGTGCATCTGTAGAACTTACACGGTCCTTGTCGTTGCCGGTGTATACTAAATAGTTGTCAATAAATGCTTGAACGTTAGACATTATGAATGCTTTTTACTTTAGTTTATACTATAGTCTTTAAGTAACTTTTTTTTAACCGACTTATATTTACCCTAAGGTAAAATGCGGTAATTAATTTATTCCATTTTAATAATTTTAGTTCCTATTACATAGTGAAAATTAGCACTACAGTGATTTAGTTTACTTACACTACAAATATCACATTTTTTACAATGTAATTTCATTTTTAATTCTAAATGTTTTTCTGTTTTCGCATTATATTTTATATTACATTTAGTATTCCAAATGATAGAATTATCACCATTCTTATAGACAGTTTTATTGTTATGAGGCATTGTTGGTTCTTTGAACCGACTTACAATCACCAAAAGGTGAAATGCTGTAATTAATTTATTTTTTTGGTTTTCTAATATCAATACCAATTTTATTTAAATATTCTCTACCTTGTTTAATAGTTTCATCATTATCACCACCTGTTGATTGAACTAATGTGACTTTAGAATTAAAAGTATTCATAAACACACGAATAATTTCATTTGTATCATCTTTCGATACTTTAAAAGTATTTTTTGCTTTTAATTGGTGACTTATAAAAATGATGTTATTACCATCTGGTTCGCAATTACAAACTTTAAGTTCATATATTCCATCTGATGATTTAAAAGTAATAAACATCTTGAACTTTTTTTAACCGACTTATATCTACCCTAAGGTAGAATGCGGTTTTGTAATTTTTACTCCTTTGAACCAAGATATTTCCAAATCATTTCTCGATTACATTCCGTCCTGCAGAAATAACCAAAACCACTTACCATCATACAATCACCATTAATATCCTCACACAACGCACCGATAGGGTCTATTGGAAAATCATCACAATCAGTTGGTTGAATAACAAAATAATAAAAGGTCTTGTCAAAAAACTTATACGTTCTGAAATTATTTTTTAAACAGTCAACCTTTTGCTTTTTCCAAAGTTTTAATTGAGGTTTCATTTCATTATTATCATAAACAGAACC
>Ga0164297_10005934_pt1 | contig 10336 bp, 4 predicted proteins | sample GEODES058metaG_FD_113539 | JGI IMG/M metagenome (GOLD analysis project Ga0164297, IMG submission 113539) | Dystrophic lake water microbial communities from Trout Bog Lake, Wisconsin, USA - GEODES058 metaG | ecosystem: Environmental > Aquatic > Freshwater > Lake | place: USA: Trout Bog Lake...
CTCGACTGGAGCCACAGGGTCGACTGGTGCGACAGGGTCAACAGGAGCCACAGGTGCCACCGGAGCCACAGGAGCCACAGGGTCAACAGGTGCCACAGGCTCAACAGGCTCAACAGGAGCCACAGGTGCCACAGGTGCCACAGGAGCCACAGGGTCAACAGGCTCGACTGGAGCCACAGGCTCGACTGGAGCCACAGGGTCGACTGGTACGACAGGGTCAACAGGAGCCACAGGTGCCACCGGAGCCACAGGCTCAACAGGCTCGACTGGAGCCACAGGCTCGACTGGAGCCACAGGGTCGACTGGTACGACAGGGTCAACAGGAGCCACAGGTGCCACCGGAGCCACAGGAGCCACAGGCTCAACAGGTGCCACAGGCTCAACAGGCTCAACAGGCTCAACAGGCTCAACAGGCTCGACTGGAGCCACAGGCTCGACTGGAGCCACAGGGTCAACAGGAGCTACAGGTGCCACCGGAGCCACAGGAGCCACAGGGTCAACAGGTGCCACAGGCTCAACAGGCTCAACAGGAGCCACAGGTGCCACAGGTGCCACAGGAGCCACAGGGTCAACAGGTGCCACAGGCTCAACAGGCTCAACAGGAGCCACAGGTGCCACAGGTGCCACAGGAGCGACTGGTGCTACAGGGCAAACTGGCGCTACTGGGCCATCCGGAGCTACAGGAGCCACTGGACAAACTGGGTCGACAGGAGCTACAGGGTCGACTGGCGCTACAGGTGCAGGATTGTATTATGTACAAGCCCCGCCGGCGCCAGCAACAGCAACTTTGGTAAATGGCGCAAGATGGTATGATCTATCCACTGGTAATGAATATGTTTGGATTAATGATGGAGATAGCGCGCAATGGATTACACCGCTAATTTCAGGAACAACAGGAGCTACAGGAACTGGTGGGTCAACCGGATCTACAGGACAAACAGGTGCGACTGGACCTCAAGGCATAACTGGACAAACAGGTGCGACTGGTGCTACAGGTGCAACTGGTCAAACTGGTGCCACAGGTCCTCAAGGCATAACTGGTCAAACTGGTGCTACAGGGTCAACTGGGCCTCAAGGAATAACCGGACAAGCTGGGTCAACAGGATCGACTGGTGCCACAGGGTCAACTGGACCTCAAGGAATAACCGGACAAACTGGGTCAACAGGGTCGACCGGGTCGACCGGTGCTACTGGAGCCACAGGTGCCGCTGGTGCCGCTGGTCAAACTGGTGCCACTGGCGCTACAGGTGCTACAGGGTCAACTGGACCTCAAGGAATAACCGGACAAACTGGGTCAACAGGTCCTCAAGGCATAACTGGTCAAACTGGTGCTACAGGGTCAACTGGACCTCAAGGAATAACCGGACAAACTGGGTCAACAGGAGCTACAGGCCTAGGCTACTCTTCATTGACCGGTGCTATGGGTTACTTGCCGGTTTTTTCATCTCCAACATCATTAACAACTTCTAACATATACCAAAATACATCTACTTCAAGAATAACGATCGGAGGAACTGGAGATAATGGTGCAGGAATACTTCAAACTGCTGGTAATATCGTTCCAACGACTACGGCTACTTATAATCTAGGATCTTTTTCATATCAATGGAATCAATCATATATTGGAGGAACTGCTTATTTTGGTGGTAATGTTGGGATAGGAACTACTGCTCCGACACATTCATTGACATTTCCTTCGACTTCGACTGGTATTGCATATTATAATACAACAGATCAAACGACTAACTATGAAAGACTTCGAATGTATTGGAGTAGTAGTATATTCAATATAGCAACTGAAGCTGGTGGCACAGGATCTGCAAGAACTATAAACTTCATACAGAACACACAAACTAAGCTTTCAATAGGTTCAACTCAAGTAATAGGTGCTCTGAATATCGGATTCACTTCTGCGCTTGCTGGTTCAATGTTAGGTTTAACCCCTACATTGACTGTTTCTAGTGGTACTCAAAATACTTTAGCTATCATACCAACAGTCAATCAAAGCGGTAGTGCAGCTTCAAAAGGACTTTGGATTTCTCCTTACCTACAAGCTACAGGATCCGGCGTTAACTACTTAATAGATGCTGGCACAAATTCGGCCGCTAATGGTGGAGGTACACATACATCATTATTTATTGTCAATTCAATAGGTAATACATTGATTGGTACAACTACCGATAATGGTAATAAACTTCAAGTTACAGGAAATACTTATGTTTCTGGTTTATCTAATATAGTTTCAACCGGAGTTACGGCTTCTATAATCTCTTCAGGAAATAATACGGTTGGTGGAACAGCTTATTTTGATTTTTTAAAGGTTACTAATACTGCATCAGGAGCAACTAATGCCTCTAAAACATTTAGAATTGACATAAATGGAGCTTGGCAAGTAATTAATAATACATACCAAACTACAATATTTCAATTAACTGATGCTGGAGTTCTTCTTACTCCTGGAGGAGGCGCTTCGGATCGTAGAATAAAAAGAAATATTGAACATATCGATTATTCTGCATCAGATATTATCGATAGACTTATTCCATCTAAATATGAATTCATACAACACCCTGGAATAAAGAGACATGGATTTATTGCTCAAGAGGTTCTTAATGTTAAATCTGATTTAGTTTTAGGAAATGGAAATGAAGATGGAGGTATGTATGGATTAGATTATGAAGGAATTTTAGCTTTAACAGTTAAAGCTCTTCAGGAAGCTAACACAAAAAACAAATTATTAGAAGATAGAATATCTAAATTAGAAGAAATTGTATCAAAAACATTAAAATGATATATACTATATGCCTAATATAAATTTTCCTTCACCAGGGACAACTGGACAGACTTACATATACGGTAGCAGTGTTTACACTTACAATGGCTACGCGTGGGTATTGACCACATTAATCCCAGCATCATCAACAGGCGCGACTGGATCGACTGGACCTACCGGTGCGACAGGTTCATCTGGCACAACTGGTTCGACTGGACCTACAGGGCCCACAGGTCCTACGGGTGTTACAGGAGCCACTGGTGCCACTGGTGCCACAGGGTCGACTGGAGCCACTGGACAAACAGGCTCAACAGGGTCGACTGGAGCTACAGGGTCGACTGGAGCCACTGGACAAACAGGCTCAACAGGTGCGACTGGCTCAACAGGGTCGACTGGAGCCACTGGACAAACAGGCTCAACAGGTGCGACTGGCTCAACAGGGTCGACTGGAGCTACAGGGTCGACTGGAGCTACAGGGTCGACTGGCTCTCAAGGCATAACTGGACAAACAGGCGCTACTGGAGCTACTGGAGCTACTGGACCTACCGGAGCGCCGGGAAGCACAGCATCGGTCGTTATGATCGCTGGCGCTGGCGCTGACTCGACTCTTAGAAAGGATGCAGCGAATACCGCGCCTGGATATAGATCTTTTGCAGTAGGCGGAGACAATAATGCGTCTAGCGATTATTCAACAGTTGCAGGAGGCTTTGACAATAAAGCAGGGGGAAATTATTCGTCAATCTTAGGAGGCGCTCATAATAGTTCCAGCGGGTATCATTATTCATGCTTATCCACTATTCTCGGCGGAGCTTGCAACGTAGTAAGAGGTGGATGTGTCATCGGAAATGTGATATCTGGTGGATGGGATGACATGACAGGGATTGGCTCAGAAAGTATAGGCCATGATGGCAGACCCAAAACCAAAGGAAATACGATTTCTGGATATTGCGGTTTGTATTTATCTAACATTGGCGGTGGACACTCTAACTTTATTTACGGACATTGCAATACAGCTTCATTCACTACAATATCAGGAGGTTACTGTAACTACATACAAGGAAATCCAAACATAAACAAAGCTACGAATCCGTGGACTGTATCAGGATATTGTGTGGCCAACGGAAGTGTTATAGGTGGAGGGTCATATAATTGTATCCTCCAAGCCAAACTTTCCGGTGGAAATGACACTATAAGTGGAGGAAATTCTAATGTTATTGTAGATTCTTATGGATTTAGCACTATAGGAGGTGGAAACACAAATAAAATTCATGCGTGTGGTCCAAATTCTACGATAGGCGGTGGGTACACAAACTGGATATATAGTCCAAATTCTACGATAGGCGGTGGGTACACAAACTGGATATATAGTCCAAATTCTACGATAAGTGGTGGGTACTCAAACTGTATAAGTTCTTCATCCGCATACTCTACGATAAGTGGAGGATATAAGAATTGTATCAATAATCTTGCACGCGAATCTTTTATCGGAGGTGGATGGTGCAATACTGTTTCCAACCCAGGCGATTTTGTCGGAGGAGGCTCTCATAACTGTATTCATAAAGCTTCTAATTGTGGTTATGCAGAAGTAATAGTAGGTGGAACGGGAAACTCTATCTCTGGTAATTATACACAAGGAACGTTCATCGGAGGAGGAGAAAATAATACCATTTCCGCTAACTATGCATATCAAGCTGTGATAGTAGGTGGAAAATGTAACACTTTAAGTGGAATTGAAGTCGAGTGGTCTTTCATTGGAGGAGGCTGCTGTAACACCACTTCTGGAAATTATACATACTTTGCGTTCATAGGTAGTGGTGTCGAAAATAAAATATTTGGAGACTCTGCTACCGAATCGGCAATTGTAGGCGGATTATTGAATTGTATAGGACATGCCAGCATAGAGTCTTCACAATCTTTTATCGGAGGAGGAGCTTATAATTGTAGCATGGGTATTGGAACGTTTATCGGAGGTGGATGGAGAAACTCAATATGTGGACCTACCGGTTCATTACCTGCATGTACTTCGCGTTATTCTACAATCGCCGGAGGACTTTATAACACTATAACTGCGTGTCCTCCAGGATCAAACTCTAACTATTCCACGATTTCCGGTGGACGTAGAAACACAATCTCAGGATATTGCACTACATACTCAACGATTAGTGGTGGATTGAAAAATACAATTTCTGGATCGTACTCAGAGTATTCTGCTATTGGAGGCGGAGTCTATAACTGTATATGCGGTCCAAACTCACAAAGAGCTTTTATCGGAGGAGGAGCTCAGAATTGTGTCTCAGGTCGTGGATCGAATGTGGTAGGAGGAGAGTACAACTTTACATGTTCACCGATATCGGTGATCGGTGGAGGCTGCGTCAATCTCATAGGTGCTACAAGTCCAGGCAACTACATTGGTGGAGGTAGACTGAACGGCATCGGTTACAATCGTTGTCTACCAATGTACACATCTCAGCACGAAGCTTATACGACCGGAGATGGTGTAGTGTGTGTACATGATCCAGACAGCGGAAACGGAAGTGCTTTTGCTACTAGCATGAGCGGAAGAACCGTTTATTTTTACAGCAACGACAATCTTTGCACATATAGAGCAGACACAGCATCAGCTGTTTATACTTCTTCTGATTACATCATTCGAATCTACGGATTCCAAGAAAATGTAGTAGGACCAGCTGCCACTGGAGTACTTCTTAACTATGATCCTACAATGCAGTTTCCGATGTATGACCATTTCTTAGGAGGAGGATATTTCAACCACATCACTACAAAATATGGATACCCCACTCAAAGTTCTGTCCTTGTAGGAGGAAGTTGTAATACGATCAGTGATCGTCTTTCTGTGATTGTAGGAGGTTATCATAATACAGTATCCGGTTATGGATCAGTCATCAATGGAGGCTATTACAATACCAATTCTGGTTGTTACGCTTTTATTGGAGCAGGATGTTTTAATTCAATAACTGCATCTAGTACATACAACATTTCTTCTATCGTAGGAGGATCGACCAACACAATTTCTAGTAACTATGCATTTGTAGGTGGAGGAATTGGTAACTCCATTTCAGGTTATGGCTCATCTGTAGTAGGCGGCAATAATAATTATATTTATTCTTGTTACGGATTCATCGGAGGAGGTATACATAACTGTATCACAACGAATTCTTCTTACTATGCTTCCGTAATTGGCGGAGGCGACCATAATACGATAGACGCTTGTACAGGATCAATCTTAGGAGGCTGTAACAACATGATTTCTGCGGGATACAGTTTCATAGGTGGAGGAAATCACAATCAGATATGTGGAGATCCACATACCGGCGGTTCAGTGATTACAGGAGGATCTGGAAATAAGATTCTTTGTTGTACCAACCCTACATACATCCCATACAATCCTATGCTTTCTGTGAATTCAGTTATTGGTGGTGGAGCTGGTAATTGTGCGCTAGGAAACTATTCAACTATCGGTGGTGGTGTATCAAACTGCATAACTTCCACATCGGGATACTATTTCAACAATTACCTCAATGGATGTGTAGGCAGCAGTGTCATCGCTGGAGGATCTTGCAACACGATCAGCGCTTATTATCAAAAAGGATCAACGATCAGTGGTGGTTGCTGCAATAAATTAGATGGCGGAAATCCTCTCATCGGATCTGTTGAATTTTCAACAATCGGAGGCGGATTTTGCAACCAAGTGAAATCCGCTTGTGCAACGATCGCGGGAGGAAGCAACAATATCGTCTGTGATTGGGATTTCGTCGGAGGCGGAGACAACAACAAAGCAATCGGTGGAGGAAGCGTCGTAGCCGGAGGAAGATTCAACTGCGCTACTTATATTGGTGGAGTGGTAGGAGGAGGCTGTTGCAACTCCAGCCTTGGATCTTACAACACAATCAGCGGTGGATATAAAAACTACACAAACTGTGAATATAGTACTATCGCAGGCGGACATGGAAACACGGCTACTGGATATTACTATCCCTCTACTGTAGGCGGTGGATTGTGTAACCTCGCAGGTGGAATAGAAACAGGCACCGCTGACTATGGAGGTTACACAATCAGCGGTGGATATAAAAATTGTGCGATAGCAAAAATTTCAACAATTGCCGGTGGAGCTTGCAATCATTCGACTGGAGACTATTCATTTATCGGAGGAGGCATTTGTAACACATCTGCTAATTCTAGTACAATTGTAGGAGGAGGAGGACAGAACACTGCATCTGCTAGGTACTCATCGATTTTAGGAGGATGCAAGAACAACATACAGACAAACAGCATCTATTCATCGATCGTAGCCGGTCTTGGTAACTGCATCAGCTATACTCTGTTCTCCAACATTGTCGGTGGAGATCAAAACTGCATCTGTGGAATCACCGGAGCTACTGGCATGACTGCGGGATCTTACGGAAATCAGACGATCCACTCGAACATAGTTGGGGGTTACCTCAATACTATTTCAGCATCTTATGCATTCATCGGTGGCGGTAAAGGAAATGTTATTGGCCCAACTGCTGCTTGTTCTTCTATTGTGGGTGGTTGGTACAACAATATATGTGCACCATCTAGTGTTATTGCTGGAGGCTCACATAATGCAATATCAGGATCTGGATGCTATTCTAATATAGGAGGCGGGGCAAATAATTCTATATCTGGATATTTCAGTGTTATAGGAGGCGGAAGCCATAATTGTATTAGTAGTAATTACGCTTTCATTGGCGCTGGAATTGGGAACACTGCATCAGCGTACGGATCTGCTATTGTAGGAGGATCTTCATTAACAAATTCATGTGCAAACTCTCTTCTTTCTGGCTGCTTACGTGGACAAAATCTTAGCGGAGGCGGAGCCATCACCGCAAATGCAGGCGGAACGATCGTTCTTTGTAGTTCAGATGCTAGACTAAAAAATTGTGTTGAAGGAATCAACTATGGGTTAGCATCAACGATGAAAATGAATCCGGTGAGCTTCTACTGGAAGGATCCTACACAAAACGGGCCGAACAAAGAGCTTGGATTCATTGCTCAAGAAATGAAAGAAATCGTCCCTGAAAGCATCGGAAAGACTTCAAGCGGTTACTACACATTTAACCCTAGCGCAATCATTCCGGTATTGACAAAATCTATTCAGGAGCTTAAATCCTGCAATGATTCGCTTAAGTCATGTAATGAGTCACTACAGAAACAAATTGATAACCTTTACGAACTAATTACAAAAATCAAATAAAGATCATGAAATACGTCAAACTTTACGAAGAGTGGAAATCGATGGAAATCTCTCGAGATGAACTCCAAAAAATGCAAGGAGTCGGATCAAAATCAAGCAACGTCTTCTTTGGCGGATCGGACAAACCTTTCGAGATAAAAATGGTGAAAGTGCGTGATATCACAATCAATGGTAAAAAACCTGGATTGACTCTTAATTGGTATCGCAAACATGATATGGATGAAGATCTCAGCATCATCAACTATCTCATCAAGAAATACAAAGAAGGTTATGTGAACCCAATCGTTCTGACGAAAGACCTTGACATTATGGATGGAATCCATCGTTATGTTGCACAAAAAGAGCTTGGAAAGAACGAGATTTCAGCGTATGTACAAGTTGGATAGCAGTTTTTACACATCTGCAAAAAGATAAATAGATAAAGAAAAAATATGAACTGGGTAAAAACATACGAGTCGTACATATACGAAGGCACTACTGATAATCCAGAAGTCAATCGTTTTGAAAGCATCATCGGAATTCCGAAAGGTTCAGGAGTAATAACTTCGGTCGTCCTTGATCAAGGTCAACACACATTACAAGTGAGCTTAATCGATAAGATCAATGTTTTTGATCTGGAAAATGTAATGACAGGTGTCAAAAGAAATCTTAAATCAATCAAAACAGAATACAGCAGCGCCAAGAAAATTATCGTTGGATCCGCTGTCATTGAACTATAAAAAACCAACAAACTATGTTACTGAAAAAAGGCTCCGATGGAGATGATGTAAAAGAATTGCAATCTCTACTTAATTTGAATGCTGATGGAATTTTTGGCTCTGGTACAGAAGATGCTGTCAAAGCATTTCAAACTGCGCACGGATTGACTGCTGATGGAATCGTTGGTAATGGCACATGGGCTGCATTACACACCGCAGCTGAACCGGTAGTCGCGGCTACTCCAGGAACCGTCAATTTTGCAAAACTTTCTGGAAAAATCCCAGCGGCTATCGTTGCGATTTTCCCGGATGCTTTCTCGAAATATGAAATCAATTCTCCTCTCAGAGCTGCACACTTTCTTGCGCAAATCGCTCATGAAAGCGGAGATTTCACAATCAAGACCGAAAGCATGAATTACTCTACTCCGGCTCGTATTGCGGAAATCTGGCCTTCTCGTTTTAATTTGACTGGAGCTGATGGAAAGAAAAACGCAAATGACTACATCAATAATCAAGAAAAACTCGCTGAAGCTGTTTACGGTAGAAGAATGGGCAATGATAATCCTGGAGATGGTTTTCGTTTCCGTGGAGGTGGCTGGTTGCAATTGACTGGTAAGGATGCTTACAAAGGATATGCAAATTATCTTCAAAAGTCAGTCGAAGAAACTGCGGATCTTCTTCGTTCGGACAATCATTACGCTCTTGACGCTGCTTGTTGGGAATATTGCATCAACATGAAATTGAACCGCATAGCTGATCAAGGCACTGGAGACGACGTCGTGAAGAAAATCACTAAAATCGTCAATGGCGGTTACATCGGATTACCAGACAGACTTGCGCATTTCAAAACATATCTTGGATTGCTAAACTCATAAAGAATTTCATTTTTTGTTCACACTTAAAATATAAACCATGTAAAAAAAACCAAAATCAGACGATGAAAAAACTAATCAAGGCTCTACTATGCTTGATTCTCGTGCTACCTGTTGTATCTAAAGCGCAACTTAGCATTCCTCAAATTCCAGGAAAAGCGACTGGAGTCTATGCTATCATTGATAGCTCTTACAATGTAGGATCCACATCTTCCAAGTGGACGACCGCAACAGTGACTCTACAAAACAACACAACGACCAACGTAACGGGTGTGCAATTTAGAGTTTTCTATGACAACCGTGCTTTTACTGCAGCAAGTGTTGATTTTGGAGCAATCGTTCCACAAAATGTAGACCTAGAATATGTGGATTCTAACAAAAGCGGTTTCTTGACAATGACTCTTGTCTACACAGGAAGCCAATCTACTTTTACAATGCCTAACGGATTACAATTTCTAATCTCGTTCACAAAGGCAAGCCCTTCAGTGATTTATTCTCTTCCTAGCATCGGAAACCTTTCTTGGACCGGTGTTAACATATTCCCTAATCTTGCAGCTTCTCAATCCGGCTTAGACACTACATTGACTACATATTCTTATGGCGGTAAATGGAACTGGGCAGTATTCAAGTACCACGGAACTTTCATGAACGTTACCGGGTCTCCTGCGAAAAATCTGACTCTTTCTTTAGAAAAAAGAATCAAATCTTCTTATACTACATACACTGGAATATGGACAGTTGATTCCGTTTATGCAAC
>Ga0164297_10005935_pt1 | contig 10336 bp, 6 predicted proteins | sample GEODES058metaG_FD_113539 | JGI IMG/M metagenome (GOLD analysis project Ga0164297, IMG submission 113539) | Dystrophic lake water microbial communities from Trout Bog Lake, Wisconsin, USA - GEODES058 metaG | ecosystem: Environmental > Aquatic > Freshwater > Lake | place: USA: Trout Bog Lake...
AAAAATATAAAAGATATTACATTAGATGATAATGTATGTGTATTAAAAGAAGATGGCAGTTTTGGTCATGAAAATCCAGTTAAACTATATGAAATTTTATGTGAAAATGAGGAATTATATAAATTAACAAGTCAACAAGTTGATCTAACAGTAACTAAAGATCATAGAATGTGGATTAAACATATAAATAAAACATATTATGAATTAGCATATGCAAAAGATATAATTGGTAAACAAGTATCATACGCTAAAAGTGCAATAAATAAAAACAATGATTATCAATTAATTTTACCAGCAATTGAAAATCAAGAAGAAAAAATAGTTAATATGGAGTATTTTTTAGAATTCTTTGGATATTGGATATCATATGGAATTCAATCCGAAAGAAGTGATTATGAAATTCAGATTGCAAATGTAAAAGAAGATGATAAAATACATTTAATTGAATTAATAAAATTATTAGGCTATTCTCCAATAATTAATAGAAAAAACATAATAAAAATATCAAATCGTCAATTAACTGAATTTTTATTACCTCTTAGTGTTGGAGCTTCGAAAAAATATTTACCAGAATGGGTTTGGAAATTAAGTACAGATCAAGCTAGATATTTATATAAAGGGTTACGAAAAGGGCGTAAAGGGCGTGATATTTATTATACAAGATCATTTAAATTGGCTAATGATATTCAACGTCTTGCATTACTTGCAGAATGGTCTGGAAATATTAAAACAAGATATAAATTAAACAATAAGTATGATTGTTTATCAGTTAATATAATTAAAACAAAAAATAATCATGGACAAAAAGAAGAATTAATTAATTATTCAGGTAATGTTTATTGTTTAGAAGTTCCATCCCATATATTTTATGTACGTAAAAATGGTAAACCAGTATGGACAGGTAATTGCTCAGCACATGGACAAAAAGGTACAATAGGTATGATAATTCCGGAGAGAGATATGCCATTTAATAAAGATGGTATTAGACCAGACATAATTATTAATCCTCATGCAATTCCATCACGTATGACGATTGGTCATTTGGTAGAGACTGTATTTGCTAAATTATGCTCTATAGAAGGTTGCACTGGAGATGGTACACCATTTATAAATTTTGATATAAATCCTGTATATGATAAATTAGAATCTCATGGGTATGAAAAATATGGAAATGAGATGATGTACAATGGTAAAACTGGAGAACAAATTAAAACAGAAATATTCTTTGGGCCAGTATTTTATTATCGTTTGAAACATATGGTCGACGATAAAATACATGCTAGATCAACTGGTCCAAAAACACAGTTAACTAGACAACCAACTCAAGGTAGAAGTGCAAATGGTGGTCTAAGAATTGGTGAAATGGAACGTGATGTTTTATTAGGTCATGGATTCTCAATGTTTACAAAAGAAGCAATGATGGAAAAATCAGATAAATATAAATGGGCAGTTCGCAACTATTGTGGTGTTGTGTGTAATTATACACCAAGTAAAAATAACATATCGTGTAATAAATGTCAAAGACAAGATGTTTCTGTAATAGAGACACCATATTCGTATAAATTATTAATGCAAGAAATACAAGCAATGAATTTACAAATGCGCATTTCTACAATTCCAAAAACTGAAGATTTATCCTCCGAATCCGAATTAGATGACATCGTAGAAGACTCCGATGAAGATTTAGAAGAAGATTTAGAAGACCGTGTTTTAATTGCAGGTAATGCTCCAGAAGAAACCAAAGAAACCGAAGAAACCAAAGAAGGAGGATTAACACCGTTACCACTACTAAATAATCAAGTAGATGAAAATAATGAAGTACATGATGGTATTCTGAATCATAATCAACCTAATCAACCTAATCTTAATATACAAAATGTAGGCGGAACTAATATTTTATCAACATCTTCTCACCAGTTCGGAGGTAAAGATGATAGTCTTGGAAGTTATAATTTTATAGGATCACCTGAATTTAGAGAAAATAGTTATAATGTTCAACAATATACGCAAGAAAATTTAGTAGGTGGCTTCAATATAAACAGTGTAAATAGTGTAAATAGTGAAGATCCTGATCCTGATCCTGTTCCTGTACCATATATTCCTCAAAGTACCACACTGCCGCCGCAAATGCAGTCGCAAATGCCAACACAGATGCAAATATCTCAAGGAGGTGGCAATACTAAAAAAATAATAAAAATAAGTGATGAATTATTAAAAAAAGCAAAAGACCCAAGAGAAAGAAGAGGAGGGGGTGATGACGATTACGATGATCAAGACGGAGGCGGAGACGAAGACCACGATGCAGAATTTTTTATGTAGATAATTGATAAGGATGAATAATTTATTAATTATTTTAATATTTATAATACTTTTTGCGCTATCAGGCGCAACGTCATATTATATATATGATTATTTTGAATATAAAAAAACACTTAGTAGTAAAATAAGTACGGTAAGAGATGAATTACGTAATGAAGAGAATGCTAGATTATCTACATATAAATCCGTAGTTGATCAAGTTAATAATATTAATAATCAAATAAATGATCAGATTCAAAATGATTTTTCAACAACTATTTCTTTAAAAGACAATTTATTACCAATTATAGATAAAAATATTCAAGTAGTTGATCAAAGTGGCAATATTATACCTTATGGTAGTAATTATCCGGTGAATTCTAGTATTAATTTGATAAACCAAACAAATGTAAGTAAAGGTTTAAAAGTTACAAAATTAGATAAAACTGGTAATAGTTTTTCATTATGTGGTGTAGATAATGGATATGGATCATCAAATTGCATACAGTTACCAGATGGTTCAGGTAATACAATTATTAAAAATATAGATACTACTGGTAATTTAGTATTTAAAAATAATGATTTGAATAAAAATATAGTATTTGACGGGTATACTAAATTTAATAATAATTTATCATTTAGCTACGATAATAATAATAATCCGAATGTAATTAATAGTAAAGGAGGAGGACAATTAGTGATTGCATCAGATGGAAATTTTGTAATGGGATCTTCTGAAGGAGATTATACAATGTATGGTAACAATATAAATTTGAATGCTAGAGCTGGTAATTTCTTTATAGCGGCTGGTAATGATATTATTAATAATCAAATATCTTTAATTGTCGATAATAATGGTAATCTAAATTTATTAAAACCCATAAATTTTTATGATCCAGTATCAAAGACGAAGAAAGCAACGATTGGTATGTCGCCAGAATTTGACTTATATATACAGGCAGATAATAACATAGTTTTAAATACTGGAATAAACTTAAAGAATATTGGTAATTTAGAAGTTGACTCTATAAAAGTGGCAACAATGGCTGGATCTGCATTACCACCAGGTCCGATTGGTTCACAAGGTCCAAGAGGATCCCAAGGACCAATTGGGCCGCAAGGAACAGATAAAGGTCCTACTGGTTCAAAAGGTTTAGGTGGATTCCCGGGAATAGATGGACCAGATGGGTCGATTGGTCCAACCGGATCAAGAGGTCCTCAAGGTAATCAAGGACCTGTTGGTAGTCAAGGAATGCCGGGATTAAAAGACATTGGTCCACAAGGTCCACAAGGTCCACAAGGATCACAAGGTCCAATCGGACCGCAAGGTAATTCAATTTCAGTACAAGGTCCACTTGGTGCACCAGGACCACAAGGATCACAAGGTCCAATTGCAATTGGTCCAGCACCAATGGGATCTGTTGGTATACAAGGTAAACAAGGAGAACAAGGTGATAAAGGCATGGATGGCGAAACTGGAAGAATTGGGTCACGTGGGTCAACTGGAATAGCTGGATCTAAAGGTGCTACCGGTACAATTAAAGGAGAAACAGGTCCTCAAGGATTCCCAACAATTGGAATGCAAGGACCTCCAGGTATAATGGGGTCACAAGGATCAGTTATTTATTCACCACCTCAAGCTCGACCATCAACATTAGCAGGAGCTTTATTTCCAAATGGCAATCCCGCTAATCCCAGTGGTACATCATATGTTACAGGCGCAAGATCTGCTTAAAATTTATTTATTTTTGCTATTTAATTGATAGGGTAATGGATCTATTTGCCATAATAATTATAATTTTAACAGTACTTTCGCTGACAGTAATTATTATATACTTTTTATATGACTATATTAAGTATAAAGATGTCGTTAATACATCTATAAATGATGCAATTAATGATGTGCAAAAAGAACAAGAAGATCGGATTGTTAATTTAAAATATGTAGTTGATCAAATTAACAATGTAAACAATGACATATACTCATATACAACAACTAATTCAAATTCTTTGTCACAAAAAGAAGCAGCGATCGAGAAAGAAAATAGTCAAATAATTAGTGGATTAAGTAATATATTCAATATTCAAGATTCAACTGGTACTCCTATGCCGCTAATTAGTTTTAGCAATATGCCATGTGTTGGTAGTACAAATATTAACTTTATGAAACAAGTGAATGTAGTAAGTGGAATGACAATATCAGATGTTAATAAAGTTGATAATAGATTTTCTTTATGTGCAAAGAATGATCCATCAAGATGTATAGAATTTCCAAATTCTAAAGGTGATACAGTAATTAAGAACTTAGATCCAACTGGTAATTTAATATTACAGAATAAAGACCCAAATCAAAATATTATTTTAGATGGTAATGTATTAGCAAATAATATTGAATTAGAAGCAACAAATGATGGTAATCCAAGTTACATTAATACCAAAAACAAGAATGGACTTGTTATTGCTGCAAATGGTGATGTAATACAAGGTACAATTAATGGTAATAATATATCAATTGGTAATTCAATTGGATTATATGGAAACAATTCAGTATCAATTGGTACTCAGAATAATAGTGGTACTGTTAGTTTATTAGTTGACAATGGTGGTATAAATACATTTAAACCTATAAATATTTATAGTTCAGATGGATTACGAGCTATAGCTACAATTTCATTATCGAATAATGATCTATTAATACAGTCACCAAATAGAATAATATTTGATGCTCAGTCTATTAAAACAATTGGTAATGTTGAAACAGATATATTAAAAGTAAATACAAATTTACAAGGTACATTACCAGCAGGTTCGCAAGGTCCGATTGGTTCACAAGGTTCGATTGGTCCGATTGGACCATCTGGACCACGAGGTGATCAGGGAGATATAGGTGATAGAGGTCCAAATGGAAATGATGGTGGTCCAGGACCACAAGGTATACAAGGACCACAAGGATTCAAAGGATCTGATGGTAATCAAGGACCAGCTGGTTCATTCCAAGGCCCACAAGGTTCGCAAGGTCTACCGGGTATCCAAGGTCCACAAGGTTCACAAGGTCCACAAGGTTCTCTTGGTATGAATCCAGGGCCTCAAGGATCTCAGGGTCCACAAGGTCCTCAAGGTTTAGTTGGTCCAATACTTCAAGGTTCACAAGGTTTACAAGGATCGCAAGGGCCTCAAGGATCTAGAGGATCAAGAGGAAACAATGGTGCAGATGGTCCACAAGGTCAACAAGGATTACAAGGATCACGTGGTCCAATTGGAGATGGAATCCAAGGTTCAAGAGGTCTACCAGGACCAATGGGTCCACAAGGTTCACAAGGTCCGCAAGGTCCTCGTGGAAGAAACGCAGATTTAACTCAAGTAGGAGGTCAATACCGAGGTCAAAGAAATGACGATGATAATTAATAAATTATAATATTATTATAATGAATCAGCAAAGTGTATATTATATAATAGGATTTATCATAATTACTTTGTTAATATTGATATTTTATAATTATTACTTATTGCGACAATATGAGAATTTTACTTCGACCTCAATTACTTCAATACCAGGAGTAAGTAGTTCTCAAGTTACTTTCATTGGACCAAATGGATATAGTATTTCATTGCTACAAAATTTACAAGTAGGCAGTCAATTTGGAATATATCTAAATAAAACACCTCCTCCTCAAATATCAGGTATAATTTCTTCTGTTAATTATGATGGTGTATCATCTTATACTATATCTGTAGCAACACAAACTGTCGGAATTCAAACATTTATTTATAATTCATCTTCAAAAACAATTACAAATGATCAAATAGGAATATATACTTTAGTTCCTCCAGCTTCTTCCTCAGTCCCACCACAAGCAAGTGCATCGGCTTCAGCTTCCTCAGTTCCACCACAAGCAAATGCATCGGCTTCAGCTTCCTCAGTCCCACCACAAGCAAATGCATCGGCTTCAGCTTCGTCAGTTCCCCCTCAAGCAAATGCATCGGCATCTTCATCAGTTCCCCCTCAAGCAAATGCATCGGCATCTTCATCAGTCCCTCCTCAAGCAAATGCATCGGCATCTTCATCAGTCCCTCCTCAAGCAAATGCATCGGTATCTTCATCAGTTCCTCCTCAAGCAAATGCATCGGCTTCTTCATCAGTCCCTCCTCAAGCAAGTGCATCGGCATCTTCATCAGTCCCTCCTCAAGCAAGTGCATCGGCATCTTCGGCATCTTCGTCAGTCACACCTCAAGCAAATGCATCGGCATCTTCGGCATCTTCATCAGTCCCTCCTCAAGCAAATGCATCGGCATCTTCGGCATCTTCATCAGTCCCTCCTCAAGCAAATGCATCGGCATCTTCGGCTTCTTCCTCAGTCCCTCCTCAAGCAAATGCATCGGCATCTTCATCAGTCCCTCCTCAAGCAAATGCATCGGCTTCAGCTTCGTCATTACCAATGGCATCAGCATTGTCTTCTAAAGTAGTTTGCGCATCTGTACCTGAACTGTTAGAGTATGCAGCAATATTTGCATCAATGCTTGGAATAACGCAAAATAAAATAGCACCTGTGAATGGTGCTGGATCTTCACATGCAATCGCTTCATCTATTTCATTCAATAATCCAACAGGACTACCAGTTACTCCACCAATTGCATCAAATAGATATACAAATATTGACAGTACAGTAAATGGTTATCAAGATCAAGATAATCTATATAATAATAATCAGTTCTTAATAGATAATATTCAAAATGAGATGGCATATATGTCTATTGATGAAAGATTAGAAGTTCAAAAAATATTAACAAATCAATTAAAGACAAATAATGTAAATAAAAATAAAAATAAGAATCCATTTACTTTAGAATCATATTCAACTAATTCTAGTTATTATATGGGAACAGATCCAGATGCAAGAGTAGCATATTTTTTTCCAAACAATTTAGCATTTAATAATGTAATATATAGATATAAAAGTGATGAATCCCCAACAAATCCTCCGGTACCATTTGTTATTAAAATGGTAATGAATATTAGCAATTATATATTTATAACAGCAGTAAATGATTATACAAGTGATAGTATCAATGTAATTTACAATATTAAGAATGACACAATAATAGATCCAGCTGGAAGTGTTTTAAAATCAACATCACAACATGAAGTTGTACCATTTGTATTTAATTCTAGTTTACCAGATCCCGATAAAAAATCACGAACTCTAGATATTACAAACAATTATGAAATTACTGCATATCCACAAGAAGGATTCAATATTCAAGATGCATCTAGTGGCAATTTTTTAATATTTGACGTAGCTACAAATAAATATATAGAAAGTCGAAATTCAAATTACGCACCATCATTCAAAGTGATAAAAGATAATATTAATTTAGATGAATATTCAGTATCAATACAAAACATACTATCAACTAATTTTATAAAGTATGATCCATCAACAAATACAATAACCGAAGATGTATTTAAGATACATGATCGTAATTACGGATGGATATTAAAGATAGCAGGTCGCGACAATTATATAATATACTCTGTAAACAATAACAAATATTTAAGTGCAAATGGTAAAAACGTGACTTTATCAGATACTCCAACAGTTTGGAAATTAAAAAATATATTAAACTAGTAGTAAATGAGAGATATAATAATTTTTTTCATATTGTTAATACTATTCTTTGGAACAGTATATACATTATCACCTTACGTAAACCTTACTAGAGAAAATTTTAAATCAGGAACGTTATTAAAAGATGTCTATTTTAATAATGAAAAACTAACTCCAGAATTCTTATCAAGTTTCGATAGTAAATTAAATTTAAACAATGGAATAGATGATTATAGCAATAAATATCTACTATTATTTAAAAGATGCTATCTGTTTCCAAAGATATATGCAGATAATTTATTAGCAACTACACCAAATATATTTAATTTCCAAGATGTATTAACATCACTTTCAGATGACCAAGCTTCAAATTTATGCATTCATAAATATGTAAAATATACAAGTATGATATCTGATGTTATATCATCAATCACAGATGATATAAATAACTTTCACGATTGTAAATTATTATTGAATAATAAAAACAATACTTCAATTATTGGTAATGTTTATTTATTGATTGGTCAAGTACCATATATGGTAGACAATAAAAGTAATGCAATAAGCACCCGATTTGATTCTGAAAGTCTTGGATACACATCATATTTAGATCAACAAACAAATCCAGATTCACCAATAACATCTGGTCAAATAATATATATTTATTATTTAATTTATGATTGTTATGATGCAAAATATAATCAATCTCCAGTAAATGGAAATGTACCAAATGGCAAATTTGAAAATTACATATTACCTGCATTAGATGCATTTGCAAGTAATGATCAAGCATGTATGTCTAAATGTAGCCAATTAGATACAAATGGCTATTTGTGTGGTTGTTTATCAACTGCACCAAGTACAGTATATAACAAAAATAATCGTAAATTAGATTTATCAATCAATGCAGTAGGCGCAGACTATTTTTCATTAATTGGAAACAATATGCAAGATACAAGTCCAACAGACCCACCAACTTGCAAGAAATTATTACAACAAAATAGTTTAAATGTGGATGATGTTTCAAAATTAAGTGGTGGATATGCTGCTAGATGTGTTAACAATAGTTCAACAAATCCAAAAATAGGCAATTATATGATCTTGTATAAAATTAATCAAGATACATTTAAAAAATCAGGAAGCCAAATATTTGCATCTCAAGGGTGAGCCAGGCAGAGAGCCAGGCAGAGAGCCAGGCAGAGAGCCAGGCAGAGAGCCAGGCAGAGAGCCAGGCAGAGAGCCAGGGCAGAGAGCCAGGCAGAGAGCCAGGCATAGAGCAAGGCCCCCTTAATTAATCATCAGGATCTTCAAGAATAGAATATTTTTTATGAGCAATTTTTCGAGCTTCTAATACTTCTTCCCAAAAGCTTTTAATTTCAGGAACAATCTCATTCCAAAGTTCTTCATCATATGTAACTCGTTGAACCTCGATTTTATTAAGTTTCCAAGGACAAATTTTCTTGATTTTTCCTTCATAAATTATTTTTTGTTCATTAGTCCATTTCAAAACATTCTCAACGTTTGCATATTCTGGACTATAGATATATTTAACTTTATCAGCTTCTTTTATTTCAAAAATAACACCATGATCTATTCTATCAAATACACTATCTACATATTCTTGGATACTATCATATTCTTTAATATCACATTCAATATAATCACATTCTTTTAGAGAACAAACTGCCATTTGTCCAAGCATTTGCAATTTATATTGTTCTGGAATAGTACCATCAATCACTCGTGAATAAGGACATTTGATTTCTACCATTACACCAATATCATTAATACCATCAGGAGATGCACCGTAACAATAAAGTGTTGGATGAGGAATTAATCCAAAATCATGTACTGCAATATCGCCAATTCGTTGTCTATATGATCTCAAAGCCATTGCTTCAAACATGACACCATGGCGTAATGGAGGAGATGATGCGCTATATCCTCCTGAATTAGATCCTTCAGTAGCTTTCTTTTTAATTAGTTGATTACGATTACCATATTTACCTCTTCCAAGAGCTTGAGCAGTATCACTACCAGTAAGTCTTTCTTGGCGAAGACGATACCATTCATCAGTTCTCTGATCAATTTTGGGCATAGCATTTAGAGCATCTAGTTTTATTTTATATTCACGAATATTTTGAAATTTTTCAGAGACCTCTTTAATATTTTCTTCATTCGAAGAATAATTTAAATTATCTAATAAAAATGTAGCTACATTTTTTACATCCATATTATCAACAACAGTTCTAGGAAAATGCTTGTATAATCTCCAAATATATAATTCAGTTTCGAATCTAAATTTTTGTTTCATGATGTTCATTTTCGGCAGCAGCTTCTGTGTCTGCTCCACTTGCAGCAGCTTCTGTGTCTGCTCCACTTGCAGCAGCTTCTGTGTCTGCTCCACTTGCAGCAGCTTCTGTGTCTGCTCC
>Ga0164297_10005938_pt1 | contig 10334 bp, 9 predicted proteins | sample GEODES058metaG_FD_113539 | JGI IMG/M metagenome (GOLD analysis project Ga0164297, IMG submission 113539) | Dystrophic lake water microbial communities from Trout Bog Lake, Wisconsin, USA - GEODES058 metaG | ecosystem: Environmental > Aquatic > Freshwater > Lake | place: USA: Trout Bog Lake...
AAGGACGGAAAGACAAAGGATAAAAGATGAGAGACAAAATACTATTAAAGCGTATTGGCAAAAGCCGCGATTTGCCTTTGCAAAGTTTGAACTTTCATCGCTAATGCCTGATAGTCAAAATCTTCTCCAATACGGCACTTTTAAGCAATAATAAGTTGAGTTTCCAACTCAAATGCTGACCCTAAACTTAGCGAAACAAAATGAGCAAATTCTTTTTCTGATTTACGCGATGACCCTTCAGCTATATTGGAAGAGATTGAAACCGCGGCCCTGTATAGTTGACTAGCCAGCCCAAATTTATGCTGAATCGGGAAAGTTTGAGTTAATCGATAAACTTCAGTCGTCAACTCGACCGAATCTAGCCAAATTCTCAATTGCCGAAAATTATGTTTTAACATGTGACAAGGTTTATATAACAGAACAAATATATTTCTTTTAATTTTATCCTTTATCCTTTATCCTTTATCCTTTATCCTTTATCCTTTGTCTTTTCCCCTTCATCTGCTATCTTCACCAGCACAAATGAAATACCTCATCGTCGGTTTAGGAAATATAGGGCAGGAATATGCGGATACGCGGCATAATATAGGCTTTATGGTGCTGGATGAATTGGCAAAGCAAGAAAATGCGAAATTCTACAACATGCGCCTGGGCTATTATGCCGAAATGAACTACAAGGGCCGCTCGCTGTTCCTGGTGAAGCCAACTACTTATATGAACTTGAGTGGTAAATCGCTCAATTACTGGATGCAGGAGTTGAAGATCCCGATTGAAAATGTACTGGTTATTGTAGATGATATTGCCCTGCCCCTTGGCACCTTGCGCCTTAAACCCAAAGGCAGCGCCGCCGGGCATAATGGTTTGAAGCATATCGAATTAACCCTCGGTCATAATAATTATGCGCGTTTGCGTTTTGGCGTTGGCGACAACTTCCCGAAAGGCAGGCAGGTAGATTATGTATTAAGCGGCTTTGATGACGATGAATTGCCAGAGCTTCCCGCTTTGATCGAGCGTTCGATAGAAATGATCAAAAGTTTTACCACGGTAGGTACAGAGCTTACTATGACCCGATACAACAAATAGCTATAAAAACTGCTGTTTATCCCGGTCGGGTTAAATATTTATTATTTTCGCGGCATGACAGTTTACGGCATCCCTAATTGCGATACAGTGCAAAAAGCACTCACCTGGCTCAAAGCTAACCAGATCGAATTTGAGTTTCATAATTTTAAAACAGCAGGTATCGATCCTGAAAAGTTAAAGCAATGGAACAAGAAAGTCGGCCTCGAAGCTTTCCTCAATAAAAAATCTGCCACCTGGCGGAGCCTCGACGATACCCAAAAAGAAACTGCGTTAAGCTTCGATGGCGCTTTGCCAATATTCCTTGAAAAAACCAGCCTAATCAAAAGGCCGGTTATAGAAGACGGTGATTTTTTATTTTTTGGTTTTGACGAAGCAGTATACCAGCAACATTTTTTAAAGCAATTATAAATCCCGACAAACACCTTTCGGACTTACGCGGACTTACGGACACAACCCCTCATTCCACCTTAACAAAAAACACTTTTCTGCCCAAATCTCCTTTATTGTCTATACCCTCTACTACCACGCGATAGGTACCAGGTGCATCGGCACTGTAAAACTCAAAATTGGCATTGCCGTCTTTATCAGTAACAACGGCAGGGTTCCAGTAAATGGTGCTACGCAGATCGGGGCGGGGGTTCGGCGGAAGGCTGGCCTCGTATTTTGGTGCATAAAACTCGCGGGCACGGTAGAAGCCTTTGACGGTGATGGGCAATACACCTTCCGATGCGATATCTTTGGCTTGCAGGCCTTTTCCTTCTTTTGTAGTAATTACGATCACCCCGTCTTTTCCTTGCGATCCATAAATACTGGCGCTGGCATATTTAAATACTTCAACAGTTTCCACGTCGTTTGAATTAATAATATTTACGCCTGTACCTGAGGCCATCTCTACGCCGTCTATCACCACCAGCATTGGGTTGTTAAATTTATTGCCAAAGCCCACCAGGTAAGGAATGCCGCCTACTCCGCTTTGGGGGTTAACAAATTGGACACGTATCAATCTGCCCATTAAGCTGGTTGCTAATTGTCCGCTGAATGTTGCGATATCTTTTGCATGCATCACCTGGTCGGCGTGGCCTGCTCCACCCAGACTGGATGAACGGTAATCGGAAATTTTTACTTCTTTTAAAACTTTGTTCTTGCCAAAATCCAGAGCCTTTAATTGTTCCTGTTGCTTTTCTGCATTTGCCAGGTAGGGCATCGGCAATGTATCAGCTGCAAGGGAGGGGGTGTTAAATTGTTCCTTACCAATAAATTGAGGTATTCCCTTATCGTACACCAGTTTTGTATTGCGGTTGCCTTTTGAGCTTACTACTTGTATTATAAACCGGGCGCTATCAGCAAAAAGCAGATCATTGAATTTAAAATGACCTTTGTCGTCGGCAGTGTCGGTTACAAACCGGCGATTTTCTACCGAAAACAGCGTAACAACACCTTTGGGTAATGGGTTGCCAAACAAATTCAAAGCTGTGCCATTAATAGAAATACCCGACTCCGCCAGATATTTCGGCATGCTGGTTGCGCCTTCAACCACTTGTTTCCAGGCAAAATGGCGGTAGCCATGGGTAAGCATTACGAGGTCGAGGTTTTTTAATTTTTCATCGTTGATGTTTGTAAAGTAATAATTCGGCTCTTCGATATAGCCTTTAAGTTCAGAACTGAGCAGGATTGTCGAAAACAAAGTTGTTTCGTTGTTTTCATCAAGAGGCACTTTGCTTTCGTCAGTTACTGATACTGAAAAATGTCCAACCACCGCGGAATCTGCCTTATTGTGGGCCTTGAGCAGTACTGTAACTTTGTCCCTTGTTTTGTAGGCGGACTTTTCGGAATTCAACCCAAGTTCCAACTGGTCGAATTTCTGAACGAAGATGAGTCGTTCGGCCAGTGGTTGGGCATCCGCTGAAAAAAGGGTGATTCGGGTTATACCTGTAAACAGCCTTCGTTTGATGATATCCATAGAGATAACTGGGTTATCCAGCTTGCAATTTACAGTTGAAGCATATCCTCCGGACCAGATCAGGATGCTATAGGTTTTTCCCTTGTTAGCACTGTAATAGTTTTTGTTGGCTTCTATCGTTAGAGTTGCTTTTTGGATAGAATCATTATTTACTCTTAAACTGATGCCGCTACTTTCTGCCTGGGGTAATGATAATTCATCCTTTGAACCGTCGGCATAAACAACTTCGGCTTTATAACTTTTATCCTCTTCAGCCACAAAATTAAAATAACCCATACCGAGGTGACTCGAATTAAAATTAAGAACAGTCTTGCCAGTATTATCTACTATTTCACCTTTAACATATACAGCAGCTCCGTTCACTCCGATTGCTTTGTAGGCAACATTTGAAGGGATGCCGGCTATCAAACTTCCACCCTCCGGGAAAAATTGCAGGTCAGGCTTGGAAAGATGGTTTTTAGCCTGGTTGTATTCAGGTATATTTTTGCCATGGCTATTACCAACCTGGATTATTTTCTCAAAAAATGCATCTGCGTCGTAATTCTGCATCCAGCGGGTATAAGCTCTTATCCGGTATTTGCCTGCCGGCAACGAATCGGCCAAAGCAAAATCGCCCCAGGTTACACCATTTACAATTTGCAGTTTGATCGATTTATCAATCTTATTAGCAGTATTCACCAAATCTACATGTAATACACCACTGAGAATTGAAGGACTGTGGCGTTGCCCCAGGGTGATATAACCTTTAAAATAAATAGTATCTCCGGCGGCATAATAAGGTTTGTCGAAATGCAGGTACACTTTTTCTATCGGGTGTATTGCCGTGTAGGCCTTTAGTTTGGCTGTAATATCATCCTGAGCCTGAACGGAAGTCAATGACGCCGGAACGACCAGAAGAATGAAGCAAGCAAAGCGAAAAAAAAATTTCATGGCAAAAAAGATGATTATATAGCTTTTAGGCTTAATGGATTGACAATTTTAGGCCGATAATAATGACAACAGGTCGGTTATTATCAATGTTTAATTAAACCTACAATTTTTTAGTGGAAATTTAGTGTTTCAGCACTGTTTTTGGAAAAAGGTTGTATTGGTTGCATCGATAGACAAATACAGACTTACGAAGTTTTTAAAACTAAATCTAAACGGCGTCTTTCGAACTTTCGGACTTAAGCGGACTTCCGGACCAACCAAACAACCAACGTAACATTTATTTTACCCAATCACCAGTTCTTTAATAAATATTTAACTTGCGCATTCAATCATTAATTAAACTCAAATGAAATTTAGATTTATAGCCAATCTCTCACTGGCTTTATTGATGGGTTTTGGTGTGGCGCAAGCGCAACAAGGCAATACGCCGCCTCCACCACCTCCGGCACCACCAGTACAGCCAGCAGCGCCTTCAGCACCAGCAGCGCCGGTTAGTGTTTATGATTATCATGAAACTTTCGGCCCTCCATTCTATCAAAAAAATGGTACCGAATATCGTGCTGCTGATGGTACCCCCGGTCCGAAATACTGGCAAAACCGCGCCGATTACCAGATCAATGCGCACCTTAACGATCAAACCAACGAAATTGCAGGTACTGAAATATTAACTTATACCAATAACAGCCCCCAAAAACTTGGTTTCATCTGGCTGCAGCTGGATCAAAACCTGTTTCGGCAAGACTCCCGTGGTTCGGCTATCGTGCCATGGGTGGGTAATCCACCAAAACAACAAAGCCGCAACTGGGGTCGTGGCCAGGTATTTGATGCCGGTGATAAGATCAAATCTGTAAAACTTATTGATGCCAAAGGTTTGGCAACCGATCTGAAATACCTCATCAGCGATACCCGCCTTCAGGTATTTTTGCCGTCTGATATCAACCCGAATGGCGGTAAGGCCAAGATAAAGATCGAATGGTCATTTATTTCTCCCGACTATGGTTCCGACCGTATGGGCATATTGGATACCAAAAACGGTAAGATATTTCAGGTGGCACAATGGTTTCCGCGCCTATGTGTTTATGACGACGTTTTAGGCTGGAATACCCAACCTTATACCGGTCCCGGTGAATTTTACCTTGAATATGGCGATTTCGACCTGACTATTACTGCGCCTGCAAACCATATCGTAGTAGCTTCCGGCGAATTACAGAACCCCCTGGAAGTATATACTCCCGAACAGGTTAAGCGATGGGCTCAAGCTGCTCAGAGTGAAAAAACGGTGATCATCCGCTCGGCTGACGAAGTTACTCAGGCAACATCTCGTCCGGCAGGTAAAAAGGAACTGACCTGGCATTTTAAGATCAAAAATGCACGCGATGCTGCCTGGGCATCTTCGGCATCATTTATTATAGATGCTGCCAAAGTAGATCTGCCGAGCGGCAAAAAGACGATCGCTATATCAGCCTACCCGGTTGAAAGCGATGGCGACAAAGCCTGGAGCCGTTCTACCGAATACGTAAAAAAATCTATCGAATTCAACTCTAAACAATGGTTCGAGTTTCCTTACCCGGCTGCTACGGCAGTTGCGGGAAAGGTAGGCGGTATGGAATACCCCGGTATTGTTTTCTGTGGTGCCGGTGCTAAAGGAGCCGGACTATGGGGTGTGCACGATCATGAATTTGGTCATACCTGGTTCCCGATGATCGTTGGCTCAAACGAGCGCCTTTATGGCTGGATGGACGAAGGTTTCAACACTTTTATCAATACGCTATCAACTTACGACTTCAATAATGGCGAATACCGCAGAGGGCCGTCCGATATGCATCGCCAGGCCGCTGGCTTTACCCATGTTGGTTTGGAGCCTGTTTTAAGTCAGCCCGCTAACCTGAAGGAACGGAATACGGGTACCTTATTATACTCCAAGCCAGGTGCCGGCCTTACAATGTTGCGTGAACAGATCCTTGGGCCCGAGCGTTTCGATTTTGCGTTCAGAACCTATATCGCCAAATGGGCCTTTAAACACCCTACACCTGATGACTTTTTCCGTACCATCGAAAGTGCCAGCGGCGAAAGTCTGCAATGGTTCTGGCGCGGTTGGTTCCTCAATAACTGGCAATTGGATGTTGCTGTTCGCGATGTGAAATATATTGATGGCGACCCTGCCAAAGGTGCTTTGATCACGATAGATAACCTGCAGAAAATTGCGCTGCCAGTGATCATCGAGGTAAAAACAGTGAGCGGTAAAATTGATCGCATTAAATTACCGGTAGAAATTTGGGAACGCAATAACAGCTGGACCTTTAAATTCCCTTCAACCGAAGCTATTCAAACTGTAACCTACGACCCTGATAAGGTATTCCCTGATATCAATGCCGACAATAATGTTTGGAATGGTCAATAAATATCACAAACCCGGTTCAAGCCGGGTTTGTCGTTTAAAAATAAGGAGTATAATACCCGATAAAAAAAACCTTTGCGCAAATAATCGCTTACCTTTAATATAACCTGACTGATCGCTATGAAAATAAAATTAATGCCCCTGCTGCTGTTCCTGCTTTTGAGCAGTGGTTTATTTGCGCAAAATGTATTGAAAGGCGTAGTTGAGGAATCGGGAAGCGGCAGTAAAATTGAAAACGTATTTGTTCGCGACCTATCCAATAAACAGGCTACACTTACCGACAAGACAGGTAAATTTGTGATCAATACCGAGGCAGGGCATAAACTTGTATTTTCATCGCCGGGTTACGCTGCTGATACGCTTATTGTTACCGATTTTGCGAAACTGCGTATCGAACTCAAAATTCAGCCTATCGCCCTTCGCGAAGTAAATATTACAGCCACACGTATTAGTACCTTCGATCCGCATAAAGAATACCCCGATGTTTATGAAAAGGCTAGAGTGTTCCCTTTGTCGCCCTCAACCTGGTTCGGCCGCGAAGCACTCAATGCCAGGCGATTGAAAAAGTATTTCCAGTCGGAGGCAGAAGAACGCCAGGTTGACCGTGTATTTAACCGCACCTATGTAGGCAGCCTGGTGCCTTTGAAAGGACAGGATCTGGAGGATTTCATGAGCTTGTACCGACCGCCCTACAAATTCATCGTAAGCAATAATTCGGTGTCTCTGGCAGTTTATGTGAACGACTCCTACAAAAAATTTATGGCTCTACCACCGGATAAGCGGCATTTGGAGAGTCTGGTAAGTCCATAGTCCATAGTCCATAGTCCATAGCCAATAGTCCATAGCCAATAGTCCATGGTTCATAGAACCATGGACTATTGTAATTAGACTTTAGTCTCCGGTTTTATAGTCCGAAGGTTGAAAAGTATTTGTGAAGACACTTTGGGCCACTCCAAAAATCAACTATGGTCTATGGGCTATCGACTAATGGCTACTACAGCACGTCACCCCAGGTGTTTTTGTCTTTAAGTAGTTTTTCGCGTAAAAACCGGACTTGTGGCATGCCGTAATCCAATACCAGGTCGTGGAATTTTTTGAGGGAGAAGTTTGCGCCTTCTTGTTTCTGGTAATCGGCCCTCAGTTTTAGCAATTCCAGTTTGCCTATGGTATAAAACAGGTATCCCGGATCGAAGGTGCCGCGCAAAGCTTCCTGACGGGATGGTTTGTCGCCCTGGTACCAGTTATCCATCAGAAATTTTGTTGCTTCATCTACCGTCATGCCATGGCAATGGGTTTTGATGGAAACACATAGGCGGCATAAACGCAGCAGTGCGTCACCCGACTGTGCCAGGCGGTACTTGGCTGCAATTACAGGGTCGCCATTATGGCCATACCCTTCATCAGCCATCATCTTTTCGCAATAATGCGCCCAACCTTCCACGAAAGCGTAGCTGCCGAATATCTTTTCAATTTTAGTGGCTTTGGACGCATTCAGGTGCATAAATTGAATGTAGTGACCAGGATAGGCTTCGTGGATAGAAATGTTATCAGTACTATAATAGTCAAACTGGCGCAGCCAGTCTTCCTTTTGCTGTGGCGTCCATTTTGCATCCACCGGTGTGATATAGTAAAATGCTTCGGTAGCCACAGTTTCAAACGGTCCGGGATCATCATTGGAGGCTGTACTGGTTGCGCGGGCAAATTGCGGAGTTTCCTGTACTATTACACGTCGCTCGTTTGGCAGCGTCACAATGTTTTTGTCGATCAGAAACTGGCGTATCGCTTCAATATGTTTTTTTGCTTCCGGAATCAGGTTTTCTGCGGTTGGATGTTCTTTTTGCAGATCGTGGTAAACATCAACCGGTTTTTTATTTGGGTTGATGATTTTAGCAGCATCATTAAAGTTTTGCTGTTCCTTTTTCAATTCGTTCAGCCCCAGTTCTAATATCTTATCCGGACTCAGCGTGATGCCTTCGTTGTACAGCAGCATTTTGCTATAGTTTTCGGGACCTATTGCGTATTTGTTATTGGCTTTTGGAAGCTTAATTTTTTCAAGCCATGTGGCGTAATCGTTTATAGCATCAATAGCACGTTTGTTAGAAGCTTCAAATGCTTTTACCAACGAATCGTTTTTTACATCTTTCAGCGCTACTTTCAGGTCGCCACCCAGGAAATCAACCGTACCCCGGGCTATTTGAATAGCAATCTGTGTATGAGGGATAGCTAAAGTATCCTTTAAATTAGCTTTAGCATCAGTAAATAATTCAGGTGCTTTATTTTCAATTGCGATGATGGACCGAAGCCGGTTTTCCAGAGGAGCGAAGTTGCGTTTTACATAAATGCTAACGTCGATCGCTCCGGCATAACTCATCGGGTTATTGAACAAAAATTTGGTGTCCTCAAAACCAGATATGTCATTTTTGATGGACGAGCGCAGGATCCGGTAATCCATGTAGGTCTGTTCGCTAAGTGCTGCGGTGTCAATTGCCCCCATTTTTTGATCATAATCCTTCAGGCGGCTAAGCTCAGCGGCTATTGAGGCTTTACTTAGGTCGGTCACCTTGCCATCATATTGATGAAAACCAAGAGCAGTACCGCTGGCTGGCCTCCAGTCGAGGTAGCCTTTCAGGTAATCTTCAGATAGTTTATTAAAGGAGTCATCAGCACTGCCAGTGCCGGATTTGTGGCAAGCCGCCAACAGGAGGGCGCAAACCACCAGGACCATTGTTTTTTTCATGGAGTCAATTAATTATTGAAGAGCACCTTGTAATACTGGAAGAGGCCCCGTACTAAAGATAAAGTTTTTTTAATCAAAACTCCTACTCCTGCGCTGGTTAGCGTTGGTCAGCTATAAAATGGAGTAAGTGATAATTTGACCGATCAGCTACCCGCTTCCTGGCTTTCGGTTACCCGGTGGATCTCTTCGAAAAGCTGGATAACTTTTCGCTGTAATTGTAATATCTCTTTCTCGGCGTCTAAAAGCGTTCGTTCCAATTTGTTGTACTCTACGGTTGAAACTCCGGAGGTAATTTGTTCATTGGTAAATAAGCTGGCTATATCAGTTTTAAACAATTGAGCTATCTGTTCCAGGCGCGAAAGATTAACATCGGTGACACCAGTTTCGATTTTTGAATAAGCAGGAATTGAAATATTTAATTGTTCGGCGATGATCTGCTGACTCCATTTATTTTCTTCTCGCATACGTCTGATCTTGCTTCCTACAGATGTATTCATCTTTGTTTTTGCCACCATGAGTTACCCTTCGGTTTAATGTTAATTGACGAAAAAATTGATTTAATTAAATGTTAATTTTAGTGCCGTGTAGTATACTGCGAGTTAAAATTACTAAAAAACTAATTCCCGGCAAGTTTTCTGAAAATAAATGTGCAAATGACGGCACTTTGTTGATAAATTTTTACAAAATGAAGTATAAATCACCCAATTTCCACATCAATTGAACGTAGTAAGAGCCTCGATTATTGTTGGTTGTTTGCGGGCACAACCCTGTAAATTCTGAAGCTTTCGTTGCTTTTGCTAAAATTTGTCTGCTGGTAGTTTTAACCTCATTTGCCTTTTTGGGGGATGTAAATTGAGTTGAAAATGGTTTAAAAAGTGATTTTTTGGGCAGGTTTTGTTTTAATTATCAGTCAATACCTCAAATGCTATTTTATGGCATGGAAATGCGACCTTTTACAGGCTTTTTCAGAATTCACTACTGGTGATAGCTATCAAGCTAATAATCATTGAAATAAATTTAAAGTAAGGCCTTGAAAATCAAAAAATAAGTCCGTACTTTTGCAGTCCCTTAATAAAAGGCTTGCCAAATGGCGGCCGGGGATAAAAAAACAAAAAAAGAAAAAAAAGCAAGAATGCCTACTATTCAGCAATTAGTTAGAAAAGGTAGAGTAGCTCTGGTTGACAAGAGTAAGTCGCCAGCGTTGGACAGCTGTCCACAGCGAAGAG
>Ga0164297_10005940_pt1 | contig 10332 bp, 10 predicted proteins | sample GEODES058metaG_FD_113539 | JGI IMG/M metagenome (GOLD analysis project Ga0164297, IMG submission 113539) | Dystrophic lake water microbial communities from Trout Bog Lake, Wisconsin, USA - GEODES058 metaG | ecosystem: Environmental > Aquatic > Freshwater > Lake | place: USA: Trout Bog Lake...
CGACGCTCCGGTTGGCACGACGCTGGCGATGATCGAACAGGCCACCAAAGTCATGAACTCGGTTCACAAGCGGATGCACGCTGCACAGGCCGAGGAGTTCCAGATGTTGGCTCGCCTGTTCAAGGAGAACCCACAGAGCTTCTGGCAGCGCAACAAGCGGCCAGCGAAGCCGTGGGACGAACAGACGTTCTTGCGGGCGCTGGACAATTGCGAGCTCGTTCCACAGGCGGATCCTAACACGGCCAGCCATGCCCAGCGTGTGATGAAGATCATGGCGCTGAAGCAGCTACAGGCTGCCAATCCGTCGATGTATGATCCAATTGCCATTGATACCGCAGCCCTTCAGGCGATTGGTTGGAGCAATCCGCAGCAGTTCTTGGCTCCGCCACAGGCTCAAGCCTCGCCTCCGCCTGAAATGATGGCTATTCAGGCCAAGATTCAGACAGATCAGACGGCTGCCCAAGCCAAGATGCTCACGGCTCAAGCCCGCATGGCGCAGGTGCAGCAAGGCGCACAGGGCGCAAAGGGCGGCATTGGCGCGAATCCTCAAGCCGATCAGATCAAGATGGCCGAGATCGCTGTTCACAAGCAGGAGATCGAGCAGCAAGCGCAAGATTCGATCCTCGACGCCGAGAACCGCAAGCGTGATCGGGAAAGCCGCGAACGGTTGGCGGCGATCAAGCTGGCCGAACAGATGATGTCGAACCCGCAAGCCTCTCCGGTTGCCAATCAGCTTTTGGATCCCGGCTTAATTCAACGGCTCGAAGGCAACGAGCCCGCTCTTGATCCCAACGACGTGAAGGCTGGCTAATGATCGACAAACGGCATCACTTTCTGATGGTAGCACGGCACTTTGCCCGTGGTGGTTATGCGACTGATGGTGCTGTCGATGACGGTGGCGATGGTGATCAGACGCCAGTCGGTATGTCCCAAGATCAGATTGACGCTGCTGTTTCCAAGTTGCCAGGTGCTACGATCTCGCCCACCCAGCCGACAATGCGGGATACGCTGGCTTCGGCCATGCTTGGTGAAAAACCTACTACTCCACAAAGGGATTTTGTGCGCGGTCTGTTAGGATCTGAGGGCGCAGGTAAGTCTTCTTTTGGTTTGTCGGATCTTCTGCCGGTCGATCCGATGAGCGCACAGGAAAACTATCAGAAGGGCGATTATCAAAACGCTCTTTTGAATTTGATGCCTATGCGCGGCCCTGCTGCCTTGGAAAATGAAGCCTCGGTACTGGCCAGATCTGTCATGCCTCGGCCTGTTATTCCGTCATCGTCTAATTTGTCAGCGCCGGAACAGGCTGTCGAAAGCAAATTGGCCAATAAGATCGCCAAAGATCCTACTGCCTCGATGTATGAATATTCCAGGTTAAAGGATGACAATGGTCAGAATTTGACTGCAAATGGTCGCATTTTGAATACTGACACAGCGCGTGAACTTTCGCCAGATTACTCGAAGGACATGGAATCGAAGGCAACTCTTTCTCCTGCCGTTCATGAGCCATCATCCTGGCTGACGAAATGGATGTACGAACAAAAGCTCGCGCAGCCACCGAAGGCCAATGAAGATCCGATGGTGCTGTTTACCGCCGGTGGAGCTGGTGCGGGTAAGTCAACGGCTCTTAAAGACGTCCCGGCGATGTCTGATCTCGAAAAGAGCGCCCAGATTATTTACGATACCAATATGAATAATTACGGCAGCTCGAAGAAAAAGATCGACCAGGCGCTCGATGCTGGCAAGCAGGTTGGTATTGCCTATGTATACCGTGATCCTGTCGATGCCTTAGTTAATGGTTCGTTGCCTCGCGCTATGGATATGGGGCGCACCGTCCCGTTAGAGCAGCATCTTGAAACTCATGCAGGATCTGCCGATACGATCCGACAATTGGCGTCTGAGTATGCCGGTAATCCAAATGTTTCTTTCCGCGTGATAGATAACTCTCGCGGCAGGGGGAATGCTGCCCTTGGAAGCCTTGAAACCATAGACCCGAGTCGCTATACTAATGGTATGGATCGGCTAAGATCCGCATTGGAAAAAGAATACGCCGATGGAAAAATATCAGAATCAGTATACCGTGGCACACTTGGTTCAAATGCCTCCGCATCAAGCGCGGGAACATCTTCTATCCCTGCCGGACACAGATCGGGCGGCGCTGTTAAGGGCGATGCCTCTCGAAAGCAAGATGGATATTCTGACATCCGGTCTGGTCGGCAAGCTAAGACAACACACAAAGTAATTGCTTCTAAGCATTTATCTGCTGCCACAGGGCGTGATCTGATTGATCGCGCCCTTTCTGTTGTTCCGAAATACGGCTCGCCGCTGCACGATGCCGTAACTATCGCCCAGCAGCAAACACGGGGACGCCCGTAATAACCCCCCTCTCCAGGAGACTACCATGTCGATTATGTCCAAAAATGCCCGTTCGGCGCTTAAAAGCAAGGCTCAACGCCTTGTAGGCCCAGATCCACGGGGTACGCCTATTGATGCTTCCGGCTATACGCCACCGGATGCAGAAGACGCTTCCGTCCAGACCGGTATGCGTCCTCTTTCCAAGCGCCAGTTCAAGAAGGGCGGCAAGGTAATCGGCAAGTACGAAGGCAAAGACGGCCATCACCATGCCGGTCGCAAGCCTCGCAAGTCCGGCGGTCGTGCGAATCGCTTTCTGACGCCTGACAATTTGATCAATCGCGATGTGAAAATGGCGAATGACGAGCGCGTCGGCACAAAGCACGTCGGCGGCATGAAGCGCGGCGGCAAGGCTGAACACAAGCTGGGCGGTGGCATGGTTGGCAACAATCCGGTGGCTCAATCATTGTCGAACACTGCCAACGCTGCGATTCCTCCAAGCGCAATGGGCCGTAAAGACGGTGGCAAAGCCAAGTGGATCCAAGGCGCGATCAAGCATGAAGGCTCGCTGCATAAGGCTCTTCACGTTTCTGCCGGTAAAAAGATCCCTGCCAAGAAGCTCTCGAAGGCCGAGCACAGCAAGAATCCTAAGCTGGCCAAGAAAGCGCACCTGGCTGAAACGCTGAAGCATATGCACCACGCCAAGGGCGGCAAGGCCATGTCCGAGTTCGAATGGAAGCATTCGAAGGAAGATGAGCGCGAAGATCGTATCCTCGCCAAGAAGCATCACATGACGCCGATGCAGTGGGAAAAGTCGAAGCTCAACGAAAAGCACGACAAGCAACAGTCCATGAAGGGCTTGAAGCATGGCGGCGAAGTCCATCATGCGTCGTGCGGTTGCAGCAAGTGCTGGGGTGGTCGCGCCGGTAAAAAGGATGGCGGTCGCAACATCATGGAAGTGACTGGCGTTCGTCCTACGGGTGGCCGCACCGCTAAAAAGGACGGTGGCCGCGATGTCAGAGATCCCGAAATGCCAATGGCAAACTATAACTTTCTGACGGGTTGGAGTGATCTTGATAAGGCAACTCCTGATCAGATTGCTGCGATGAATCCACAGGATCGTCAGATGGCTTTGGCAGCCCAAGGTTCAAGCCGTGCGGTTGCTCCTGCTCATGTTGCTCGTCGCGCTGCACCTGTTGCTTCTTCAGCTTCAGGATCGGCTGATCACGGGATGATGGATCCAGCTCAACGTGCTGCAATGCTCCAACAGGCGCAGCAGGTTGATCAGCGGGCTATGAGAGCTGACAACGCTCAAGTTTACTCCGATGCTCAAAACCAAGCCAATGCTTTGCAGCAAGCTGCAAGGTCTATGCGGGCTGACAACGCGGCTGTTCCTGCTTCGCTACGCCCTGATCAGCAGCAGAACATGATGGGCCGTGGGTTGCCTCCATCGCGTACCGATTACGGCCTGTTCCAGGGCCAAGCCGGTGAGCCCGCAATGGTATTTAGCCGTCAGGTTCCTGATGCCAACGTGGCTCCTGCGTATCACGACAGTTCTGATAACTCGGCTCCGATTCCGATTGGGGATCTTGGCGAAATGCGCGGCGGTCGTATTGGCCGCAAAGACGGGGGCCGTACCAAGGGCAAAGGCACGAACGTCAATATCGTGATTGCTCCTCACCATCCTGGCATGGGCCAAGCTCCTGCCGGTATGATGGGCCAGCCTCCTGCTGGTGGCGCACGCCCTGTTCCGGTTCCTCCGCCACAGGGTATGCCTCCGCAGGGTATGCCTATGGGTATGCCACAGGGTATGCCACAGGGTATGCCAGGCGGTATGCCTCCGCAGGGTATGCCTCCTCAGATGGGCGGCATGGCTATGGCTCGCAAGTCTGGCGGTCGCGCCAACTACCCGATTGATACGGGTGCTGGTGGCGCGAATGCCCGCCTTGAAAAGATCAAAGCGTATGGTTTGAAGCCAGCGCGATAAGCAGGTTCGTGGCGGCGCTCCGGCGCTTTCATAGACAGGGCGACCGGCAATTCCCCTCTTTTGCCGGTCGCCTTTTAGAGGGAAAGAGGGGAACAAGAGGGAAATATGCTTACAACTAACGATCTGTTCGAAAGAGAACTCAGAAAACTTCTGAAAGCGGAAATTGAGAGACTGTCCGAGATTCTTGCCGGTAACGGCATCTCTGATTTTTCTCAATACAAGTATTACGTCGGCGCTATTCACGGTCTCAGCCATGCTCTTGAGCAGTGCGAAGAGGCTAATTCTATCGTCGAACAAACACGCTAAAGGAGGTTTTTATGGGTTACATGATGCAACACACGACTGATCCTCGTGAAGATATTTTGAAGGCTATGGGCGATCTGTCCGACTTCGAAGTGTTCCACAACAAAGTGCTTATTGCTGTCTATATTCGGCCTGAAAAGACGTCGGGCGGAATCATTATCACCAATAAGACACGCGATGAAGACAAGTGGCAGGGCAAGGTTGGCCTCGTTGTTAAAATGGGGCCGTCCGCATTTGTCGATGAAGAAGGCAAATGGTTCAAGGGTATGAAGATCAAGACGCACGATTGGCTCGTTGCCCGTCCATCTGACGGTTGGAGCCTGACATACAACAATCGCGAAACCGGCGAAGATGTTTTGTGTCGCCTTATGGATGATTTTGTCTTCCAAGGCCGCGTATCTCACCCTGATTCCGTAATTTAAGGACACACAATGTCAGAAAATGACGCAAAACTAGAAGATAAAGACGATATTGTCATTGAATTGGCCGATGATGAGCCAAAACATGATGATGTTGTTATCGAACGAGCCGATGAGGCTCCCCGTTCAACATCGAGATCTGAAATCACGCCGGAAGACGGCATCAGTGAGCTTCAGGCAAAGCTCGAACAGGAGCGCCAGGCTCGTATTGAGGCGCAGCGGCAAGCCCAAGAAGCTATGCAGCAGGTCAACTCAGCCAAAACTGAAGTCGATTCGACCAAATTGCATATGATCAGGAATGCAATCGACCAGGTAAAGGCCAACAACGAGATCCTGAAGGCAAACTATCGTGATGCGATGGCTACCGGCGACTACGATCAGGTTGCCGAGATCCAAGCGACCATGATGGAGAACCAATCCAAGCTCATGTCATTGGAAAATGGCCGCAAGGCTATGGAAGATCGGCCAAAGATCGCTCCGGTTCCACCGCGCCAGCCAGATATGATCGAAAATCTGGCTTCCCAGGTGACGCCGGAATCGGCCAACTGGCTGCGACAGAACAAACAATACCTCAACAGCCAAAGCAAACTGGATCGTGCTATGCGAGCTCATGCTGACGCTATTGATGACGGCGTTGTTCCTGATTCGCAGGAGTATTTCCAATACATCGAAGGTCGTCTGGGCATCCAGCGCAATGATAACTACGGAGAGCCAGCTATGTCTGAAGCCGCCAAGCCAATTGCACGGCGGTCATCTCCGCCAGCAGCTCCTGTTACCCGCAGCGGTACAGGAACCGGCACAACCCGTCCTAATGTAGTCCGTCTGACGTCTGCTGAACGCGAAATGGCGTCGATGATGCAGATGACGGATCAGGAATATGCACGAAACAAGATCGCGCTTCAGCGCGAAGGCAAGATCTAAGGAGTAACTCATGACAAATGAAGCACCTGCCGCTCGTCGCGGTCGTAAAAGCGCACTGTTTGGCGCAAAAGTAGAGGAAACCAAAGGATCCTTGGTTGAAACTCCGGTCGTCGAAGTGGCTGATGAAGCTCCTCGCCAGCCGTCGCGCCCTGAAATGCGCGAAGAAAGCCCATTGGCTCGCGCAGCTCGTCGTGCTGCCGAAATTAAAAACAATGGCGGCCTGACGTTTGATGGCGTCGATGAGTTTTACATTGATCCGGCTATTATCCCGGAAGGCTGGTCTTACGAGTGGAAGCGCGAGTCCACCTACGGCCAGAAAGACGATACCTATCAGCTTTCTCTCCGCCAGAGCGGTTGGGAAGCGGTTCCTTACTCCCGCCACATCGGTAAATTTGCCGAAGGAACCGGCAACACGATTGAGCGCAAGGGTATGCTGCTGATGGAGCGTCCGGCGGTCATCACCGACGAAATGCGTCGCAAGGATAGCATGAATGCTCGCGCTGCCGTCGATTCGCGCAAACAGACCGTGGACTCTTCCAAGGGTATGCTAGGGCGCGAAGATTCGCGTGTGGCTCCTAAGATCAGCAAGGGCTACGAGCCCATGCTACCGCCTTCCTAATGGCGTTTTAGAGGGGGTTTCGGCCCCCTCTTTACATTTTGCTGATTTATTTGTATGTTATCTCAATCTCCTCTGGGAGATGAAACAAATCTTCCTCGGGGAAGATCGAACCTAGTCCCTGTTTCTTAGTCGGCCCGGCGCTCGATGATGGAACTCTTTAAAAGGAGAATCCGTCATGGCGAATACTTTCGCGCCCAACGGTTTTGCTCAATATATTGGAACGGGAACGACCCCCAGCTACGAACAAGTTTCGGCTGCGATCTCGTCCAGCAACACGACCAACATCTTTTTGAATGATCCTGTGGTTCAGGCTTGCGGCACGACCGGCCTTGGCACTGGTTACATCACTCAGGCTTACGGCCCTGTCACCTTGACGGTGGCTGCTACCGCAATCACGACGAACGCCACGACCGGCGCTTTGACGGTTACGTTCACGGCTGCGACTGCAACGTCTGGCAACCTTCCTACCTCGCCTAACACTTGGGCTCCTCCGGTTGGTTCGACCATCACGATTGTTGGCTCGACCATGACATCCGGCAACTTGAACGGAACGTACCAGGTCACGTCTTCGACGACGACCACGGCAGTTTGCGCCAACGCTGGTGCAACGATCAACGCAACCTCTACCGCTTCTGGTACGGTTACGGTTTATGTGCCGATCATGGGCGTATTTGCTGGTTGCAAATATCTCTCGACGTCGCAGAAGACGACCATCCCAATGCGTTATTGGGGCGGCGCTGACGCCAACGGTGACGTACAGGCTTATGTCATCACCGATCCGAACGCTCAGTTCATTGTCCAGACCGCTAACTCGAACACGACGGCTACCGCTGTCGGCCTTGCTTCGGTCGGCCAGAACATCTCGTTCAACTACAATGATTACACGGCAACCGGCGAAACCAACGGCAACACGTCCAACGGCCTTTCGACCATGTTTGCTGATCAGTATTCATTGATCGGCAACTCCGGCGCTGGCCCTGTTTCCAACTCGTTCTTGCCATTCCGCATCATCTCACTGGCCAACTATGTTCCTGGTCAGGTGAGCCCGCTCGCTTCCGTCAACGGAAACGATTCAACCACAGCTTACAACAAGATCGTTGTCGGGTTTAACAACTCGATGCAACGTGGTCTTGCTGGCATCTAATAGGGAGTAGACTACAATGGCTGTTAATCTCTCAGCAATTAAGGATCTGCTCCTTCCTGGCCTTCGTGGTATCGAAGGCAAGTATGAGATGATCCCGTCGCAGTACGACAAGATCTTCACGAAGCATGATTCGAAACTTGCTCTTGAACGTACCGCAGAACTCCGGTTCCTTGGCCTCGCACAGCTCAAGACCGAAGGCGCTCAGACCGCTTTCGATAACGGCGCTGGCGAACGCTACATCTACAACCAGGAGCACACGGAAATTGGTCTTGGTTACGCAATCACCCGCAAGGCGATTGACGATAACGTCTACAAGACGCAGTTCCATCCATCGAACCTCGGCCTTATGGAAGCATTCCAGCAGACCAAGGAAATCTATGGTGCTTCGATCCTGAACACGGCTCAGACCTACAATGCTGCGGTTGGCGGCGACGGCGTAGCACTTTGCTCGACGGCGCATCCTATCGACGGCGGTACTGTTGCCAATACGCCTTCGACTCAGGTCGATCTTAACGAAGCTACCTTGCTGAACGCGATGATTTCGGTTCGCACGAACTTCAAAGATCAGGCTGGCTTGAAAGTGTTTGCTCGCGCTCGCAAGCTCATCGTTCCTCCGCAGCTTGAGCCTGTTGCAATCCGTCTGACGAAGACTGAATTGCGCCCAGGCACTGCCGACAACGATGTCAACGCGATCCTGACCACGGCAGGTGGCTTGAGCGAAGGTTACATGGTCAACGACTTCTTGACCTCGTCCTACGCTTGGTTCCTCCTGACGAACATCGACGGTCTGTCGTACATGGAGCGTGTAAAGTTCGAGTCCGATATGCAGGTCGATTTTGTCACTGACAACCTGCTTGTTAAGGGGTACGAGCGTTACAGCTTCGGCTACTACAACTGGCGTTCGATCTACGGTTCGTTCCCAACCTCGTAATAGGAGAGTAACATGGACGTTAATGGCGGATTTTATCCAAACGCCAATGGCAGTCCGATCTTCCCTGGTACTGCGTTTACCGGCCCTCTGCTGGCCGGTAACGTATTCCACGGCGATGGATCGAGCTCTCTAGCGGGGTTAGGCGAAACCAACATCGGTCAGGCCAACGTAGGTTACGCTCAAATGGTTCAGACTGTGGTTGTTACTCAGCCACTGTCTGGTTCCACGACCGTAACAACTCAGCTTATTATTCCGGCACAGAGCCAGATCACCGACTTCTACGCTATGGTGACTGCAACTGTTACGGGATCGGCTGCCACGTTTGGTATCGGTACGACTGCAAGCAACACAGCATTTACAGCCGCCAACGCTGTTAATGGTGGTACTTTGGGGCAGATTACAAGCATCACCCCTGGCACTTCGGCTACTGCAATTGCGAACTGGGACAACGTCAGTAACGCAACGGCGCAGTCGAGTGGCCCGCAAGATGTTCAAGTAACTGTCACTTTCACAAACCTTGGTTCGTCCACATCAGGCTCTATCACCCTGACTGTGTTCTACATCCAAGGCATTAACAACGCCTCGTAAGGAGATTGACCATGAAGGGTCATAAGGCACATCACCACGCACATGGCGGCAAGGCTCATCACGCTCACGGCGGTATGGCTCACCATGCAAAGCATCGCAAAGCCGGTGGCAAGGCGGAATCGCCTGAACACGGTGTAGACGAGGCTGAAATGGACTTGCGCGACAAACCTATGGAATACAACCACGGCAACCCAGAGCATGAAGCCGAGGCTACCAGCGAGCGCAAGCACGGTGGTCGCGCAAAGCGCAAGCATGGCGGCCATGTCCATAAGCACGTCGAAATGCACGGCGAACACGCTCATCACCATGCTGGCCGCAAGCCACGCAAGTCTGGTGGCCGCGCTGGCGCAGAGTCGCATCCTTTCACTTCGGCTCATGCTGGTACGCCAGCCAAGGGTCGCAAGATCGAAAAGATGACGATGGGTTCTGACGTCTAATCGTCGGATCTGTTGTTCTAAGTATCACGGGGGCCGTTGCGCCCCCGTTTTACTAAAGGGGATTAAAATGACTGCTGCTTGGACAAGATCTGAAGGCAAATCTCCATCTGGTGGCTTGAATGCCAAAGGCAGGGCTTCGGCTCGTGCTGAAGGCCATGATTTGAAAGCCCCTACAAAAGATTCAGATAATCCGCGTCACAAATCATTTTGCGAGCGCATGACCGGCATAAAGCGAAAGATGACCGGCTCTGCTGCTGCCGCAGATCCTGATAGCAGGATCAATAAGTCTCTCAGAAAATGGGGGTGTTAATGTCTGACAAGCCATTCTGGGATAAAGAGCTGCCAAAAGGCCATCACACAAAGCATCTGTCGCATAAGCAAGAGCAAAATGCTAAAGCTAGAGCGAGGATCGCCGGAAGGCCATATCCGAATTTAATCGACAACGCTGCTGCGGCGCGGAAAAAAGGTAAGTAATCATGACCGGTGTCGTCAATCAATCCATTACTCGCGTCGGAGCATATGAGCCTTTCGAGCTGCAAGTTTCTCGCGGCCAGATCAGCCTTCATTCGACCGTTAGCATTTTTGGTTATCAGGCCGCTATCCCGACGAGCGGTTTTATCCCAGTTTGGGAAAA
>Ga0164297_10005943_pt1 | contig 10324 bp, 6 predicted proteins | sample GEODES058metaG_FD_113539 | JGI IMG/M metagenome (GOLD analysis project Ga0164297, IMG submission 113539) | Dystrophic lake water microbial communities from Trout Bog Lake, Wisconsin, USA - GEODES058 metaG | ecosystem: Environmental > Aquatic > Freshwater > Lake | place: USA: Trout Bog Lake...
CGCCGAAGCCGCGGCCTCGCGGTTCACCGAAGCGATGCGTTTGCTATCCGACGATGCGGCCATCGCGGGCGCCGGCGTGGCGGGCGCGGCGGGCGTGGGCGAAGGCGCGGGCGGCGCTTTCTTCTCGGCCACGTATTTGGCAATCGCGCGGAGCGTGCTCAGCTCCTGAAAAACTTCCGCCACGCCGATGGCCACCCCGTGCCGATCCTTGATGGTTTGGATGGCGTTTAGGAGCAGCAAAGAATCGGCGCCGAGATCGACCAGGCTAGCGTCGGGATCGAGTTCGGCGGGATCCACGTGGAGGAGGCCCGCTACGAGGGCGCGAAATTCGTCGAGGTAAGTTTGGCTATCGACCATGGCGGCGGCTTTCTTGGTTGGATGGCTAAAGGAGGTGAACGGTAGTTGCGCGTACGTGGGGCCCGAAGGATATCGGCGCGCGCCAAGCGAGGTTAGTTCGGCCAGGGCGTGCGGAAAGCTTTCCGCATCGCCGCGGCTAAGGAGGCTGAGCCAATGAAGATCGCCCTTGCCCGCGCAGGCCGGCCCCATCACGGAGAGCACGGGGTGCGGGCCCACTTCCACGAAGGTATTCACGCCGGAGCCCACCGCGGCTTGGATCATGCCGAGAAACTGGGTGGGCTCCCTCACCTGCCTAAGCCAGTAGGCGGTTTGGTATTCCCCTTCGCCCACGGATTTCCCGCTTAAGCTCGAGATGATTGGAAAGCGCGGCCGCGCGAAGGATAGCTCACCCAACACTTTCGCGAAGGCACCTAGCATCGGTTCCATCGCCGCCGAATGGAAGGCGCGGTTCACGGCTAATTTTTTAGGCTTTAGGCCCCGGCCCGAGCTCGCGGCAATGCCCGCCGCCACCGCGGCCGGCGGGCCCATGAGCGTGAATAAATCAGGCCCGTTTATCGCCGCAAATTCCAGCCCGGCGCTTTGGCCAACGATTTCTTCCACCAGTGCCCGCGGCGCCCGCAGACTAAAGCCCGCGCCCTCGGGCGTTAGCTCCTGCATGAGAATTCCCCGCGCGGCCACGAGCCGGCAGGCATCGGCCGTAGAGAGCGCGCCCGCAAAGGCCGCGGCGCTGATCTCGCCCAAGCTATGGCCGAAAACTAGCTCCGGCACCACGCCAAAATCCTCTTCCACGGTGCGCGCGAGGGCAAGCTCGAGGGAGAAGAGCAAGGCTTGCCCGTAATCGGTGCGGTAGAGAAGAGAAGAGGTGCCCGCATCCGCATTCACGCTGCGCAGACTCTCCGGAAAGTAGGGCTCGAGGTGAAAAAGAATCTCCGACCAACGGGCGAAGAATCCGCGGCTTAAGCTCTCCCCCATCGCCGGGTACTGCGACCCCTGGCCGGTGAAGCCAAACGCTATGCGAGGCCGAAAGGATTTTGAAAGGCGGCGCGCGCGATGGCGCTCCCCTTTACCGCCGAGCCAAGCGCTAAGTTCTCCCCGCACCGCAGGCGCGTCTTTCCCCCAGAGCACCACGCGCTCGGGGTAGCCTAAGCGCTCGGCGGCCGAACGCGCGATCATTTCGGGCGCGGCTTCATCATCGCGCAACGCTCTTTCCCAAGCCCGGCCGCTCGCCACGAGGCCGGCCGGATTGGCGGCGGAGAATGCCAAGAGGTAGGCATCGGGCTCGGCCAGTTCCGGCAGCGGGCTTTGCGGCGCCGACGATAAAATCACGTGCGCGTTGGTGCCGCCGAAGCCAAAGGATGAAATTCCCGCGCGGAGCGTTCCCCGCTCGGCCGCGAAATCTTGCGCTTCCGCGGCCACGCCGATCTCCTTAAGCTGCGCGGCCATCTTGGGATTGATCGAGCGGAAGTTTCTTTGGGCCGGCAGGCGGCGGTGCTTTAACGAAAGCGCCGCCTTGATGATGCCGCAGATGCCGGCCGCGGCTTCGAGATGCCCCACGAAGGCTTTGGCCGAACCCACCCGGAGCGGATCGGCCGCGCGCCCCCCGAAAACCCGCGCGAGCGCGCTAAACTCAACGGGATCTCCGAGCGCGGTGCCGGTGCCGTGCGCTTCTACGAAATGAATCTGCGCCGGGCTTACCTGCGCCGCCCGGAGGGCCTCGCGGATCACCTCTTCTTGCGCGATGCCGCTCGGGGCGGTGAGGCCGTTCGTTTTTCCGTCGTGGTTCACGGCGGAACTTAACGCTAACGCGAGCACCCGCGCCGGATCCGCGTCGCGCGCGCGGCGGAGGATCACCACGCCGGCGCCCTCGCCCCGCACGTAGCCGTCGGCCGCGGCGTCGAAGGTTTTGCAGCGCCCGTCGGGGCTAAGCATTCCCGCTTCGGCGAAGGCGCGCGTGATGGCGGGCTCTAAAATTATGTTCACGCCGGCCACGATCGCGAGATCGCAATCGCCCGCGCGAAGGGCGCGGCTCGCCTCGTGAAAGGCCACGAGGGAAGAAGAGCAGGCGGTGTCGAGGCTAAGCGAGGGGCCGCGCAGGTGAAAGAGGTAGGAGATGCGGTTGGCCGCGATGCTATGCGAATTACCGGTGGCATCGAATACGTTGGCTTCGGCCCCCGCGCGGGCGCGGCGCACGGAGTGATCGCTGCTGCCGATCCCTACAAAAACGCCCGTGCGGCTGCCACTTAAACTTGAGGGGCTTAGGCCTGCGCTCTCGATGGCTTCGTGCACGCATTCTAAAAGAATCTTCTGCTGCGGATCCATGCGCGCGGCTTCCGGCTCCGGAATGCCGAAGAGTTCGTGGTCGAAGGATTCAACGTCGCTGAGGAAGCCGCCCCAGCGGAGCGCCGGTAGATCTGCGTGCGCGCGCCAGTCCCACCGGTTGGCCGGAGTTTCGACGATCGAATCGTGGCCGTTCGTTAGGTTGCCCCAAAACGTTTCTAAACTGTCGGCGCCGGGAAAACGGAGGGCCGCCCCCACGATGGCCAGGGGTTCCCCCGCTTCCGCCCGGAAAAGTTGGGCGGATTCGGCGGGAGCCTCCCCGCGCGCGACGTGCGCCGACCAGCGATCGATCGAAGGGTAATCGAAGAAAAGCGTGACGGGAATTTCCCGCCCGAGGGCGGCCGAGAGATTGGCCGCGATATTTACCGCCTGGAGGGATTCGATGCCGAAGCTCGCGAACGAAGCGTCGCCCCCCAGTTCCGCCGGCGCGATTCCGGTCACGGTGGAAATTTCCCGGCGCAAAAGCGCGGCGAGGCGTGCGGCTTCCGCCGCCTCTTCGGCCGCACTCTGCGCGGGAAACTTGCCCAAACTAGCGCTGCTCTAACTGCTTTTGCACTTCCAGCATGAGGTGGGTGCCGAAGTCGTTCCAGGTTTCGAGCCAGCCTTCCACCGCGCGCAGGCATTCGTCGTAGCGCGCGGGATCGGCGGCCTGGCGGAAGAGGTACCAAGAGTCTTCGCTGTGATCGTCGTCAATGAAGTGGCCGTCGTCTTCCACGTGGATCTTGTGGTAGCCCTTCGACGTATCGATATCCGTAGATTTCTTCACGCTCTCGGCCCAGGGGCTCGCGAACTCGGTAAAGAGCGTTTCCGCGGCGGCGAGCACGAGGGTGAGGAGCACGTGATCTTGAAAGTAATCCGTGAAGGTTCGGCGCGATGCCGAGGCGGCGGCCGAAGGTTTATAGGCCTTCATATTCTCCGGCGTGGCGCCCAGTTCCTTTAGCGTATTCACGAACTGGATATAGTGGGAGTTCATGGGATTGCCCCAGTAATCGCCGGTAACTTCCGGGGGAGCGGCGTAGCCCATCTCGTCGAGCAAATTTAGCTGCAGCAAGAAGCGCGCGGAAACTTTCCCCAGGGGCCCGAGCTTGGGTTCTAGCTGCGCGGAGGTGGCCATGGCGTTGATCAAGGAATCGGTGAAGATCTGCGCGAAGGCGTGCGCAAACTCCAAGTGCATGTAGCGCGAGATCTCCACGTTAAGCGTGGCTTGCATGAGGAGCGCCTTGATAGGGTGGCTCTTTAGCGGGTGATCATCGATTAAGGCCTGCACCTTTTTGCTGAAGGCGATGTTTTGCTGCCAGAGCTCGGCGGGCACCGAGCGCTCGATCGCGGCGCGGCCAGAATCTCGGGGTTTATGCATCGATAGTTCCGCACTCATGGCAGCTCTTCTCCAATAGTTATTATTTGAACGTAAATCTAGGCTACCACGGAGGCCGCGGCCAGGCGCTCAAAAAGCCCGGCGAGAAAAGCGGGCTTCTCCAACACGCAAAAGTGTCCGCCCTCTTCGGTGAGGAGTTGAAAGGAACCTTCCGTATATTCTCGCCAGCCTTGCATCACCGCGGGCCGCACCTCGGCGTCGCCTCGGCCGGCCACCGCGAGGATCGGGCTCTTCAAGGTTAGGGCCGCGCTCTGGTATTCGCGAATGAGCGTTAAGTCTAAACGAAATAAGGGAAGAAAATATTCGCGCCCGGCCGGCTCCCGCAGGGCCGCGGGAATGGGCCCGTAGCTCGCCATCGCGCGCAGGAGTTCTTCGTCCGTCCACTCTTCGTAGGGCCGCTCGCGCAGGAGCGCGGGCCCGTGGCCGGCGGCGGGCGGGCGGCAGCAAGAAACCACGAGGCGCTTTAGGGCCCGGCCCTCTTCTTCCAGCGCGAGCGCGGCTTCGTAGGCGAGCCCCGCCCCCATGCTGTGGCCGTAGAAGGAGAGCGGAAGGTCGCCCGGGATTTCCCGCGAGGCGGCGCGCGCAAAATCTCTTAAAGAAGAAGGCGCGGCTTCGTGGTGGCGCACGCCGCGGCCGGGAAGCTCGGCTAACCAAACTTCGTAGGTGGCGCTTAAAGATTTAGCGAGTTTTAAAAAACTAAGCGACGATCCACCCGCGTGGTGGAACACGACCAAACGCTCGCGCGGATGGGAACTGGGGAAAGGGCACAAATAACTGAGAGATATTCGCAAGCCGAAACCATCCTTGTTACCATTCTAGGATACGACAAGGGGCGATGCATGGAACTTCTATTGATTGGAAAAGCGAATATTTTTGCCGGGTGGCTAACGATGGTGCTCGGAATCGCATCCGGTGCCGTGATTGGGATGTGGGCCTTCGCGGGCCCCTTCCCCACTCCGCCCGGCCACCGCGACTACGCGGATCTTAGCCGGCGAATGGTGCGGCTCGGGCATATCGCGCTCATCGCGCTTCCCCTCATTAATATTGTTTACGGATGGCATATCGATTCGATCCCGCTTTCGAACGAGATCAAGATCTTCGGCTCCCGCTGCATGATCGTGTGCATGGTGGGCGTGCCCCTCTTCCTCTTCCTCGGCTCCGTGTGGAACTGGTTTAAGTACGTGGAAGTGATTCCCGTGAGCGCCGGGTTCCTAGGCCTCGCGATCATGAGCTACGGCCACTACTTGATGATGTGAAAAAATGGCCTACCTCACGCGCAGTTTTCTGCGCCTAGCCTTAGAAATCTTTTTCGCAACGGCCGAAGGAACCTCTTAACGGGATCGTCGGTCACCCTGGGGCTCGTGGGCGTGAGCCTCCTCGGGGGCTACCTCCTCCGCATGGAGCGCTACCTCGCCACGCAATCGGTTTACCTAAACCTCAACGGGCACGTGATCGCCTACGCGGCGGGGGGCCTCGATCGGCACCTGAGCGATCCCGTTCGCTACGGCCTCGATGCGAAAGCGCAAAGCGCGCTCGAAGAATTTGGGCGAGATCCGCGGGTGGCCAAGGCAAGCCCGCTGTTAAAGGCCCCGGGCCTTCTTAGCAACGGCTGCGTTTCCTTTCCCTATGCCGCCGTGGCCGCGCCGCCCGAAACGGTGGCGTGGGCCCGCTCGCAGCCGGCGGTGCAAGAATACTTGCCCGAACTCGTGCGCATCGACAAGGGCCACGGCTTCTGGGAACTTCCCGAAGCGGATAATCCCGTAAACCTCTCCCCACGGGTCGCGGGCATTTTGAATAAAGCGCGCGTGGCGGGCGAGCCCGGCGCGAAAATCGGCAGCGGCGTTTACGATTGCAGCGCGAGCGCCGATCGCGGCGCCCTCACCCAAGATCCCTCCGTGCAGCTCGTGGGGCAAGGGTTTGGGGGCGGCCTCGCGCTCGCCGACGGCATCATCGCCGGCTGGGTTAGCACCGGCATGGCGTTTCAGGACGATACCGCCCTCCTCCTTCCCTTCCGCGCCGCTCAGAACGCCTACCGCACCGATCTCGCCACCGCCGAAACTTTCTACCTAAAAGACGAAGGCGCGATCCCGGGCTTCGTGCGCGATCTTCGCGCGCATCTAAAAGCGCGCGGTATCGAAGCGGATGTTTATCCCTTCTCGGCCGAAGAAATTTCGGCCTTCTACGTGGGCGGCATGCAATTTAACTGGGTGATGCTCTACCTATTTCTGGCCCTCGTGTGCAGCGTGGTGGCCATCTCTATTTCCAATTCGCTCTACATCTCCTTGGTAGAAAGAAGGGCCGAGTTGGGCACCCTCCTCGCCGTGGGTTTTCCGCGCGCCGCGATCTTGCGCTTGGTGCTGATGGAGCACGCGCTGCTCGTGGCCTTTAGCCTCGTGCCGGGCTTGGCGTTAACCTTTCTCCTCCGCGCCGTGGTGCACGCGCAGAATATCCGCTTTCTCATCCCGGGCTTGAGCTCCGATCTTCAGTTTCGCCTGCACCTAACGGTTGGCTTCGTGGCGGCCGCCGCGGGGCTGCTCCTCCTCCTCGTGCTGCTCGTGGCCTTCGCGGGCACCCGCCGCTTTTTACGCCGGCCGATCTTAAGCCTGCTCGGGAACTCCGTATGAACCAGCTCTTTATTCGGATGGCCTGGCGAAATATTTTTCTGCATTCTAAGAAGAGCGCCCTCGCCGTGCTGGCCGTGGCGGCCTGCTGCTTCTCGCTCAATATCTTCCAGGGCTATATCCGCGGCGCTGAAGTGATCTTCGAAGATTCCTACGCCAAGCGCAGCATGTTCGGAAACCTCCTCGTGCGCAAAGCGGGCGTGCACCACGCCTTAAGTTCCGAGCCCGAAGATCTTTTGAGCATCGAAGAGCAGCAAACCTTGGAGGGCTTCTTGGCGGGCTCGCCCGAAGTGGCTACCACCATGCGCCTCCTGCGTTTGAGCGGAACTTTAAGCGAAGGCAGCACGCAGTCGGTGTTCACGGGCTACGGCTACGACGTAAAAAAGGGCGAAGCCATCCGCCAACCCGTGTGGACCTGGAACGCGCTCGCGGGCCGCCCCCTGCAAACCGACGAAGAAGAAAGCGTGCACCTCGGCCAGGGCCTGGGGCGCCTCCTCGGCTGCGAGCCCGCCGCGAACCAAAATTTCATCACCGGCCGCGGGGGTTTCTCCCCCGAAGTGCGTCCCTTCACCTGCCGGCAACCTCGGCTGCAACTTACCGGGATCACGCTCCAGGGCCAAGCCAACGCGCTCGACGTGGAAGTGGTGGGTTTGGTGGATGCGATGTTTCGAGACCTCGACCTTCGCTTCGCCAACCTCCCCCTGCGCATGGCCCAGCGGCTCTTGGATACCGACCGCATTTCGATGTTTACGGTGCGCCTAAAAGAAGGCGCCGACGAAGAGGCCTTCCTCCAATCACTCCGCACGAAGGCGAAGGGAGCGGGCTTAAATATCATCGCGCAGTCTTGGAAGGATGATGAGATCGGCGATTTCTACCAGCGCACGATGGATTTTCTGCACGTGTTCCGTAACTTCATGATCGTCGTGATTCTGGGCGTGGCGTTGCTATCGATCTTCAACACGTTCTTTCGGAACGTGCAGGAAAGGATGCGCGAAATCGGCGTGCTTCGCACCCTCGGCTTTCGCGTGAACGACGTGCGTAAACTCTTTTTATTGGAAACGCTTTTCTTGGCCTTGATCGGAATCGGGCTAGGCGGCGGCACTGCGCTCCTAGTTTCCGCGCTGATCAACCGGATCTCGATTCTCTATAAGATCGGCTTGCTCACCCAGCCCGTGCCCTTCTTGATCGAGCAGAATCGCTTCACCCTCGCCTGGACCCTAAGCGTAGCGCTCGTCGTGGCGCTCGTGGCGGCGGCGATCCCCCTCTGGGCGGCGGGCCGCAAACGCATCAGCGAAGCGCTCACTTCCGTTTAAGCTTTTAAGGCTGAAGAATGATCTTACTCAATGCTTCGCTATCGCCATCGAAGTGATGGCCGCCCGGAAGCTTAAAGACGCCCACCTTTTTAGGATCGAGCCGCGCGCAGAGAGAATCGCTTTCATCGTCGCCGTAGAGGCAGCGAACGGCAACGCCGGGGCTTAATCGCTTGAGCACGGGCTCGATGGGCAGGCCCTCGCCGGAACCCCCGATCCAATCGGTGAAGTGGAACTCGAAGGTGGCGCGATCGCTCAAACCTAGGAGCGAAAGGCTTTTCACCTGCGCGCGGAGCGCGGGGCTCAGGCGCGATACCAGCTCCGGCAGTACGTCGGCCCCGAAGGAATAGCCCACGAGCCGAAGTGGCCCGGTTTTCTCCGGATTCACGAAGCGGATCAGCTTGCCTAGATCATCGGCCGCGGCCTCCGGCGTGCGGGGCGACCAGAAGTATTTTAGCGTGCTTAGACCCAGCACGCGGTTTCCCTTGGCGGCGAGCGAGGCCGCGAGGTCTTGGTCGAAGCCGGCCCAGCCACCATCCCCCGAGTAGAGAATCACGGTGCCCGAAGCAGATCCGGCGGCGGGCACTTCTACGAGCGGAAGCTCTTCGATCGAGGCATCCCCCTTAAATACCGGCACCGCTTTTTCCTGCGCGGCCAGGCTCTCCAAACTATCGGCGATAGCCGCCGGGCCGCTGGCCTCGGCGTGAACGGCGCCCGAAACCTTGCCCACGAAATTCGGCAGCGATTTGGCGCAGGCCTTACCGGCACCGGCCACGCGCCAGCCGGGCAAGGGCTTCGGATAAGGCGCGAGCGCGAAGCCTTTTCCCTCCTTCGTAGATTTTAAGCCGTAGCCCGCGCAGAAGCTTTTGGGTTCCTCCCACGAAGGGCAAAACTTCACGCTAACCGCGCCCGCGAAGGTATTCTTCGGGGCCTGCGCGAGGGCGCCGTAAACCAGCGCCGCGGCCGCGCCTTCGCCCACGAGGGCCGGCGGCCGGTATACGGCAAATTTTAGTTTCGTTTGCAGGTATTTACTGAGGAGTTCAAAATCGCCCGCGGGGTAAACGCATTTTCTTTTCGTGCGGGAAGATAGCGTGGCCAGGTAGTGCGGGCCGATCACGGCCACCACTTGCCCCTCTTCTTTTGCCAGGCGCTCGGCGACCGCGGATTTCGTTCCCTCGCTAAGGAGCATAACCAAGCGCTCGGGCTTCCCGCCGCCGCGCCGGATCTCCACGCGACCAAAATCGCCGTATTTGATTTCTTCGGCCTGGGCCGTAAGACCAAATAGCCCGCAAACGAAGAGGAGCCACTTCATTTCGCCACCATCCCCTTCACGCCGCCCGCGATGATCACGGCGAGATCGGCCAGCACTTTCGGTAGCCCGAGCTTTCCTGAGTAGGCGAGGTAGCGGGGCTCCCATTCGGGATCAAACTTTTCTTTGTAGGCACGGAGCCCCTGGAAATTATAGAAACGCTCGCCGTGGTGAAAGAGCATACGACCGGCGCGATTCCAGCGCGAGCCGAAGCGGCCCGTGGCGAGCCCCGAGAGCGGCGCCATGCCGAGGTTAAACCAGGCGTAGCCCTCGGCCCTTCCCCATAGCATGAGATCGATCATGAGCCGCTCCATGGTGCCCGTGCCGCCGGGCTCGCGGTAGCGCATGAGATCCACCGAAAGCTCTTCCTTAGCCGAGTTCACCCAAACGTTGGCGAAGGCTTGGATCTTTCCTTCCGGATCTCGTAGCACGGCGGTGGGAAAGTTCTTGAGGTAGGCTTCGTCGAAGCGGCCGAGCGAAAAACCTTTCTCGCGCGTGCCTTTGGCTTCCAGCCAGGCATCGGAAATTTCCTTTAGCTCGGGTTGGATCGCGGCGAAGCGCTCGGCCGGTTCGATCGAAAAGGTGAGCGGGTTTTGTTTTACCGAACGGTTATAGTAATAGCGCAGGCTCTTGCGGCCTTTTTGGTCGAGCGCAAATTCCTTCAAGGATACCCGGGCCTCTTCGCCGAGTTTTAGAAAGATCATCCCGAGATCGATATAGAGCGGCAGGTGATCGGCCCGCACTTGGTAGCAGGCTACCGAGCCACCGTAGCCATCGGCCGCGCGCTTAAAATCAAAGAGAAGATCGGAGAAACTTTCGGGCTCCCCCACGGGATCGCCCAGCACGGCCCAGGTAGAGCCCTGCACGGCGTACATAAGGAACGCATCGCGCGCTTCGTTTACGAAGAGTCGTTTGTCGCCCACGAGCGCCAGGTTCGCCATGGTATCGGGCGCCCGCTGCACGATCGCCCGCACGTCTTCGGGCGCCACCGAAGGCAATTCGCGGGGGCCTCCCG
>Ga0164297_10005947_pt1 | contig 10321 bp, 11 predicted proteins | sample GEODES058metaG_FD_113539 | JGI IMG/M metagenome (GOLD analysis project Ga0164297, IMG submission 113539) | Dystrophic lake water microbial communities from Trout Bog Lake, Wisconsin, USA - GEODES058 metaG | ecosystem: Environmental > Aquatic > Freshwater > Lake | place: USA: Trout Bog Lake...
CCTGTTGAGCCTGTGGCACCTGTTGACCCTGTGGCTCCTGTGGCTCCGGTGGCACCTGTGGCTCCTGTTGACCCTGTCGCACCAGTCGACCCTGTGGCTCCAGTCGAGCCTGTAGCTCCAGTCGAGCCTGTTGAGCCTGTTGAGCCTGTGGCACCTGTTGACCCTGTGGCTCCTGTGGCACCTGTTGACCCTGTCGCACCTGTTGTCCCTGTGGCACCTGTTGACCCTGTGGCTCCAGTCGAGCCTGTTGACCCTGTGGCACCTGTTGACCCTGTGGCTCCTGTGGCTCCAGTCGAGCCTGTTGACCCTGTCGCACCTGTTGTCCCTGTGGCTCCTGTGGCTCCAGTCGAGCCTGTTGACCCTGTCGCACCTGTTGTCCCTGTCGCACCAGTCGACCCTGTGGCTCCAGTCGAGCCTGTGGCACCTGTGGCTCCCGTTGAGCCTGTTGAGCCTGTTGGACCCGTAGATCCTGTCACGCCTTGTGGGCCTGTAGGCCCGGTCACGCTATCGCCGCTTCCTCCTCTAGGTCCTGGGCAGCCGGTAGGTCCTTGAGGACCTGTAGCACCTGTATCACCTTTCTGACCGACAGGACCCATTCTACCAGTGGCACCCGTTGAACCTGTGTCACCTTTCAGACCTTGTGGTCCTGTCGGACCTGTTATGCTTTGTCCTGTAGGGCCGGTTGCGCCAGTCAATCCTCTAGGACCAGTAGCACCTGTAGGACCACTAGGACCTGTTATGCTCTGTCCTGTAGGGCCTGTCGGACCCGTCACGCCTGAAGATCCTGGATCTCCTTGTGGTCCAGTCGCACCCGTTGCTCCTTTGCCTGTCGCTCCCGTCGCGCCTGCTGGACCTGTCGCGCCTGCTGGACCTGTCGCGCCTGGAGGACCTACAGGACCCGGAGGACCCATGACTCCGCCTGGATGAGACCAAGTGCCTTCGCCAGTTCCTCCTCCAGCTCCGCTTGATGATACGCCCCAATCAAGAATTTGGTTGGTAGTAAAGAAAGGAACAGTTTTCGTAGGAGTTCCTGTCACGCCCGACCAGTTGCCAGTGTAACCCGATGCGCCTACACAAACATAAGCGCCAACGTTGATGAAAACACTGCTGTCGATTGCTGGATCGTTCCACAAGCCATCAGCTCTTACCGGTATTTCGGAAGAGTTTATGACATAATATGTTGAGGGAGTTGAATTTAAACCAAAAGATGAATCATAAGAATTTCCTACGATGACTTTTGCTTCTAAAGGGTCGGACCACTCCAAGACTTCCGAAATGGCGAACGTAGGAACATTGTAAGACTGTCCACCAGTGACGCCCGACCAATTTCCGCTATATCCGGTAGCAGGCACACATACATAGGTTCCGACTGCCACAAACGTAGCGCCGGTTGAATCGTCGAACCAATTCCCATCATTTCGGGCTGGAATGGTTCCACGATCGACTACATAAAAAACACCTGAAGTGCTGCTTAAACCAAATAGAGGGTCGTATGATTGACCTATGATTACTCTTGCTTCCAAGTTGTGAGGAGTATTTTATCTATTTATCCGGAAGCAATTTGATGATGAGACTACTTATTGTAGTGCTGTAAAAAATCGATGACAGCCCTGTACAAAGACTCAGACTTTTCGATTTTGTGACGTGTACCGTAGACACGAACAAATGCAGACGCGAAAGCTTTATTTTCAAGAATGGCGGTATCAGCTCGATCATTTGAAACGATGTAGCCTAAGCCTTCGATTTTGTTGATTACTCTCATGATGTTGTCATACCCTATGTGATATGATACACCTAAATCTGTCTCATTCATAAAATTTGCGATGAGACCGTTGCATTTTTCTATGTCTAAAGTTTTCATATTATTACTTTTTTAGGACCGGTGTTCCTTCTATGCTCACCTTGATCCCGAAATGTTGAAATGTGTTCGTGATGTGTTTAGCAGTCACCATTGGTTCTCGTGACTTGTCTTTGACTTTTTCCAATCCATTCACTCGAATCACGATCCTCTTAAATTCTTCGGCTGTCTTTTTTCCGAGCTTTTTTTCAATCTCCTCTATAGGATCTTTTCTATCGAAAATTACACCTCCGCCGCCTGCTCCGCCTCCAAAAGCGGCTGCGACTTGTATGACAATAAAAACTTCGCTCCAAATATAATCGACGCTTCCGCCGCTAAACATTATTGAATCATTGTTCCAGCTTAAGTATATTCGTTGTTCGGACATTCATCGTCATATTTTTGTGCTATGGTATGATAACAAAACCGTTTGCATCGGCAATGCTTTGAAGTATGACCAAATCATTTGATCCCCAATCAGCAAGCACTTCGGGTGGCACTCTGAAATTTGAGTTCCAAATGTTGTTCCCGGATTGATCAAGTAGACACCAGTAAGTCAAGCAATTTTGTGATAATAAATCATAATTGATGATGTATGCGCCTAATTGAGTCGCTGTCGCGTTGACTACCGTGACGGGCTGTATGTTTGCTGTGAGCATATAGAAAGTATTTTTTGTTAATATCTATCCTTGATGACTTGACAAATTATTTCCAAAGTCTCATGAACACTTTTTTCTCTAGTGTTGATGTGAATGACATTTTCATCATCGCAAGATTCAAAATCTTTGACATGAAAATCTTCACGCCCTCTTTGCGTCCCATCATAAGTCAAGTAGACCCACAAAACATCTGAATTAAGAGAGTTTAGGTAATCTCTGGCTTCTTTGTAAGGATATACCAATGATAACACTGGATCATGGCCTTTGCTATCCATAAATGTAGCGATGTACGAAGCTCGATTTAAGTTGTTGATTCTTCCGCTTCTTGAATAATCAGTGTCGTTAAAAGTTCTACGCAGATCATCACCATCAATGTTGATAGGAAATCTTAGAGGAACAATTCCATCACACAACGCATCGGCAATTGTACTCTTTCCGCTGCCTGGTTGACCAAATAGGACTACTATCATTTTGCGTATTTAAAGATGTCGTAAAACCACTTGTAGTTGTTAAAGATCCATTCGCAGACATCACGGCCCAAAATTTCTTTTGCTCTTGAGAAAGTTGGTTCAAGCTGCGTCCGGATTTTATGATCACCGAAGATTCCGTAGACTTCATCATCCTCTTGAGTAATTTGTTGAATGTTGTTAAAGTCATGTTCGTACTGAGGAACGCCTAAGTACTCATAGATCTTGATCATTGTCGCTTCGGGGTACATACAAAGGTCTTCGTAACGAATGAACATCATGTTTTTATCAATCCCTGTCCTGAAAATTTCTCCAAGCCTTTCGATCGCCATACCAACAGGTGGTCCTCCTGCCCAAATGTCGATTCTTTTAGGCACAGTCGTTCCTTGCATTTTCGACCAATCAAGCACTTGATCATGCTTTTCAGGATGTGAACGGTAATTCTTTTCCATCGAAGCAAAAACATCCCTAAGATCTCTGACCATGCAAATGATCTTGGGATTGGGATGTATTTTGTTTAAGAAATCGTAATGAATTCCCCATCCACGACTCTTGTCCATCACATATTTTTTGTCAGTGATCGAACTATAAAACCCGTTCATCCCTTCACGGCAAAAACCCAAGAATCCGTCTCTCATCAGAGAAGCATCCTGTGCTTTGAACTCTGGCGAGTTGGTGTAGTTTGAACGGGCAGCAAATATCAGTTCCAAGACTCCACTTGTAGGAGTGCAATAGAAATCAGGATTCTGTGCGATGATGTTTTGTAAAACTGTGCTTCCTGCTCTTGGCAGTGAACTTTGGTAAAATATCTTTTCCATTTAATCTATTTCGTTTAGTAGTCTTTTGATACAATCAGCAATAGGCAATTCTTGATGAAATGATTCGCCGACGATTTGATGAAATTTTTGGTTTCCAACAAAGAGATCCTTTTTAAGAGTCTGCGTCCAGATGCTTTGGATTGTGTTAAAGTACACAAGTTGAGGAGCAAACTCAGTACTTACGTAACCGCTGTTGGATGTTGATGATGTGTTCATTATAATGAATTTGGATCAATGTAATCTTCTCTTCTTCCAAAGAAGTATTCTTTCATGATCGGGTTATACTTATGAGGTTCTCTGAATTCTAGAACTCCATCTTTGTTCTTAGTTATATCGGTTTCTATGTTTAAGTTCTTAAGAAGATCATGGCGGTCCAAATATTTTCTATCTATCGAATTGCCATGATACAGATGATAGACGATCCCGCCTAAGAATGAATAGCTCAGATTCAATCCTTTGAGTTTTTGTATGTGTTCATCTTTCTTTGTAGAATTAAAAGGATTAATCATTATCGTTCTTCGAATGAAATTGACCAAGTTCATTTTGTCTCCTCCTCCAAAGATTGCATATTCGTACATCCCAATCTTTTCGAAATAATCTCTCCTAAAAGCAATCGCGTAGCCTGAGCAAAAAGGTCCTTCATCGACATCATAGCGAGTGTCCAGCAGTGTCTTCGCGTTAAACAGGACATTTTCATAATATGGATCAAGGTTACATCCATCATGATACGGGACCACGACGTCGTGTATGTCTAGCTCTTTATCCAGCTCATTGATCCAATTTTCGTTTTCAAATATAACGTCTCCATCAAGGCAAACAATCTTATCATATCTTTCTGGTAGCATTTTCACCAGTAGGTTGAACAGGTTTTCTTTGTGAAACATGTAAGAATTTGATCTCAGATGTATCACATTTTCTCCTTCAAAGCTTGGTTCTTGACCAGGATATAACAGCTCAAGAGTGTACTGTGGGATGTTGCTCTTCTTTAATATGTTCGACACATATAAGTTGTTCATCACAGGTTTGACAAAATCTCCAGCGTTGAAAAATACACTACACACCACGATCTTTTCGGATCGTGGTGAATCGTATTTTTTGATATGTTTGAATCTCGGCAAGACTAATTTGTTAAGAATGAATGAATCACGGGTTTAAGCAATCCTTTGTCTTTTAAGTATCTGCCTATGTTGTGAGTGACTGTTTCGTACCGATGCACTTTGATATCCGAAAATTGTGTACGAATGACATCGATTTCATGCTGATATAGCGGAGAAGCGTCGATCACAAATTCAAGCTGGACTGATGGCAGGATGAATTTCTTTCTTAAGGAAGATATTGCACTGATGTATATTGAATGAACGGTTTCGTTGGCATCCAACAAATCAGGTTTGATATGATGATTGTAAAAAGCGCAATTTTCCAGATTTGTAAATCCGTTGAAAGAAAGCACTTTTATTTTCTTCAACGATGTCTGAGGAACACTAAATCCATAATGCTTTTCATGATATTCATAGAACAAACCTGCTTGGTACAGTGATTGAAAAGCTCCTACACAAGTTCCCATGAAATACACTTCTGAATACTCGTTTTCCCAAACTAGACCAGATAAAAATCTGTAGATTTCCATCGGATCGTTGCCAATTCCAGGGATTCCTTGTAGGTATCCTTTCTTTTTTGCGTCCGCGAAAAAAAGGTAGTCAAATTCATCCAGGTAATCGGAATCTTTCAATCCTCGATAAAAATCAACGTTAAAACTTTCGGGAAAGAGTCCTGCATCGATTTCATCGAAAATGTTTCGCTCATCTGTTAGATAATCTTGACAAGTTTCAATGAAACCGACACCGCTGAATACGATCAGCAGCTTTTTTCGTGGACCTTTTGAAATGAATTTGTAATAGTTAGAACGAGCAGATAGAATTTCTTCTAAGTTCATTACTTTTGATTTTTTATCGATTTGATGATGTCATCGACATTAAAAATCTCTTTTTCGTTGTTGTACGGAAACTCGATCAATTCTCCAGAAATGTTGTACTTTTGTAAGTATGCATTTCTAAGTTCAGGCTTAGAAGTCTCCGGATTCGCGATGATATTGCTATGAATGTCATACCCAAAGACTTCTGGTTTGTTTGCGATCCAGCATACAGTTGATGGCATTCCTAATGCCGCTGCTGTGTGAGCCGCAAAGCTATCCATAAAGAGCCTCTTTCGGCTCATACTAATCAACACTGCTAATGCACGAAAATTGTCCGTGACAGGGATCGTTCCTTCGATAGGAAGCTGATCCTCGCGACGAATATGTAAAATCGAATACACATTGCGAAATTCTTCCATGACACTGATCGCTGTAGACATTGGAATGTCTCGAGCCCATGAATACTTCATGTCTTGTTGCGCGCCTCCGTTGGATTGAATGAGCATAATTGGCTTATCCAATTGATACTTGTTCAAATAGAACTTTCTTTCTCGGTCGGTCAGTGCGATGTTTGGAAGTTCTCCATTGTAAGGAACGTCGAACATTTTACACCAAGTCTCGATCAGGTGCTCTTTTTGTTGAATGTGAGCAGTCTCAAGATAAGGATCATGTGCAAGGACTAAGACATCTTTGTCTTTGATGTAGTCTTCGTAAAAGTAAGAAAAAGCACCAAATGCAAAAGATTTCGCTACATTTGGATTGTTCAGATATACATCCGGATAACCTGATACTACGATCAAATTGGATTCGGGGTATTTCTTTTTAATGGCACTGCACACAGCAGTTGACATGATGCATTTTCCAATGCCACCATTGATTTGAAAGATGATATTCATTTAAATGAATTAAGAAGTGAAAAAATTAAGATCCTGTTGTTCCTGTGCCTGGAGTTGGAACTGTTCCTGTTCCGCCAAGAGGTCCTGGCACAGAAGGAGGCGGATTAGAGACTACACTTTCTACGGTTGTTCCTGTGCCTGGAGTTGGAACTGTTCCTGTTCCGCCAAGAGGTCCTGGCACAGAAGGAGGCGGATTAGAGACTACACTTTCTACGGTTGTTCCCACAGCTTCTGCGATGAGATGTAGCACGATTGAATCGTCTGTGCCCCAAGTAGACAACTGATCAGCGGTCAACACAGCCTCACCGTTCATTACTTGGCCGAAGTTTTTTACATATCCATTGTTGTCCAAAGTAACGCTACCGTACTGGATTTCGAAACGTGTTCTTGTTGCTCCAAGAGTATAAGGGCGAGCGATCGCCGTCATATAATCAGCCGTTGTAGTTTTTGGAGCGCCAAAAGGTGAATTTTGCTCAACTCGAGTCGCAGCGGGATTGATTTTTGCGTATAACATATTTGTTTGTTTATTTTATTTATATTCAATTATAGTTTTTAGTTCTGTGTTGTTGCTTGTTTGATTTCTATGCAAGTAGCACAGTGCCCGCACGGATTACCATTTCTAGGAACCCTACAAGACCATGTGTATTGATAGAGATCACCAAGTTCTTTTATATATTCTTCCTTGTAATTGTAAAATTCAGGAAGAACGTATGAAGGTGCAAATTTCCAATTCTTCACAGGGCCATGAAATTCATATAGTTCTCTAGAAATATTGTTCAATGTTTTTAGAACACTATCATGGTAAGCTAGTGTTTTAGGATTGTCGTACTTTACGAATCCTAGAATGATTTCCGTCATATTTCCTATGGCTGCGATAGGGTTGGCTAAGTTAGCGATAAACATGACATCACTCATATTTATAGGATGCTCGAACTCCACTTTAGGTCGAAGCAACTTGAAATCACGAATCTCTTTTAACTTATCATATAAGATTTCTATCGATTCTTGTTCTTTGTTTACTCTATGCAATGCTCCTCGTATCTGTAAGTTAAGATTCACTGCACAGACAACATAATCAGTCCTTTCCAAATACATTTTAAGAATTGCTGTGGAATCTATGCCACCGCTCCATAATATCATTAGCCTTTTCATTATACACCAATTCCAACTACATAAAGATCACCACCGTCGGAGACGCTTATTTTGAATGGAGTTCCACTAGGAGAAAATAGAACGATTCCACAATAATAACCACTCTCTTGGATAAGAGCTCCATCATTACCATCAGCACAAAGATTCATGTGGCCATCTGTCGCCCAGTTCATACTACAACATGATAGATACCCAGAGCCATTTCCGCCTAAGTAATGTCCGCTAAGAGTTGTCACTCCACCGGGAATGACACAAAAGTTATTTACGAAAGTAGTTCGAGAAACATTAGCGAGCAATCCACATCCAAGAGCGACCGCATATGAAGCAGACACTGTGTTACTATATCCAAATGCAGCAGAATACGGAGCATCAGATTGAATGTTATTGGTCATTCCTAAAACAGCTCCACCATATCCACTAATTGTATTATTATAGCCTCCACCGATAAATGAATAACCATTAGAATTATTCGTATTGTATGATCCTCCGCCTATTGTGTTCCCACCGTATGCACTATCTGTTATAGTGTTGTTATTTCCTCCTCCTATCGTGTTGAATGCACAGCTATTTTGATAGATTATGTTGTTGTACCCTCCACCAATCACATTATGTCCTCTTGAGTAAGCTGAATATGATGAGATGATTCTATTACGAGATCCTCCACCGATTACACTAGCCCAATTATTACAGTATGCAGAAAGGGTAAACCTACTGTTACCATTATAAATAGATCCTCCTTGAATTACATTACAATATCCTCCAGAAATAGTAGAATGATTTGTAGAATAGCAGTTTCCACAGATACAATTAGATTGTCCTCCACTGATAGTAGATGCTATCATTCCACAGTATCCAGAAATAGTGTTTCCGTTAGGGCGAGCACAATAACTACTTTTTCCCCAATAATTATTTCCTCCACCAGCAATCGTATTACCATATAGACATCCACCAGTTATTAGATTTTGATAACCTCCACTGATGGTATTGCTACAAGAATGAGAATCACAAGATCCTCCACAAGAAATGGCTATTAGATTATTATAACCACCACTGATTGTCGAATAAGATCCACAAGGAGAAATACAATTGTTACATCCACCTCCAATTACTGAAAAACATCCACATCCTTTATTATACATACCACTGACTGTTGTATAATCAGCAGCTACATTACATAATCCACCTGCTACAGTAGAATAATTACAGGCAATATTACCTTTTCCCCCGAGTACACTTGCTGCATATCCGGAAGTAGTATTCTGAATTCCGCCAGAGATAGTAGAATAAGTACTCCAAGTTGTATTGATCGCGCCTCCCCCTATCGAAGATCCAATTCCATTTCCATAATAATCGTGACAAATACAATTACTAACTCCACCTGCGATAGTTCCCCCGTGTACGTCTATTAAATTTCTAGCTCCTCCACCAATAACACTGCAACGAGAACTTACAGTGCTTCCTATATTTCCTAAAGAATTACTATAACCGCCACCTATAAATCCGTAAACGCTATAAGAACATATAGCATTATAGACTCCACCGGATATCGTAGAATAATCCGGTAATACAACACTATGATTTCCTAAAGATATAGAGTTAAAACCATTTGATGTATTAGTTGAATTATAGAGAATAGCGGAATTTGTTCCGGATCCTCCTATGATAGGAGAAGATCCACCACCAGATCCTGCTGGTCCGGTAGGTCCCATTGGGCCGGTCGGTCCTGTTATTCCAGTTCCTGTAGGTCCAGTTTTTCCAGTCGATCCTGTAGGTCCAGTCACGCCGTTTGAGCCAGCAGCACCTGTAGGTCCAGTAGGTCCAGTCACGCCGTTTGAGCCAGCAGCACCTGTAGGTCCAGTCACGCCGTTTGAGCCAGCAGCACCAGTAGGTCCAGTCACGCCGTTTGAGCCAGCAGCACCAGTAGGTCCAGTAGGTCCAGTCACGCCGTTTGCGCCAGCAGCACCAGTAGGTCCAGTCACGCCGTTTGAGCCAGCAGCACCAGTAGGTCCAGTCACACCGTTTGAGCCTGCAGTGCCAGTTGGTCCAGTAGGTCCAGTCACGCCGTTTGAGCCAGCAGCACCAGTAGGTCCAGTAGGTCCAGTAGGTCCAGTCACGCCGTTTGAGCCAGCAGCACCAGTAGGTCCAGTAGGTCCAGTCACACCGTTTGAGCCAGCAGCACCAGTAGGTCCAGTCACACCGTTTGAGCCTGCAGTGCCAGTTGGTCCAGTCACACCGTTTGAGCCTGCAGTGCCAGTTGGTCCTTGAATTCCTGTAGGACCTTGAATTCCTGTAGGACCTGTTGCACCATCACTTCCTGTAGGACCTTGTGATCCTGCAGGCCCAGTTGCACCGGTAGGCCCAGTTGCACCGGTAGGCCCAGTCACGCCGTTTGATCCTGTAGGCCCAGTTGCACCGGTAGGTCCAGTCACGCCGTTTGAGCCAGCAGCACCAGTAGGTCCAGTAGGTCCAGTCGCTCCACGAGGACCTGTTCCAGTTCCACCGCTTCCACCTCCAATTACTACTTCGTTTCCTAAACCATCATAAAAATTTCCTCCGCCATCTGTCTGTAAAAGATACGGA
>Ga0164297_10005950_pt1 | contig 10314 bp, 8 predicted proteins | sample GEODES058metaG_FD_113539 | JGI IMG/M metagenome (GOLD analysis project Ga0164297, IMG submission 113539) | Dystrophic lake water microbial communities from Trout Bog Lake, Wisconsin, USA - GEODES058 metaG | ecosystem: Environmental > Aquatic > Freshwater > Lake | place: USA: Trout Bog Lake...
TCGCTGTTGATAGCTTGCTCAGCGTTTAAGCCATAACCAAACATAGATCTATTTGGTATGCGAGAAGTTAAGATATTTGGTACGCCATTGTTAATTTCACCCTGCGTAATCGCGTCTTGATATGAAGCCATATAGGCATGCTGTTTAAATGTGATAGCCCTTAATTTCCCTGGTTGATCCGCCCATTCGTGAGAACGAGTTATTTCAATTTGATCAATGTAATCCTTTGATAGCGTGTAATCCAACTGCATAATATTAGGACTTGTTGGCATGGCCAACCTTCCACCTCTTATGATCCAGTTCTCACGGTATAACTCAGAGATAAGACCATATGTGAATCCTCTGGCATCTCCAGCGAAACCCAAAGCAGCACTTGAGAATGTTGAAAAATTCAAAAAATGTAACCTAGGATCATGACTATATGTATTCGAATCAAAGAAGTCGAGCGAAGCAACCTTACCGAATGTAAATACCAGTCGGTTTTTATCAACTGCCCCCGCTAACTGATTATTAACTCCAGCTTCAATCCACTCCTCCCCTCCTCCCAAGTTAACGGTTTGACGGACAAAAGCTCTTGCAGAATAAATGACAGCAGGTATATAGATCCCTTTTTGCAATTCTCCGTTTTGAAAGCCACCTAGCCCTACTAAAGCATTTGAAAAGGGCGTTCCCTCAAATAACTCTGTGTTGTAGTAAGCCTCAGCTCCAGTCCAAAGACGAGTCCCTAAATAAGCAGTGATGCTGCCAGTAAAAGCTCTGTTGCTATCTCCCTGACTTTGATTCATTAAACTGTTAGGGCCTGAGTATGGGGAATAAAAATTATTCTTTCGCTGTTCAATATAAGTGCCTTGTGCGTGAAAGCTCCAATTTTCTGTCGCTTGAGAAACATCCCCAGCAATGTTTAGAACTGCTATATCTTTATTTAAATTTAATTCCAACTCGTCAGATACAAAAGCAGTTTTAGTTTGTGCAAAAGAACAATTGCTAATAATTAGTATTCCAATAGTAAATATCGCTAAAGTATTTTTCACTTTGACCTCTAAGAACAACGCCATTTTTTAAGTATGTGAACCAACACACTGATTTTTCTAAGTAGTAATAATTCTACACCACTTAATGAGAATGATTATCATTTGCGTTGAGCGACAAAATTCAAAATTTAAGTTGATTTATTAATACTATAAAATTAATTTAGAAAAATAAATTTAATATATTAATATTTTTTTATTAATAATTATGGATTTTTAATGTAATATTGTTATTGAGGCAGGAGGTAATAAGTTACCCTAGTTGATTGTTTTGCATAGACTCAAGGGCTACATAATTAAGAATACTGCTCAAACAAAACATTCCAATGGATTTCCTATACAGCGTGATCTCAGTTGAGGTTTTCTGGTCAATTTTATTAATTGTTCATGGACTCTTATCAGTTGCACTGCTTGGAGCGTTGACTCATCAGGCTTGTTCTTTATTTTCAAAAAATAAAAATCAGACTCAAAACTTATTAAACAGGTTTGGATCCGTAAACAGTGCCGTCTATACATCTTCAATATGTCTGTTATGGGTCTTAAGCTTTTTATTTGGGGGATGGATTTATTCAAAATATCGCATAGCAATTCGAATACCCATGGAGCAACAGGGGATGTGGCTAACACAGGGGGTTTTTGAGCTAAAAGAGCACTTAGTAACAATTGGTTACTTTCTTTTACCTGGTTATTACGCTTTGTGGAAAATCAATACGAGTCAAAATTTTCAAAAAGCCAAGAAGTTTCTAACACTTACCCTAGCTTTCATATGTTGGTATTCTTTCCCAGTAGGGCATATAGTGAATAAAGTTAGAGGGTTTGGCTCATGAATAATCATAATACTCAGGAAAAATACTATTTAAGTTCTGAAAGTCAGAAACTGATTTTCTGCCTCGTCTTCAGCGTTGCCTCCAGTATTGGATACGTCATTAGCGATTTATATAAACTGCCATTATTCACATATTACCCTGCAGTAAATGAATTCGCAGTAGGATTTACAAAAATGAATGACTCCCAAGGTCCCGCCATGTATTGGTACGGTTGGATCCTAAGCGCATCAGTTTTTGCTACAGTTCTGGCCTTGATAGCAAGTAAGATTTCTTTTTCAAATAAATACATCAACTATCTTGCTCATAGCTTGTGGTTATTGGTGTGGTTATTGATACCTGTACTTATCTACTCTCTAAATTATTATTGGACTCATGCCTAAATCCATACACTATCTAAAAATTTGCCTTAGCTTACTAACAGCAATACTGATGTTCAATTCCCCATGTAAAGCAGGAGGCGGGGAATATGAATATGCAGATGATACTGAGGAAGCAGGTCCCGCTTATTTTGGATTTGTAAGAGATGACCGAGGAATAAATATCTCTGGAGCTAAGGCAATATTAACCTCGAAAAGTGGTATAAAAATCGAAACTAAAACAAATGTACTTGGCGTATATAGAACCCACATATCAAAATTAGTGAAACCTGAGGACGTAACGCTGAGTTGTCAAAAAGAGGGTTACTCGCAAATTCGACTCATAAACCGCCCCAATACGACTAAACGATACGTAGAGACTGACTGTATTTTGAAGAAAACGAACTAAACCCAAAAATACAAAATAAGCAGTAATGGTTTACCCATTAATGTGTCGCGATCGTCAACTACGATTATGCAAATTAACCGTAATTTTTTTAACTGTATTACTATGCACTTTAAAGTGCTATGCAGATGTCACTAACTTAAAAGAAAATTCCGAAAAAGAGATAGCACTTATAAACGGAAAAATTTTCGTTGAAGAAAATAATTTCTCTGAGGCTCTACTAATTAAAGATCGAATCATAAACGCAGTAGGCAATAATCGTGAAATTTTATCAAAACTGACTCCTATTAAAAGTCAATCTAAAGTAATCGATCTTAATGGTGCAACTGTTATTCCTGGTTTAATTGACTCACACATACATGCAGTTAGAGCTGGACTTACATATGGGAATGAGGTCAATTGGATTGGAGTTAAGGATTTGTCTGCTGCTCTATCTTTAATTAAAGCGAAAGCGTCAACCACACCCAAAAAGCAGTGGATTATTGTTGCTGGTGGATGGTCAGAAAATCAATTCAAAGAAAGAAGAAAACCAACCCTTGTTGAAATTGAAAAAGTTTCATTAGGGCACCCCGTTTACATTCAGCATTTCTACGATTCTATTTTATTATCTTTAGAGGGTATCCGTCAGTTACAAAAAAATCCGCAAGTGAAAAGTAATTCAATCAAACATTCGGAAATCAGTGAATTATTCTCTCGTTTGACCCCCGAACAAAATACTAATCAAACTTATTCGGACTGGCTTTCAGGGACCAGTAGAACAATAAGCGATGTATATAACTTACTTCCTACAACTCACTCGTATTACAGAAATAAAGGAACCACCAATTTTTTCAGAGAGCTCAACAGTTTAGGTATTACTGGTGTAATGGATCCTGGGGGGTATAACTTGCCGCTAAATGCCTACGATACTGTCAAATCCCTAGATTTATCCCAAAAATTATCGTTAAAAATTCGTTACAACATCTGCGCGCCTAGACGGGGTCAGGAATTAAATGATTTCCAAACTACTGTAAATGCTTTGCAAAATATCAAGGAAGGTGATTTTCTTAAGTTCAATGGATTAGGAGAAAACGTTACTTGGAGCATGTACAACAACGAAAACCCAACATCAAAAGAAAAAGAGCAATTGAAGGAAGTCTTATTATGGGCGGCTAATCAAAATCTTGGAATAACGCTTCACTGGAATAATAATGAGTCACTACACCACCTACTTGATGTTCTTGAGGCCGTAAATGAGCAGCAGACAATAAGACCCTTGAGGTGGTCAATAGCACACATAAGCGATGTCTCAAATGAAAACCTTGTTCGTATGAGTGTGTTAGGAATAGGCTGGCTAGTTCAGAATAATTTCTACTATCAAGGAGAAATTTTTATTAAAAAAAGAGGGGAAGCAGCATCACTTTTTATACCAAGAATTCAATCTGCATTAGCGCTTGGTATAAAAGTTAGTGCAGGTACAGATGCACACAGAGTAATGTCTTATAACCCATTTACATCCCTACAGTGGTTATTGGATGGACAAACCGCAGCAGGTCTTGTGATGGGATCCTCTAATGAGAGGCCTACCCGTGAACAAGCACTTTCCTTGTACACGAATAACTCAGCATGGTTTAGTTTTGAAGAGCTAACCCGCGGCAAGCTAAGACCTGGGTACACAGCAGATTTAGCTGTATTAGACAAAGATTACTTCTCAATACCGATCGACAATATTTCAACAATAAAATCAATGATGACTATTGTTGATGGAAAGATAGTGTATTTGAAACCAAAATCTAAATTGTTATTTCAACATTAACTACGAACAATATATTACTTGTTAGAGAGATAATTTAATTTACCTCTCTAACCAGGTTCATACAACTGCTTTACTGGAGTTCGATATTACTTTAGAAAAATTACCTGTTACGTCATGAGTTGATCTACGGCCGATACCCTCATAAGTAAAGCCAGCCTCGCGCATAACTTCTGGATCATACAAATTACGACCATCGAAAATAATAGCGTTTTTAAGAGAATTTTTTATATACCCAAAGTCAGGACTCTTGTACTCTTTCCACTCAGTCAGCAATATCAGTGCATCGGCACCTTTTAAGATCTCAATTGCGTGCTCTGAAAGTGTTAAACGATTTAGAAGCTCGGGTTGATCCTCTAAATCCTCTTTAAATGCATCCTTTGCTGCATTAAGAGCAACCGGATCATGAGCAATAACTTTAGCCCCTCTTGTTAGCAATTCTTTGATAAGTACTCTGCTGGGTGCCTCACGCATATCATCGGTATTGGGTTTAAAAGCGAGACCCCAAACCGCAAATGTTAAGCCAGATAAGTCGTTTTCAAAGTAAGCTGTAATTTTCTCTGCAATGACGTGTTTTTGGCGTTGATTAACGGATTCAACTGCAGATAAAATTCGAAGTGGCAATCCGTGAGAATTAGCTGTGTACTGCAGAGCTTGGACGTCTTTAGGGAAGCAAGACCCACCGTATCCCGTTCCTGAGTATAGAAAACTGTAGCCAATCCTAGGATCGGAACCAATACCTTGCCTGACAGAATCAATGTCAGCGCCAACACGCTCGGCTAAATTAGCAAGCTCATTCATAAAACTTATTCGAGTCGCAAGCATTGCGTTAGCAGCGTACTTTGTAAACTCAGCCGAGCGAACATTCATGACAAAGGTTCTTTCGTGATTGCGGTTGAAAGGAGCGTATAGTTTACGCATCATCTCACGTGCCTTGTTACCACTTTCTGTGCTCTCGATTCCTAATACTATGCGGTCAGGACGCATAAAATCGTCAACAGCTGAACCCTCCTTCAAGAATTCAGGGTTTGAAATAACCGAGAACTCAGGTCTGCCAGACAAATCCTCTTTAAAACGCAGGTTTAATTCACTCGTAACTGTTTCCTTAACAATGTCAGCCATACCTATGGGTACTGTTGACTTGTTCACTATTACTTTGAAGTTAGTCATCAAGGAGCCAATACTTTTGGCAGCTTGTAGTACTTGGCGAGTATCTGCAGAACCATCCTCCATTGAGGGCGTGCCAACAGCGATAAAAATGATATCCCCGTAAGCTACGCTTGATTTCATATCGGAACTAAAGCTAAGGCGACCTGTTTTAACGTTTCTCTCAATCAATGCATTAAGCCCGGGCTCATAAATTGGGATATCGCCGTGCTCAATACGCTTGATTTTTTCTTGATCAATATCGAAACACTGAACATCATTACCCAAATCAGCTAAGCAAGTACCTGTTACCAGTCCTACATAACCCGTGCCCATGACTGTAATACGCATTGATTTACTCCAGTATATAAATAATTCGTTTCGCTTAAATATCTAAAAACTGATCTTTGATCGGTTTAAGTATTTCTTAATATCGATTCGATTTTGAATTACTGAAATTAAACTATGATGACACTTTGACTACAGTTTTGTTAAAACAATGGACTATGATCCGATTATTTAGTTTGGTAACTTCATCAAGGCTTGACCCATTTGAATGTGTTGTCCTACATAGAGATTATCTTCAAAATAAAAACCTTTCTGAGCGAACATTAAAATGGTAGAGCCATGTTGAAACCAACCCATCTCCTGCCCCTTTGCAAATGAGAGAGAACATTTCACATCTGTTGGGCCCTGGTAACGTGTGCTCAATATGGGCTCAATGCCGTGTAATTTGATACTAGCAACTAGTACTGCAGCTACCGGAATAATACCAAGTGTAAATTCAGAGCCTGATGAAATTCCCTGTGAAGCATTACCTTTAATTTTGAATTCAAGTAAGGCTCTTTCATTTTTACAGAAAAGCTTTTCTACTCTCTTCAATGCAATTGGATTTACATTCCAAGTGTCCCCTGAAAAATACTTTAAACGCTTAACCTCACCAGAGAACGGGGCGTGAAAGCGGTGATACATTGAAGATGTGATTCGAATGGTCATATAAACCCCGTCACGCCACTGATGAGCACTAGGTTCATCTCCAAGTAAATCTTGCAAGGTGTAAGGGAATCCCTTAGCCTGAAAGAGTTGACCGTCTTGTATATGTCCAAACTCACCAATAATTCCGTCACAAGGACTGGAAATTACATTAGCTCGCTCATCCACCTTGCGCGCTCCGGGTTTTAACTCCCTGATAAAACACGCATGCAGACTCTTGAAAGTTTGTTCCTTAGCCTCAGATAAATCTAAATCTGCAAATAGCCTCCATACTGCAATACTCGCCTTAGTGACCCAAGGATTCTCGATTTGGCTAAACCAACCCATAAAATGTGTAAGTGTTAGACGAGGAATTCTGTTGGTTAAAAGAAAATTTAAATCCTCAGAACTTAAAATATTTTTCAAAAAATTCTTGATTTTCATCATATGGTCATCCAAACGTAATAAAAATGGTGTTTTTAAAAGGAAAAGCGAAGATGTCAGATTCGATACTCATGATTAGCACGCCCCTGTTGGCATGTATTGTGGCCATAAAAATCGTTCTCATGGCTAAACAACGCCTTGAATTGTCCTTTGCCAAGAATCCCTCCCTTGGCGGACATGTGCGTTGGTCCAAGCGTTTCACAAGGCTTATCCCCTATTACTCTTATAGCGAGGAACAGTGGTTCAACTGTGACGGAGCACCAAGCTCGGTTGCTGAGCAGCGCAAAGCCGCTTTGACTCAACTCGGCACTGATTTGATCAATCAAAGTCCTCTGACACTTAAGCGTACCGCCGAAACCAAGCCACTTATTTCTGACCTGCAGTTCACAAGTAACTATAGGGTGCCATTTCAATTTACTAAGGAATTGCAAAAATACATTCAAATGGGAAGCTTTTGGAGAGAGAGCGAAGGGGTATGGCTTACGGATTTGGACGGAAACCGCTTTATAGACGTAACTGGCTCCTATGGAGTAAATCTCTTTGGACTGGATTTTTATAAGCGTACGATCCAAGAAGGTAGCGAATTGGTTAAAGATTTGGGACCTACTCTGGGCTCTTATCATCCCTGTGTCTTGGAGAATGTTCAAAAACTTTGCGCCCTCTCCGGTAAAGACGAAGTTTCCTTTCACATGTCTGGAACCGAGGCTGTAATGCAAGCCGTTAGACTGGCTAGGTATCACACATCCAAACAAAAAATTGTTCGCTTTTGCGGTGCATATCACGGTTGGTGGGATGATGTCCAACCTGGCCCTGGCAACCCTATGCCCCCGGCCAGTCAGACCTTGACGCTTAGGGAGATGCATGAATCGACACTGCGAGTTCTTAGAAACAGGAAAGATATCGCGTGCGTTCTTGTAAACCCGTTGCAAGCTTTGCATCCTAACCAAGCTGCGCCTGGCGACTCTACCCTTGTAGACGGCAGTCGCAAAGCTCATTTTGATTACAACGCCTACCGCAACTGGCTTGCACAGCTTCGCGAGGTCTGCACGGCCAAGGGTATCGTGCTGATATTTGACGAAGTATTTCTTGGATTTAGACTTGCAAAGGGAGGAGCGCAAGAATTCTTCAATATCCAGGCTGATATGGTCACTTACGGCAAGACTTTGGGAGGAGGTTTGCCTGTGGGTGTGATCTGCGGAAAAGCAGAACTGATGCGTAGATTTAATCAAGACCGGCCTGCCGATATTTGTTTTGCTAGAGGAACTTTCAACGCTCATCCTTATGTAATGGGTGCAATGAATGTGTTCTTAAAACGCTTGGATACACCGGAGGTGATTGACCAGTACGCAAAACTTGACGAAACTTGGAACAATCGAGCTAAGCATTTGAATGAAACCTTTAAAAAACATGACCTGCCTCTCAAAGTTGCTAATATGTCCACAGTTTGGACGGTCCTTATCCAGTCCGAAACTCGTTACAACTGGATGCTTCAGTACTACCTTAGAAGAGAGGGTATTGCACTGAGTTGGGTAGGTACTGGTCGTATGATCTTTAGCTTGAACTTTAGTGATGCAGATTTTGAAGAGTTCACCAAACGATTTGTAGTTGCTGCGCAAAAAATGACTCATGATGGATGGTTTTGGAGAGGTGCAGAACAAACAAATAAGAGCATTCGCAGAGGAATGCTCTTAGAGATGTTAAAGGTGCGATTCTCGGCCTAGAGCTTATAGTTTCAAATAAAACAAAGGTCCTTATAAGGACCTTTGTTTTTAATGTGAGTGAACGTGCTCCATAGGATCGATCAGCTCACCCTTTAATAAATAAATTGGGGACTTGTGATAAAGCATCAAATCATGAAAAGGATCTGTAAGAATTTTGAAGGCCCATGATAGAGCAACTTGGATATTATCTTGAATAATGAGTTGTCCAACTCTGAATAAAAGACCTCCAACGCCCAACACAAACCAACTTATTCCGACTAATCTCACGAAATTGTCTTTGTCATTATCCGGGGCGAACCAAGAAAGTGCGGCAGGATAAAAGTAAGCTATTGCAGGAATAGCAGCCCAAATAGCCATCAAAACAACTTTACGATGAAGGTTGTAACCAACCTTAATAAATTCTTTATGCTCATTAGTGGCTTGATTAACTACGTCATAGTCTTTGGGTTCAAAAAAGAAATGTCCCGCTTGGCGAGAGGTCATAGAAATTAACCAAGCAATTAAAGCGGAAATGACTGGATCTATAAACAAATAAGCATAAGAAACCAAGAAAGACAATGCACTTATAAAATGCAAAGATTGATTGATGCGGCTATGGTGATAATAGCGGTGGTCATCCCAACGCTGTGTCTTCAAAGTCTGAAAGAAGCTTTCCATGACATTCCCTTTTGATAAGAGTTTATAAAATCATTAAATCGGATTAATGAACTTGAATCTATGGCATTAATGTCAACTTTTTTGATGAATATTTGATGACAAATACCATTTCTCAGTACTTTTACTATGATTTTTGCATTATTCCCTGTAGCTTGAAAAGTGCTGAAATCAAATTTGTCATCAAATTGTTATGCAGTGTAGATACTATTCTCAATCATGCCAGACAAAATACCACTTCAAGTTGAGCATTTTGGGCCTAATAGGTCAAGTCTACGTATCGCATTGGTATCAGAAACTTATCCACCAGAAATCAACGGAATAGCATATTCTGTTTCCAGAATGGTGCAGGGCCTTCAGTCCAGAGGGCATGAAATTTCCTTAATCAGACCAAGAAACAAACGTACTGACATACCGCTTGTTGGTGAACGTTTTGCAGAGACCCTAGTAGCAAAAGGTCCTCTATCCCTAAGCAAACATCTAAAGCTTGGATTACCTGCAAAAGACGAACTATCCCATCTATGGTCTATCAGGCGACCAGACCTGATTCATATAGCAACAGAGGGGCCTTTAGGATGGTCTGCGCTGAAAACAGCGCGAAAATTAAAAATTCCCTCTATTTCAGATTTCAGAACAAAATTTTATAGCCAACACCAACAACCTGGAGTTAAATGGCTCAGAGGCGCAGTAATGGCCTATATGAGAAAATTTCATAACTCCTCCCAGTGCACTATGGTTCCCACTAGTGAACTTAAAAGAGAACTCTCGGCACTTGGCTTTCACAATCTTGAGGTAGTTCCAAGAGGGGTTGATACAGATTTATTTAGTCCCGATAAAAGATCCAGCATTCTTAGATCTAGTTGGGGGGTCGATGAGAAAACCTTAGTATTACTCTATATCGCCCAAGGTAACAAAGATAAATATTTAAAGTGGGTAATTAAGGCGATTAAATTAGCCAAACAAAATAA
>Ga0164297_10005952_pt1 | contig 10311 bp, 20 predicted proteins | sample GEODES058metaG_FD_113539 | JGI IMG/M metagenome (GOLD analysis project Ga0164297, IMG submission 113539) | Dystrophic lake water microbial communities from Trout Bog Lake, Wisconsin, USA - GEODES058 metaG | ecosystem: Environmental > Aquatic > Freshwater > Lake | place: USA: Trout Bog Lake...
AGTGGAGCTACTGCTCAGTGGAGCTACTGCTCAGTGGAGCTACTGCTCAGTGGAGTTCTCTGCTTTGTTCGCGCAATGTTTTTAAGCGCTCTCTAAGTTCGTCAGCAGAGTAATCACGCTTATCCTTATTAGCCACACCTTCTTTAACCGTTGTGGTATCAGCGCCAGTAGCCATACGTCCCACAAACTGAACGTCCTTATGACATCTGGCCAAAGTGGCCATGTCCGTAATCGAATGCTCGTCAGGAGCCGTGATCATTGTATCCAACTTAGAACGAATCATCTCCCGAATACCCTTAGAGATAATCAGGTCAATCTCATTTAACTCGATCAATTCGTTAACAGCCGTTTTGCCCTTATGCGCCACACTCTCATTGTAAACTCTAGCCCGATAAGCATCCCTCTCACGAACCCACTTCTCGCCCTGGCACTTCTTCTTTAAGTTATCAAACGATACACGCCATTTAGTAGCCAAGTCCTGAAGACTTAACTGCCCAGTCACATAGTCAGCCCTAATGTTGCTCCAATCAGTGGTAGCCATAACAGTCCTTACATACACAGGTTAATAAGTAATGGGTTGACTAATTACCACAAAACACGCGCATGAGTAAAGTACTCCCGCTCAACCTTCTTCCTAGCCTCAATAGCTTCCTCTAAAGTTTTGAACCACCCAACTGATTTTTTTCCGATGCTAACCAAGTACCGATTGCGCTTTTTATTGAAATTAATTCCGGTGTAACCGCTCTTGTTTCTTTTGCTTATTTTCCTGTTTTGAAGATTTTGAGCCTGATTCACGGACCGCAAATTCTCAATTCGATTGTCATTTTTGTTCCCGTTAATATGGTCAATTAGATTAGGCCACTCTCCATGAACCATAAACCAAATGACTCTGTGCGCTAAATAGAGACGTTGTCTCATTAAAATTACTCGATAGCCTTTGGTGTTTAATCCTCCAACAGGCGCATTCATATTCCTTTTCCGTCCCTTTTCCCTCCAGTACAAGAACCCAGTCTCAGGAACGTACCTATACGTCTTTAAGACCTCATCTAAATCAATCAATGACTCAGCTTCTCTGTTAACCATAATCTATAAACCCCGTGTTTTTGGATAAAATTCACCACATTATAACAGTAATTACACTTAATTATGACCGGCATTTCATACACGTTTATTTTGAGTTTTGAAAATTATTTTGCGGTTAAAGGCTAGTTGGAATCATCTGTTTATTTTAGTTTTTAGAAATTTGTGGGTTGTAAACACACACCCAGGATCATACAGACGTAAAAATAACCCACCCGCCAAGCCTGGGAAAACCCAACAAAATCAATGGCTTAGGACTACCTATTGAGGCTTAGAGGGGTATTGTGCCGGTCTCCGATTTGGGGCAGCACTGCTTCAGTAGGCTATAGGTAATGATTGAATGAGTTATTAGTAGGCTATAGGTAGAGGATAGGCTAAGGGTATAGATAGGCTTAGGGATAGAGTTATCTATCTCTCTCTACTATGTTTATATGTATGGTTAGATAGGGTAAGGAATCAGCGGGTATCGATTTACATTGACTATGCTTACCTTGAAGGGCCATTGTCTAGGCCTACGTGATACCAGTTCAGAATTGACTAGTTCACTCTATAGAATAGGTTCATCAAGTAAAGAATCAGCGGGTATCGACTCTCTATCACTCTATCAACCGAGATTTATCAGTCCTCAAAACATCCTATCCTGTAAGTAGTTGAATTTTAAGTAAAAACCAGGATATGCAACGAAAAGGCCTATACCTATACGAACGTGAAGGGTGTAGCTTTCATCGCTATATGAAGCTTACAGACGGCTTAATGGCCATATGCAAAAAAGCCTGATTTTTTTTTAATTAATGCTTGCTATAAATCTTTTTTTTGTTAAGATTAATGCCAAGTCGAGGCGATAGTGACCGAGACAATCAAAGGAGACGCTGAAATGAACTGGTTTAATACTTTAAACGAAGCTTTAGAATCTGAAAATCTATTGCACACATGGGACGCTATACGTTTTGGTGGTATCGAATACGATAACAGCTTCTCTTACACATATGATGACGGCACAAAATATGGCAGGTACATAACGATCTATCGTGACAATACCGGAAGATACGAGAGACCTATTCACTACTCACGATAGGAGACAAAAAACATGAAGATTAAACCAGAACATTACACGTACATAAAAAGCGCTATTGAGGCACTACCACTGGACAAGCTATTAGCGCACAAGGAAGCGCTTAAATTTGACGATAGGATTAAAGATTTAGATAAGCGCTTCCGTTGGGATTGTTTATATGTCGCTATTAAATCTTCTTGGATATGCGATAACTTATACCCTTATATGGACGACACGCATATTGACACCGCGCTTCGTTCAATCGTTAAGGAATTGGAACTGATCTAATAAACCCGCGCCAAGGACGGCGCTTAATTGGAGATTACGACAATGACAATCTTAGACAAAATTCTCACCGCTCTACTTGTAATTATTGGCTTTTTGCCCATTGCGCTATGTTTAGCAATGGCACTGTTAGATGTTCACGTTTTGTAATTTTTGAGAGGTAAAGATGAATATTCCATACACAAATATAAATAAAATCACCAAGGAATCAGTCACTAAATTTTTCTTAGACTTGGATAACTTGGGGCTTTTGTACCATATAGATGATTCTCCATTTGATATTTGGGACGATGGAGAGAGGACTTTTACTGACTACGAGTGCTTAGTTTTACAAGGCATTCTTTATCATTTTGGTGAATCCATGTCATGGGATGACGTTTGGGATTGCATGCCAAAAATTGAAGATCAAGAGGGTTAAAACAATGGAACAAGTAATTTTTAAACAATCAATCCTAGGACATTTTGTAAAACGCTCATGGGATGAACAAACGGGCGGTGGTTGTATGGTTTCGTTCGTAGAGTTAGAAAACGGCCATGTTTTAGGGATAGATAATGATTCTATATGCCTTTACGGCAATGCTGACCAATTCCATGACGGATTGGACGGCGACTTCAATATCTTCCCAATGATAGATCGAGCTTGTTTTGAGCAAAAATTGAATAAAAAGAAAGCCGATTTATTAGCAGATGAAGTCCTGAATGATATGTTTGCAAGTATTCAGGATAGGCTAGGCCAAGCGGATGGCGGATTTGCGGGTATTCATTTTGAGGGCGAAAAATGGGATTCGCTAGTCGAATTGGTTAGTGAATACATTCAAGAGGAAATAACCAATCTAAATTATGAGAGGGATTAAAAATGAGAAAGCTAGATATAGATGAAGCTTTTGATGCTTGGCTTGATGATGTTGACCCTGTTGATGTTTTGGGCGATGACATTATTTCAATGCTTATCCTTGACGCCTACAACGGAATTGACATACGAAAAGCCGTACAGAATCGAATTGATGGGGCTTTTGATGAACATATAAATGAACAAGTCCAAGAGTACGAACTAGCGCGTGCCGGAATTTAAACAAAATAGAGGAAACAACAATGAACAAGTATAAATTAATCAATCTATCTAAAAACCGTAAAACGGGCGATATGCCTGCCGTATATGGTACTCGTCAATCATGCCCCATTTCATGTGGTTTGTATAACGCGTGTTACGGTAAACAAGGCATGACCGCGTTACATTGGGCGAAAGATGACGACAAGGACTTTGATGACCTCATAACATGGATTGATAAACTCAATGCGAATATTTGGCGCTTTGGCGTTGTTGGAGATTTTCCATCAATTAACGCAACGACATTAGATAGAGAGAAGATATCTAGAATGGCACGCGCGAATAACAAGAGGACAATGCTTGCCTATTCTCATTTTCCCTTGAACAAGGAAAACATTGAAACATTGCAAATGGCCAATTCTAATGGCTTAACTATTAATGCTTCATGCGATTCCCTAGATGATGTTAAGAAAGCCAGAGCAAATGGAATACCCGCGGTAACCTATACCAAGCACAACGACAATCGAAAATCATGGAAAAATGATGGCATTCAGTTTGTAACATGCCCGAATCAGTCAAGCGATAAAAGGCCTACTTGTAGGGATTGCAAATTATGTGCGATAGGTTCTAGGGGTAGCGTTGTTGTATTCAGGGGTCACGGTTCATTTTCCAAGAGGGTGGAATCTGTAGTATGAAAAAAAATCCCCAAGGTAGACCTAAGAAAGCGGTAAAGGATCAAGTGGTAGTTTGTTCGGTTTCCTTTAGTCCTAAAGTATTCGCGCTGATTAAAGGCGTTAAGAATCGCTCACGGTTCATTGAATCCTGTATACTTGATACTGTAAACCGCAAGACTAATGGGAACTTCCCGATATTGTGACAAGGCATTTTAAACAAACTAAAGCCCGCTATATGCGGGCTTTTTTGTGCCTCACGATTAATCCTAACAAGATTAGATTAAAAGCCCATAGCGCTACAGAATCCTGTAACCCGCTATCCTGTCATACCTTATACGTTAATCGTGCCTACAATCGCCTTAGAATCGCATTAAAAAGGTACTTTCTAGCGATACCAAAAGTTCAAATTGCAGAATCCGCCCTAGTCAATTGTGACGTTATAACATCACGCAAGCCAAAAAGTTATGTTATAACATCACATTTTCAGCGATTTTCAGCGATTTTCTGGAAATTACCGGACAATAACACCAACCTCGGCTGCTGAAACTCTGCCCGGCTTTTTGTCGCATTCTCGTATTTTTTCCCATTGCTCATGGTCAGCGCTTGTATAGCTACAATGATAGTTTCTGACTATTGAAGCTGTAAATGCCTCCCATACATCACTCAACCCGTTGGGAGGTGAGCCTGTATACACATTAGCTTCAGGGTCCATTTGGGACAAAGCTTCCATCAACTCTTTTACTTTCATAACCTTCTCCGTTATATGGCTGGCGAGGAGGGGATCGAACCCCCGACCCAGTGATTAACAGTCACTTGCTCTGCCTCTGAGCTACTCGCCATTATTCTCGACCCCTCCCCCCTATAAAAATTTGGGGGCATTTCTAGAAAAAAAAGACCCCTCCCCCTTTAATTTTTAGTTAGCGTTTAAGATTCAGTTTCTTCCCCACCCTTATCTGCTCTGGCTATTGCGTCTTCATTGCTATAGGCTTCTGGGAATCTGGCAAATAGCTTTTCAATGTTTCTTACTGCGGGTAAGTCCATAGGGATCTTGAGCGCATGACATGCCAGGCTGACAAACCATAGAATGTCGCCCAATTCCTCGATAGCATTCTCTACATCAAATGGTGCGTCATATACAAACGATCTCTTTACGATCTTTGAGAACTCACCTACTTCGTCCTGCAACCCTAGGGCAGCGTGCATAAGATTACCGCCTTCATCTAATTCTTTGGCGGTTCTGATGGCCTGCGCTTGATACAAAACAAATGGATATGGCGGGAACTCTTGTTGCTGTACTTCTGTTTTGTCGGTCATGGTCTTCTCCTATGTCATTAGTAAACTGATGTATTTATCGAGAGCAACTACATCATCGAATGTCTCGACTACGCGTATTAATCCTTTCCACTCATCATGGAACTTCTGTTCGTCAGGCGTAAGCTTTCTAGCTGATGGTGGCTTGGACCCATCTTTGATCTCTACCAGGACATTGACGCCATTTTTTGCTACAACGATGTCAACCATTCCTTTGCCCACCGTGTATGTGTGAGCCACAGAAAATCCTAAGTTCCTGAAATGATTAACAATTTCTGGTTGGTTGTCGTCAGCTTTAGCCTTATACCTCATAAATGTGACATATGTCGTATCTGATGCGACAGCCTGATGGTTTCGGCTAAAAGATCTAACTCTTCTTTTTTCATTATCCTGAGCATTGTTTTATCGCCATGAACCCCTGATGGCCCTGTATGACAACTAGGGCATAAAGGTATGGTTAGAAAGTCAGATGCTCTCTGGCTTAATCCTTGTCCACTGCGAATATGATGCACTTGAACTGGTCTGTCGCCACATAATGCACATGGCATTTTAGCGACTATACCCATGTATTCTTTTGGGGTCACTGACATCTCCATTAGGTGTGTGCGCCCCCAATTAACGGAGAAGCCAACTTAGGGTAAGGCATGAGGCTTACGCACACATATCCATATTACTAGTACTCGTGATCTAATTCAATTCCCATCTCCGCAGCCACCGCTTTAAGATAGTCTATGAACTCCGAGAACTCACGTTTTCCCATGATACTTGTCCGCACTCCAAGCGCAACCATTCCGCCATCAATCCCTTGGGCTAATTGCAATGATTCACGCTTGAATGATGCTGACAATAGATCCTTCCAATTGTCTCTTGTAAGCCATTTTAATTCCCCATTGACTTCCCACTGCCTTTGACGGGAAAACGCCTCTAATATGGGCCACATGCAGGCGTTCTGCATATGTGTTCTGGTGGGATCTTTAAACTCTACTACTGTGCCATCAGGAGCTTTAAGAGCCATGTCTGCAGCCAAGTGTCGGGCCGTGTTGTGAACAAGGAAGAATATCTGTTTATTCATTTGAATTGCCTCAACTCAGATTGCTCCATAGCATATCCTCTGCCGTGACCCATATCTTTTATCCTGTCTTCCCTGATTAGATCGGCGGTTAACGCATAGCCTCTTAACTCTATGTTTGCATCATCAATGACAGCCAAAACATAGATATCTACATCTGGATTTCCCTTTAGCGTAGACAATAATCTGCCGTTTTGGTGTCTGGTCGTTTTAACATCGATGCGCTTGCCGTCCATGACTGCATCAGCAGATCCAGATCGGGGTTTTAATCCTATGTCTGGGAATACATTGAATATTTTGCAAAACGCTAGTTCGCCCAGGATTCCATCAATATCAGACTCTAGTCCAGATTGTGGGCCTATCTTGGCATCGGCCACTCCGCAGTTTCTAGCAGTCAAACTTCTAAATCCCCCCAATATTGAGGCGAGTACTTTCATTTCATCTGTCAGCGGTACTGATTTAAACTTTGATTCCACTTTCTTCTCCGTTGGTGGCCATATTTGTTTGCCTTCATGTGTAAACTCTAGAGACTTAATTTGTCCAAAGGCGTTGATCATTGCTCTAACAAATTCACCGTGACCCTCCAGGTTGTTATCAATCAGGTATTGCTGAAACTCATCTTTTGTCATTGAAGTAATTGCTAAGTCTTTCAGCCGTCTTCTTAACGTGAGGCGATCTCCACATTCCAGTGCCTAATGCTTCCCATCCATTGCCTATCATTTCTTCTGTGGTCATGCATCTGCGCCCTGGTCCATGCTCTCCCGTTCTATGTCTGTCAAACTCAGGTACTGATCTAAATACTTTTTCACAGGCTATGCATTCACTTCTCATTTGTTGTCTCCGAAAATCATTTCGTACTTGACATCTCTGGGTGATTCGCCTTTTTCTATACGATCAATGTAATGATTAAGCTTCTTAATGAGGTCAAGTCCTTCCCAGTACTGTTTCATCTTGTCCACTCTAAATAAGAAGGTTTCATAACCACACTCAGGTTGTCTCCACATATCAATGATGGCCCACAGAGGATAATTGGAGTCACGGCTGATAGAAAATAGGTCGCTTGATAAGTTTTCAGCAATCTTCTTGTAATCAAATGTCGTGAATAGGTTCGGGTCTACAACAGATTTCCACTCCGGATGGCGTATCAGTGCTTGCAATACTAGTTCTTCTAATTCCATCTGGGTCATCTAAGTACCTCTTAATCTTTTCATGCTGTTCTTCAGTTAGTTTGGGTAGCGGTGACCAGGCGATGAACCCGCACCCTGAATACCAGTTTCCAATCACCGCAGATCCATATGGGGTCAGGAATATGCATCTTGTGGCCAGTGGAGCAGGCTCCTCAAACTGCAATCTGTATTGTGGTTTGTATTCGGCAATGTATTTGCTAGTCTCCATAGGCTACCTTCTTTAGCTTTATGTACATGTCGTGGGCTTCTTCTGCGGTGTCAAATCCAAATACGCTCATCCTTACGCCAAAGGAAGTGCCATTGTATAAAACGCCCTTATAACCATTTTCGTTGTCTCTAAGCATTTCGCTTGGATCTATCTTTGCCTGCCTTTCCTTTGAAGCTTTGTAGATTAGTTCTTTCTTGTAACATCCGCATGACTTTGATCTTCCGTTCTTCAAAGACACGGTGCGAACCAGTTTTTCTGATCCGCACTCGCATCGGCATAGGCTCCAGAAACGATCATAAGTATCGATTACTGTCCATTTGCCATATTGCATTAAATTAAACTCCATCCGTAATTGCCAATGATCCAAGTTAACTTTAAAACAATGGCTATAGTGAAGACGGCCATAAGCCATGAAATGGCTGATACTCCTATCCAGAATAAAGATATAAATATAGCTTTCATTATTTCACCCTGTAGTTAGTGCAAGCGGTTTCTATTCCTTTTGGCACGGCTACAGCGCACTCCCATTTGTCATCAGACAAGGTCACCGTAGATGGTTGCGAATAAACTCCATATCCAATCAGCATAATGGCAAATAGAGTTCCTACAACTTTAAGATAAGTAATCATTATTTTCTCCGTTTAGACCAGCGAATTTGATCCGCTAGTATTTTCTTCTGGACATAGTCAGGTACAGGGCCTGACACCCTTTGCAGGCCTTTAGGCCAAACACCAGTTATGGACTTGTACTTATGCGAGATCCACCCTTCTTGGTAACCCCTATGATGTGCAATAGTGATAAGTCCAGAAAATATTTCCTGTTTCTTTTCGGCTGAGATCTTAGATATTTTTTCAAGCGTTCCCTCAATAACTTCAACCGGCGTAATTTCTTTCTTTGGCGGAGTAAAACCGCATTTCGGACAGCTATGGAACCTGACCTTCCCAATGTATTTGCACTTGGGGCATATCTTAGGTTCTTTAGGTTTATTCTCTGTTTTGTCAGCCGTGTTTGGTTTTCCATCATCTAACTCCAATGGCAAATCATCGGTAGGGAATCCCAATCTTGCCACACTGCCTGAATGATCTAGCACTAAAGCCTTGCCTTTGCCTTCTGCCGGGCGCAAAACCCTTCCGACCATCTGTATGTACCTGATCAAGCTTTTTGTTGGCCTAGCCAGGATCATGCAGGATGTAGCGGGGGCATCAAATCCTTCAGCAAACAGTGATACGTTAGATAGGACCTGAATCTTCCCTTCCTTAAATGCATCAATCATGTCGTTGCGGTCACCTTCCGGCATATAGCAGTCACAATGGGCAGCGTTAATGCCTTGAGCCTTAAATTGTTCCACGATATGTTTTGAGTGATTAATGTTGGTTGCAAATACAATCGTTTGGCGATGCTCTGCTAATTTAAACCAGTGCTTTACAATGTCACCAATCAATTCAAGCTTGTCTACCGCATCACCTAATTGCTTTTGATGATAGTCGCCCGCCACAACCTTGACGCCCCTAAGATCAGGCTCTGAAGGTGCATATATTTCGCAGTCAACCAGAAAGCCATCATCTATAAGCTTCTGGATAGTGGAAACTATGGTCATGTGCTGAAACAGTTTGCCCCATGAGTGTTGTTTGCCCAACCCTTTGCTAAATGGGGTAGCAGACAATCCTATGATAGGAACATTGCTCCAACTCCTAAATAACTCAATGTAATGTTTAGATCCTGCACATAGATGGGCCTCATCTACAATGACCATATCAAAATCGAACTCCCACCCAAATTTCTTACGGCTTGCTAGAGTCTGAATAGATCCTACGGTAATAGGCGAATGAGGTTTCCATGTGTTTTTGCCCTGCAAAATACCGGTAACCATTCCGTACTTCTGGAACCGTTCCCATTGTTGTTTTACTAGATCTTTTCTGTGAACAAGGAATAGGCATCTTTTGTTTCTGAGTGATGCAAACTGAGCCAGAGCTACAGCTATTTCCCCTTTGCCAGAACCAGTTGGTGAATAGACCATGACTCGCTTCATGCCATCGCCAAAACATTGGCGCACATCAGCTATGGCTATCTTTTGATATGGGCGTAAATTTACTTGTTCCATTGAAGAACCTCTTCAACGGATTTTATTTGTTGACCTATCCATTGCATACATGGAACGGCCATACTGTTTCCCAATGCTTTGTACCTTGGCCCGTCAGGTGACTCTTCCTTTTTTCTCCAAGGAATATTGGTGTAGTTGTCTGGGAATCCCTGTAGGCGCTCACACTCCACCGGGGTTAATCTGCGAACGGCCATTGATGTGTTAACCATAGGCGTGTTACCACCGCCTGTACCACAAAATGCCTGTAAGGTCTGAGTAACATCCCCGTGGATTCTTGCTCCATCCCTGCGGTTA
>Ga0164297_10005954_pt1 | contig 10308 bp, 9 predicted proteins | sample GEODES058metaG_FD_113539 | JGI IMG/M metagenome (GOLD analysis project Ga0164297, IMG submission 113539) | Dystrophic lake water microbial communities from Trout Bog Lake, Wisconsin, USA - GEODES058 metaG | ecosystem: Environmental > Aquatic > Freshwater > Lake | place: USA: Trout Bog Lake...
CAGGAGTACCTCGGAAACACTTTGGAAGAGATCGCTCTGACCAAGTCAGGAATCATTAAGCCTGAATCCCATGTTGTGATGGCCGCGCAACCAGTTGAAGTCGCAACCGTTCTCACTGCTCGCGTCATCGCTAAAGCTGCCATTCCATACCGCGAAGGTGTCGAGTTCAATGTCGTTAAGCGCGACTTAGCCGTCGGTGGCCAACTCGTATCCGTGCAAGGAGTCTTTGGTTTATATGAAGATATTTACATTCCTCTCTACGGTGCGCACCAAGCGTCGAATGCGGCGGTCGCACTCGCGACGGTGGAAGTCTTTGTAGGTGTAAAACTCGATGATGAAGTCGTTCGCCGCGCATTTGCAAATGTGGATTCGCCGGGGCGCATGGAAGTTCTCTACCGAGATCCAACCGTTATTGTTGATGCTGCCCACAATCCTCACGGTGCGCACGCATTGGCAACCACACTCGAAAAGGAATTTGATTTCGAATCAATCTTTGGAGTTGTAGCAATTCTGGGCGATAAAGATGTTCTCGGAGTCTTGCAAGAGCTCGAACCGGTTATCGACCGTTTAGTAGTAACTCAGAACTCCTCAGATCGCGCACTCCCAGTCGACACACTTTTCGATCTTGCAGTCGGAGTGTTTGGTGCTGATCGAGTTTTTAAAGAGGGCGACCTGCGTACCGCAATTACTTATGCGATGGAGCAATGCACTTTAATTAATCAGGTGAGCGAAGGAATTTCTGCGGTCGTCGTCACTGGTTCAGTAGTGACCGCAGGTGAAACCCGCGCAATCGTTCGCAAGATTTCTGGCGTAGATGATGAACTGGACGATTTGGATTTCGACGAATGAGAGCCTTAGGTTCGGCAGTTTTAGCGATGGAATTTCTCGTCATGGGATTCGCCCTGCTCTTAGCAATGGAAAACCATGGAGCCCTCGCTTTATCTCTCGGCGGAGCTTTGGCCGTATTGATTCTTCTGACCGCTGGACTCATGAAGAAGATGACCGGGTGGTACCTCGGCTCAATCTGGCAGATCTGTCTGATCGCCTACGGGGTCGTAGTCCCAGCCATGTATTTCCTGGGAGCCCTCTTTGCCCTTCTGTGGGTGAGCGCCTTTCTGATTGGGCGAAAAGGAGAAGCAATCCGCGCCGCTTTTCTCGCTAATCCACCTCAGCAGTAGCCATCCTGAGAAAAAGGGGCGAATTTGCTCCGATTATTTGCCCGACTGAGTACCTAATACACTTGGCCCATGGAGAGAACCCTGATCTTGGTCAAGCCAGATGGCGTCAAGCGTAATTTGGTAGGCGAAGTTCTATCTCGCGTCGAAGCGAAGGGTTACACAATCGCAGCGCTCAAGATGATGCAAGCCGATCGCGCACTCTTGGTTCGTCACTATGCAGAGCACGAAGGCAAGCCATTCTTTGAACCGCTCGTTGAGTTCATGATGTCTGGACCAATCGTTGCAGTTGTCGCCGAGGGCAATCGAGTAATCGAAGGCTTTCGCAAACTCGCAGGTGTAACGGATCCAACAATTGCAGAGCCAGGAACCATCCGTGGCGACCTCGCTCGCGATCAAGGCACAAAGGTTGTGCAGAACATCGTTCACGGATCTGATTCTGTCGAATCTGCAGAGCGCGAAATCTCAATCTTCTTCCCTGAACTCTAAGAAAGGTCTCTTGTGAGCAAACAAAAGCCGAGCCGTATGTCATTTATCGGTCGCGATATGGCTGTAGATCTAGGAACTGCAAATACCCTGGTCTATGTCCGTGGCCGCGGCATTGTTCTCAATGAGCCAAGCGTTGTCGCAGTCAACCAAGACACTGGCGCAATTCTTGCCGTTGGTATTGAAGCCAAGCGCATGATCGGCCGCACCCCAGGAAACATTGTTGCTATCCGCCCACTAAAAGATGGCGTGATCGCCGATTTCGATACCACCGAGCGCATGCTCCGCTACTTCATCCAAAAAGTTCACCGTCGTCGTTACTTGGCTAAGCCACGCATCGTCGTATGCGTACCTTCTGGAATTACCGGCGTTGAGCAACGTGCTGTGAAGGATGCTGGTTATGCAGCTGGCGCCCGTAAGGTCTACATCATTGAAGAGCCAATGGCAGCTGCTATCGGCGCAGGACTTCCAATCCACGAGCCAACAGGAAACATGGTTGTCGACATCGGCGGCGGTACCACTGAAGTGGCGGTCATCTCCCTGGGTGGAATCGTTACCGCGCTCTCTATCCGCATTGGTGGAGATGAGCTCGATCAGGCGATTATCGACTGGGTTAAGCGCGAGTACTCACTTCTTCTTGGTGAGCGCACTGCAGAAGAGATCAAGATGGCCATTGGTTCTGCATACAAACTTGCGGGCGAACTTGATGCCGAAATTCGTGGACGCGATCTTGCTACAGGTCTTCCTAAGACAATTGTTGTCTCGGCCGAGGAGATTCGCAGGGCCCTTGAAGAGCCTGTAAATCAGATCGTCAACGCTGTAAAGAGCACCTTGGACAAGACCCCTCCAGAGCTTGCGAGTGATTTAATGGATCGCGGAATTGTGCTCACCGGTGGTGGTGCGCTTCTCCGTGGTCTCGATGAACGTCTGCGCGTTGAAACTGGGATGCCAGTTCATATCTGCGAGCGACCATTGCAGGCTGTTGCAGAAGGTTCAGGAAAGTGTGTGGAAGAGTTTGAAGCCCTTGAAAAGGTCTTGATCTCTGAGCCACGCCGTTAATTCAACTCAAAGATTAGTAAAGGACATTAGTGGCACGAGGCGGCGGTAATCGTTCACGGTTACTGCTCGTCATTTTGTTGGTCACTGCTCTTTTCTTTATCACGTTAGATCTACGTGGAGTGAGTCTGACGAAGGGTTCTCGTTCGGTAACCCAGACGATTCTCTCGCCAGTCCAACGAACAGTCTCAACCATTTTCTCACCTATCGGTAGATTCTTTAGCGATGTGAAGGATTTTGGAAAGACAAACAGCGAACTTCAGCAAGAGCTTGCGTTGAATAAAGAGCTCAAGGCACAACTTGCAATGGGGGCCGATACCAAAGGGCAACTCGCTCAACTTAAAGCAGTTCTGGATTTAGCGGGACGTGGGAATTACAAAGTAGCGGCCGCACGCGTTATCGCCCGCGGTTCTGCTTCCAGCTTCTCGCAAACCATCACGATCGATGCAGGTAGCGCAAGTGGTATCCGTCCAAATATGACAGTAATTTCGCAGAATGGACTCGTCGGTGTTGTTAAATCGACGACGAGCTCTTCAGCAATTGTTCTCTTGACCAGCGATCCAAGTTTCAGAGTTGGCGTGCGAATTGCGCGCACACAAAGTGTTGGCGTCCTTTCGGGTTTAGGTTCCACTAGTTATTCATTGGTCCTTCTAGATCCTGCTGGAACAATTAAAACGGGCGACATACTTCTGACAAATGGCTCGGAGGGAAATCGTCCTTTCGTTCCCGGCGTGCCAGTTGGAGCGGTTGTCGGAGTCGATAACTCCACCGCATCACTTACGCAAACCGCAACCGTGGTCTCTTATGCAAACTTGAACGACCTTGGAGTTGTTGCTGTGATCTTGAGTGCGCCTTCTACTGCTCCAAGTAGACCGATTCAACCCTCACCTAATCCAACAGTGACAGTTTATGTAACCCCTGCGCCAACGCCACAAGTATCTTCCTTGGCATCACCAACCCCGACTCCTTCGGCGCAACCAACTAAGAAGAAGTAAGAAAATGAGTACGCTTCGAATCGTCTCAACTCTCGCATTCTTTTTTGTTCTATTCACCATTCAAGAATCAGCGGTCTCGTTAATTCACTTTCCAATCTCTGGCTTTTCACTCTACTTGGCGGTCGCCATTTCACTTATTGCCATTGAAGATCACAACGGCGCACTTGTAACGGGGTTCCTCTCGGGAATCGTTTTAGATCTTTCACCAACTTCAAATGCTCCATTCGGCCAGTGGGCCTTAATTCTCACCGGGATAGCATTTCTCTTTGCAGTTAATCGAGATTCGATCGCTGATCTCACGTCGTCTCCGGTAACTTTCGTAATCCTCATCGCAGTTGGAGTCAGTATCTCTCTTATGATTTATCTGCTCTTTGGTTCGTTACTTGGTGAAGAAAATGGTTCTCTCGGTCACGATTTAGTTGTTATCTTAGGAAATGCGCTCTGGACCATCGTATTTACGCCAATGTTCCTGCCCACCCTCGGACGTGTTCGAGAATATTCATTGACAGCGCGGGAGCGCTGATGAGCCAACGCTCCCGCCTCAATCTCATCGTCGTTCAAGTCCTGGTACTTTCGCTGATGCTTGCGATGCTCGGCCGCCTCTTCTATCTTCAAGTCGCCGCAGGTTTGAAGTATCACAATGCCGCAGTCAACATTCAAAGCCGCGATGTTGTAACCCCCGCTGTACGCGGCGCTATCGTTGATGACAATGGATTGCCTTTGGCCATGGATCGTCCTGGAATGGTCATTACCGTTGATCGCAGCGCTCTGGGCAAGATGCCCGATAAAGGAACCGCTGTGCTTCATCGAGTTGCGACCTTAATCGGAGTGAAATATCCCGATCTCTATATTCGCACCAGATTGTGTGGAGAATTGCCTGTCGGAAAGCGTGCGGGCTGTTGGAATGGAACGTTGTATCAACCGGTTCCGGTAACCAAGGAAGCGACAGAGGCGCAAGCGCTCAAGATTCTTGAGAACCCAGATATCTTTCCAGGGATTAGCGCCTCACCTGTCCCAATTCGAAACTATCCATCACTCGCTGGCGAGAATGCCGCTCACATTCTTGGTTACGTTGGTTCGGTGACATCGCAAGATCTTGCGAACACATCGAAGCAGTACTATCTCAATGAAACGGTGGGTAAGACTGGTCTTGAGTATGAGTACGACCGCTTCTTGCAAGGATCGCCCGGAATTAAAACCGTCATTGTCGATCGCACCGAGAACATAACTAGTACCTCTACGACAACGCAACCGGTAGCAGGGGATAATCTTGTTACAAATATCAACGCAAAATTACAGGCGGCAACTGAAAAGGCGTTGGCAAGTGCGGTGTTAAGCGCCAGGGCTCAGGGCTACCGTGGTGATTCGGGAGCGGCCATCGTGATGGACGTGCACACTGGTCGAATTCTGTCGATGGCCTCCTATCCAACGTATGACCCCAACATGTGGCAGAAAGGTTTGACGACCGCACAGGCCCAGGCTCTCTTTAGCGAAGCAGATGGTGTTCCCGCGCTCTCGCGTGCGATCGATGGAACATATGCACCAGCATCTGCCTTCAAAGCTCTCTCCGTTGTGGCCGCATCTCATGCGGGTTACAACCTCAATGCAAATTACGCGTGTCCTTATTCAACTAAGTTTGGTAATCAAACCTTCCACAATGATGACACCAAGGTTCAAGGAAATATGTCTCTGCAAACCGCCATCGCGGTTTCATGCGACACCATCTGGTATCAGATTGGTTATGACCAATGGGTGAAAGATGGAGGACTTTTCCCGAAGAAAAATCCAAACGATTACTTCTTTAACAATGCCGCTGCATTTGGGGTTGGTAAGCCAACCGGAATCGATCTTCCTTCTGAAGCTTCTGGTCGACTACCAGATCGCACCTGGAAGCTGGCCTATTACAAGGCGAACAAGAATTTCTATTGCAACTACACCAAACGCGCAAAGCCATCTGACCTAACGCCGTTTCTGATCGCTGTTGCCAAAGAAGATTGCACCGACGGTTACGTAATCCGTGCCGGTGACGCCATCAACTTTGCTATCGGACAGGGCGACGTACTCATGACGCCTCTGCAGATGACAGTTGCCTATGCAGCGATCGCAAATGGTGGAACTCTCTATAAGCCAGAAGTTGCACGCGCGATCGTGAAGCCTGATGGTTCTCTGGTTCAAGATTTTAAGCCAGTGGTAAATGGCACCATCCCGGCATCCTCCGGCACTCTCGATTTCTTGCATGGCGCCCTTCGTGCCGTGGCAGTATCGGGAACGGCGTCGGGAGTCTTTGGAAACTATCCAATCCAGGTAAGCGGAAAGACCGGTACGGGTCAGGTGCAGGGCAGGAACTCCAATGGAACTGCCAAGGATCCAACCTCGTGGTTTGCTTCTTATGCCCCATCAAACAAACCCGAATACGCTGTTGTCATGATGGTGAGCCAGGGCGGTTACGGCGCTTCAACATCTGCTGTCGGAGTTAAGGAGATCTACAACGCTCTCTTTGGTGTCACGGGAAACACCGTTGATCCCAAGAATTCAGTCTTCCCAGATGGGAAACCACCAACGAGCCTTCCTGTTATTGATGTGAAGAATGCTGCGGTGAAGAAGCCATGACAACGTATCGTCCAGCAACGCGCTCTCATCGTTTGATGCGAAACATTTCGGGCTATGACAGATGGCTCGCTTTAGCCGCATTCGGATTACTAGCTTTTGGAACAGTGCTTGTTTATGCGGCAACTAAGAGTTGGTTTGCATCCCAACACTTAGATCCGCAGTATTACCTGAAGCGTCATGTCATCAACATCTGCATCGGATTAGCGATGGCATATGGAATTACCTTGATTGATTATCGATTGCTTCGCGCATACACACCTATCGTGTGGGGTCTTGGAGTGCTTGGCCTTCTCGCAGTTTTGACTCCGGGCGTTGGATCAACGGTTAACGGTGCAAAGGCTTGGATCGCCTTGCCAGGTGGATTTCAGATTCAGCCAGCAGAGCTCGCAAAGATTTCTATCATCTTGGGAATCTCGATGGTACTTGCAGAGCGAAATGGAATTGGTTCTGATCCTTCCGACAAAGACGTCTTAAAGTCACTCGGAGTCGCTGCAGTTCCAATTCTTTTAATCATGCTTCAACCCGATTTGGGAACGACTCTTATCATCAGTGCAGCTATCGTGATCATGATCGCGGTATCTGGTGCTCCAACCCGTTGGGTAATTGGATTGTTATTGATCGCGGTACTCGGTGGCTTTGTTGCGGTGAAGGCGGGAGTAGTTAGTCAGTACCAAATTAAGCGTTTGCAATCATTTGTGGATCCAAGCGCTGATCCGCAACAGAGCGGCTATCAATTGCGCCAAGCACGTATCACGATTGGTTCTGGGGGAGTGCTTGGTCGTGGACTCTTCCATGGGCCACAAACAAATGGACGGTTTGTTCCAGAACAACAGACTGACTTTATTTTTACTGTCGCTGGAGAAGAGACTGGATTCCTTGGATCGGGCTTGATGCTCTTATTCTTCGGGCTCTTTTTCTGGAGGGCCTTTTTAATCGCGCAAAGAACAGATGATCTCTTCGGACGTCTGGTCTGCGTTGGGGTCATCGCCTGGTTTGCCCTGCAAACCTTTGAAAACATAGGTATGTCCATGGGGCTGATGCCGATGACCGGGGTGCCGTTGCCTTTCATCTCGTATGGCGGCTCTTCGATGTTTGCCACGTTGATCGGCTTTGGCCTGCTCCAGAATGTTCATTTGCGCTCTCGGTAGCGTCAAATTGGCGATCAGGGGCTGATCTGCGATACTTAAACCAAGATTTCAGTCCTTCAGCGCGAATCGTCCGCCGCGAAGATCCCGAAATCCCGAGATTTTAATTTTTAATGTCAGGTTTTTACGAGCTTTATGTAGAAGAGGATTTGTTTTATGGCGCCAGAGCCAAAGAAATCGCGTAAGCGCGCGGCTAAACCCGCTGCGACCAAGAGTGAAGGTTCAGTAGAACCAACTCCAACCCCAGAAAGTGATGCGGTAGTTACTAAACCCGTCGCAAAGCGAGCCAAGAAGGCGGTCGCCGAGGTTCCAACCGAGGCTGTAGCACCCGCAAAGGTGAAGAAGGCAACCACTCCGGTTCCAGTTCCACTATTCCAAGAGGCACCTATTGAGGTTGCACCGCCAAAGAAGGCGCGCGCCCCAAAGGCTGCGGTTGCCGAGGCTGAAGCAGAACCAGCTACACCAGCGGGGGAGAGTGACGAGCAGGCACAACGTCGTCGTCGTCGCCGCGGAGGTCGCGGACGTCGTCGTCCAAATGAAGATTCAAATAGCGAGACCACCCTCAATGAAGATGGTGACGCACTAGATCCAGATTCACTCGATGGCGAAGAAGATGTTCTGAATGCAGATGGCACAACACATCGCCGTCGCCGTCGCCGCCGTGCAAAGGGTGAAGGCGTCGAGCCAGGTGAGAGCGTTGATGAAGATGGTGTCGTAACTGTTGTCAAGGTTCGTCCACCACGTGAGAGCACACCAACTCGCACCGAACGTCCATCACGTAACAATCGTGATCGTGATCGTGACCGCGGCCGTAACAATCGTGACCGTGACCGTCGTGACCGTGATGATCGCGCACCACGCGATTTCACGCGTCGCCGTGGAACCATCATCACCGAACAAGAGTTCTTAGCCCGCCGCGAAAATGTTGATCGCGAAATGTTGGTTCGCCAGACGGGTGATCGCACACAGATCGCCGTCCTTGAAGACAAGATCATGGTCGAGCACTATGTAAATCGAAACAGCAATATTTCTTATGTCGGCAACGTCTATCTAGGCCGCGTTCAGAATGTTCTCCCATCTATGGAGGCCGCATTCGTTGATATCGGCAAGGGTCGTAACGCTGTTCTCTACGCCGGCGAAGTTAATTGGGATGCTGCAGGAATTGCAGAGGGTCAGACCCGCAAGATCGAGCATGTTCTCAAGACAGGGCAATCAGTTCTCGTACAAGTAACTAAGGATCCAATCGGTCAAAAGGGTGCGCGATTAACTTCGCAGATCTCTCTTCCTGGCCGCTACTTGGTTTATGTACCTGGGGGAGCGATGAGCGGTATTAGTCGCCGACTTCCTGATCAAGAGCGCAGCCGCTTGAAATCAATTTTGAAGAATCTGATTCCAGAAGAAGCTGGTGTGATTGTTCGTACCGCTTCTGAAGGTGCAAGCGAAGAAGAGCTCGAGCGCGATGTCATTCGCTTAAAAGCGCAATGGGATGACATTCAGGAGAAAGCCGAAAATCCTTCGACATCTGCCCCATCACTTTTGTATAGCGAACCAGATCTCACCGTCCGCGTTATTCGCGATATCTTCAATGAAGATTTCAATCGCATGACCGTTCAGGGTGATGAAGCCTGGGATGAGATCAACAACTATCTTGGACACATTGCTCCAGAGCTCACCGCAAAAATTGGAAAGTGGTCAGGCTCACGCGATCTCTTCGCCGAAAATCGAATTGAAGAGCAGTTAGCTAAGGCTTTCGATCGTAAGGTGTACCTACCTTCTGGTGGCTCCCTCGTCATCGATCGCACTGAAGCCATGATCGTCATTGACGTTAACACCGGAAAGTTCGTTGGTAAGGGCGGAAATCTCGAAGAGACCGTCACCAAGAACAATCTCGAAGCAGCGGAAGAAATTGCTCGCCAATTGCGTCTTCGCGATATGGGCGGAATCATCGTCATTGACTTCATTGATATGGCCTTGGAATCAAACCGTGATCAAGTTCTGCGTCGTCTCGTCGAATGCCTCGGTCGCGATCGCACTAAGCACCAGGTGGCTGAAGTCACCTCACTCGGTCTGGTCCAGATGACCCGCAAGCGCGTCGGACAAGGACTCATCGAAGCCTTCTCGACCACCTGCGAATCATGCGGCGGACGAGGAATTCACATCCATTCAGAACCGGTCCGCAAGGTCGCTCTCGATAAGGATATGGATCAACGCTACGTTCCATCGAGCGAGCGCGAATCTGAGCCTGAAGAAGTGGAAGAAGAGACCCCTGTTGCCCCAGAGGCGGCAAAGGAGCCTGCTTCATCCGCTTCAAGCCCTTCCGAAGCCTCGGAATTACGTCCCAACGGTCAGGCTCCGCGCAAGCGTCGCCGGGCGGTCAGCACGGGCGTAATCAGCCCAGTTTGACCCCAACCCCCTGGGATCCGTACCCTAATCCCCTGCCCATAAGAGGCTTTTGTTTTACCCTGTTCAACACATTAGAAGGAGTTCACCGTGTACGCGATTGTTAAAGCTGGCGGCCGTCAGGAGAAGGTTGCTGTTGGCGACACGATTACCGTGGATCGTATTGATGCTGCCGTAGGCGCATCGGTCAATTTCCCGGCTCTTCTTCTTGTTGATGGCGCAAAGATCACAACAGATGCAAAGACTTTGGCTGCAACCAAGGTAACAGGCGAGATCATCGAAGAGACCAAGGGTCCAAAGATCGACATCCTTCGCTACAAGAACAAGACTGGCTACCGCCGTCGTTCAGGTTTCCGTTCCCAACTCACGCGGGTAAAAATCACCGCGATTAACAACTAAAGGAGGCGAGTAAGAGATGGCAAGTAAAAAGGGAGTCTCCTC
>Ga0164297_10005955_pt1 | contig 10306 bp, 9 predicted proteins | sample GEODES058metaG_FD_113539 | JGI IMG/M metagenome (GOLD analysis project Ga0164297, IMG submission 113539) | Dystrophic lake water microbial communities from Trout Bog Lake, Wisconsin, USA - GEODES058 metaG | ecosystem: Environmental > Aquatic > Freshwater > Lake | place: USA: Trout Bog Lake...
AGGTAATGGTGGCGCGCCTTGTTCAACCGGAGTAGCGGTTAGGTGGGGTTCGTATCCAAGGGCGCGAAGGTACCGAGCAACGGCAGCGATGCGTACGTTTCCGTCACTGTTCATGACCTGTGACACGCGGCCGGGTGTGACGCCCAGTTTTTTGGCTAGCTTCTTCTGATCCAAGTCTGACAGGTCGAGAGCGTCCTGCAGCATCCTGATCACCTGGCCGGCGAGATCGGCTGCGGCCAGCCCCTGCAGCTCCACGTCGTCGAGGTCATCAACCAGGGTCCTGGCAGTTTTGTCGGTCATGAGCCAGGTCCTCCTCCCTAATATGCTTGGCCGCCTCCAGATCCGACGGCAAGGTTTTCTGGCTGACTTTCCTAAATGCGTGCCCGAGACGTATGCGCCGGTCAAAGTATGGAATCTGCCAGAACAGACTGTCCGGTGCCTCAGCGTGTGCGTGGTCGCGAATGGGCAGCTTTGCTGTGTAATCGCCTTTGCCGTCGGTGTCGTAGAAGGTCAGACGGATATCCCCGTGCCGAAATTCCCAGATTCCGTCTTCGAGTGCTTTGACCGCATCGCGGTACTGGGGTTCCCCAGTTTGTGCCCATACCCGGATCGCTTGAACGAACCACTCGTACTCGCCGAGCTGCTCGTCCACGGGTCCACGGCTGCGTTTGAGGTCCCATCTCCCAGCCTTCAACGCGTCCAGGAATTCTCCTGCGGGACAACTCCCGTCTTCGCGGACGGCGCACTCAACGTCGTGGAACGCTCCTTTCACGATGATTCGACGGTTCAACTATGACCAACTTTAGCCTAAACTAAACCATCGGTCTAGTGTTCACTAAAGTACGACTAGCGAAGCCGCCCCAGCGGGCACCATGGGCACACACGATCGAGAAGGTTTCCCGATCCTGGAGCCCTGGTCAAGTCGCCCTATGCCCCGTGTTCCCTCCGCTCCCTTCACCTCTGCGAAGCGGCCGGTCTTGCGCTCCATTCGGCGCCGATTCCCCCAGGGAAGCCAGAGCGCTTGCGAATTTGGATAGAAGGCCGTGCGCCCGCGGGGGTCAAGAGCTCAGATTCAGGCCGGCGGCCAGGTCCGCCGCCCAGACTGAGCTGGAGCCGCGAGAAGTGGCTGAACAGGACGACTCAAGAGATTGTCGACGACAGCGATCCGCGGGTCCCCCGGACGAAAGACGATTGGAAGAAGCAGAAGACTTGGCAGAAGGTCGGGTCTCAAGCGAACGTGCCCGACGGCTACTACCGCAGCGACCTGGACATGACGACGATCAACGCGCCGACCCTGGTTTATTCTGGAACATGGAACCCGACAGGCGGCTCCCCCGAGTTGCTCGTGCGGGGTTCGCATGAGCAGGCCTACCAGGCGTGCGTCCGCCACCATCAAGCGAGATATGAGGGCTGAAATCAAGGAATCGACATCGCCTAGGGAAAGATGTCAGCAGGTCTAGGAGGACCCCCTGAATTGAAGCCCCGCCAAGTCTTATGGCGACTGGGCGCAACGGGGGTCGGCCCGCACGGCCCGGAATTTGGCGCCGTCCATCGCGTGTCCCCAGACGAGGTGCCGCCGTAGACGTAGGGCTCTGGGCACGGTGGAGCCTTTCAGGACGCCTGCAGTTCTTTCTTGCGCGCCTCCCGCGCGAGCAGGCGGTCGCGTTGCTCCTCGAATTTGAGGATTTGGCCTTCGAAGTTCGTCAGGAACTCGGCGAGGTGTTCGCGGCGTCGTTCGCCGACGGAGCTGAAGTCGTTGCGCTCGAAAATCCGCCACTTACGCAAGTTGGGCGTCACCACTTCCTCGAGATGTTGACGCGGGTCGTAGATACCGTGCTTGGCCATCAGCACGCCGTTCCGGCGGAAATCGGGCATACCCGTGCCGGGCATCCGAAAGTGCTCCACGACATCGGCGATGCCTTCCAGGGCCTGGTCGGGCACGAGATCCAGTGCCGCGCCGCACGTGTCCCGGTAGAAGATCATGTGCAGGTTCTCGTCGGCGGCGATGCGCTGCAGCAGCCGATCCGCAATTGGGTCATTACACGCCTTGCCGGTGTTGCGGTGGCTGACCCGGGTCGCGAGTTCTTGGAAGGAAACGTAGGCGAGCGACAGCAGGAAGTCCGTCTTGTGTCGCGCTTCCTCTTCCGCGGTCGGTCTGAATCCGTTCGTCACATGTGCCATACGGGCCTGCTCCAGCGCGACGGGATCGACAGCGCGGGTGACCACCAGATAGTCGCGCATCGCGATGGCGTGCCGAGCTTCCTCGGCGGTCCAACGGCCCACCCACGTCCCCCACGCACCGTCGAGAGAGAAATGCTCCGCGCCTTCGCGGTGGTAGGAGGGCAGGTTGTCCTCGGTTAGCAGATTGGTGATCATCGCGGCTCTCGCCACTTCACTGAGCTGCGACTGTTCTGGGGACCAATCGATGCCGCCCATGTCCGCGAAGTTACGCCCGAGATCCCACGGCACGTAGTCGTGCGGATGCCAGTCGGTGGCGACCGACAAATGCCGATTCACGTTGTTCGCGGCGATCGGCTCAAGTTCCTTGAGCAGCTCCGGGTCAGTCAGCTGTTGCGACATATTGCCTCACACTCGCCGTGACCGGCTGGGGCAAGTCGCCCTCGCGGCATCTCTCATCCGCGTATCCAAGGAGTTGGCAGATTGCCTACCACACTATCAGGACGAGCTCGATGCGATGGCTATCCCGGATAACGCATGTCTCCGACGAGGTCAACGACGCCCGGTCAGACACCCACGAAGCGGAGCCGCACCTCCGGTGGCGGTATCGGACAGCTGTCGTACTTCCCGAGGACGCGATAGCGGATGCGGGCGAACCCGTCGTAGAGCCGGTCCAGCAGGGCAGTGGGCAGAACCCGGACGAAGGTGAGAAACGTCCAGGGACGACCGAGATAGGTCAGGACGCGCAGTGCGGCTTCGGATCGCACGGCGACCCGTTCACCCGGCTGTCCGGGTTCGTCGACGAACACCACGGAATCCACGTCCCGAATCGCGGGATGGCGGTCGATGATCGCCCGGGCGAAGTCGCCCTCGAGGGGCGCGAAGCGCAGGCTACCGACTCGGTCGAACCGCAACACCGCGCGCACCGCCGCGTTGCAGACACCGCACACGCCGTCGTAGAGCAACACCGGTGCGGCCGTATACCGCGTTGGGATACCCACCACCCCAGGTTACGCGCCACGGTGCACCTCGGCTCTGCCTTACAGTGCTGGAATGTCCATTCCGCGGTATCCGAGCGACGTGACCGCGGAATGGTTGTCGGCTGCACTCAGTGAACACCGCGATGCCGTCGGTGTGGCCGAGGTTGACCTGGTGGCCGTCGGCACCGGGCAGACGGGCTCGACCTACCGGGTGACGCCGACCTACGCGACCGATCCGGGGGACCTGCCGGGCACGTTCGTCATCAAGCTGCCGGCCCAGGACGACGCGGTACGCGATCGGGTTGCCCTCAGCTACCGCAGCGAATGCGCCTTCTACGCGTCGGTCGCGAACCGGGTGCGCGTGCCGACGCCACAGTGCTTCTACTGCGAGATCACCGACGACGCCCGGGACTACGCGCTGCTGCTCGCCGACCAGGCGCCCGCGGCCCAGGGGGATCAGATCGAAGGCTGCGGCGAAGCGGAGGCGCGGCTGGCCGTCGTGGCGCTAGCCGGGCTGCACGGTCCCAGCTGGTGCGATCCGGTGTGGCTCGATTTCCCGAGCATCGTCTTCCCCCGACCGGACGAGGCTTCTGCCGGGGGTCTGGGCGAGGTCGCAAAGATCAGTGCCGATATCACCCTGGAGAAACTCGGCGCCCGGATGAGCGGGGCGGACCGCGAATCGTTCTCGACATCAATGGGGTTGGTCACACCGTGGCTGCTCGCCGAGAACGACCGATTCGCCCTGTTGCACGGTGACTACCGTCTGGACAACATACTTTTCGATCCGGACGGAAGCCGGGTGAGTGTGGTCGACTGGCAGACGCTCGGCGTGGGCCTTCCGGCGCGGGACCTCGCGTACTTCATGGCCACCAGCCTGGACCCTGGACTTCGCGCAACCGCCGAAGAAGGACTTGTCGACGAGTACCACCGAGCAATACTGGGCTACGGCGTGACCGGCTATGACATCCAGACGTGTTGGCGCGATTACCGTCTCGGCGTTCCGCAGGCCCTGATGATCTCCGCGCTGGGATTTGCCTTCTCCGCGTCGACCGAGCGCGGGGACGACATGATGTTGACGATGCTGAGCCGGGGCTGCCAGGCGATCCGCGATCTCGGGACGCTGGAGTTGTTGGGCTAGCGGGCGCCGGTGGCAGTCGCGGTCGTCCGCGGCCTCACCGTTGCGCGGCCTTCACCAGATTCGACCCGATGATGAGGCGCTGTATTTCACTGGTCCCTTCGTAGAGCCGCAGCAGGCGCACATCGCGGTAGATGCGCTCGACCACGACCCCGCGCATGTAGCCGCTGCCGCCGTGAATCTGCACTGCGAGATCGGCTACCTTGCCGGCCATTTCGGTGCAGAAGAGCTTGGCTGTCGACGGCGCGATCCGACGGTCCTCGTTGGTCACCCACAGCCGCGCTGCGTCGCGGACGAGCGCGCGGCCGGCATGCACCCCGGCCTGCTGGTCCGCCAGCATTGCCTGCACCAGTTGGAAGTTCCCGATCGGAGTGCCGCCCTGCGTTGCGGTTGCGGCGTGAGTGATGGATTCGTCGAGCGCCCGCTGTGCGGCGCCCACCGCGATCGCGGCGATGTGGACCCGGCCTCGGGCCAGGGAGGTCATCGCGGCCCGATAGCCGACGTCCTCGGTGCCCCCGATCAGTGCGTCGTTGCCGACCCGCACGTCGGTGAAGGTGACGTCGGCGGTCCAGGCTCCCTCCTGGCCCATCTTGGCGTCCTTGGGGCCGACGGTGACGCCATCGGCGTCTGCGGGGACGAGAAACACAGCGATCCCGGGGCCCCAGTCGTCGGCCGGCCGGGTGCGCGCGAACACCACGAACAGGTTGGCCAGGGGAGCATTGGTGATGTAGCACTTCTGACCGGAGATCACCCACTGGTCGCCGTCCCGGACGGCCTTGGTGCGCAGGCCGGCGGGGTTCGATCCAGCGCCGGGCTCGGTCAGCGCAAACGATGCGACGACGTCTCCAGTCGCGATCGGACCGAGCCAGCGGTGCTTCTGCTCCTCGGTGCCGAAGCCGACGAGCACCTGCCCGGCGATGCCGATATTCGTCCCGAACATCGACCGGACGGCCAGGGAGGTGTAGCCCAATTCCATGGCCAGCTCAACATCCTGGGCCAGGTTCAACCCCAGGCCGCCCCACTGCTGGGGGATCGTGTACCCGAACAGGCCCATGCTCTTGGCTTGCCGGCGGATGTCATCGGGGACCCGGTCGCCGTCCAGTATCTCCTGCTCGCGAGGGACCACTGCAGTGCGGACGAACTCGCGGGTCGACGCGAGGATATGTGCGAAATCGTCGTCGCTGACTTCCTGGACGTCGACGGGGTGGATGTCGATAGTGGTCATCTGGCAGACGCTCCTCTGTGTGGGTCCGCACCGCGGACCCGGTTCCGAACCGTATCCTATATGAAATACGATATTGGACACTGCGGGGTTGCCCCGCTGGAGCCGAACGCGGGAAGGCGGGAACACGGTGTCGTTGCTCAGCGGTCAGACCGCGGTCATCACCGGCGGAGCGCAAGGCCTGGGCCTGGCCATCGCGGAAAGGTTTGTCGCCGAGGGCGCCCGGGTGGTGCTCGGTGACCTGAACCTGGAGGCGACGCAGGCCGCGGCCGAACGGTTGGGCGGCGGCGTTGTCGCCGCGGCGATGCGCTGCGACGTGACCCGCGCTGCCGACGTCGAGGCGCTCCTCGCCCACGCCGTCGAGCATTTCGGCGCTCTGGACGTCATGGTCAACAACGCCGGGATCACCCGCGACGCGACCATGCGCAAGATGACCGAGGAGCAGTTCGACGAGGTCATCGGCGTGCACCTGAAGGGAACGTGGAACGGCACCCGACTGGCGGCGGCGATCATGCGGGAGAACAAGCGCGGCGCGATCGTCAACATGTCGTCGGTGTCGGGCAAGGTCGGCATGATCGGGCAGACCAACTACTCAGCCGCCAAAGCCGGCATCGTCGGAATGACCAAAGCAGCGGCCAAGGAGCTCGCCCACCTGGGGGTGCGGGTGAACGCGATCGCGCCGGGGTTGATCCGCTCGGCGATGACCGAGGCTATGCCGCAACGGATCTGGGACTCCAAGCTCGCCGAGATCCCGATGGGCCGCGCCGGCGAACCCTCCGAGGTCGCCAGCGTCGCCCTGTTCCTGGCCTCCGACCTGTCGTCGTACATGACCGGAACGGTGATGGACGTCACCGGCGGTCGGCACATCTAGTGGAGCAGGTAATGCGCGAGACCGTCATCTGCGAGCCGGTGCGTACGCCGATCGGGCGCTACGGCGGCGTGTTCAAGTCCCTCACCGCGGTCGACCTCGGCGTCGCCGCGCTCACCGGCCTGCTCGAGCGCACCGGGCTGCCGCGCGATGCCGTGGCCGACGTCATCCTCGGCCACTGCTACCCCAGTCCCGAGGCCCCGGCGATCGGCCGCGTAGTCGCGCTGGATTCCGGCCTGCCGGTGGGCGTTCCGGGCATGCAGGTCGACCGGCGCTGCGGTTCGGGCCTGCAGGCGGTGATCCAGGCGTGCCTGCAAGTGGGTTCCGGCGCCGACGACCTCGTCGTCGCCGGCGGCGCCGAGAGCATGAGCAACGTGACCTTCTACTCCACCGATATGCGCTGGGGCGGCGCCCGCGGCGGCGTACGGGTGCACGACGGGCTGGCGCGCGGGCGCACCACTGCCGGGGGACGGCACTATCCGGTGCCGGGCGGCATGCTGGAGACCGCCGAGAACCTGCGCCGCCAGTACGGCATCTCGCGCCTGGAGCAAGACGAACTCGCGGTGCGGTCGCACCAGCGCGCGGTGGCTGCGCAGCGCGACGGGATCCTGGCCGAGGAGATCGTGCCGGTCACCGTGCCCGGTCGCCAGGGCGACGAGCGGATCGATACCGACGAACACCCACGCGCCGACACGACGCTGGAGACCCTGGGCACGCTCAAACCCGTTCTGCTCGGAGAAGACCCTGAGGCGACGGTCACCGCGGGCAACGCGAGCGGCCAGAACGACGCGGCATCGATGTGCGTGGTGACCACGCCCGCGACCGCCGCCGAGCACGGACTGACTCCGTTGGTGCGGCTGGTGTCGTGGGGGGTGGCCGGGGTGGCGCCGTCGGTGATGGGCATCGGCCCGGTTCCCGCGACCGCGGCGGCGCTGGGCCGCGCCGGGCTGGCCCTGAGCGATATCGACCTGATCGAACTCAACGAGGCCTTCGCCGCGCAGGCGCTCGCGGTGATGCGGGAATGGAAATTCACCGCTGCCGACCACGACCGCACCAACGTGCGCGGCTCTGGTATCTCCCTCGGCCACCCCGTCGGCGCGACGGGCGGGCGCATGCTGGCCACCCTGGCCCGCGAACTGCACCGCCGACAGGCCCGCTACGGGCTCGAGACCATGTGCATCGGCGGCGGGCAGGGTCTGGCGGCGGTGTTCGAACGGGTCGGCGCGTGACCGGAGCCGGGCCGCTCGCAGGACTCACCGTGGTCGAGGTGTCCAGCTTCGTCGCCGCTCCGCTGTGCGGCCTGACGCTGAACCAGCTCGGTGCACAGGTGATCCGGGTCGACCCGATCGGAGGTGCGTCCGACGTGAACCGTTGGCCGCTGGCCGGCGACGGCACCTCCATCTATTGGACCGGGCTGAACAAGGGCAAACAATCCATCAGCCTCGATCTGCGCTCCGCGCAAGGCCAGGAGCTGGTGCGGCGCCTGGTTGTCGAGGGCGACGGCGTCGTCGTCACCAACGCCGCCGGCCTGCCTTGGCTGAACCACGAGCACCTGGCGGCGCAGCGCCCCGACCTCATCCACGTCCAACTGCTGGGCCGCGGCGACGGCTCGACCGGAGTGGACTACACGGTGAACGCGGGCGTCGGATTCCCGCTCGTCACCGGCCCCGCCGATCACGCCGGGCCCATCAACCACGTGCTGCCCGCCTGGGACGTGGCATGCGGGTTGTATGCCGCGCTGGCCGTCGTCACCGCCGTCTTGCGGCGCGATCGGACCGGGACCGGCGCGAGCATCACCCTTGCCCTGGAGGACGTCGCTCTGGCCACCGCCGGCAACCTGGGGCTGCTCACCGAGCCGCAGGTCGTCGGGACGCAGCGCGAGCGCCTGGGCAACGCCATCTACGGCCAGTACGGCCAGGACTTCACCAGCTGCGACGGGGCGCGGTTCATGGTGGTGGCGTTGACGGGCCGGCACTTTCGGGATCTGGTCGAGGTGACCGGCGTCGGCGCCGCCGTGTCAGCGCTCGCCGATGCCCTCGGCGTGGACTTCGCCGACGAGGGCGACCGCTACCGCTACCGCGATGTCCTCTCGGGCCTGTTCGCTTCCTGGTTCGCCGACCACAGCGCCGGCGAGGTCACTGCCGCGCTGTCGTGCACCACCGTGCTGTTCGAACGGTACGCCACCTTCGCCGAGGTCGCGGCGGGGCCGAAAGTGACCGATAACCCGTTGTTTTCGCGGTTGCATCAGCCTGGCCTCGGCGACTACCTGGCTGCCGGCCTGCCAGTCGCGCTCGACGGCACCCACCCGCGCAGCGCGCCTGCGCCCGTCCTCGGCGCCGACACCGCCGACGTCCTGCGCGAGCGCCTGGGCCTGACCGCCGCCGACATCGAGCGACTGACCCACGACCACGTCCTGAGCCATCCCGTACAGAAAGGCAGCGCATGACACGACTCGCCCAGACCCTCGGCCTGACGGAGTTCCAGACCGATATCCTCGCCACCGTAAGGCAATTCGTCGACAAAGAGGTGATCCCCAACGCCACCGAATTCGAGCGCTCCGACACCTACCCGCAGCACATGGTCGACCAGATGCGTGAGATGGGCCTGTTCGGCTTGATGATCCCGCAGGAGTACGGCGGACTGGGGGAGTCGCTGCTCACTTACGCGCTATGCATCGAAGAACTCGGCCGCGGCTGGATGAGCGTGTCCGGGGTGCTCAACACGCACTTCATCGTCGCCTACATGCTGCGCCAGCACGGCACCGACTCCCAGAAGCAGCGGTTCCTGCCGCGGATGGCCGCCGGCGAGGTCCGTGGCGCGTTCTCGATGTCCGAGCCCGAGCTGGGCTCGGATGTCGCCGCCATCCGCACCCGCGCGCGGCGCGACGCCGACGGCGGGTACACCCTGCACGGACAAAAGATGTGGGTGACCAACGGCGCCAGCTCCACCCTGGTCGCGGTGCTTGTGCGCACCGACGAGGGGGCGGACAAGCCGCACCGCAACCTCACCACGTTCCTCGTCGAAAAACCCACCGGGTTCGGCGAAGTGCTGCCCGGCCTGACCATCCCGGGCAAGATCGACAAGCTCGGCTACAAGGGGATCGACACCACCGAGCTGATCTTCGACGGCTACCAGGCCAGTGCCGACGACGTCCTTGGCGGCACCCCCGGCCACGGCTTCTTCCACATGATGGACGGCATCGAGGTCGGCCGCGTCAACGTCGCTGCACGCGCCTGCGGTGTCGGGGTGCGCGCATTCGAGCTCGCGGTGCGCTACGCCCAGCAGCGTGAGACGTTCGGCAAGCCCATCGCCGAGCACCAGGCGATCGCCTTCCAGCTCGCCGAGATGGCCACCAAGATTGAGGCCGCGCACCTGATGATGGTCAACGCCGCCAAGCTCAAGGACTCCGGCGAGCGCAACGACGTCGCCGCCGGCATGGCGAAGTACTTTGCCAGCGAATGCTGCTCGGAGGTCACCCAGGCCGCCTTCCGCATCCACGGCGGCTACGGCTACTCCAAGGAGTACGAGATCGAGCGGCTGATGCGGGATGCGCCGTTCATGCTCATAGGCGAAGGCACCAGCGAGATCCAGAAGTCCATCATCTCCAAGCGGCTGATCGCCGAGTACGGGATCTAACCCATGAGCGTCCCGGATTTCGCGGCGCGCCCGCAGCTCTCCGACGACATCGCGCGCGTGATCCGCGCCCGGATTTTCGACGGCACCTACGCTGCCGGCTCCTACATCCGGCTTGAGCAGTTGGCGGCGGAGTTGGGTATCAGCGTCACCCCCATCCGCGAGGCGCTGTTCGCCCTGCGTGCCGAGGGCATGGTCGACCAGCAGCCACACCGCGGCTTCGTCGTGCTACCGGTGACCGGCCGTGACGTCACCGACGTCGCCAACGTGCAGGCGCACGTAGGCGGGGA
>Ga0164297_10005957_pt1 | contig 10304 bp, 10 predicted proteins | sample GEODES058metaG_FD_113539 | JGI IMG/M metagenome (GOLD analysis project Ga0164297, IMG submission 113539) | Dystrophic lake water microbial communities from Trout Bog Lake, Wisconsin, USA - GEODES058 metaG | ecosystem: Environmental > Aquatic > Freshwater > Lake | place: USA: Trout Bog Lake...
CGTCGGCAACCGGCTGCGGGTCCGGTGAACGGTGATTCGCGGACCCGGGTGTAGTGAACCGGTGTCTGACGTGTAGTGGACCGGTCTTTTGGGGCGCTAGCGTATTGTGAACTGGGTATTGGAAACATCGTTCATTGAACCCGGTCCGCAGGACCGGCGGCGCGTCTCTTGTACCACTCGCCACGGGTCCAGCATACGGCGTCTAGTGCACCGTGTACATCCGCCGGTCCGTTGAACCGCCGCCCAGCGGTTCTCAACACGTGGTTCACATGTGTGCCAGCAGCGACACTACTCTAGCGGCGCTCATTCGCTGTCTTCGGCCGCAGGCGTGTCTTGCGTTGGACGGCCGCCGTCGAAGCCCCACACCAGCTGCGTCCGTATCCAACGAGTGATGGTGTAGTCAGAAGCTGTGCGCCTGGACTTCTTCCCCTTTGCTGTCACAGCTACGGTAGCTGTAGCTGCGCCAAGCGGCTCGCCATCTTCCGCGTCAGACGCGCTGGGCGAGTCATCGACGATTCTCCGCCGCGTTGTAGCTGCGCGTGCATGCCCTTTCTTTGCTGCCTGAGCCGGAGGGCGCCAGTCATCATCACCGCTCTTGTTGCGCGCTTTCTTCTTGTTGCGATGCTGCTTCGGTGCTGGTGGCTGCCCCCGGTTAGAGCCGTTATCTGTGGGCGCGGCAGTTGCCTCAAGTGCATCCGCCTTGCGCTTTCTCGAAGCTGGCGCTGTTTCACGGCTGTAGTGCTCGCTAAGATCAGGCAAGAAGACCTCTCTGCGGATAATGAGATGCGCTTCAATAACTCCGAACTGGTTGCAGTACTTGTATAAGCCACATCCTGGCTTGGAAAGCAAAGCTCCGCCAAGTAGCCTTTGGTCTGTCACCGCTGTGACGTATTCCAGTAGCGCGTATTGCTTGCCCTTGTACCGGAACAACAACTGAACGTGGCCATACCACTCCTCTGCGCTATCAGGCTCTACTTGATGTGCCACCCAGGAGAAGCGCTTGTGTCCGCGATGGTGCGGTGTTGAGTAAACAACCTGATACGCAGTGCGGTCTGTATCCGTGAGATGGAACGGCTCGCCGATGATGACCGCGTAGTTCACCACCTCTATTGTATCGTCGAGTGGAATGTCAACGCCCAACTCCTCTGCGAGTTGCCTGTGCACCTTGTCCAAACCACGGCGCCCTTTCATGAAGGACGTCTGGCGCACGATGTCACTCTGCAGCATTCGAAAGGTCACTTTCTTGAATGCTGCAGGAAAGCTAGCGTCCCCAGTCTGCACCGCACGTGTGTACGCCGTGTTCGCAGTGCCAAGCGTCTTGGGTGCAGCTGACAGCCCCAGAGTGGCGAGGTGGCGCGTTGCAACGGCCTTCTCGGTCAAGCCGCTCGCAATCTGATTCACAAGTGAGTCCTTGTTCCTGTTCGAGCCTCTGGCAACAGCGTTTGGCACTTTCAAGCTGTTCTCACCCCACTCTGTGCTCGTGAACTTGGGGTCGCCGAACCACTGGATCCATCTCTGTGAGAGACGAAACGGAGCCTCGGCGGATGCGAACGCCATCCATGCCTTGGGAAAGTGCCACCCAGATTTCTGGTCTTGCAAAAATGTTGCATCATGGAGCAACAACTTGTGGCAGCGCAGTTGCAAGCGGCACAGCTCGTTCACTGTCGTGCCGGTGTGGCCGTGCGCATGATTGTAGCGCTTCAAGAATGCGTACAAACTGTGAAGCGACACCGCTAATTGCTCCAAGTAGTCCTTCGTCCGGGACACGGCCACCCATTGCCCACTTGCTGACCGCTCTCCAATAATACCATGCATTATATGAGGGGCAAATTGAGCGGCAGCGCGCATCTCGTTCCCTTGCAAACCTCCGCAAGGAGGGATTGTGTTGTCACGTGTAGCGTTTAGAAGCTTGTTCGGACGCGGCCACGCCACCTTCTCGGTGAAGCCCTCTTTCTTGAGTATAGCGTACCGTTGTTCCAGCGATGCTGTCAAGAATGCAGCTTGCCCTTCCGGGTAAATGCGTTTCAAATGGCCAAACACACAGCATCTGAAGAAGTACTTCCAAATGCCCTCGTCCCATACGTGCAGCACATCCGGCGGCGTGTAAAAAGCTGGACATCTCAAATATGGATGCTCGTCCAACAAGTCCTGTGGGAGCAAGCTCAACCATGTGCGCTTTACCAGTTTCATTGTGATTGACTCTGCGCCCTGCAGCTTGTGCTTCGACTTCATGCTCTCAGACGGCACACCATCTGCATTCTTCGCCTGGTCAGCTCTCATCTCCACCAACGCGGCGTCGAGGCGGTCAAGCGTACGCAGCTCTCCGTCGTTGTCGCAACACAAACTCCACTGCGCTGCGAGCATTCCGTTGGCGTTCTCAGCTTCTTGATGATCAGCCGCGTAGTACATGAAGACAGGCGCCACTGTTCGCGTCACGCCTTGTGCATCGAGGCATTGCCGGTATGTGCCGACTTGGAAAAATGGAAACAACACGGCCTGTAGGACAGCTGCGTGCGCTACGGCCTTGTAGTACCTGAATTTGTTTGGGCACATGTGTGCGTAAGCCGTGTCGTTGTTATCTAGAACAGGCAGGAAGGCGACGTGACTGCCGGTCCACTGCAGCCTTATGTCGTCTGGGGCAACATTCAATAGGATCAAGCTGAGAGGATAATAGGATTGACTGCCAGCCTTGAAAGGACACACTTTGTCCGACCACAGCATGCATGGAGCGGCAACGGCGCCACACCGCTCGACAACTTTACACAGCTCCTCAAATAGCATGCCACTGCACGGGTGGTCGAAAACGCGCTCGCCATCCACAATGGAAGGCTGCCAAAAGCCCCAGGTGATGCGCAGCGTGCGCACCAGGCGTTCCAAGTATGCATGCAGTGGGCGGACGTACACGACAAGGTCAGGCAGAGTCTCGCAACCAGGCACGTTGACTGTGACTGTCTTCTTTTCCCAGCACGCGTCCGGGTACTTTGCACGCAGCTCTGTAAGCCTGGCGTCCGCATCATGCAGCGTACCGAAAAAACGTTCCGCTGCAGTTCTCATGTTTAACATCTCCAGCACGGTGCGCGCGTCCGCCACTGACGCGCCCTGGCCGCCGTTGCAATTTGCACGCCATTCAAGGAAACGCGCCTCTAGCTCCTCGCTGCGATCCAAGGGTAACGCTTGTGCAACAAGAGGCACCTGAAGAGCTGCTCCAAGCACCGGGTGGGGCTGTTGTCCTCCAATGCCGGCGGTGTCGCCGTCACTGCCGGCAACAAAAGCAGCGTCGTGGCTGTCATCCTGCGCCTCCGCAAAGTTTGAAGCGTGTACGTGCGGAGTCCCACCGACAAGAAGCGGTGAAGGGTGGAGGTGCTTCTTGTGCTTTCCAAGCGCTCCTGCGTTACGGAACGGCGGGGCTGAGCAGTGGGGACATTGCCAGGTGCCGGGCGGCATGGCGAGGCGAATAGGAATGCTACGCCACGTGGCCTCTTGTCGCAGTTGCGATAGCAATTGCGACAACTACTACTTTCGTCACACCTTCGCCCGTCGCCAAGACGACATTCCCTCACTGTGTATAGTGCGGTAATCATGTCCTCGGATGCTGCGGATGCAAAGGCTACCGTGAGCGTGCCGCAGCGCGCAGCTGGTGCTGCGAACAGCCCAAAGCCTCTGGCAGCGGTCGCTTCTACGCGGTCTTCCGTCTGGAACCAGCCAGGAGGCCCTCCACCCATCAGCACCGGCGGGGTGGAAAACGCACGCAAGCGGCCTTGGACGTTGGCCGGAGCCGCTGCGAAGCGCGCCGCAAGTGGCATGTCCAAGCCTGGCTCTGGGTGCTCCACCCACCGACCGCCCTCGCCGCCATCGGACGGTGGCGCGTCCAGCAAGGCGCCTCGATATGTCGTCGTCCATGCTCGCATGGCGGCGGGCGGGTTCATGGTGCCGCTGGACAATCCTCGGAAATTCAGAGTGCTCGGCCCAGGGCCACAAACGCCCGCAACTGTATCTGCGGCACCGCCACCGGCACCCACGGCCCGAGAGACAATCCCCTTGTCGGAGTTGACGACCGGTGGCACTTCAGAGAATGTCATGCCGGAGACGTCTGCCACTCTATCTCCACCTCAGCCTGGCTTCCCCATGACGGCGGCGTCCTGGTGTGGCGATTGCGCCATTGTTAAATTCGATTACAACTATGTGGACGAGGACGGCGATCAGCAGGTGTCTTCGCTTGTGGTGACGAACACTAACCTCGCGGACTGCGGCACTGCTGGCATCTGGTGCCCGATGCACTGGGAGGTTGACGGCCCCAACGGCCCGGGCTTTGATAACGGGTACGGTGCAGGCAAGCGCACGACGGATGAGCAGAGTCGCGAGATGGTGGAGCTCACCCACAATGCAAGCCGGTTTGCTTGCTGCAACAAGGTGTGCGGGACCATTTTATTGGCGGACTACCACCGCATCCCCAAGGACGCGCTACCGCTCCAAGTCGTGTTCGGCGAAGCGGCGGCGTCCTGCCGCAGCAAGCTGCCCGACGACGTGGGGGCTGCCGAATGGCACGCCTACACGTCTGGGAACCACTGGCCGTGCATTGCGGGCACTAAAAAGCTCCGTGATGTCATGTACATCACCATGTTGGCAGGCAGGGACTTCCCGGAGGGGCCGGGGCCGGGGAACGCCCCCATTCGGCTGAATGCGCCTTTCTTTCAGGACAAGCTGTGGTGTAGCGAGGTCCAGCTGCTTGACCGCATCGTGTGGTACTACAAGCTGACGGGAGACAACCCGTTTGGGAAGCTAGCTGCGATGCCCACGTATCTCAAGGTGTTTGTGCATGACACCACAGTGACAGGCAAGCTTGGCCACCACGGGCGCGAGGGTCTGCAGAATCAGAAGGGTCTCTATTACGACGGACCGGACGACTTCCCCGCGGGGTGGCCGCTGGCTGTGTACTCCGGCGTAATGGGCCACGAATCGAGCAGCCCCGTCCGTAAGGCCGACAAGAACGGCACCGCATTCAACCTCGACTGGGAGTCTCTCATCCTGGCACCGGACAAGCGCAACATTGCGCAGTTCGCCAACGACGCTTCCCTGCACCTGTACTCGAAGCGCAACCACATCGCAGCGCTGCCTGTGAACGCCGTGTTCGTCACCCTGTACATCTGGGGCGTGCCTGTGCCCATGCTTGTGTCCACCCGGAAGATCAAGCCAGGGTACCAGATTGCGGCGGACTACGGGAAGAGCTACAAGCCGGGCGCAATGTGACATGCACGCAATAACTAGCGAGTGCGTTCAATTGCACAAACTCGGTGGTAGCCATTTCTGTCACTCTCAAAACGGCAGCCATCGATCGATCCGGCTACTCAGCGCACACCGCAGCCTCCATATAGCCAAAGGAGCTTATATTCGAGACGAATTCCGTCCCACGCATCTACATTGCTTGGTGCACGATTGGCCACTGGCAACGGACCCCTTGAGAGTGGACGTCCATTTCCGTGTTATCATATCAATTCAAGCGTCACTCTACTTGGCGCCCGAGCGTGGGCGCTTGCGCCTGTCATGACGATGATCATTGTGCGGCGCGTCGGTTGGTGCAGGCTCCATGGAGAATCGGGCTGCGCCTCGTGGGACCAGCATCTCTGGGTACACATCATGCAACCTGCGCGGCTCCGTAAACCAATACTTCTTGACATTGGCCGCCGCCTTCTCGATTTGCTCAGTTGTCGCTTTGGTGTCGTGGCACAATGTGCGATACGTACGTAGTGCCTGAGTGTCTCTCGAGTTTCGGTCACCAAGAAATACAAACGGCTCGTCACCCTCTACTGAATTGAAGGTGCGCAAAAAGTAAAGGAAGCGATCGAAAGCTCCGATGAGGTATTGCGACACAAGAGGCATGAGTTGTTGATCCGGGTTGTACGTGTAGGCCCGGAAGTCAACCCCACCATGTAGCTGTTGACCCATGAAGCCGCCGCCACGTTTGTATTGATCCTGTAGGAAAGGATGAACGTCAACGCAGGTCACGAACACTGTGACGCGAGGCTCTCCAGGTGTCCAGCGCATCCAGTCTGGCCTTTGCGGTACTTGGTCGGGAAAACTAGCGCCGTGACCATGGAGCGGGTCCAGCAACATGGCAGACGTCCCCCGGACGACAGTGATTTCGCGCTGTCCATCACCTGACAGCGGCCAATCAATCGGCGGGGTGTCGTAAGCAACAGAGGCCAACGCCGTAAAGATATTGTTAATCTCGTCGGGCGACCACTCGCGCATGAGAGACTTTGCCAACTCTGACGCTCCACTGTACTGCGAATCCATTAGCTTGAGATAGTAATCCACACTGCCACGTTGTTCGCGTTGCGCGCGTGTAGGCGTTGTAGGGTAGGGATAGTACAAGCCCATGCGTGCGCGCTGATCGTCGAAGTGGATGAGTTGCCCAAATGGTCCATACCCAAATAGCAGCGAGAATGCGTCGAAACAATGCCGATCCGGATGTTCCCCGCGCGCCAATAAAGCGCGGTAAAAGCGCGACTTCAACATGTTCCAGAGCTCAATAATGAGCGGCTCGTCGCACAGCTTGGCATTGTCACGGATACGAGAGAGGCTCTTCAGCCTGCCCTGAACCAGCTCCCCATCGCGCATGCCATACTTCTTCGCCAAAGTGTGCAAAGCGCCCCCCAACACAGTCTCTGCGTACGCATCGTACTCTGCGGAAAAATCTGCCTCCAAGAGAACGACTCCGGGACGCACATGTGCTGTCGCCCCGGGAAGGCTAAACGCCGTGCCATCTGCACGCACAACTACTTCTGGCTCAATGCGGACGGCATGCGGCTTGGACGTGTCCCGCGAATGTCTTACGAAAGGCGACTCCTCTTGCTGCTTCATGTGTTGCTCCTGCTGCCCATGTTGTGGCGGCGGCTGATGGACAGGCTGCTGCCCCATTTGACACCGTTCTTGATGCAGCGGATGCTGCGGCTGCGGCAGCGGCGCCAGGTGCGGCGACGGCGGTTGCTGCTTTTTTTGCGGCAACGGCAGGGGTTGAGGCAGCATAGCCACATGCCGTTGCTGCTCCTCACGTGCATCGTCTCCTTCCACGGATGTCGTAGCGCATACGGCACCCGGTGGGACCAAGTGGCCCTCAGCCTTGACGGCATTTGTGTTTTTAGTGCTGCAAGTCTGACACCATGATTTCACTTCGACAGCAAAGGCGTACATTGGCTCCACATTTGCGGCTCCAACGTTCGCATTCAGCAGCCACATGCGCACCACACATGGCGCCGCATATTGCTTTTTCGCGTCATGCTGTGGACACTTGCAAACCCACTGCATACATCTGTGTTAGGCAACAAGTCCTATCAGCGCGACAAATATGCGCGCACCTTCGGAAAGTGGTGCTCCAAGTGAGGCGCGCCGTGGAAGGTGCAGAAGTGCTTGTACCTTGCAGCCTTGTTTCCGCGGGCGACAGGAACCTTATACATCTGATCGTTGACACGACAAAGCGCCCCCGCTTCACTTGGCTCCAAGTCAGTTGCGTGGAATAGGTATGGGAGCAACTCCGCCTTTGGGTTGTCGCCGGACTGTCTCTGCAACGCGGTCAAGACAGCTGCAGGCATTGGCAAATAAGACGTTGGGCGTCTTGCGGGTGGGCCCTTCGCCACCGCACTGCACCCGCATGCACTCAAACAAGGCGGTTCTGCGCTGAACTTCAAGAGTCTGGCAACCAGGAGGAGGCCAGGACACGTGAGGAGAAAGTGAAGGACTGTGGTCGCCACCCACACATCACGCACGGAGTGGTGTTAGGTGCCGTAGGTGGGGCACGAGCCGCAGCGACAGAGCCTGCTGCTATGGAACCGGGGCTAGACGTAGCGGTGGGGAGTTACTAGTCAGTGAAGAACAACCCCACAGCCAAGCCAAAGCACACACCCGGCGGTAGGCTGCGAGCCATCATGTGCGCCCGCTGCGGACGGGCCCTCAACCGCGCTGGCAAGGAGGAGCAACCCGGAAGGCGGTGTCGGAGGAGCCAGCATTGACGAGGGGCAGCCCAGTGTGACGAGACGCACCCGCCTAGGCCGCCCCCTTCGAGGCCTCCGCCCAACTCGTCAAACACCGAGTGCTCAAGGTCGCAGTCGTCATATGGCAATTGGATACTGCCCGCCTTTCCCCAAGTGTCGTGCCCGCCGTCGTGCTCCATGGTTGTTCTTCGCCAAGGGTTGTGACACTGTCAGGTTTCCAGCGTTCTGCACTTCGCGCACAGGGATGCCGCCCAAGAGCATGCCAGGACGTGTGCGCTGGTGAGTGCCACGACCGCAAACTGGCCTGTCCACGCGTAATGGTGTCCGGTAAGGTGCGTTATGTGATGCCGGTGACGTGGTATGCAATTATGTAACTATGTAACTATGCAACTCTCTCTGCGGCGGGGCTGCCGGCGCACTTCGCATCCCCTCGCCAGTCCGCTGCAACCATGCCGCAACACCGCTCCACTGCCGCTGCTCCCGCGGGCCGCGCCGCCGTTGCTGCGCGCGGAGTCGGGCGTGCTCCTCTGGCAGAGCACAATGCTCTCGTCCTGCCAAACGCTGCGCACCGCAGCGGCGCTGCCGTCGACGGCGCTGAGAACGAACCGCCAGCCCACCTTGGCGCAGCGCAGCAAGATGCGTTAGAGGAGGAGGACGAGGCTCGCGCCGGGTGTGTCTTGCCTGTTCAAAAGCTGAACGCCACCGCCCTCCAGATGTTTTCCAAAGCGGGTAGGCATGCTGGCGGCCTGGCGACCACCGCGGCGTGCAAGGGCGAGGCTATCTCGTTCAGTGCCCCAGCAGACGTGTGTGCTGCCGGGCCCGCCGCTGTGCAGGCGTGGCAGAACGGCTTCCTGGAGACGTTCAAAGAGCACGAGCCCCTGTCCCCTGCCGGCGTGCTCGTCACGGCCATCAAGAAGCGCAAGTCCAGCGCCGTAGTCAGCGAGCCAGTCAGCGGCCGCGCTGGCCTGGAGTCAGCCGCCGCCAAGGCGGAGCTGAGTTTGTGTGTGTACGCCCACGTGCGCTCGTGCCTGTTCCTCCCCAAGGATGACTGCAAGTCCGCCGTCAGCGCATGGCTGATGGACAAGGGATACTCGTACACAGAGGACGAGTACAACAGCTGGTGGAACACGTTCGGCCACAACGCGGCTGTCAAGAAAGCCATATCTGCTCGCGCCTCGATGGTGCTGCGCATCAAGGAGTCCATCTGGAAGACGTACAGTGCGTGTGCGCTGCAACCCACCTTTGATCATGCAATACTGACGCTGTCGCTCGCACAGTTGGCGGAGTGCCGCCAGTGAAGGAGGATGCGGAGGATCCCAAGAAGAAGATGTACGATTACTATTCTCCTGTCGGCGACGCAGCCACAAAGCTGCTCATCAAGTGGAGCTCGTACAAGTCGGATAAGGTGCCGGCGCCATGGCGTCAGACCGTGGGCGGCGAATACGGAGATCCCCTTTGGATCATGTCTCTGCAGCTCGCCTTTTCCCCACCCGGCGGTCGCAGCCCGGAGCTCCACCTGTGGCAGCTCGCGCTGGCGGACTACACGGTGCGTGTGCTCCTTGATAATACGACAGCGCGCCTGACTCCCCACGACCACAACGCAGGCGAACAGCTTGTTGGAGCCCAGCAACGCCAACGCCATCTACTACGCAGGCTACGACAGTGAGAACACTAGCCGCCGCGGCAACCACATGGGCGACACTGAAGCTGGCACCAGGGCGTGGATGGCCACCATCAAGGCGGCGCTCAAGGACGCTGACCCAAAACCAACCACGTACAGCGTAGCCGACAAGGAGTACACGCTGGCGGTCACTGTGCTGGACTTCATCCACGACGCCGCAGCGCCAGCGTCGCAGCCTGTGCTGCTACCGGCGTCGCAGCCGCAGTACCAGCCGTCGCAGCCGTAGAGTCCACAACTGCAGGACTTGGTGAGCAGCACCGCCTCCACCGGGCCGGGCAAGGATCACCAGTCAGCGCTGTCCTCAACTGCACCGCTGTCACGCTCGCACACGTCAACCTCATAGCGGTCTCACGGACAGGGGTGTAGATGACACGGCACTGTACAGTTCACGAGTTCGTTTCACACCGCCCGCCTCGTCAGTCCGCTCTACCGCTCAAAGGGCGACGTGGACATAGCCAGTGTCATCTTGACCGACCTCACTAGTAAGAATCACCGCCGCCCGGTTGCCGGCGAGTCTGGAGCCGTGCCCAAGAGCAGCTGCATGCACGCCATGGAAGCGCCCATCAGGCAGTAGTGCAGGGAGCACTTGCCCTTGGGAGAGCTACGTCACGGGCAGGTCGACAAGATGCACCGCA
>Ga0164297_10005958_pt1 | contig 10302 bp, 10 predicted proteins | sample GEODES058metaG_FD_113539 | JGI IMG/M metagenome (GOLD analysis project Ga0164297, IMG submission 113539) | Dystrophic lake water microbial communities from Trout Bog Lake, Wisconsin, USA - GEODES058 metaG | ecosystem: Environmental > Aquatic > Freshwater > Lake | place: USA: Trout Bog Lake...
TCATAAAAGCTCCGAGGTACGAATCTAATCGGATAGTTAAAAAGCGTTGGGAAAGACTTTTGTTGGTCTGTGCCAACGGGGCTGGTTTCTTTGCAGTATTAGGGCCTGTCTAGGCCTCAAAGATAGGATTGATTTGATTCAATGCGTCGACATATGCAACTCATATGTTGAAACACAGGGACCAGTTTTTTTCTGGGATTCAATGTGGTTTTTTAAATATCTTTCTGCGCACATACAAAACCAAATAAGCCGGGAGACCCTCACAGCAGGTTCAAGCATGCCTCTTGGGGTGGGATAGGGACAAAAAGATCTGAGATTAGAGTTGAACATGATTAATAAATCTCACTTGGAGGGCGTATACACCAGCAAGCGTCCAGATGAAGTGAGTTGGTTTCTAAAGTCCCCTAACCTGTCAATGGAGCTTATTAAACAAGTAGGCTTGAAGAACAGTGACCGAATAATCGATGTGGGTGGGGGTGCATCACGGCTTGTTGATTTTTTGCTTCTGGAAGGGTTTCAACAAGTCAGTGTTTTTGATCTATCTGGAGTTTTTTTAAAAACCTCCCAACAGCGACTAGGCCCAAAGGCAGGTGATGTTACTCGACATCTGGTCTTCTTTTAAAACTTCAGTGATCTTTGTGACGCATGACGTTGAAGAAGCCGTGTTCCTGGCTGATCGGATTATTGTTATGAATGGACGACCCGGTCGAATCGTTGCTGATATCTCGATTAAAACACCACGCCCGCGCAATAGAGCGTGGATCTTGTCGGATGAATTTCTCAGCCTCAAACGAAGATGTCTGAACTTATTTTGCCCCAATGATGAGGAGAGTTATACGCCTCATTCTGAGTTGTCTTATTAAGAGTTTTTATGTGTGAAACAAGTTTTATTGAAGAATCTGTTGACGTACTTGTTATTGGTGGTGGGACTGCCGGTTCAATGGCGGCAATCAAGGCTAAACAAAAAAAACCGGATCTGAATGTATTTCTACTCGAAAAGGCAAATGTAAAAAGAAGTGGCGCAATTTCTATGGGGATGGATGGGCTGAATAATGCGGTGATTCCTGGTTACGCCACGCCTGAACAATATGTTCGAGAAATCACCGTCGCAAACGACGGGATCGTTAATCAAAAGACCCTTCTTGCCTATGCCGCCAACAGTTACTCAATGATTGAGGAGCTCGACAGTTGGGGGGTCAAATTTGAGAAGGATGAAAACGGTGATTACGCTGTAAAGAAAGTTCACCACGTCGGCACCTACGTTCTACCGATGCCTGAAGGGCACGACATCAAAAAAATCCTTTATCGTAAATTAAGACAGTGTCGCGTAAAGATCTCGAATAGGCTTGTTGCCACCCGAATTCTGATTGACTCTGACGGTAATGCCGCTGGAGTCATTGCATTCAACTGTCGTACGGCTCAAGTGGTGGTGATTCGCTCAAAGGCAACAGTCCTATGCACAGGGGCTGCTGGTCGACTGGGGCTGCCAGCATCTGGCTATTTATATGGAACCTATGAAATGCCGACTAACGCCGGCGATGGGTACAGTATGGCTTTACACGCGGGTGCAGAGCTGACTGGCATTGAATGTTTCCAGATCAATCCTCTGATAAAGGATTACAACGGGCCTGCATGTGCTTATGTTACTGGTCCAATGGGAGGCTATACCGCCAATTCAAGAGGTGAGCGATTTATTGAGTCAGACTACTGGAGTGGTCAGATGATGCAGGAGTTTTATGATGAGCTTGCTGGTGGTCGGGGTCCTGTATTTCTTAAGGTGAATCACCTCGCAGATGAGACCATCGAAAAAATAGAGGAGATTCTTCATTCCAACGAACGTCCTAGTCGCGGTCGTTTTCATGAAGGAAGAGGGACGGACTACAGGCGGAATATGATTGAAATGCATATCTCAGAAATCGGTTTATGCAGCGGGCATAGTGCTTCTGGGGTATGGGTAAATGAAATGGCGGAGACAACTGTTAAAGGTCTCTATGCTGCCGGAGATCTGGCTTGTGTGCCACATAACTATATGTTGGGAGCGTTTGTCTACGGAAAGATATCGGGCGAATCGGCAGCAGATTACGCCGCCGTTACATCAGAAAAAGAAATTGATTACAGGCAGGTTAGGGAGGAGGCGGGCCGGATTCAGGCCCCGCTTCATCGATCAGGCGGACTCCCAGCGGAGCAAGTGGAATACAAGTTACGGCGCTTAGTTAATGATTACTTGCAGCCGCCTAAAGTGGCTCAAAAAATGAAAATTGCGCTTCAGCGCTTTAGTCAGATACGAATCGACCTTGAGTCAATTGCAGCGGATACACCTCACGAGCTGATGCGAGCCAATGAAGTGCGATTTATTTTGGACTGCGCCGAAATGGCCGCAATAGCATCGCTTTATCGTGAAGAGAGTCGTTGGGGTCTCTATCACAACCGTCAGGACTTTCCTCAAGAAAACACGGAGGAATGGAATGTCCATGTCCAGATAAAAAAAGGGGACGACGGACAAATTACAGCCTTCAAACGTCCATTAGAGCCGTATATCTTTCACCCGGAGGATCATGAAAAACGTATTTATCACCACCTGCGAATTGCGCAAGAAGAGGATAAGGTGTCATGAGTTCTTCTAATAAGGGTTTTCCAGTCACAGTGAACCTAGATAAATGCATCGCAGATAAAGGTTGTACTGTGTGTGTTGATTCGTGCCCACTGGATGTTCTGGCGATCGATCCTGACTCTGGAAAGGCAAAGATGACTTATAACGAGTGTTGGTATTGCCTTCCTTGTGAAAAGGACTGCCCCACACAGGCCATTACCGTATCCATTCCTTACCTGCTCCGTTAAAAGTGTATTTTTCAATATGAGTCAGAGTCTCAAGGAACGTCTAACGAGTACCGATGAAACAGTTCGCCGGATAGCCCTTATTGAATCAGCAGATGCGTTGGATTTCGATGATGTTGAAACTTTGCTTGTTCACGCACTTGATGATATTTCTCCAGAAGTACGAGGCGAGGCTGCCAGACTTCTCGAGTCTTATGAAAGTGAGGTGGTCATGCGGGGCCTTCTTAATGCATTGTCCGATGATTCACCAATCGTTCGGCATCTTGCTGCAGAATCACTCATTACCCAAAAAAACCCGTTGTTGGGACATTTGATTATTGAAAGCTTGGATGTAGAAGACAGCTTTTCTAAGGCCACTCTTTTTCGCTCATTACGTGAACTTCGTCTCTCCGAGGCAGAGGCTCCCGCCATCAGCGCACTAAGTGATCCAGCATTTGAGGTCCGTCGAGAAGCAGTATCGGTTCTGGGATGGTTAAGGTCCTCTAAAGCATTGCCCTTACTAACCCGTTTGGCTATCTATGATCCTGATTCTTCAGTTAGACGGGTTGCAATCGGAAGTCTGGGCTTTAGTCAGTCTTCCGAAGTTCAATCGGCCTTAGTGCAGGCGTTGAATGATATTGATTGGCAAGTCCGAGAGGAGGCAGTAACTGTCATAGGCAAGCTTGGTACAAAGGAACTAGGAAATGCTTTGTTGTCAGCGCTGGATGATAAATACTGGCAGGTGGTTCAGCGAGCGGCCAGATCTCTTGGTAAAGTGAGATTTATCGATGGGGTAGACAAACTAATTCCATTATTGGAATCCCCAATTAGTAATCTCAGAAAAGAGGTTGCTTTGGCGCTGGCTGAGTTAGGTTCACGAATAGCGCTTCCTGCTCTTGAGGCCATTATGGATGACCCTGATCCTGATGTACGTAAGTCTGTAAGACTTGCCTACGCGACAATCTTAGGTCAGTCGGAAGTACCAGGGGGATCGTTAGCCTCCTGAAATCTACTCTGTGGGATGCGCCTCTAGAAATGAGGCAATTCCATACTACAGCACGACCTTATCAGTTATGTAACGTCGCTTTATGCCGAAATAGTTTTTCCACTTCCGGGTGGCGCGTTGTCCGATAATTTCCTCTTCATTTGGATTTCCGATTGGGAAGTTGGTTTGTCCTTGATCCTGCCAAACCCCAACTTGGCGCCTCCGCTCGCGCTGATCAATAATCCAGTCGTTGTAGCTTTCATAGACAATATGGCCATCCGGCGCATCGAGTGAAGCGGCCCGATAGCGGCCATCTAGTTCGATATAACGCGCAATTTCTCTCTCCGACAATGGAAGAGGTTCAAGCTCTGATTCGTAGCCTGATGCAATGAGCTCCTCACCTGCAACCCAATTGAAAATTTGTTGATCTCGAATACTCAATAGTGTTTTGTGGATTCCAATATATTGAGTACTAGCGGGACCCCCTAAAGGTGCATGATCACGTGTATTACCTCGACGTTTTGCGATTTCGCCCTGATGAAAGTTAAGCATGTTTGGATCATATGTTTCATCTAGGAAGTCGGTGACGATTTGCAATGTAGCGGCGGGTTTACGCACAAGTTGCTCATAGGAAACATCGAGCCACTGATCCTTTTTGAGGCTAGTCCGAAAAGAGACTACAGCCTTCTGAGCTCTTTTCCACGATTGAGCTGCAGTATAGATGTTGGTCGGTCCAAATGACGATTCGAGATAGTCTGCGCTGGCATCTCTTCCGTCTCGAGTAAGAAATATGAATTGTGCTTGAGGAAAGTCTTCCAGAATCTCCCCTACAAAGTAAAGGTTGTGAGGGGTCTTTTCACCCCACCGAGGTTTCCCTTCTTGTTCTGCGTAGTATTCATGCATAGCAGCGTATATTCCTGCGAAAGTTCTCTCAGGACTGCGATGTATTATCTCCTCCAGGAACGAAGTTGGATTGACATTGAGCCCCCAGAACGGTGTTTTAAGGCCGAATATCATTTCTTCTGCCAACGTTCTGAAATTTACATCGATTGAAAGGTCGCCATAAGTGTGAAGATAAGGACGAAACCGAGGGTAGTACCAAACAACTTCCGGTACGGCGATACGTTGGTGATGACCAAGCATAGCCATGAGGAGTGTTGTTCCGGAACGTTCTGCTCCAAGAACAAATAAAGGTCTTTCTTTCAGTATTAGAGACATGGTGGATATATCTTGTGTTGGTTGAGTAAGGAAATCATCGGGGGATCTATTTTGTCCGCTCTAGATCAAAACCGTCGGCCTAGCTGGGGGCAGTCAAGGAGCCAATAAGGTTTATGGCGATTGATTTTCCGTGTCCGCGTAGTTCTGGAACAGATATGGCCTCCCAGAATTTTGCTTTAAGAAATGGCCCGAAATAATAGAAGTTAGATATCGGAGAGCCATCTTGGCCAATAACACAATAATCATCAGATATTTCTATTCCTTGACCAGAGGGATCTCTGCGGATTAGACCTTCCTCAGCGAGTTGACTGTTAAGGGTCTGAGATGTTTCTTTTAGATCGTAATGAAGGCCCGTGCAGTTGATTATTCCACCAACCTCAAACTGTGTTTTTATTTCAGTTTTAGGGTTCTGAATGCTAATTCGATATCCCCAGGAGGTCTCCATGCAGGTAAGTAGTCGTCCTGCAATTACCTCAACACGGCCGGTAGATTTGAGCTGTTGAAATCTATGATATGCGATGGGTGAAAGTCGATATCTATGTGAGTTCCACAATGAGGATAGATGTCTTACGAACCGCTGTTTTTCAGATAAATCAAGTCGTTGCCAAATTGTAGGTACATGATGACGAAGCTCATTAATTACATCACGCCAGTCACCACCTTTATTTTTTCGAATAGAGATTTGTTTACGGACAGCATTAAGACATGCGCGCGCAGTAAGCTTGGGCATTTCTAGATAACACGGAAACTCAACTTTCGGAGAAAGGTTAAGCGTCGGTGAGTGCCCAATTGGTAGCTGACCTCTTCGTCCAAGAAGAATCACCTTACGGCGATTCGTGCTCGTCAATCTGAATACAGCATCAATTGAGGTGTGACCGGTGCCCAAGATGAGAATAGGACGATCGTCTGGGAGTTGATCGAGATCCTGAGAAATTAGCGGATTTATTACGAGTTGTCTCGATGAGGGAAGATGTTGCAAGCATTGCGGAAGGCGTGGATAAGCGTGGCCATTAGCAAGGACAATAGCATTGGCATCAATTACGAGTCCATTTCCAGTGGAAACCCTAAAGGTCGGTGAATCTGTTCGACGCTGTACAGATGTTACCTCGGCTTCAAGAGTCTCAATTGAATGACCCCGATCATGGATATGTCGGACGAATGTATCTTGTAGGTAATCCCCATAAATGCGCCGGGGCACAAATGAAGACTCGTTTAGTGCTGGATCCAAGGCTTGGCAGTAGTTTAAAAAATGGTTTGGAGAATCTTCTAGAGCACTCATTGTGCCTACTGGGCCATTGAGAAGCAGATTGTCATCCCACGTGTCATATGCAAGACCTTTTGCCATTGGATGTTTGCGATTGATGATAAGAATGTTGTGATGATCTGGAAGGCCTTGCCGAATAAGGTTTACAGCCATCATGGAGCCTGAATAACCACCGCCGATTATCACAACGCTGTATTGTCGAGAAGGCTCCATTCTTTTTTTCAATCTTGCCTTAGAAATGTGTCTCAACAAATTTCGGGTGGATGGGCTATGTCAAGTCAGATGTCTTAAGTTTGCTTACCCGAACTTTGCAGCTTTGGTGTCATGAAACGCCAATACCTCACCGTGCTGTAGATCTTTCTGACCAAATCTCAAGTGCGGAAAGACAAGTTCCGCAAAATGATAGGCTTCTTCCAGATGTGGGTAGCCCGATAGGACAAAGGTATCAATTCCCAAGTCGACGTACTCGAGCATGCGCTCGGCGATAGCCTCTCCGGTACCGACTAAAGCAGTCCCAGCATAGCCTCGAACAAGTCCAATACCCGCCCAAAGATTAGGTCCTAAAATCAACTTGGAGGGATCTCCGTTATGTAAGGCCTGCATTCTGGCTTGGCCGACAGATTGGAGGGCTTTAAGATTCCGCTGTGCCTTGGCGACATCCTCCTGTTTTACTTTACTGATAAGGCGATTTGCCTCCGCCCATGCAGCTTCCTCCGATTCTCGAGCTACCACATGAAATCGAACGCCAAATCGGATAGTTCGCCCTAGCGCTGCAGCTTTTTCTCTAAGTCTTTCGATCTTCTCTTTGACCTGGTGAAGTGGTTCGCCAAAAGTTAAGTAAACGTCGGCATGGCGCGCTGCAACATCAAGTGCTGCATTTGAAGATCCTGAGAAATAAATGGGAGGATGTGGGGCAGTAGGTGGACGGAAATATATGTTGGCTTCTTCCACCCTAATATGTTTGCCGTGAAGGGTAACCGAATCTCCCTTCAGGACTTGTTTCCAGACTTGCAGAAATTCATCGGTAAGCTCATAGCGCTCATCGTGGTCTAGAAATACCCCATCCCCAGCAAGCTCCTGAGGGTCAGCCCCTGTTATGGCATTGATAGCTACACGCCCATCAGAAATTCGATCCAATGTTGACGCCAGACGTGCTGCGAATGTCGGTGAAACGCCGGCAGATCGTTGTGCAACGATGTACCTGAGATTTTTAGTGTTCGCCACTAATGCACCGGCTAGGACCCAAGGTTCCTCACAATTTCTTCCAGCAGGCAGAAGCACCCCGGTATAACCAAGTCGATCCGCTGTTCGTGCAACATCAGTTAGGTAGTCTAAAGACGTTGGGCGAGCGAGAGCGTCAGATCCCAAATACCGACCGTCACCATGTGTTGGAATGAACCAATGGATGTCCATGAAGTGTGTTCTCTTGATAACTTGGGATTAGGGGTTGAAGACGATGTCCTGAACGACGATCGGATGGTCGATTAGTTTGAGTTCAAATAATCGATCTGCTACTTTTTGTTGGTCTGCAACTACGGCGGGGCGAAGATAATCGAGCTTGAAGCTCGGTCTTCTTTCGAAGATTCGCTCAAATACTTTTGGCTCCAGTCCAGTAGTGCTCGAAAGGGTTCCGATGGCCTCTTTTAGGTGCCTCTTAACGTAATCGTCATTTGTTGATAACTGCTTAAAAATAATGTCGAGTGCCTTTCGATTATTTTTTGCAAATTCGTTATTAGACAGATAAAAAGTGTAGTTATTGACGTAACCACTTCCATCAATAAGCACCTTTGCCTGTCCAGTTTGTTCTATTGCGGCGTAATAGGGGTCCCAGCTAACCCAGGCATCTACAGCACCTTGCTCGAAGGCAGCACGAGCTTCGGCATGTTGGAGGTATGCAGGCGAGATGTCTTCTAATTTGAGGCCGACGCTATCGAGTGCCTTTATCAGGAAATAGTGCCCGCTAGATCCTTTCGGAACTGCAACTCTTTTACCTTTCAGATCCCTGAGGTCTTTGATTGGAGAGTTGAGCGGGATCAGGATTGCTGAACTTTGTGACCGAATCGGCTCATTGCCAACATAAACAAATTGAGTGCCGTTTGCCTGCCCATAAATAGGGGGGGCATCACCAGTTGATGCGAGATCTATTGATCCAACATTGAGCGCTTCTAATTGTTGAGGACCCGCTGGAAATTCTTTCCAACTGACCGTATGACCCTCTTGCTTTAGTTGGTTCTCCAACTCACCTCTTGCCTTAATCAAGGCCAAGCTAATGGCACTTTTCTGATAGCCGATACGAATTTCATTCGCTGTAATTGAAAATGAATAGAGCCCGGCAATTAGACCAATGGCTATAGAAAATGGTAGAGATCTTTTCATTGAGTGCTCGAAAAAATATTAGAGGGTTGACTCGCCCCTTCCTAACAATGAAAAGTTCTTGGTTATGGCCAAAGACTCTGAGTGTTTAGATCGGGGGAACTGTATGTATACAGTCTTAATTCAGAATGATTATAGCAATAGGGATTATAGCCACAAAGACGTTATGTCGATTACTTAATAACAAATAGCAATAAGGTTGAGCAAGACAAAGATATGCAGAGAGACGTCTTACGTTACACGAGGGAGAGGGCACTAATGAGCCTAGGTTGTCTAGGTTTGTCTTAAAGATTGGGACTTCCAATGCTTCAGGATGGGATAGATGCTTCGAATATGTTTGATTTAATCTGCTCTGAAATAACTCCCAAGAATGGGTCGTTCCGTCTTCGTGGTCTATCCAAGCTTACGGAGAGTGAGTGCGTGCACTCAGCTGATTTACCAAGCACTAGGACACGATCGGAAAGGTACACAGCCTCATCAATGTCATGCGTAACAAATACGATGGTTTTTCCTAGGTCCATCCAAAGCGAGACCAAATCATCTTGCAGGATGTGACGAGTTTGTATATCTAAGGCTGAGAATGGCTCATCCATCAGTAGAATAGCAGGATTCACTGCTAAAGCTCGTGCAAGTGATGCTCGTTGTTTTTGACCTCCTGATAGCTGATGAGGAAATCGGTTTTGATAGCCGTGAATCCCAACGCGCTCAAGCGCCTGACGAACTCGCATTTGGATATCCCTTGGATCTAATTTCTCATTTTCAAGTCCAAAAGCCACATTCGCTTCCACTCGCCTCCAGGGAAGCAACCGCGAATCCTGAAAAACAATAGAGATGGACGTATCAGAACTGGTGTCGAAGTGAATTTTTCCGTCAGCCGGCTCCGCTATTCCTATAAGCGCGCGAAGTAAAGAGGATTTTCCTACACCTGAAGGTCCTACTATAGATAGGAACTCCCCCTTTTTTACAGAGAAATTTAGACCATTTAGAACAAAGGTTACTTGACTGCCTTGTACATAAGACAAGGTAACGTTATCGATATAAATGAGGGGTGGTCTTATTGCTTTTTCCATACGAGCATTCTCGATTGAATCACGGTAAAGCCAACATCAAAAACGGCATATAGCCCTGCCATTGTGAGCATGTAAACGACAACGATATCGGTTGCGAGTAGGCTGGATGCCTGATTCATTCTTTGTCCTAATCCTGATACTCCAAACAGTTCAGCGGCAACTACCGCCATCCAGGCTTGCCCCAATGAGGTTCTGATGCCGACCAGAACTGATGGAAGACTCGCTGGGAGTTGTACCTTCACTAGTTTTTGAAAGACGCTCTTGAATCCAAAGGCTTGGGCGACTTCAATAAGCTCGCGATCAACTGTGCGTATTCCTCCATGTGTTGCAAAATAAACTATCCAGAAAACGCCGATAGCGACAATGAATATGGCTGACCTTTCTTCAACACCGAACCATAGAATTGCAAATGGTATCCATGCAAGACCTGGGATGGGGCGAATAATACGTATTATCCAAGCAGTGCCCCATTCCAGGGGTTCGTAAACTGCTGTTGCTACGCCAACTATGACGCCCATTACTACGCCAGCGAATAATCCAGCGAAGTAATGAGACAGACTGGAAAAGACAAAACTAGA
>Ga0164297_10005960_pt1 | contig 10299 bp, 7 predicted proteins | sample GEODES058metaG_FD_113539 | JGI IMG/M metagenome (GOLD analysis project Ga0164297, IMG submission 113539) | Dystrophic lake water microbial communities from Trout Bog Lake, Wisconsin, USA - GEODES058 metaG | ecosystem: Environmental > Aquatic > Freshwater > Lake | place: USA: Trout Bog Lake...
AAATTTTTGTGCGCCATAAATTACATTACAAAAATAATTTTTAACTGTATTAAAACTAATTTACCGCGCTAAAAATATTTTCTATTACAATTTACCCAATTTTTAAATTAATTTTAATAAAATATATTTTAACTTTTGTATTACAATTTTTAAATTACAAATAAATTTTTGTGGCACAATTTAACACAAAAAATATTTTTGAAAAATTTTTGTAAGAGATTTTTTGCGTGATGATTTTTACTATATAGTAATGTGAACTGTATTACAGACTCGATTGATGCTTTTCTAAAGTTCTAATGTAAAATAGTTGATGCTTTTCGTATCCCTTCCCGGGTCTAAAGAAATTTTCACACTGTTTAATAGAAACACATCATGAATTACTTTGAATCTGCTCCACTCCACGAACACTCTATCACCCTCTACAACTCAAAACTCAATGAATGGATTGGATTTATGCCATCCATCTATCAATCTCTCGTTAGTATCATACAATTTCCTACACTTGCCATGAATATGCTCGAGACTCATCTCGCCAAAAATACTTCTACCAATCGTCATATCTATATTGTTGCTGTTCTCTCCTTTCTTCGTCATTTTAAAGAGCAACTTGTTCACTTATCACAAGAAGAATATAATTCTCTACGTGTTAAATGGATTGATATCAATAATGCAAATGAGGCTCCCATTATTCAACGCAGATTGGAAAATAAACCCACTGATTTACAGCTCAAAAAAGGTGGTGTTAACTTATCCCTCAATGATCTCGTTCTAAAACGCAATGAATTACAGGAAGGCTCCATTGAACGCCTGCTGTTTTCGATGTATACCATGATTCCTCCTGTTCGCGCTGATTATTTTGCTACCCAGATTGTTCATGATGATGAAGTTCCTACAGAAAAAAACTATATTCGTATTCGCGGTGACAGCATGGTATGCACCTTGACAGATTTTAAAACAGTTAAACAGTTCACACACATTATTAATATTTTTCCTCCTGAACTCGTTCAAGAAGTAAAATCCTCTTTGGCTAAGTATCCTCGACAATATTTATTTTTAAATACTGTTGGAAAAACTTATTCTCGTTCTACATATATTGTTTGGGCTCGCAGACTGTTAACGAAGATTCTCGAAACAGAGTTTACGCTGGTGTTTTTCCGCCATGCTTACGTTACAAATTTCTTTGCGACCCATGACATGAACACCACCACAGATGAAGAAGTAAAAGCTGTCAGTGACAAAATGGGTCATTCTACAGAGATGTTTCGAGCGTATAAATGGGTGAAAAGTGGCGCAAAAGGTGAGTTGGATTTGGGGGCGGAGGAGGAGTGAGTGGTGTAGGGTTGGTGTAGGGTTGGGAAAAAAGGTGTAGGGTTGGTGTAGGGTTGGTGTAGGGTTGTTTTATACCCTACACCAACTTTTTTGTCGTTATACATATTACACTCTCTCTTTTTTTTGTAAAAACAGAGGAGTGGTGTAGGGTTGGGTTCTACTCTCTCTTATAAAAAAAAAAATTTTTGTTTTTTTTTTTAATATTTTATTCTTTTTACAACCCTACACCTAAATGGATAAATAATAGGGAATATATAGAATTGTAACACAAAAATAGGTTGTAGGGTTGTATTTCAACCCTACACCTACCCTACACCTTTTTTTCCAACCCTACACCTAAATGGATTAAAATTACAAAAAAATTAAAAAGTAATACAAAAAATAGGTTGTAGGGTAGGGGTCGGTTTCTTTAAGTCCTCTTTTCAGAAATTACCGAATTACCGATTACCGATTGGTACAGAGCCTATTCTACAAAATAGTCGTAAAAACGTCCCGCCGTTTTTTTTATTAAAAATCCATTTTTTCTATTTAAAATCGATTTTTAATCATTCGTTTTTGTCGTCTAAAAAACGGCGGGTCCCGCCGATTTAGGCGGGACGAAAATAGGGGTCCTTTTGCAACAACTTACTTTTCGTATCGGTAATCGGTAATTCGGTAATTTTTATAAAATGAGAACTATATGGGTGTTTCTTTAATTCCAGTATATATTTTAACAGATTTTGTATTAATCGTTTTACAAATGCACAGAAGCCCCAGTTTTTTTAGCTCTCTACCTATTTTATGATCACTGATATTTAATCGTTTCTCCTGTAAATAGTTAATTAGCTCCCTTGCACTAACTGAATCCTCTGATTTGTGAGTTATTTCATACTTATCCTCCAGATGCGTTTTAATAATATCCTCTTCGAGTGGAACATACTCATTTGTCTCTTCAATCACTTCCGCGGGTTCAGCTAACATTGGACCATATGCATCCATGATAATCCAAAATAATGCAGCTTGGTACTCTGCCGTTTCTAATTTATTTTTAATAGCAGGATCAGCAGGCATTTCATTTTCAGCACATTCTTCCATTGGCTTATTAACAAAATGTTTATCGAAACGTATGTATCTCAATCTATCTTTTAATCCTCCATCAAGTGGAGCAATGGGTGATATATCATTTCCAAATGAAAACATGGTACACAGAAATTTCTCCTTGGTTTCATCTTTAAAATTGCATCGTGATTTAATACTATCGCCACCTCCTGATAGCGTTTTAATTAAATTGCCATCTAACGAAGTGCGATCCATTCTTCCTTCGTTGCTAAATGCACAGCGTTTATAGATAAAGGGTTTCACCCATGCCATTTTCTTTGCTTCATCGTCACTGTTTCGAGGATTGTATTTTAAATTATTAATATTCCATTCGTCGACATAATTATCAAATGTATTTGACATGCCCGTTGTAATTGTACCTTTTCCACAATTTGTATCGCCTAATAAAAAATAAAATTTCTTGTCTTCGATATCACCCGCGATTCCACGTGCCAATCGATTCTTATAATAATCTCCTACTTTTTTATTCTGAAATGGATTCTCAAATAATGCTTGATTTAACTCATGATAAATATCATCATTGACAGCATCGCGGTCTGTAAATTTCTTCTCGATTCTTCCCAAAAACACTTTTGTTTTATCAAAACCAACTGTAAACGCTCTGTTTTTAATGTCATATATCCCATCTTCGAATAGAAGATATTTTAGGGATTTTTTAATATTCTGTTTAATGAAGTTTGAAGAAGGAACCAGAGCATCCAGAAAGGATAACATATTATTGATGTTACGTGAAACACCTCCATAATTAAAGACTCGTATTTTATTATCTTCCGTTTTTTGTTTAAAAATTAACATATCTGCAACATTATAAATCGCTGAAATAATCGCAGACTTACCAGTATCCCACATTCCTATTTTGTCATTATACGCGTATATGATTCCATCTTGTTTTACAATACTATCGCCCATCACTTGTACAAATACTTCGCATGCATATTTATCATCAACAATGACATCGCTTGGAATGATCTTTTCATTTTTTGTATCTTCTTCGAAAGAAATAGGAATCATCGGTTTAACTTTTAATTTAAGTTTGTAACCTGTTGTCGCCTCTATTTGCTTTTCTGTCTTTGCAATGGCTGCTTCGTCTATTGCGTTTTTTCCACGAATCATGCATCCATCATATGCGAGAACATCAATTTGAAACTCCAGCTCTTCCAGAAATTCCACCATGGCATCCAAACAGTACCGCTCTTCTGTCTGGATGAGAAGCGCCATAAATGAACCCTGAACATTATTGTCTTGTCGAAGGTAATATTTATAGAGTTCATTGTGCTCATTCTTTTTAATAATCATTTTACACAGTTGTTTCATTTCTTTTTTCATCTCCACCATGTCGCGAGGAAGCGTATTCTGATGCACAAAATCGACGCTGTCGCGATGATTCACCTTCACAGCCCCATTATACAGAATAATAATGATCGCATTCTTCACCACAGCCTCTTCCAAATCGAACTCATCATACATTTTCTTAAAAAACCCTTGACGATTATCGACATATCCCTTCAAATAAGGCATATCTAAATCAAAATAACGCTTGGCATATTGCACAATAAGTGTAGGATGACAGTTCACCATGTCGAGATCGGTGTATAGTTCTGAGCATAGCGTAGCACGAATATCCTGCTCGAGCGTCTCCAATGAGCCATCACCGCCATAATATCGACCATACCCAAGTTTTCCAGGAGAACTGGAAGACAACTTATAGGTAATCACTCGTTTTCCCAGCTGTTGACCCTTCATGCGTCCATCATATAACGTCTTAAGAAGGGACAATTGAGACTTGTCACGTTCGTCGAAGAGTTTCTTTCGATTGGTCCATAACAGATTCATTAATGTGCGGTCATATAATTGAACTCTTTCATGGGTCTTAGCATGTACAGAAGAGGTACAGTGATCTACTTCGTGGATAGTTGTTGCACTTACTACAGATGAGCGACTCATTCTCTACTAAGTGTGTCGGGTGAAAATATTTTAGGTTCTAATCGCATATTTTTGAAGGATTATTTTTACCGGAAGGAATCGCTACGCCGAGCTCTGTGGCCTTCGCGCGACGACGCTCCTCTTTTTTAGCCTCCTCGGCTATCTCTCGCTCTCTGACCTTTGCAATGCGTTGCTGCTCTCTCTCTACTACTTTTGTAAGCTTCTCTGCAAGTTTAGCTTTCTTTATTTCTTCTTTGGCTATCCTTGCATCATCCGCTGCTTTCTTTTCTGCTTTTTTTGCTTCCAGCTTTGCTCTATACTCAGGATTTTCCATTCGTTGTAGACGTTTCTTTTCTAATATCTCTTCGCGATGTCTATAATAGTATCGATTAGATTTAAGATTTTTAACAGGCGCATTTTCAGCGGATAGGGCTCCATCTGTCGATACTTCCGCCGACATCCCTGTTATCTATCTATACTTTATTTCCGTTTAGATTCAGCAGCCACATTCCAAAGGTCTTCCGTTATTGCTTTTGGTGTTATTTGCATTACCTCTGCGATAAGCCTGTGTATCTATCAATATATTGGATGTGAGTGACGTCATAAAAGGAGAGACTTGAACATGGGGTACAGGACCTTCCACCCACGGCCTGTTATCACGGTTCGGATCTTCAATGGGGGTGATTTCGACGGAGGGCGCGGTAATGAGATGGGAAGGCAGGTAGGCACTAAGAAACGGTGAGACAGGAACACAGGGCACTGGAACGTCTCGTAGGGGACGGATAGGTGACATTTGTATATACATCCTATTATAATCGATGGGCGAGGCCGCGCCGTGCCGCCTTCGGCGGCACCGAGATCCCTTGTAACCTCCCACAATCCGCGTTCTAATAAAACAAAGCGTCCCCCCGAAGGGGGGACATTAACAACCAGGGGGCGAGGGGTTCGCGAAGCATGCGATTCTTTTTGCGCAGCAAAAAGAGAGTGTCCCCCCATGGCAGTCAACTTCCTCGCCCTCCAATCCGCCACCAATCCCACCTTCACCGTCAGCACCCTCAACAATTCCACCAGTGTCTCCCTTTCCGCTCCGCACATCTATGCGCCCACACCCACCCTCCTCAGTAACACCACCGATGTGGCCACCACCGCCTATGTCAATCAGGCGGTAAATGGTTCCACCGCCTATACCGCATCTGCTACCCCGATTCAAATGACTGTCACGTCTACTCCCAATATTATCATCAATGGCACCTTGGCACAGTCTGTCTATTTGCCCAATGCCACCCTTTTACCTGTTGGCGCAGTCTACAACCTCAATAATAACAGCTCGGCCACCGTGTCGATTTACAATTACGCTGGTGGTTCGCTGCTGTATTCGGCTCTGCCTGGCGCACACATTAAAGGCATTCTCTTGTCCAACGGGACTAGTATCGGCTTGTGGGATGTGTACATCTTCCTCGGTGGCGGTATTTCCTATAGCGACTCGGCAGGTACTGCGAATCCTGTGCTGACGACATCGGTTGCTTCCAGCGCGCTGTCGCTGAATGGGACGGCTGGGGTGAATTTGCAGTATGGTGGGGCGACGAAGCTGGCGACGACGAGCACGGGTGTGACGGTGACGGGCGCTATCAGCGCCACCTCCATTACTGGACCGCTTGCCACCACATCTACTCTTGGAGTAGTACAAGTCGGCAGCGGGTTAACAGTTAGCAGTGGAACCATTACCATGCCATATTTTGTTTGGCATTTTAACTGGAATGCAGTACAAAACTCTCCTACAATTATTGGTAGCTCTGGATTAACAAATTCAATTAATAATACCAATATAGCAGGTACATTTATTAATACAACCTCATCTGGACAGTTGACTGTTCCTATTTCTGGCGTATATATATGTACATTTGACTGCACTGCATCTAGCGGTTCATTTAATACAGCTCTTCTCCGCATTAATGGTACCTATTATAATCCATATCAAACTGGATTAGGAGCCTATAGTCAACTAACATTCACTGAAATTGTATATTTGACTGCAGGACAGATTATTGATTTTTACTGTAATAATGGAGCGTTCCAAACATGTACATCTCTAGCTTATGCAATAGGATCAGGTAAAGGTATTAACTTTGCATTACTTCATTAAGATCCGCCAATATACTCTACCACAATCTGGCCATAGTATACTCCATAGGATGCACTAACCACTGTAATATAATCGGATGTACCATTCATAGACACTACTGCACACAAACTAACAGGATTATCCGTTCCACCTACATTTTGAGATTGATTTTGTGCACCTGTAATGGGAGTACCATTTTTATTAATTGTATACACACTCGAATTGCCTCCTGTATTTGAGACACATACCATTATTTTATAATATCCAGATAATGAATTTGGTGTAATATTGGGAGAAGAATAAGAGACTCCAACAGAGGACCCTGATATCCAATTTATTGTAAGATTACTCAGAGCACTGCCTACATAATTATAATATCCATAGAAATGTGCATAACCACGTGTGATGGTTCCACTGCTAACTGTTAACCCGCTGCCGACTTGTACTACTCCAAGAGTAGATGTGGTGGCAAGCGGTCCAGTAATGGAGGTGGCGCTGATAGCGCCCGTCAAAATCACCGCGACGGCTGCACCGTCCTCACCAAATACGTCTTCCTCCCCACATTCCCCGTCATATCATCATCTGAGTTCTCCGCCACACACGTAATCGTCCCTCCTAATTGTTTGAATAGTTCCAGCTGTGGAGCACCCTCTTTATCGTTGTTGGTTTCTAACAGCAAATACGGTGCGCATTCAAAACACGACGTATACAATTGTCGCCAGTTAGAAACCCAGGAGCCAATCGACAGTAAAAAGATGATATCTGTCTGGAGTTTGTGTTCTGCCAGCCACGTCTTCGTAGTGAATTGATTCAAGTCCATCTGATGAAACGAATAATGGGCGGTGAACATCAGCCAGTCTTTCCACACATGACAGCTCTGAATACAGCGTTCGTCAAAATCGATGCCTACCCCGCGTTTGATCTCTGGGATATGAAACAGCATTCCTCCCGTGTTACAGCCCAAGTCCAGGACGGTTTTGCCTGTGAAATCGTAGTACGGTTTGATCTTTTCGAAGCGTTGCACAGGATTCCGCTGTCCCTCGATGTCAATGGTTTGGATATGGAAGCTGTGATAGCCATACTCGGTACGATTGTGCCAGCCATTCGCATGCTTGTCCGCCACGGTTTTCTTCAGGGCTGTCTTCAGGATCTCTTGGACGTCTGGGTAGTAATGCAGCTGTAATTTGCTGAGCGGGACGGCGTTGCCCCACAGTTGTTTGGCTTTGTAGATGGCGAGGCGATGGTTGCCGTCCTGTACCCAATACTTCCGTGTATGGCCATAAATATTGGCCACGATCTTCTCCGCTTTTTCCTCCATAAAGTCATCGACCAGGGCTTTGAACTTCTCGGCCGTGTGCGTTTTGTCTCGGGCTTCTTGGATGTATTGGGTGTATTTCTCGTAATTGCCTGTCTGGATCGCTTCGTAGTGAAAGGTTCGGTCCGCGGTTAAAAGATAGAAGTGGCCATTGGTAAGAAAGGGGCCTGACGCAATCTGTTCTTTGAGCGGACCCTTGATGTCGCAGCTGTGTTTGATGAGGAGATGATCGAAGCTGATGGACATTTACTGTGTTATTCGTGGGGTTGACTTAAGCTAACATTGCGAGGTTATTTATTGTTATAAATCACAATAAAACAAAAAAGAGGCTGTGTTTCTCTTTTTTGTTTTTTTTTATATATTTTTCTGTGTTGCTTCTGTGTTTTTGGGCACTTTTTTTTAAAAAGTGCTTCAGAAGTCCATTTCTACCAATCGTGGTCCCTTCACCACCTGTTCCACGTAGCGCGTGATTCCACCCTTACTCAGCAGTGTCATCATGTCCTTCGTCGTGTCGGCGTCCAGGGTTAGCTTGGTGAATTCACTCGGTAGGTCGAGTTTACCCAGGCATTGCACGAATTCGATTCGCTGAAGTTTATTATAACTTACTTCTTTCACCATAAACTTCACCGAATCGTGATTGATCTGCGTGGAATCCAAGGTGAACTGGAACGGGTGTTCTTTGGTTGCATGGTAGTGCGAGTAAATATCTTGCACTTGCTGGTAATACTCCATGGGCAGGTACGTGGCCACGGATTCGCCTGTGGCCTTATCGTAGTCCAGCCACAGGAAGAAGTTATTGGAGGTTTGCTCGCTGAAATCGGAGGCGCCAAGGGCGCCGTTGGGTCCCTTTGAATAAGTAGCGGATGACATAGTAGATTCGATGATGTTCGTTGGGAGCTGCCTTTCTTGAAGACGGGTCTGAGAGTTCAATTTTTTCGCGTCCGCGCTGGGGTTTTCACAGCAGACTGTGTCTTGTTTGACAGCAGATCACTCGGCGATTTCACAGCAGATCTACTGTCGTTTCTATACGTAGGGGATTCTCAGTAGAGATACTGTAGGCTATATTGTATACACTGTCGATTACAGTCTGTTTCTCTGTGGAGTCACAGCCAGATTCCTGCGAGCGAAGCGAGCCATGGAGATTCCTCTGTCGATTCCTCTGCAAGATTCACAGTAGAATTCACAGCAAGATATCGATTACAGTCTCACACCACTTTCTCAGTAGAATTCACAGCAAGATATCGATTACAGTCTCACACCACTTTCTCAGTAGAATTCACAATAAGATATAGATTACAGTCTTACACCACTTTCTCTATATGATTCACAGCCAGATTCCTCTGCAGACTGTCTGTCGATTCACAGCAAGATTCCTCTGTAGAATTCACAGCAAGATATCGATTACAGTCTCACACCACTTTCTCTGTAGAATTCACAGTAAGATATAGATTACAGTCTCACACCACTTTCTCTGTAGAATTCACAGTAAGATATAGATTACAGTCTCACACCACTTTCTCTCTAAGATTCACAGTCAGATTCCTCTGCAAGATATCGATTACAGTCTCACACTACTTTCTCTCTAAGATTCACAGCGAGATTCCTCTGCAAGATTCCTCTGCAGACTGTCTGTCGATTCACAGCGAGATTCCTCTGCAATAAGTGCATATTCCCTACAGAGTGTGCATAGTGGATTTCCCTTTGAACTATATTTTGATACTTTCTAAAACGCAGGAAAAATGTTTTATGAACATGTTTTCTGTCTTTTATTATTTATGCGATTTCCAAAAGGTAGCCAGACTTCGATTCCTGGCCGAGAATTTTTTTGGGAATAAACTTTGTAGACTGTATTTTACATATTTACAGTTTTCTGTCTTTTTACAGTTTTCTGTCTTTTTACAGTTTTCTGTCTTTTTACAGTTTTCTGTCTTTTTACAGTTTTCTGTCTCCTAAGAAATACTTCCTAAGAAACACTTTCTAATAAAACACACGCCGCCCAAAGGGCGGCTTTACCAGCGAGGGGTCGAGGGGACGCGGAGCGTCTCCTCAATCAGTTGAAATTTCTTGCTGGATACGCTATCGCATTTGCCGATCCACTGGTATGCTGCACCTTTCTCGGTCCTGACTCGGACCACGGTCCGTTCTGTCCTCTGACACCCGCTTGAGGTTCCGTTTTGGTCCACGTCTGTGTTCGATAACTGTCATACAGCTGGACATTCATCAGCTCCTTGATTTCCAGAGAGATCGACAGATTCTGATGATGAATATCCAGCGGTTCTCCATAGGCATCCAATAAGCGAACCCTCACTTGTTTTAAGTCGATCGGCTGTGCAAAGACAATTTCATTCGATAAGACCGTGTAGCCATCATCGAAGATAATCTTGTGCTGATGCTGTTTTATGAGGATCTTCGCCAAACACTGTACATAGCTGTCATTTGTCTTGTGTTCGACTGTGTAAAAATCATCGATAGCTAATAAGAAATAACTGTCGCCTTCTGTGTGGATCAGCGA
>Ga0164297_10005961_pt1 | contig 10299 bp, 9 predicted proteins | sample GEODES058metaG_FD_113539 | JGI IMG/M metagenome (GOLD analysis project Ga0164297, IMG submission 113539) | Dystrophic lake water microbial communities from Trout Bog Lake, Wisconsin, USA - GEODES058 metaG | ecosystem: Environmental > Aquatic > Freshwater > Lake | place: USA: Trout Bog Lake...
ACGTCCTTGATCGCGACCTTGCCGCTGCCGAGCGGCGGCACGACCGATCCGTTCACCGTCACTTGCAGCTTGTCCGGCCGCCCGACGTTGATCATCGGGCCGTTGGCATCGGCCGGCACATCGTAGCGTTCGCCCGCTGCCAGCGTCTTTTCCAGCAGCGTCTTGCCGCTCGCGTCGTAGATCTTGAGCCACACGCTGTCGGTCGCGGTCAGCGACACCTGGCCGCCGCCGACGGGCGTCGGGGTCGGTTCGGGGGCGGCGGCAATGGTATTCTCGGGCGGTGCCGCGACCGGTTCTTCCGATCCGCGGAACAGGCCGGTGCCGTACCACACGACCACCGCGATCAGCACCAGCACGCCGATAGCGCCTGCCACCATGGCCAGGCCGGGCGAGGGCAAGCGGCGGGCGTCGCGCGGTTGATAGGCTTCGTAATCGGTCACCGGCGCCAGCGGCAGGTGGGGGTTGTTGCGCACCTCCCCGCCGATTTCCCGTTCGTCGAGGCCGACGATGCGGGCGTAGGATTTGGCGAACCCGATCGCATAGGTCGGCGACGGCAGGCCGCTGTAATCGCCGTTCTCGATCGCTTCCAGATGGCGCGTCGGCACGCGGGTGCGGCTGGCGATATCGGCCAGCGTCAGCCCTTGCGCTTCCCGCGCCTCCCGCAATTTGTCGCCGGTGCTCTTGGGAAAAAGCGAAGCCTGATCCGGCGCCTGGTCGTCGTCCATCTATCTCTCCGGCAACGGGGTGCGACCCAAGGCTGGGCCCTTTGCCATGCGGGCAGGATGTCGGCCAAAGCCCCGCCGCCGTCAACGCCAATCCGGGCCTGTCGCGAACGGCTGGTCGGCTATTCAGGCGAGCTCGACGCCGTTTTCGCTCGCCCATTCGATCAACGTGCCGCGCAGGTCGCGCGGCGGGGCGGCCAACAGGCGATCCATCTCGGTGACGATCGCGGCGCGGTCGAGGCTGCGGACCATCGCCTTGATCGGGCCGACCGCGGCGGGGGTGATCGACAGCCGCTCGATCCCCAAGCCGATCAGCGCCATCGCCTCCAGCGGCCGTCCGCCCATCTCGCCGCATACCGCCAGGGTCACGCCGGCGTCGCGGCACGGCCCGACGACGCGCTTCAGGAAGCGCAGGATCGACGGGCTGAGCCAGTCGTAGCGTTCCGCCAGCTTGGGGTTGGCGCGATCGGCGGCGAACAGGAATTGGGTCAGGTCGTTGGTGCCGACCGACAGGAACTGGATGTTGGGCAGCAGCAGGTCGAGCTGCTCGGCCAAACCCGGCACTTCGAGCATCGCGCCATAGCGGATGTCGGTCGGCAGCCGCTTGCCGCGGTCGGCGAGCCATTGGCGCTGCGCCTCGAAGATCGCTTTCGCCTCGTCGAACTCCCACGGTTCGCTGACCATCGGGAACATGACGTTGAGCGTGCGGCCGCCGGCCGCCTCGATCAGCGCGCGCGCCTGCGCCTTCATCAGCCCGCCGCGTTCCAGCGCGAGCCGCAGCGCGCGCCAGCCCATCGCTGGATTCTCTTCGATCTCGTCGTGCGTATTGAGATAGGGCAACGCCTTGTCGCCGCCGATATCGACCGTGCGGAACACCACCGGCTTGTCGCCTGCGGCGTCCAGCACATCCTTGTAAAGGCGCAGTTGGCGTTCGCGCTGGGGCAGGGTCGCCGACACCAGGAACTGGAATTCGGTGCGGAACAGCCCGATCCCGTCGGCCCCGGTCACGTCGAGCGCCGCCACGTCGTCGCGCAGCCCCGCGTTGCACATCACCGTCAGCCGGACGCCATCCTTCGTGATCGGCGCTTCGTCGCGCAGCGCGGCGAACGCCGCGCGGCGCTTTTGGCGAAGGACCAGCTTGGCATCGAACGCCTCTTCCATCGCCGACGACGGCCGGACCAGGGCCGACCCGTTGCCGGTAACGTCGAGCAGCAACAGATCGCCCTCGCCGACATGTTGGCGCACGGTGCGCACGCGGCCCAGCACCGGGACGCCCATCGCGCGCGCAACGATGATGACGTGCGCGGTCAGCGATCCTTCCTCCAGGATCACGCCCTTCAGCCGCCGGCGATCGTATTCGAGCAGTTCGGCCGGCCCCAGGTTGCGCGCGATCAGGATCGTGTCCTGGCGCAGCCCAAGCTGCGCAGCGGTGCCCATCTGCCCCGAGACGATGCGCAGCAAGCGGTTCGACAAATCCTCCAGGTCGTGCATGCGATCCTGGAGCAACGGGTCGCCGATCTGGCGCATCCGCATCCGCGTGCGTTGCTGGACGCGCTCGATCGCGGCTTCGGCGGTCAGGCCCGAATCGATCGCGTCGTTGATCCGCCGCGACCAGCCCTCATCGTATGCGAACATCTTGTACATCGACAGCACTTCGTCATGCTCGCCGCCGACGCCGAATTCGGCCTGTTGCGCCATGCGGTCGATCTGTTCGCGCATTTTGTCGAACGCGGCATAGACGCGGTGGCGTTCGGCCTCGGTATCCTCGGCGACGGTATGTTCGATGGTGATGCGCGGCTGGTGATAGACGGCGTGGCCGATGCCCATGCCCTCGACCAGCTTCAGCCCGTCGAGCCGGACCGCGGCGGTCGATTGCGGGCGAGATGCGGCATCGGCGCGCTGGTCGACCAGGCCCGCGCTGGCAATCAGTTCGGACAGCACCATCGCGACGGTCTGCAGCGCCTCGATCTCGACGTCGTGATATTTGCGCGGGTCGACGTGCTGAACCGCCAGGACGCCGATCGCACGTTCGCGGCGAATGATCGGCACCCCGGCAAAGCTGTGGAACGCATCCTCGCCGGTTTCCGGGCGATAGGCAAAGTCGGGATGCGCGGTCGCTTCGTCGAGGTTCAGCGTCTCGACGTTCTGCGCGATCGTCCCGACCAGCCCCTCGCCCAGCGCAAGCTTGGTGACATGGACCGCTTCCTGGTCGAGGCCGCGGGTCGCGTAGAGTTCGAGCAACCCCTCGCGCAGCAGATAGATCGAGCAGACCTCGCTATCCAATGCTTCGCCGATGATGCGGACGACCGCGTCGAGCTTGGCCTGCGGCGACGAGCGTGCGGCCATCACCTCGTGGAGGTTGACGAGAATTTCGCGGGCAGAGGCTGCAGCGGTGACGGCCATATCCGCTGGCTAGCAGGTCGGCGGCGGCGACGCTATCGCCACCGCCGCAACTTAAACTAGCCCATCAAAAACCCGATGGTGCGACCGCGACCGGGGCAGATGCCGCGACCGCGACCATCGTGCCATGGCCATTGTCGACGAACTGGGTCTGCGGTGTCGGGTTCCAGAACGGCGCCTCCAGCACCGGCAGTTCGGTCTTCGCGAACGCCATCAGCGCACCGGAATCGACCGTACCGATCTGCGCCAGCACGTCCTTGGCGGTCGCACAGAATTCGGCCTGCGCGGTCGGTTGCGCGAAGAAGTTGTAGAGCTTGGTCATGTCGCGCTCGCGCGCGTCCTGCCATTTCGCGCCATATTGCGCCTTGTACCGGCTGTCGACTGCCGCATTGGCGGCGGCGAGCGCGGCGGTCTCGCGCTTGATCAGCATGTTGTAGGCGGAGACCGTCGTCGCTTCGTCGGCGTCACGGCACCCGAGTGCGGCGACGTTGAGCGCGACGCGGACGTGCCACAGCGTTTCGAGCGGCGAGATGTCGGCGTCGACGACGGCCGGCTTGAAGGTTTGCGCGGCGGCGGGCGCGCCTGCAACGATCGCTCCGGACAGCATGGCAGCACCGAGCACGGCAGAAAGAATACGCATGTTTACAACCCCCTGGATGCGTCAGCCCCACGCGACGCAGAACCGGAAGGGTCACGCACGCGCGGCCAACAACTCCTTCAAAAGGGACGTCAATTTCGTATTAGGCATGTTTATTGTTGCCGCTAGTGCAGGGTCTCGTGCGCCGCGCACATCGCCACGAACTTGGCGATCCGGGCGGCTCTAGTCGCGGGCTTCTTCGCGTCGTGGACGCGATAGAGGATGGCGTAGCGATTGGCGCCGGTCAGCGTGTCGAAAAAGGCGCGGGCCGCGGGATCGGCATCGAGTGCGGCACGCAGATCGTCGGGCTCGGTCGCCGTGGAGGCCGGGGCATAGGCGGCATCCCAGCGCCCGTCCGCCTGCGCCGCTGCGATCGCGGCATGGCCGGCCGCCGACATCCGGCCCGCCGCGACCAGTTCCTCGGCGCGCCGGCGGTTCTTCTCCGACCATTTGCTTTTGGCGGTACGCGGGGTGAAGCGCGTAAGGAACCAGGCGTCGTCGAATTTGTCGATCTGGCCGTCGATCCAGCCGTGACACAAGGCGCCGTCGATCGCCTGTGCCTTGGTCAGCATCGAGTCGGTATTTCCCGCCTTCGCCAGTTTGAGCCACAGCCCCGTCGTATCGCGCGGCTGATCGGCCAGCCACGCCTCCCACGCCGCGAGGTCGGCGAAGGCAAGGACCGGTCGATCGGGGCGATCAGCGCGCATCGGCGGCGCGTTCGGATAACAGCTTCACGCCGGGATAAATCATGCGCGCCTTGCTGGCGAATTTGGCATCGCAGGTCATCATGTCGGTATGTTGCTCGATCGCCGTCGCCAGATAGATGCAATCCTTGATCGGATGGCCCAGGCTAATCGCCAACTCTGCCGCTTCTGCAACCTGTGCTGCGCTCGTGCGCAACAGGAGGATGCCGTCATTCTCGAGAATATTGCGCCAGGCGCTCAACAGTCTCTTGCCATCAGCGACGGGAATCTCCCGCACATTCACGTGCCGGACGATCGCTTGTGCGACCTCGATCGCCAGCAGGTCGGGTGCGGCCGGCTCGCTCTGTCCGCTGAACCAGCTGCGGGCTTCCTCGCTGTCGCTTTCCTTGATCAACAGTTTAGCTGCGAGGCTAGCGTCGATAATCGTCACTCTTCGTCCCGGATCGCGCGAATCAAGGCGACGCTGCCCTCGTAATCCGGGCCGGGGTCGATCTGAGCCGCGCGCAACCGCTCGACGACTTCCGACGACGACATCCGCGGCCGTTCCAATCGGGCGCGCGCCTCGGCCTCCAGCGAACGGTGGTTGGCTTTCGCGTCGCTCTTCAGCCGGTCGTACGTGGCTTGGTCGAGGTTGCGGACGGTGATCGTAGCCATAGGCGCCCGCTAGCACTTTGCTAGCAAAATGCAAGCAAATTATCCAATTGACTCATGAAATACTGTGCATCATACAGTGTGTAACGCACACTATGTGAGGCACAGGCTTTGCCGACCGATGACGATCCGTTCGAAAAATTGCGCGTCGAGCTGCGCCGCGGGTCGCTGGTGCTCGCCGTGCTCGGCGCGCTGCGCGAGGAGCGCTATGGCTACACGCTGCGCACCAGCCTGGAGGAAGCGGGGCTGCCGATCGACGAAGGCGCGCTCTACCCGCTGCTGCGCCGGCTGGAGGCGCAGGGGCTGCTGACCAGCGAGTGGCGCGAGGAAGCCAAGCGCAACAAGCGCTTCTACCGGCTGTCGACCCGGGGCGTGGAGACGCTCGCCCAATTGCTCGGCGAATGGAATGCGATCTCCGAATCGATCCTGCGCCTCACCGAAAAGGACAAATGAGATGGACCTGATCGACCGCTATCTGGGCGCGATCCGCTGGAATCTGCCACGCGACGCGAACGCCGACGATGTGATCGCCGAATTGCGCGACCTGATCGCCAGCCGGATCGAGGATCGCGAGGAATCGCTCGGCCGCGCGCTCGACGAAAAGGAGGTCAGCGCCCTGTTGCGCGACTTCGGTCATCCGCTCGTCGTTGCGGCGCGCTACGGCACGCAACACTCGCTGATCGGGCCGGATCTGTTTCCATTCTATTGGTTCGCGCTGAAGGTCGTGCTGGCGATCAGCCTGGTCGTGACCCTGTTGTCGAGCGCCGGGGAGATCCTGGGCGGCGAGGACGCGATCCGGTCGATCATGCAGGCGCTCCACGGCGCCTGGTGGAATTTGCTGGGCAATGCCGGGCTGGTGACGCTGGTCTTCGCCGTGATCGAGCGGACCGGATGGATGAGCGAGCATCTCAGCCGCTGGTCGCCCGAAAACCTCCCCGATCTCGGCACTCTCACCCCAACGGCGAAGCTGCAGAGCCAATGGGAATCCCTGATCGAAGTGGCGATCGGGATCGCCATCATCCTGTGGTGGGTCGGCGTGATCACGCTGCCCTCGTCGTGGACGTGGAGCAACGTCAAGAGCCTGACGCTCGCGCCCGATCCGATCTGGACGGTGATGTGGTGGCCGATACTTGGGCTGCTCGTCGCGCGGACCGTCTTCAATCTGGTGCAATGGCTGCGCCCGCGGTGGAAAATGGCGCGTGGGGTACTGAGCGTCGGCACCGCGGCGGCGACGATCGCAATCCTGGTCGTGATCTACCGCGCCGGGCATTGGGCAACGGCAAGTTCGGCGACGATGCCCGCTCGCCAGCTTGCCGATATCGATCGCAGCACCAACCTCGGCATTCACTACGCGCTGATCGTGGGCGCTGCGATCTGCCTGCTGCAATGTGCGAAGGAAATGTGGCGGATCGCCGCGGCCCGCCGGTGATGTCGGCCATGTCGGACGTCGCCTGAAGCCGCCGCCGCTTGGCGCTTTCCATCCGGCCTCAAGTGGCGCGTTTCTCCAGCGCATGCGCCGCTTCGGCCATTAGCTGCGCGATAATGTCGGCGACGGGTTCTTCCTTGGTCACCATGCCGACCGACTGGCCCGCCATCAGGCTGCCATGCTCGACATCGCCGTCGATCACCGCGCGGCGCAAGGCACCGGCCCAATAATGCTCGATCTGCAGCTGCGCCTCCATCATCTCGACCTTGCCCTCGTCGAGCGCCTGGGCGACCTCGCGCTGCTTGGCAGTGAATAGCTCGCCGCCGGCATTCTTCAGCGCGCGAACCGGGATGACGGGCAGGCGCGGGTCGATCTGCACGCTCGACACCGCGTCGCGGGCGGACGCGCGGAAGAACGCCTTCTTGAAATTGGGATGCGCGATGCTCTCGGTCGCGCAAGCGAAGCGCGTGCCGAGTTGGACCCCCGCCGCGCCCATGTCGAGATAGGCGCTGATCGCTTCGCCACGGCCGATCCCGCCGGCGACGAACACCGGCACGTCGGCGGCGACCTCCGGCAGGATTTCCTGCGCGAGCACGCTGGTCGACACCGGCCCGATATGCCCGCCAGCCTCCATCCCCTCGACCACCAGCGCGTCGACGCCGGAGCGGATCAGCTTTTTCGCTAGGCTCAGCGCGGGGGCGAAGCAGATCACCTTCGCGCCCGTTTCCTTGATTGCCTCCAGCGACCCCTTGGGCGGCAATCCACCCGCGAGCACGACGTGCGTCACGTTGTGCTTCGCGCATACCGCGATCAGGTCGAACAGCATCGGGTGCATCGTGATCAGATTGACGCCGAACGGCTTGGCCGTCAGCGCCATGGTCGCGGCGATCTCGGCATCGAGCAGCTCGGGCGTCATCGCGCCGCACGCGATCAGCCCGAACCCGCCCGCGTTGGAGATGGCGGCAACCAGGTTGCGCTCGCTGACCCACGACATCGCACCGCACAGGATCGCGACCTCGGACCCCAGGAAGTCGACACCGCGCGCCATGCGCCGCTCGAGGCGCTCGGCGCCGATGGAAGAAGCAGTCATGGCGCGTGGGTAGCCGCTGGAACGGCGCCGTTCCAGCGGCAATCGCCTCAACCGGCGATCGTGGTCGCCGGCGTGCGCGGGCGGCGCAGTGCGGCGCCGACCAGGCCGAAGCCGGTGATCAGCATCGCCCAGATGCCCGGCTCGGGCACCGGCGAGATCGCCTGCGCAACATAGGCGTTGTTGAGGTCCGCGTCCGACACGCCGAACACGTAGAATTGGTTCGGCCCAGAGCTGGCGAGGAAGTCGTTGTCGGTCGACACGTACAGCGTGTGCAGCAGCGTGCCGTTGTAAAGCACGTCCTGGCCGAACGAGAGCCCTTCGATCTTGGACGGCACCTGCGACAGCGGCAGGCCCGACGCGACGAGCGCGGCGGAAATGTCGAGGAACGGGCTCGCGCTTTTCGTCACGGTCGGGAAGGTGCCCGACGATGCCGTAATGTCGGTCGCGCCGGCGATGTCGATCATGAAGATCTTCTTCGCTACAGTGCTGCCGGCATCGCCGCCCAACCCCTCGCCGTCGCGTTCGTCGACCAGGAACTGGTGGTCGTTGATCGCGACGATCTCGCTGACGCCGCTGCCCGTCGTCAGGCGATAGCCGTATTCGTGAGTCGTGCCGGTCGCGATATCGACGGTGACAATGCGGAGGTACCCCTTCTTGTCCTGCTCCAGCGCGGCCTGCATGATCCCGACCAGCGTCTTGCCGTCGGGCGTGATCGCCAGGCCTTCCATGCCCTTGTTGGCGACGCGGCCGACCTTGTTGCCGCTGATTTCGGTGGCGCCCGACGGCGACAGCGTGGTGGCGTCGAGGTTGCCGGGCAGCGCAAAGGTCTTGACCAGTTGGCCGGTCGCGCGGTCGAACTGGCGGATATAGGGGCCGTATTCGTCGGAGATGAACACGCTCTTGCCGTCGTTCGACATGCGGATCGCTTCCGGATCGAACCGGACGTTGGCCGGATTGCTCGAACTGCCCGTGCCAAAGCCGTCGGAGCGGCCGGTGAAATAATAGGCCGTCGCGGTGTTGATCGCCGGCACGCCCGAGCCGAGCGCCGAGCCGTCGTCGTTGGGCAGGCCGGCGCCGGTGCCGTACGTCAGCGCGGTCGGGCTGTAGAGCAACGTCGTCGCGGTCAGCGTCGGACTGAGCGAATAGGCCAGCCCCGATCCCGACGTATTGAGCGTCAGCGCCATGTTCAGCGACTGGAACCGCGTGATGTACGACGTCGTGTTGTCGATGCCGGCGTTATAGTTGACCGCGTTCGGCCCGCGATCGGGCAGCGCGAAGAAGCTGTTGCCGCCGGCATAGGCGATGCCCGACCCCAGCCCGCCGAGCAAATTGCCGGCTTGCCCATTTTCGAGCGGCGCGGTCAGTCCCGACAAATCGGCATTGGGTCCCGCCGCGCTGCCGGTCAGCGTGCCCTGCGCGAGCAGGATCGGCCTGGCAATGGCCGGGGTGGCGAGCAAGGATGCCGCAATGGCAGCGGAAAGAGCGACGCGCTTCATGATGATTCCCCTTCGTGACGACTCGGTCGTGGTGAAGGGGGCGTTAGGCACGCTGCGTGACGGTCCCGCGTCGGAACCGTTACGGCCGCGCGACAATGACGGTCGGACCCTAGGCCGCTTCCTCGGCATCCAGCCCGTAGGCGGTATGCAGCACGCGCACCGCGAGTTCGGTTTCGTCCTCGTGGATCAGCACGCTGACCTTGATCTCGCTGGTGGAGATTGCCTGGATGTTGATCCCGCGCTGGCCCAGGGTGGTGAACATCGTGCTCGCGACGCCTGCGTGGCTCTTCATGCCGACGCCGACGACCGAGATCTTGGCGACGCGCGTATCGTGGACCAGTTCCTCGAAGCCGATCTTGCCCCTGGCGTCGTTCAGCGCCTGGATCGTCCGCGCCAGGTCGACGGCCGGAACGGTGAAGGTCACGTCGGTCGACCCGGCACGCCCCGCCGACTGGTGCGCGATGTTCTGGATGATCATGTCGACGTTGATGTTCGCCGCCGCCAGCGGTTCGAAGATCGCGGCGACCGATCCGGGCGTATCGCTGACATTGGTCAGCGTGATCTTAGCCTCGTTCTTGTCGTGCGCGATCCCGGTGATCAGCTGGCGTTCCATCTCGTCGATCTCCTCTTCGCCCACGATCATCGTGCCGGGCAGCGTGTCGGCCATGGGGGCATCGTCGCCGGTAAACGACGACAGCACCTGGACTCGAACGTTTTCCTTCATCGCCAGGCCCACCGAGCGAGTCTGGAGCACCTTGGCCCCGACGCTGGCGAGCTCGAGCATTTCTTCGTACGTCACCTGGCGCAGCTTGCGCGCGCGCGGGACGATGCGCGGGTCGGTCGTATAGACGCCGTCGACGTCAGTATAGATGTCGCAGCGGTCGGCCTTCATCGCCGCCGCCATCGCGACGGCCGACGTGTCCGACCCGCCGCGGCCCAGCGTCGTCACGCGGCCGTCGCCCGCCAGCCCCTGGAATCCGGGAATCACCGCGACTTCGCCCGCCGCGAGCGAAGCGTCGAGCGCCACCGTGTCGATGTCCTCGATCCGCGCCTTGGCAAAGGCGTCGTCGGTGTGGACCGGCAACTGCCAGCCCTGCCAGCTGCGCGCCTTCACGCCCGCCGCCTGGAGCGCGATCGCGAGCAGCCCGCTGGTCACCTGCTCGCCCGCCGAGA
>Ga0164297_10005963_pt1 | contig 10298 bp, 8 predicted proteins | sample GEODES058metaG_FD_113539 | JGI IMG/M metagenome (GOLD analysis project Ga0164297, IMG submission 113539) | Dystrophic lake water microbial communities from Trout Bog Lake, Wisconsin, USA - GEODES058 metaG | ecosystem: Environmental > Aquatic > Freshwater > Lake | place: USA: Trout Bog Lake...
GCATCGCGTCGTGCGTCAGTCTGTTTGCTGGTCTTCAAGCTGCGCCAAAGATAGCGCCTTTCGCCCAGATAAATGCGCGCCTGCCAAATGCCGCTGCGCCTAAACAGCGTTATCTTGCCGCCTTCCAGCTTTATCTCGTTGTCCATGCACCATTGCCTAACTTCTGCATAACATGCAGCAGTTTAGCATAATGCCCAACAGCTGCCTAACAGAGATTTTGGCAGTTTAAGACGTATAACTTGCTGATTTTACTGACTAAATATTCCGCCCATGGCAGTGCTTGAACTTCTTGCCAGACCCGCACGGGCAGGGCGCATTGCGCGCCACAAAGCCCCAGGTCGCCGGATCATCCTGGTCGAACCCGTCGCTGCTCAACTGCGTATTGCTGAGCGAGGGAGCCACCGCGCTGCCGCCCACCAGTTCAAACCCCGATCCATCGCGTTGCACCGGATCGGGGTGGCTTTCCACCATATCAAACTGCGGCGCTGGTTCCGGGTCGCGGCCAATCTCGATGCGCGCCAGCACGGAGGTGATCCGCTCCTTCAACTCATCCAACATCGCGTTGAACATCGCGAAGGCTTCGGATTTGTATTCGTTCAGCGGATCACGCTGGCCATAGGCACGCAGCCCGATGCCCTGGCGCAAATGGTCGAGCGCCAGCAGATGTTCCTTCCACACTTGGTCCAGTACCTGCAACAACAGGTTCTTTTCCACATAGCGCATCATATCCGGCCCGAAATTCGCTGCCTTCGCCGCCATATGGGCGTCCAGCGCACGGTTCAGGTGCTCGATGATGCCTTCTTCGTCGATGCCCTCTTCGGCCGCCCAGTCCACAATCGGCAACGCCAGCCCAAAGATCCGCGCCACATCCTCAGCCAACTCGGCCGATTGCCACTGCTCGGCATACGCCTTTTGCGGGATGCGCTTGGCCACCATCTCGGCGATAACCTCGGCCCGCATATCCGCCAGCGCCTCGGTGACCGTCTCGGCCCGCATAAACTCGCGGCGCTGGGCATACACTTCCCGGCGCTGGTTGTTCATCACGTCGTCGTATTTCAGCACGTTCTTGCGGGTGTCGAAGTTGCGTGCCTCGACCTTCTTCTGCGCCTTTTCCAGCGCTTTGTTGATCCACGGATGCACGATCGCCTCGCCATCCTTCAGACCCAACCGCGCCAGCATCCCACCCATCCGGTCGGAGCCGAAAATCCGCATCAGATCATCGTCCAGCGACAGGAAGAACCGGCTGCCGCCCGGATCGCCCTGCCGACCAGCCCGGCCACGTAGCTGGTTATCAATGCGCCGGCTCTCATGCCGCTCGGTGCCCACCACCAGCAACCCGCCAGACGCCTTCACCAGGTCGTGCGCCGCCGCCACTTCTGCACGGATCTTATCGGCGCGCGCATTGAACTCGGCCTCATCCGTCACGTCGGCCAGTTCGAGCTTGATCCGCATCTCGACATTGCCGCCGAGCTTAATGTCGGTGCCGCGCCCGGCCATATTGGTGGCGATCGTCACCGCGCCCGGCGCCCCGGCCTGGGAAATAATCCCGGCCTCCTGCTCGTGGAAGCGGGCGTTCAGCACCTTGTGCGGCACCTTGCGGCGCTTGAGCAATTCGCTGAGCTGTTCGCTGCGCTCAATGCTGGTCGTGCCCACCAGCACCGGCTGGCCGCGCTCACGCGCCTCATCGATCAGCTTGGCAACGGCGTCGTATTTTTCATCGGCGGACCGATAGACCTCGTCATCATCATCACGGCGGCTGACCGGCACGTTGGTAGGGATATCCACTACATCGAGCTTGTAGATTTCCGCCAACTCGTCCGCTTCGGTCAGTGCGGTCCCGGTCATGCCGGCCAGCTTCGGATACAGCCGGAAGTAATTCTGGAAGGTGATCGATGCCAGCGTCTGGTTTTCCGCCTGCACGGTGACGAACTCTTTCGCCTCCAGCGCCTGATGCAGCCCCTCAGAGTAGCGCCGGCCGTCCATCATGCGGCCGGTGAACTCGTCGATAATCACCACCTTGTCGTCGCGCACGATGTAATCCACGTCGCGGGTGAACAAGGTGTGTGCCCGCACGGACTGCGTCAGGTGATGCAGCACGGTCACGTTGAAAATGTCGTAGAGGTTGCCCTCGCTCACAATTCCGGCCGCCCGCAGCATGTCCTCAGCGGTTTGCGATCCGGCTTCGGTCAGCGAAACCGTCTTAAATTTCTCTTCTTTGTCATATGTGGCCGGATCTTTGACCAACTCCGCCACCACAGCATTGACGCTGCGATACAAATCCGACGAATCCTCCGCCGGGCCGGAGATAATCAGCGGCGTGCGCGCCTCGTCGATCAGGATCGAATCGACCTCATCAACGATCGCATAACTGAAATCGCGCTGGACCATATCCTCCAGCCGATACTTCATATTGTCGCGCAGGTAGTCGAAGCCGAACTCGTTATTCGTGCCATAGGTAATATCGGCCTGATAGGCGGCCCGGCGCTGATCCTCATCAATCCCGTGCACAATCACCCCGGTGGACAGGCCGAGAAAGCCATAAACCTGCGCCATCCACTCGCTATCGCGCCGCGCCAGATAGTCGTTCACCGTCACCACATGCACGCCCTTGGCGGGCAGCGCGTTCAAATAAACGGGCAGGGTCGCGACCAGGGTTTTACCCTCGCCGGTCTTCATTTCGGCGATCTTGCCGTCATGCAGCACCATGCCGCCGATCAACTGCACGTCGAAATGCCGCATCCCCAGTACCCGGCTCGACGCCTCCCGCACCACCGCGAACGCTTCCGGCAGCAGGTCGTGCAACGTGGCGCCCTGCGCCAGCCGCTCGCGGAATTCCGCGGTCTTGCCGCGCAGAGCCTCATCCGACAACGCCTGCATCGCAGGCTCATGGGCATTGATCTGCGGTATCCGCCGCTGATACGCCTTCAAGGCGCGGTCGTTGGCGTTTCCGAAAATGGCGCGGGCGATAGAGGCGAACATGAAGACCCTTCCAGGGGGGCAGGCGAGCAGGGGGAGCGCCGAAGCGCAGTAAATCCGCTGTCAGATAGGACTGCGGGGGGCGCGGGTCAACGACGGGCAGGATTGTGTCGCCGTGCCGCCACCGGCAAACCGTATTCCAGGGCTGCGGCTTGTGGCTCGCCTGGGTTTCTTGTAGGGCGCACGGGAAGTCGCCATCATCGTCAAATCAGCTTTTTAAGGACCATCGCATGTCGCCCACGCGCCTGACCGTCATTCCAGCCGCGTTCGCCGTGCTGCTGGCCCTGGGCCTGCCTGCCCAGGCGCAAACCCCGCCCGCCGCCGCCGCCCCGACGACGACCCTGCCGGTAGACCCGGTGGTCGCCCGTGTTGATGGCCAGGAAATCCGGGCGTCAGACCTGGCGGACGCCTCGCAGTCGCTGCCGGAAGAAATGCGCGGCATGCCGCCTAATGTGCTCTACCCCATGCTGATAGACCAACTGGTTGATCGCAAAGCCATTGTGTTGCTGGCGCGCAAGCGCGGTCTGGAAAAGGATGCCGGTGTGCAGCGCAGCCTCGCCCGCGCCGCCGATCAAACCCTGCAAACCGCACTGCTGCAAAAAGATGTCGGACCGCTGTTGACGGACGACGCTCTGCACGCCCGCTACGACCACGATTTCGCCGGCAAACCCGGTGAGCCGGAAGTCCATGCCCGTCACATCCTGCTCACCAACGAAGCCGACGCCAAGGCGGTTATCGCCGAACTCAAGGCCGGCGGAGACTTTGCCGCGATCGCCAAAAAGCGCAGCACAGACCCAGGTGCTGCCGATGGCGGCGACCTCGGCTTTTTCAAACAGGCGGACATGGTGCCGGAATTCGCCACCGTCGCATTTGCGCTCAAGCCGGGTGAAATCTCGCAAACCCCGGTCAAGTCGCAATTCGGCTATCACGTCATCAAGGTCGAGGAACGCCGTGACGCCCCGCCGATGCCGTTCGAGCAAGCGCGCGACCAGATCCGCCAGTCCATCATTCAGGAAGGCATTCAGGGCGTGATCAAAACCGCCCGCGCCGGCCTGAAGATCGAAACCTTCAACCCCGATGGCAGCGTCAAGCGCGCCACCGATACGGCGGAACCGCCGCCGCCAGTCAAGAAGTAAGGCGAGAGGGCAGGCGGGAGGAAGCCCTTTTTTGTTTGAAAACAAAGAAGTAAAAAACTTTTTCACCGCCTGGCCGTTGCCGTACTTTCCCTCCTGAAGGGCGGCGTAGCCCAGGAATTGATGAAGTTTTTTGGTTTTTTTTGTCCACAAAAAGAACATCTTAACCGCTAAAACCTCTCCGGAGACCCGCCATGGCCACCGCCATCTCACCTCTCGCCGTCCCCTTGCCCGTGCTCCCGCCGCTGGCCGGCGTCCGCCTCGGCGCCACCGCCGCTGGCATTCGCTACAAGGGCCGCACTGATCTGGTGATGATGGAACTGGCCGCGGGCACCACGGTTGCCGGGGTGTTCACCTCCAGCAAATGCCCCGGCGCCCCGATTGACTGGTGCCGCGATGCGCTGGCTGGCGGCAAGGCCCGCGCGGTTGTCATCAACGCCGGCAACGCCAACGTCTTCACCGGCAAAGCCGGGGTGGAAACCACCAAAGCCAGCGCCGCCGCCGCCGCCAAGCTGGTCGGCTGTAAGCCCAAGCAGGTGTTTTTGGCCTCCACCGGCGTGATCGGCGAAGTGCTGCCGCATGAACGCCTCACCGCCGCCTTGCCGGCCCTGCACGCCGCCTTGGACCCGGATGCCTGGGAAGCCGCCGCCCGCGGCATCATGACCACCGATACCTTCCCCAAGGGCGCCACCCGCACCGTTGATATCGGCGGCACCCAGGTCCGCATCAACGGCATCGCCAAGGGCAGCGGCATGATCGCGCCGGATATGGCGACCATGCTGTGCTTCGTCTTCACGGACGCCAAAATCCCCGCCGGCCTGCTGCAGGATATGCTGAAAAAAGGCGTGGACCGCAGCTTCAACTGCACCACCGTCGATAGCGACACCTCCACCTCCGATACCGTACTGCTGTTCGCCACTGGCGAAGCCAAACACCCGCGCGTCAAAGACGACGATGCGGCCATGCTGAAGGCCTTCTCCGCCGCCTTGTCGGATCTGCTGCTGGATCTCGCCCTGCAAGTCGCCCGTGACGGCGAAGGCGCGCAGAAACTGATCAAGATCGAGGTTACCGGCGCCGCCAGCGCCAAATCCGCCAAGCGCATCGCCATGACGGTCGCCAACTCACCGCTGGTCAAAACCGCCATCGCCGGTGAGGACGCCAACTGGGGCCGTATCGTCATGGCGGTCGGCAAAGCCGGAGAACCGGCGGATCGCGATAAACTGTCCATCGGCGTCGGTGGCGTATGGATGGCCCGCGACGGCGCCGTCATCGAAGGCTACGACGAAACCCCGGTGGTCGCGCACATGAAGGGCAACGAGGTTGATATCGCCATCGATATCGGCCTCGGCAAGGGCAAGGCCACCGTCTGGACCTGCGACCTGACGCACGGCTACATCGACATCAACGGCAGCTATCGGAGCTAGCCGCACATGCGCCGCCGGGCCCTGCTGGGTGCCTCGGCGGCGCTGCTCGCCCATCCCGCTGATGCCGCGCTGTTCGCCCGCGAACCGCGTGACCTGCAACGCCCGCCGCGCCTGCGGGTGATCGACCTGCCCGCGTTTCCCGGCGCCAACGCCATATGGGGCGCCACGGGCACGGACGCCCGCGGCAGCATCTGGGCCGGCATTTCCGCCGTTGGCGGTGAAAACTCCGCCCATCTGGTCGAATACGACCCCACGACCTCCCGCCTGCGCGATCGCGGCGACGTGCTCAGCGAACTCGCCCGCCTCGGTCTCCGCCAGCCCGAGGACAGCCAAACCAAAATCCACACCAAGCCGGTTCAGGCCGGCGATGGCTGGCTCTATTTCGCCTCCACCGATGAAACCGGCGAAACGAACCAGACACCGTCCCGCTGGGGCTCACATCTCTGGCGCCTGCGTCCCGGTGAAGGCCGGTGGGATCATGTGCAAGCCGTACCAGAGGGGCTGATCGCCTTAGCCGGGCCATCGACCGGGCAGGGACGCTGGATCTACGCCCTAGGGCTTTGGAACCACGTGCTTTATGCGCATGACACCTCCACCCGGCAAACCCATCGTACCGAAGTCGGCGCCCCGCCCGGCCACATGTCCCGCAACCTCGTGGTAGATCGCGCCGGCCATGCCTATGTCCCGCGCGTCACCCTCGGCGCCGCCGGGCTGGAGGCGACGCTGGTTGAATACACGCCGCGCCTGGACATCGTCAGCGAAACCCCGCTCGCTGCATATGCGGACAGCCCCAATCCCGCCGCGTCCGCTGGCATCGCCGCGTTTGCCGAACTCGCTGATGGCGCCCTGATCATCGCCACCGGTATCGGCTACCTCTACCGGATCACCCCTCGCGCGGGCGGTGCCTCCGTGGTCCCCCTCGGCTGGTTGCATCCCGGTGGCACCGCGTACACACCCTCCCTGTTCACGTGGGACGGCGTCCACCACCTCGCCGGCCTCGCCCGCCTCGCCAATGGCGACTGGTCATGGGTGGTCTACGACCTCGCCGCGCGACTCGGCACCGCCCAGCCCTTCCCGCACGGTGAAACCGAGCGCCCGCTGCTGCTCTATGGCAGCATGACGCACGATACCCAGGGCCGTTTTTATCTCGCCGGCCGCCGCCGCCGGGGCGAAACCCGTCAACCCGCGCTGTTGCAGGTGGATACGCTCTGATACCCACAAGCTTGCACTTGCGCCGCGCCGCCGCTTTGGGCACTTCCTATCGCACACCCATGACAGACCTTATCACCACGCCCCTGTTTGAGCCCTTGCGCACCGAGCGGCTGCGCATGCGCCCCTATGTCCAGGGGGATGCGGCCGAGTTGCACCGGCTGCTGAACGATTGGGAGGTCTGCCGCAACCTCGCGGCCGTGCCCTTCCCCTATTCCAGCGCCCTGGCGGAAGCCTGGATCGCCAGCAGTCAGGCGCAACTCCGCGACGGGCACGCCTACCATCTGGCCATTACCGGGCAGGAAGGCGATGCGGAGGTGCTGGTCGGCGGCATTGGCGTGCGGATCGATGCCGCCACCCGTTCCGCCCGCGTCGGCTACTGGGTCGGCAAACGCTTCTGGGGCCACGGTGTCGCCGGTGAGGCCGCCGGCCGGCTGGCGCGCTGGGCGCTGGCCAATCTGGATCTGGACCGGCTGGAAGCCACCGTCGCCACCGATAATGCCGGTTCCATCGCCGTGCTGCGTCGCATCGGCTTCCGCCATGTCGGCGAAGGCACGGAAACCTTCCTCGCCCGCGGCGGTGAACAGAAAATCCTGCGCTTTGAAGCCACGCGAGCCGATTTGTTCGGCCAACCCGCCACCGAGGCCACCGCCGATGGCAGCAAGCCCTTGCTGCTGGTCGCTGCCTGTGCCCTGGTCGATCTCGATGGCCGCGTGCTGCTGGCCCGCCGGCCGGAAGGCAAAAAAATGGCCGGGCTGTGGGAATTTCCTGGTGGCAAACTCAACCCCGGTGAAACCCCGGAAGTGGCGTTGATCCGCGAACTGAAGGAGGAACTCGGCATTGATGTCGCCAGTTCCTGCCTCGCCGCCTTCGCCTTCGCCTCGCATAGCTACGACAGTTTCCACCTGCTGATGCCGCTCTTCCTCTGTCGCCGGTGGCGCGGCACCCCGCAAGCGCGGGAAGGCCAAACCCTTGCCTGGGTCCATGCCGCCAAACTCGGCGAATACGCCATGCCGGAAGCCGACCGCCCGCTCGTTCCCCTCCTGCGCGATTTTCTCTGAGAGGCCGCCATGTCCGACCAAAACCCCACCGCCTGCCTGCTGGTCATCGGCAACGAAGTGCTCTCCGGCCGTACGCAAGACGCTAACATCCGGTTCCTCGCGCAGGGCCTGGGCGAAATCGGCATGCCGCTGCGCGAAGTCCGCGTTATTCCAGACGTGCCGGAAACCATCATCGCCACTGTCAATGAAGTGCGGGCCAAGTTCGACCACGTCTTCACCACCGGCGGCATTGGTCCGACGCACGACGACATCACCAGCGAATGTATCGCCGCCGCCTTCGGCGTGCCGTGGGAAGCACATCCCGAAGCCTGGTCGCGCATGGAAGCCAGCTACAAGCCCGGCGAGTTCAACGCCGCCCGCCAGCGCATGGCCACCATGCCGCGCGGTGCAACGCTGATCAACAACGCCATTTCCATCGCCCCCGGCTTCACCATCGGCAATGTCCACGTCATGGCCGGGGTGCCGCGCATCATGCAGGCGATGTGGGCGGAACTGGGTCCGACCTTGAAGGGCGGCCAGCCGATCATCAGCCGCGCCGTACATGCGCTGCGGGTGTCTGAGGGCCTGATCGCCGATGGCCTCTCCGCCATCCAAGCCCGCTACCCCGCGCTCGACCTGGGCAGCTACCCGTATTACCGCCCCACCGGCAACGGCGTGTCCATCGTCGCCAAGGGCACGGATGCAGCGTCCGCCGAAGCGGCTATCGCTGAAGTCACCGCGCTCATGCTCACCCTCGGGGTAGATCCGGTGCAAGGCGAACCTGCCGCCTGAACACAGGTCTTGTGCAGTGCGGCATGGGTCCCCAATCTAGGGACAGACCACGGAGATAACCTGATGCCGCTTCCGCCGCCCGCCGAACGTGAGTTGATGCATACGCGCGACATCACCCTGCAAGGGTTTCGTCGCACCGACGGGCAGATGGATGTCGAAGCGCATTTGGTCGATACCAAAGGCTTCGACTTTTCCAACCCTGATCGTGGCCATGTCGCCTCAGGCGTGCCGTTGCACGAAATGTGGGTGCGGATGACCATCAACGACCATCTGGAAATCACCGCCTGTGAGGCGGTGACCGATCACGGCCCATATGTCACCTGCGGCGGCGGCGCGGCCAGCTTCGCCAGTCTGGTCGGCCTGACCATCAAGCCCGGCTTCCTTAAAGCCGCCAATGTCCGGGTCGGCGGTGTGCTCGGCTGCACCCATTTGCGCGAAATGCTGCAACAAATCGGCACCGTGGCGCTGCAAACCATCTGGCCGATGCGCTCCCGCCGTGAGGTCGCAGCCCTGGAAGCTGCCAAAGCTCGCGGTGAGGTGCCGGCTGACCATCGCCCGCGCACGGATGGCTCGCCGACCATGATCAACACTTGCTTTGCCTATGCCAGCGACGGCGAAACCGTGCGCTCTCGCTGGCCGGACCGCTATACCGGCCCGCAAGCCGCCGCCGATCAGGCGATGGCACCGGTCGAATCGGCGCTCACCTGACGCATTCCGTCCAGCCGCGGCCGCAGCATGCGGCGCTGCATGGCGGCGGCGCGAAAATACGTCACCACGTAAACGCGGATCGCGCTGGTGCGCCCGCCCGGGTGGCCTCTCTGCTCAATCCGCTGGATCAAATCGCTCAGCGTGATCGTCTCGCGCTGGCAGATCTCCTGCAACGCATCCCATAATTCCGGCTCCAGCCGCATCGATGTGCGGCCCGAGGTTGCGATAACATTGCGGTTAACCAACCGACTCGTGCTCATAGCCAACGCTCCTGCATTCCAATGGGTGGCAGTGTGACGTGGAAATCTCAATAAACTGTTGGCGCCCGCGCGCCCTTGACCGTCTGGCCGCCGGTCGGCACCTTCCCGGCAATAGTCCAGGAACCTCGGCATGGTAACGCTTAACGCAACCCACGATCCCTCGCGCCGCAGCTGGGTCGCCAGCGCCAATGCGGCAGATACTGATTGCCCGATCCAGAACCTGCCATTTGGTATTTTCAGCCAAGCCGGCGGGGCGCCGCGCGCCGGGGTTGCCATTGGCGATAAGATTTTTCACCTCGAAGCCGGTGTGCGGGCCGGCCTGTTCTCCGGCCTCGCCGCCGAAGCCGCCGCCGCCGCGCAAGGCGGCACGCTGAACGGGTTGATGGCACTGGGTAACGCCGCCGCCTCCGCGTTGCGCGCTCGGCTGTCATATCTGCTGCGTGACGGCGGTCCGGATGACGCGCGCCGCCAGGCCGCCAGCCTGCTGGTGCCGATGGCCGAGGCGCACCTGCACCTGCCTGCCCGCGTCGGCGCGTTCACCGATTTCCTCACCTCCAGCTACCACACCGAGCGCCTCGGCAAGATCAGCCGCCCGGACAGCCCGCTGCCACCTTGCTTCAAGCACCTGCCGGTCGCCTATAACAGCCGCGCCACCTCGGTGCGCGTTAGCGGTGAAGACATCCGCCGCCCGAACGGCCAATGGCGCCACGCCGACGGCGAAGTCCGCTTCGGCCCGACGGCGTCGCTGGATTTCGA
>Ga0164297_10005964_pt1 | contig 10297 bp, 7 predicted proteins | sample GEODES058metaG_FD_113539 | JGI IMG/M metagenome (GOLD analysis project Ga0164297, IMG submission 113539) | Dystrophic lake water microbial communities from Trout Bog Lake, Wisconsin, USA - GEODES058 metaG | ecosystem: Environmental > Aquatic > Freshwater > Lake | place: USA: Trout Bog Lake...
GCGCTCAAGACTGTCCATCCATCCGACTCCATCCGAGTCGGTAGGGTCCGACCAGGCGAAAGTCGGATCCGACTGGTAGGTCCATCCAGACCCCTGCCGCCGCGGCAATTGTAAGCCTTATTGTAAGCGTTTTGGCGGGGTCTCAATTACATTACATCCCAGTAATGGAGTTTCACTGCAGTGAAACATTTTGCTTCACCCTCGCGAGAAGGCTGTCCCTTCTCCATAGCGTTGCGAGCGCACCGACAGCTCCCGCTTTCACGCGCCAAAGGAAGCCAGCACGAGTTGTGAGGCCTCACGAAGCACCCTGCATACTTCAAGGCCTCAGCCGACCCGGCTCGCGCGTCGCCATGACCGCGTCTCCACCGCAGCACTCGTCTCGTGGTGCTGCCGTGGACGACGTGCGTTGCCTGGCGTCCAAGTACGAGCTCGTGCCTGCCTTCCTGGCTGTGCGCGGCCTGGTCAAGCAGCACCTCGACAGCTTCGACTTCCTCGTGGCCTCCGAGCTGGCGAGCATCGTCGCCGCAAAGGCGAACCAGCGAGTGACGTGCGACGCAGACCCGGGGTTCTACTTGAAGTACACAGCCATCCATGTTGGCGTGCCCAGCCTGGAGGAGCACTGCGTCACGGTCGGCCTCACGCCGCAGGACTGCCGCGTGCGGGACCTCACGTATGCAGCGCCAATCTTCGTGGATGTGGAGTACACGCGCGGCAAGGACGTCGTCGTGCTGCGCGGCTCTGGCACTGGCGGCGGCATCTGCATCGGCCGCCTCCCCGTCATGTTGCGCTCCGCGGTGTGCGTGCTACGCGGCGCTGACGAGGCGCAGCTGGCGCGCATGGGCGAGTGTCCGCTGGACCCTGGCGGCTATTTCATCATCCGCGGCGCTGAGAAGGTGGTTCAGATCCAAGAGCAGCTAAGCAAGAACCGCATGATCCTGGACACGGACACCAAGGGCCACGTGACTGCGAGCGTTACGAGCAGCACACACGAGCGCAAGAGCAAGACACACGTCACGCTGCGCGCCGGGCGGCTGTACTTGAGACATAACACTCTTGGAGACGACGTGCCGCTGCTGATTGTGCTGCGCGCCATGGGCTTGACGTGCGCTCAGGAATTCGTCGCGCTGGTTGCATCCGGCGGTGGGGCTGGCTGCGGCGCGGCTGAAGGCGCGCTGGCTAGCGATGATGTGATCATGAGCCACGTGTTGGGTCCCACTGTCGCGGAGGCTGCCCACGAGGGGGTATTCACACAGGCGCAGGCGCTCGAGTGGATCGGCGCAAAAGTGCGCGCTGGCGCTGCGGGTTGCGGTAGCATGAGCACCAGTAGCACGACGGCGCAGGAGCATGCAGCAGGGCAAAGCATGCCATCTGCAGTCGGCGCCACACAACACGCTGGCGCCGGCCTTAGCAACGGTCGTTTTAAATGGGAGGAGGCGCGCGAGGTGCTTGCGTGCGTTGTGCTGGCCCACATCCCTGTAGAGGCGTACGACTTTGGAGCAAAGGTGCAGTACATCTGCACCATGGCATCCCGCGTCCTCGCCGCCTCGCGTGACCCCAGCCAGCTGGATGACCGCGATTACTACGGCAACAAGCGCCTTGAACTCGCTGGCCAACTGCTGGGCTTGCTTTTCGAGGACTTATTCAAGCGGCTCAATGCGGAGCTCCGCCGCTCCGCTGATGCTGGTTTGTCGCGGGCCAACCGCGCGGGGGCATTCGACATTGCTAAATGCATGCGTGGTGACACAATCAGCCACGGACTAGAACACGCGCTTGCCAGCGGCAATTGGGCCGTCAAGCGCTTCCGCATGGACCGAAAGGGCGTCACCCAAGTCCTTTCGCGGCTCAGCTTCATTTCTTGTCTCGGCATGATGACTCGCATTCACAGCCAGTTCGAGAAGACGCGCAAGGTGTCGGGCCCGCGCGCGCTGCAGCCCAGTCAGTGGGGCATGCTGTGCCCCAGCGACACACCTGAGGGCGAAGCTTGCGGCTTGGTCAAGAACTTAGCGCTCATGACGCACGTCACCACCGACGCGGACGAGCAGCTGCTCCGCCGCCTCGCCTACGCGCTCGGCACGCACCCGCTGCCTCTAGTCGTCGGCGCACAAGCCTCATCGCCAAGCGCTATATATGCACGCGGCGGAGCGACATCGCAGCGACGGCGATGTTGCTGCAGCGCTAACACATCGGGTGCTGGTTCATTAGTCTTCCTAAACGGACACGTGCTGGGCACGCATCCGCAGCCGGAGCGCTTAGCAACTTCTCTCCGCGTTGTCCGTCGTCGGGGCCGTCTGGGCGAGTTTGTCAGCGTGCACACCTCCCCTGGCCGCGTCTCCATATCTTCCGATGGTGGTCGCGTGTGTAGACCATTGATTGTGGTGCGCGGCGATGGCACGCCAGCGCTGAGGCAGCACCATTGCAATCTCCTTCGCTCTGGCACCTGGCACTTCTCCGACGTTCTTCGCTCCGGCCTGGTTGAGTACCTGGATGTGAATGAGGAGAACAACTGTCTCATTGCGCTGGCGGAGTCGAACATAGTGGCTGGAGAGACCACGCATTTGGAGATTGAGCCGTTCACCGTCCTCGGCGTCGTGGCCGGCCTGATTCCGTACCCGCACCACAACCAGAGCCCACGCAACACGTACCAATGCGCGATGGGCAAGCAAGCTATGGGCGCCGTCGGCTTCAACCAGGGCGTGCGGCCCGACACGTTGCTCTACCTTTTAGTCTACCCTGCCAAGCCGCTGGTCACCACCAGGCAGATCCAACTCACGGGCTTTGACCGCCTCGGCGCGGGCCAGAACGCAATTGTAGCAGTCATGTCGTACAGCGGCTACGACATTGAGGACGCCCTCATCGTGAGTGCTGGCGCTCTTGATCGAGGCTTTGGGCGGTGCACCGTGATGCGGAAACACACCTGCATTGCCAAGAAATACGCCAATCGCAGCGAGGACCGCATCGTTGCACCGCCACTGCCGCAGCAGGCCGCAGCAGGCGGTGGAGGGCGCGGGTTGGATCGAGGTATTCCTTCGCGTGCAGGCGAGCATGTAGTGACGACCGCACCTTCTCAGTTCCATCGCGCGCAGCCGCACCAGCACCTGCCTACTCAGCAGCATCACGGCCGGGATCGGCGTGGCGTGCTGGATAACGACGGCGTCGTTGGCGTTGGACAATGTATCTTCCCAGGCGATGTGTTCGTGAACAAGGAGTCGCCGGTGAATACACGCGACACGCCTGCTGCCGGACCGAGTGCCGTTGCCACAGCAGATGGCGCTCCTGGTGGTGTGTCCATCGGTGGAAGCAGTGGCGGTGCGTCAAACTTCAGGCCAACACCAGGAGTGTACCGTGGCGAGCCGGCGTTGGTGGACCGCGTGCTGCTGACCTTATCTGACGAGGGCCAGCTTGTCGTCAAAGCCATGGCGCGTGCGACGCGCGTTCCAGAAGTCGGCGACAAATTCAGCAGCCGCCACGGACAAAAGGGGGTCCTTGGTGCTGTCGTCCCAGTGTCAGACCTCCCATTCTGCTTGTCCACCGGCATGACTCCCGACTTGATCATGAACCCACACGGGTTCCCGTCACGCATGACGGTCGGCAAGCTGATTGAATTGCTGGGCGCCAAAGCGGCAGTGACCGGCCTGGGGCGGTTCGCTCAAGGCACCGCCTTTGGCGGCGATGATGTGGCGACACTTGCAGCAGCACTCACCTCGTCCGGCTTATCGTACGATGGCCGTGAAGCGCTCGCATGCGGCTGCACGGGCGCCATGCTGTCCTGTTACGTGTTCACCGGACCTGTGTACTACCAGAAGCTGAAGCACATGGTGGCTGACAAAATGCACGCCCGCGCACGGGGTCCACGCCTTGTGCTGACGAGACAACCCACGGAAGGGCGCTCCCGCGACGGTGGCCTCCGACTCGGCGAAATGGAGCGTGATTGCTTGATTGCCCACGGCACTGCAGCATTGCTCACGGAGCGCCTGTGTCTCAGCAGCGATGTCACAGATGTGGCTGTCTGCACCGCATGCGGCTTGCTAGGCTACTACCACCACGGCATCAAACAGCGGCTGTGTAGCCAGTGCGGGAGCGGGAGTGGCACTGGCGGCGAAGTGGTGGGTGTCAAGATGCCCTATGCCGCGAAGCTGCTGTTCCAGGAGCTGCAAGCCATGAATGTGTGTCCCCGCCTACGGCTGCAGGACCGCGTCTGAGCAGCAGCCTCGTTTTAGCGCGAGTCGGGGGGTTGCTTATTGCCCCTTGTGCGTACGTGTGACGAGGACGCACATTTCACAAAGTGAAACGATATGGTGCTCTGTTTGCTAAGGAGCCCTCGACGTGTTTCTTCCTTCCAAAGTCAAGCACGTCTTTCATTTGATGAGCAGTGCGTCTCTGCCCGGCCCGACGCCGATGTAGCGCACCGGCACCCCCACCAGCTGCTCTACGCGGGCGATGTATGACTTGGCTGTCGCCGGCAAGTCATCGTAGTTGCGCACTTTGGAAATGTCCTCCTGCCAACCCGGCAGCGTCTCATACTCGCACTTTGCAACCTCCAGTGCCTCCACACTCGCCGGGAAGCTAGTGCTGCGGGTGCCATCCGGGTAGGTGTATGCAGTCGCAACCTTCAGTTGCGCCATGCCGGACAGCACATCCAGCTTGGTCAAGTTGATCGAGTCAAAGCCGTTGATAGCACATGCATAGCGCAGTGCCACAGCATCCAGCCAGCCGCACCGGCGTGGCCGCCCCGTAGTAGTACCATACTCGGCACCGCGCTGTCTGATCGCATCGCCGCCATCGCTGTCCGGGATTTCAGTGGGGTATGGCCCGGAGCCGACACGGGTGGTGTACGCTTTCGCAACGCCCACAAGGCAGCCGAAGTGCTTGGGCGCAAGCCCCAAGCCGCTGATGATGCCCCCCACGGACGGGTTGCTACTCGTCACGAACGGGTACGTGCCGAAGTCGACGTCCAGCAGCGTCGCGTTTGCCCCTTCCACCAGAATGCGTTTCCCACTGCCTTGCGCCGTCTGCACATACGTCACCGTGTCTGAAATCAAACCAGCAGCGCGTGCTGCCAAGCCAAGCGGGCCTGCGTAGGTCGTGACCTCGTTGTCAACACTGTAATTGCTCTTCAGGCTTGGGAAACGCGCAGCCGCGTCTGCAGCCAATGCCCGCAGCTTGGTGGCAAAGCTCGCTTGGTCTGCGAGGTCGCACACGCGCAGGCCGTTGCGTGTGGCTTTGCTTGCGTAGCACGGCCCGATGCCACGCTTGGTGGTCCCGATCTTGGAACCCGCGAGCTCCGCTTCACGCAAGCCGTCCACCTCTTTATGCAGGTCGAACAGCAAGTGCGCCCGGTCACTGAGCAGCAGGCGGCCTTGCACCTGTGTGGTGTCCAAAACACAAAGGCGACGGTTGAGTTGGAGCAGAACGAGGGAAACGGGCTCAGCCGCCACGGGTGACACACCTTTACGCCCGCCTGCTCCAGCGCGTCGATCTCCTTGAACAAGCTCGGCAGGTGCACGACACAGCCGTTGCCGACCACGCACGTGGCTTGCGGGTTCAAGATGCCGCTGGGCACCAAGTGCAAGGCGTACTTCTTTCCCGCAGCGTCGTAGATTGTGTGCCCAGCGTTCGCGCCGCCCTGGCAGCGCGCCACGACGTCGTAGCGCTGAGCCAACACGTCCACAAGCTTGCCCTTGCCTTCGTCGCCCCACTGCGCGCCAAGCACTGGGCGAAAACACACAGGAGAGGGTGTGAGTTGATCGTCACAGCGGCGACAAGGAGAGACAGAGAGAGTGTGTAAGATTGCGCACCAGCTGTGACTTGGGGCAACGAGGCCCAGTGCGCATCGTCACGTGACGCAGAAGCTGCGCCGGCGTGCTGGCGAGGCAGTACGGGTGCACGACCTGGCTGCTCCCCACGCCGCGGCACGGATGGGCACCCGTGCACGCGTTGCAACCCACTCTGAGCCGCGGCTCTAGAGCCCCAGCGCCGCGCCGGAGTCTCAACGCGCGGTGAGAGCGCAGCGTCCATCGAGTCCTGCGAGGGGGGCCCGTTTGTGGCAGACAATTCAGCGCTGTGCCGTGGTCGCTCGAAGGTCTGCGCATTCCCAGAAGTATGTTGCATATCAATCACATCGAAGCTGGTTCACAAGGCAGCAGAGCACAGAGAAGGGCCGCTGATCAAGTCATCTCAGTCGCAGCTTCCATTGCCGTGTACGCGTGCGCAGCCTTGGCTTTTCTGTGGCGATGCCAGAAATAGCCGCCAGCGATAGCGCACACGATGATGATGACCGCGAACGCGACTCCCGTCTTCAGGCCAGTCTTCTTCTCCGTCTTGCTTGTGTCCGTGCTCGTCGCAGGAGTCACAACACGGTCGCTGGGTGCTGCTGGTGTACCAGGCGGAGGCGGAGACGACAGGGCCGGTGAAGGAGACGGCGGCGGCGAAGGAGGTCCAGGCCTTGGCGAAGGGGGCAATGGCTGGCTTCGTTTCGGCGACGACGGCGGCAGCGAGCTGCTCTGCAGCAGCGCTCGACGATGCGTGTCGTCAAGTACCTACGTCGACAGCGTGAGCGACACTTGAGCGCGCACACAGCGAGAACAGAAAGTGCGTTCCCACTTTGTGGCCCACCTGTGTGTCAACTGCCGCGCGCGTGACGCTGGCTATGGCGAGGAGCAACAGAAGCAATGTCGTCGCAACAGTCGGCCGGCGCGTGGGAATGCGTTGTGCACCCATGAGGCGGCCCCCGCCGACGCAATTCGGTTGTGCGGCGGGCGTCACGACAATGTCGAAGTCTTACCCTCACTGGATACAAATCTAGATGTGTCATTGAGTCTCGGGACTGAGGCTAGATCTATCCGTCAAAGCAGAGCGTTCATGCCCCCTGGCAAACAGCAAGGCGACCATGGTGTGCACAGGCAGCAAAGCGTCCACCAAACGCACATGTCATGCATGTAACCACGTGACATCGCCGTCCTTCACGCACCCCGCACGCACCCCGCAAGCTCACTCTGTTTTGCCGTAGTCAGATTGGCCGTACACGGGTGTGACCGAGCCCTGTGCACCACCATGTGGTGTGCTGTGTGGCGGGGCCCATCCATATATGCTGTTCTTCTGCCCAGTCACCGGATTCACATCCGGCACATTTGCAGGCTGCTCCTTGATGTTGCCCTGCCGGTCGATGCGCACGAGGCACTTTGAGCACACCCGATCCGACAAGTCCTTGGCCACCTCTCGGCCGCCAAAGTAAGCCAGCGGCGCGCTGCAGGAGCGTGCGTGTTAGACGTGTCAGACGGGACGAACCAGCTGGTGTTCAAGGCACGCGACAAGTTCGCCTCTGCGTGCTTCTGTGCCCAACAGAACAGAACACCGTCTTCCAAAGTGTGCGTACCACAGCAGGAGCGGCCACCAGATGCAGAACAAGCACGTTCCGCAGGCGCCTGTGAATCGTAGAAACACACGCACAGACGGACGCGGTGTCAGGACAAACGTTGGTGCGCTTCGCAAACCAACCACGTGGCCGCCTATAGCGTGGGCACTTCCAGTTCCAACCCCGCGGCCGCAGAAGCAGTCTAGCCGCGTGGCTGCACAGAGAGCGCATATATGTGGCCCACATGAGGCGTGGCAAACACAGGCGTGGGGGCGGGTGTCGCACCCGCTCCGAGACCAGCCCAGAAGTCGTTGTCCTTTACGTTCTGGAAATCGTGGTGGCCACCACAGGGACAGACGGACATGGGGACACTGCCTTCTATGACGGTGGGGACAGCACTCATATATAGGGGACGCGAGTGAACGCCAGATGAAAGGGTTGGTGACGTCACCAAGACTTCGTCTCGTTCAGCTGAAGTCGTTGTGCGTGCGTTCACATGAACATTGAAGAATGTGCGTGTTTTCAAAAGTCATAACGCTAGCATGTCAATGTCCGGCGCCAGCAAAATGCAACAAGGAATAACAGCAAGCAACAGCTCATTATTGGGCGCTGCCTCCAACCGCTGTTACTGTAAATGTGCGGGCCGCAGGTGATCCTCCAGCCGCCGCCGGTTGTGCTCCTGCGGGTGAGACTGTGCTTACCCGCCCAGTGACTGTGCTGCTTCCCCCCGCCGGACGCTTGACTCCACCTCCCACTGCTGTGTTCTGTTGGGCGCCACCTGAAACACTGCGGCGTCGTGCTTTGCCACTGCCGCTTGTCCGCCGCCGAACATAGCTGTGCCCACTGCCACTTGCTGATGCAGCAGCTGCCATGCCGGTGATGCGGCCGCCAATTTGCGTCAGCGCATCGCTAGAAGGAAGGCCTAGAAGCCAGATTCGGGAAGCATCGCCGATGTGGTTGTTCACCAGACGCATGGCGCAGGTGCCTGCAACCGCAGCCGTCAGGCTGCTCAGACGCTCGTGCATCCAGCGGTCAGCGCCCGCAAGGAGGTTGTACCGGGCGTTGCATGACAGGCCCAGCCACGCGGCGGTGCCAAGAGCCCCGGTGCGGAGGTCAGGCACACGCACAGAGGGTCGCCAGTTGCTCTCGCCCGATGTCTTCTTGTGGCGTGCAACCAGCGCATGCTGCGCACTTGTAGTCACTGTACCCAGCACTGCGCCGACACCTGCAAGCTGGACAGCCTTAAGTGCCGCGCTGCCGACGCGGGTGGCGAGTGTGTACTGCCGAAGAGGGCCGGAGGCGTCGAACACGTTGTTGGGCAGTGATTGCAGCAGGCGCTGCGCTGCATTCGAGGTCGGTGATCCGTACGTTCGGCTGGGTGCGAGCAGCCACACCGCCGCGGCGTTGGCTCCCAACTGGCCAGCCACAGAGACAGTGGCCAAGTCAGCCTCTTCACGCAGCCGGGGTCCTCGCGCAGCAGCCTCGTACGCGGTGCCAGCAGCCAGCGTGATGGCCTGCTCCACGGCAAGCTTGCCCAGGAAGCTGGGGTCAGCCATGAGGCGGCCCACGAAGGCGCGAGCCGGGCCGATGGGCAGCACTCGGTGGGCCGCGCGCACGAGCGTCGGTCGGCAGTCGACAGCCAGGAATCGGACGAGCTGTAGGCTGGAGACGAGTCCGAGCTCGACAGCCATACGAATGCCGGCAGGCAGGTCTGCGATGGTGCGGTACCACTCGGCCAGGACGCAAGCGAGCGTTGCGCGGTCGAACTGCTCAGGCAGCGCCTGTCGGACGCTGAGGAAGCCGTCGTCGCCGCCCTGGGGACGCAGCGCGGGTCAGAAAAGGGCGTGCCGCGGCGTCAAACGGGGCCAGAAACGGGCTGAAGGAGAGAGTGTCCTTCTCGGGAGGCCGTGCGGCCGCGCACCTCGTCGTCTCCGTCGTCCCGGTACTCGTCGTCGTCTCCCTCATCCCCGTCGCCGCCGCCGCCGCCGTTCTTGATGCCGTTCCCGTTGCCGCCGTCGCCACCAGTGTCGTCAGTCTTAGCCGAGAACTCCTGACTGGACTGACTGAGGTCCAGCCCGGTCCGTTCAAGCAGCCCTGTGCCGCCTCCCTTGCCGCCTCCCAGCTGGCGACCAATCTCAAGACCGGTGGTGGGCACTCGCGGCGACACAGACAGCGGGCTGCGCTGCCCAGGCTCGTCCTGTTGCAAGAGGGCGCAAGGTCGGTTTGGGTCAGACGCCATAGCGCAACGGCAGGGACGCGCGCGTGGTGTGCACGCGGCGCAGACACATACACTGCTCCCGCCGAAGCGCAACCTGAAAGCGTTGCGGTCACGCCAGCCTTCACCCTGGCGGCCGACGACACAAGGCTAGGGCTCCGCCGCCTCCGAGAGGCTTCGCGACGCACCTCGCAAGGCGCTGTGCGCGCCACCAGACGAGCACGCTGTCTCCGCGACCGTGTGAGCGTCACGCGTGTGGGCACCAGCGGCGAGGCGTGGCCAGGCACTGCAACCACTCTGTAAGGGTGCTGCTCTCCCACACCCGCTGCAGGCGCTGCGACGCCGGCTGCGAACGCAGGACACAGAGCGTGCGCCATGATGGCGACGCTTGTGAGAGCGGCTCTGCGAGGAGCACGTGAAAGGGCAACCCCGTGTTAATCTACCAATCTATCTGAGGCCTCTATCTGAGGCACTTGGTTCCTGTCCTCCGGTGTGTGTCTCCACTGCGGGCGTGTCGGCACACTGTTTGCGCGCTAAGTGACGAATGCAGCTGGGCCGTGAGTAGCCTCAGCGTCCGCCTGCGCAGCGCCACTTCGCGCAGTACGTGCTCCTGGTTGCCGAAGTGCGCGGCACCCAAGATCGAGGCACATGCCGGGCTCTAAGCCCGCACCTCGACACCTGTTTGCGCTGCTCTTGGCAGCCGTGTCTCTGCAGGCTGGACTCGCGGCTCC
>Ga0164297_10005965_pt1 | contig 10296 bp, 10 predicted proteins | sample GEODES058metaG_FD_113539 | JGI IMG/M metagenome (GOLD analysis project Ga0164297, IMG submission 113539) | Dystrophic lake water microbial communities from Trout Bog Lake, Wisconsin, USA - GEODES058 metaG | ecosystem: Environmental > Aquatic > Freshwater > Lake | place: USA: Trout Bog Lake...
AAAAAATACTGAAAATCACATACGAAAAGTATCTCTTGAACAAGAAGACGATAGTTTACGTAGATATATTCTTACCATTGAATCGTATAACCGCGATTATGATTTATTCAAAAATAATATTATCGAATTACCCAGAGACATGAATAATGAAATTTATGCTTATCTATTTTCGGGTCACAAAATAAAATATAGTATCGTACTACCGCCGGATTATCCTTTTGTGGTATCCGTATGGAACCTTATTGAATGAATATAAAGAGAATGGAATAAAAAAACCAATCGAAGAACTCATGCTATTCTGTAATGGTAATTGGTCTCCAGCAATGTCGCTGGATAAAGAAATATTGACGTTTATAAGCACATTAGAGTGGTTTTAATCCATCCATATCAACGCCGCGAATAATAATCTGGTCATTTTTATCTTGGTCCTTTACAACATAATACTCGCCTCGAACGCGATATTTATATTGTAAAAGACCAGAAAACTCTGCGTTTTTAATGGTAAACGTATCATCGGGAATGAGCATATCAGGGCGAATGTTTTTTTGAACGGAAGGGCCGGTTAGTTTATGTGTAAAGGACTCATCGTCGATTACATAAAGTTGACCATGCGGCGTTCGAAACACATAATAATGACCGAGTTTTTTATCCACCAAAGATAAATTTTTACTAGGAAGCAAATATTTATCCATAAGACGTTGCATTTTGGTTGTTTTTACGAAAAATAAATCCGAAACAAAGCAATTCAATTTTTCAGTAAAAAAATGGTAAGAGTTGCGTTAATTTGAGGAATCAAATATCCGAGTCCACTACTATCGTAAAGAGTAACGAATGGAATATAAGGTGTATTATTATATACTTCAAGAATACAAGATTTACCATTTGGTGACATGGGACAAGGAACAGAGATATCATCATCTGTGATTTGTAAAATAACTACACTAGAGTTTTGCGAGGAACCAGTAAGAGAACCAATGGTACTACCAGGGACGATAGAATTGGAGTTTTTAAAAAGGGAAAACTGACATCCTTCGATATGGTAAATATTTGTATATACATAATAAAATCCTGTTTCCCAAATATGAATTTGAGACGTTCCTGGGCTATGTCCACAACAACCATGTACATAATTATTCATATCAAAAACAATAGAAGAATTTTTGAGAACTTGTTGTTGGTTTGTATTATATATATTTAAAAAAGTACTCGAGTGTTTTGCCAAAGAAACTGAGCCGGCGGGTCCAGCGGGGCCAGGAGGACCTACCGGTCCGGGCGAACCAGTAAAATAAAAATATTCGCGAATAGATTGACCGAGCAACATTTCTTTGCCTTCGAAATGTTGTTTGAAAAACGTACTGGATAAATCAAAAGGTTCTCGAATATAACAATTTGAACCGTCGATGGTTTTAAAAACGTTGGAGGATAAATCTATATCTGTATAGACAATTGTATTTTCCATATAATTCATACCCCCAAAAAAATATTTATAACCCTCGCTAAATGAGATCATTTATGGTAATAAAATTAGAATTTTGAATTAGAAAAGTAGAAATATAAAGTAAAAATTGATTGGTTTTACGCCGAGAAAAGTTCTCGAAAACAATCATGGAAAATAAAACTTGTGCTATTATTCAGTGCGCCCCGTCGTTTCTATATAAAAAAATTTATTTCTCTGTACCAGATACACTTAGTCCGAATACGTGGAGCTTCATTATTACACAAAATATGAAAAATACAGGTCATATTTTATTAACAAAATCAATCGAAGAAAAATACAATGGGCAATGTGTACGATTACGCGGTAATGGTCCCATTGATTATAAAAAGCTATCCAAAAGAAGATATGGGCGCGGGCCACTTAAAACGCTACACGAACTTATTGAAATTTACGAAAATAAATAAACGACGATCATTATAGCAAAGGATAACTACCCTGGAGCAAAAGACCGCATTGTCCGTCACCATTATTATATTCCGGGCCACGACCCAATAAAATATATCCATTAAGACCCCAAGAGGCACTCCAGGAATTTTTTACTTTCCAGTAATTAATACCATTTAAAGAGTCATATCCGACAAGTAATACTCCGTGGTCCAACTTTGTTCCGCACGTGCCGGTAAAAACGCCGGATTTATAGAGTTGGAACTCGCGCTGGTCCGCTTCGATGGCAATAGAAACGGGTTGTTTGGATAGAGCAGTTTTCATAGCGTCTTCGGAACTCGGAAATACGTCGACAAATTCCTTGATACCGCTCTTAATAACTACTTCGCAATTGGTTTGACAGGTATTCCCGGTTTTCGTGGTTCCCGAAACATAGGGGTAATCGCGCTCGGCACAAAGACCGCCATTTTTTTCTATCCAAGCGAAAGCATTATCCATAAGACCTCCCTTACAACCCATATCCTTTCCACCGGTTCGGCGAGTATCACAGTCAACCAATTGTTGCTCAGAAAACGTCTCAAGAATCTTATATTTGGCATAATAAGCGCCCTCGAGAGCGCCCGTAGCCGAAAAACTCCAACAGGAGCCACATTGTCCTTGGTCTTTTACTGGAGTAACAGCGCCTTTTGCAGACCAATCAATACTCTGGGGCAAATTATCCGCAATGACGGGTTCGCTCTTATCAATTTCACTAAAAGTATTTGTTAAATAATCGTATTTTATGTCGCCCAAAATCGAGAACCCCATAAAAGTACGAAATTGCTCCGAATCCATACCGGAAAAAGGGTTATGCCCGAGTTGGTAAGTCAGATTCTTCGCGTTAATGTCTTCAATAAATTGATCATTTTGTTTCCAAATACGGAAAACATCGTTAAAATGGTGTTTATCCTTAAACTGAATGGCAAAGGTATGAATCCAGTTCTCGAATTTATCGAGTAAAGAGGCATTGCATGCGCAAAAAAAAGATACAATAAGTAGGTTGGACCACATTATATAGTATGTATAGTTAATTATTAAATCTTTATATGTGTATGTAAACAATATTTACCACGTTTTTCTATCTTTGAAGCAAAATACGCCCCAAAATACCTTACCCGTATTTGCGTATGTAAATTTACCGTATTTTTCCGGTCTGGACTCTTCCTCTTCGTAATATTCATCGGAATATTCGTCGTCGTAATCGTAGTCCTCTTCGTAATAATCGTGTTGATAGGAACCAAACACGGAGTCGTTTTTATAAACGTCATCGTCTTCCTCTTCATCGTCCTTTATCCAATGCTCACGAATAGGTCCCTCGTAGAGATCTCCGTTAGCAAAAGTAATCTTACCGTAACAAGGAAGACCTTCGTCGTCGAAATCGCCCTCGTAAATATTACCGTTTTTATAATATTTGGCGTCGTCGCGAAACGTCGTTATTTTTTCGCAATTCCACACCGGTTTATTGTTTTCACTTGACTTCATATTCGAGGCGAGCTCCGGAAAATGAACATTGGATGAAATATCCAGCACGGGCTTCGAGGGAGTGCGCTTTGTGGAACGAAATGCGTTTCTGGATCGCGACATGATTTGATGTTTTTGCTCCAATAAAAAAGTCAATAACTTTAATCAATTTTTGCGATTCAAACAAGTTCTCGAATTGGTTCAAAATTACAACGGTTGAATAGTATAATGAATTCTCCAAATAAGCGCGGCATGAATATTATTTGGAGAACCTTCCGTTTCCGATGAAGAGGGAGCACCAGATTGTAGGGTAAATTTTATGATATTGCCCGACGAATCTCTTTGAATTGTACCAACGGCCTCACGATTACGATTATAAATGATTTCACTACCGCGCATAAGAAGTTTGGAATATATCTCTGGAGTGAATTGAATATAAAAGTGTTCAACGGGCGGCCCATTTGGTCGTGCTCTATTCAAAGGCAAAGACATAATATCATAAATAGTGCCTACATAGGTTTCACTGGGATTCTGACGAACGGTAACACGAACAGTATCACCATTTTGCATAGAATGTCGTTCATACAGCCAAGCCGGATTCATTTTACTATCATTATGTAAAAACGAAAAAAGGATCAATTTTTAAATGTAAACGAAATATATAGCATGACAAAAACGCATAAATTAAATAAAAAAAATAATAAAAAATATACTAAAAAACGCGGAGGTGGAGGTGCTGGCGCAGGTCATACGATACCTATGGCAATAACAATCAAAAGCTGGAAAGGTCTAAGTTTAGCGCAAATGTTTTTTTTAGTACAAGGTCCGTCAAATGGTTCAGAGGGAGAACCCGGAAACTGTTTTATTATTTTTAATTTATTCAAAGGGTTAATGAATAAAGCGACTTCGCTCGCCAGAGGAGTAAGTTTGGGAGTGGGGAATGTCGTGACTAGTACATTAACAGGAAATTCGGTGGAACAAAAAAGCGCTACCGCGCTAATCATAGATCAGTTAATTAAAAAAGACATAGGATTTTCGAGTACTACAGGTGGAAAATATTTTGGCGGTAACGAAGAACACATAGGCGGACAACAAACAAATCCAATGGTTATGATTGCATTATTGCCATTTGCGCCAGTAATAATGGCGGCCAATGGAGTGGTTGAAGCGGGTAAATTAGGCGTTTCAGGGATTAAAAGAATAACTGCGTCGGATTCATTTACGAGTAATACAAATTTTACCGCAGAAAGTATTTTTTTTGTATTTGATATTGATGAAAAAACGAATACGTTACTATATAACCAAGGAACTGGATATTCATCACCCAAAAAATATGATGAAAAAAATCCAAACGATTATTTTAAAGACCTCGCGTTACCTAAAATAGAAGAACGGTTTATGAAAAGCCATCCGTATAAGTTAGATTATGCAAAATTTTATAGCAAAAACCCAAAGGCCATGATAAAACCCGCCACAAAAGAACAAGAGGCCATTACTTTATCAAAACAATGGTACATCAAAGATAAAAACGATATCGCGCAATTTAAATGGAAAAATAGAATAACGGGTAGCGAATCAAATACCATTCCCGAAGAGATTAAAACGGATGAAATAAAACAAGAAGCGGAAAAAGCGGAAGCGTGGGAGAATATAATAAAACCTTATTCGGAAGAAAAGACCTGGAGAAACAAAATTACCGGAGAAGTGGTAAATAAAATACCGGCGGTTTTAATGACAGATGATATGATTGCGGCAATAAACAATTCTTGGAAATTAATCACACCTCCTATCGCAAAATCAGAAAACATACCAGAAACAATATGGGAAAACACGGAAACGAAAGAAAAATCGAATAAAATTCCGGACAATATGTTCACCGATGAACAAAAAGAAGTTTCGCTTCTCCCCGAATCGTGGGTAAAAAAATATACCCAGCCGTGGAAGGACCCGTGGAGTAGAGGGGGTGGAACGTTTGACCCATTCTATCATACTATTCAATTTTACTGGGAAAATAAAATTAGTGGGGAAATAGTAAATAAAATACCACCTATTTTGCTAACAGATAAATTAAAATTTGAATCAGAAACGGTAGAATCTTGGGTTCCTCAAACAAAAAAAGATACCACAGCTGATATGATGGGCCGAGATAAAACGGAAATAAAGATAATAAATTGGATCAACGTAATAACAGGAGAAATAACTACAAATACGCCTCTTATCGTAAAACAAACGGAAAAAATAAAACTAAAAACGTGCGGCGGTAGTGTTTTGAATCGAACAGCATCCTCTTGTATGGTGAGCTGGTTTGGAGATACGTCGGGAAAAACGTTTCAAGATTTACTAATACGAGAAATGGATAGAATCGACGGTAAACCAGTAAAGAGCGAAGATGAACCAGTAAAAAGCAAAGATGAACCAGTAAAAAGCGAAGATGAACCAGTAAAAAGTGAAGATGAACCAGTAAAAAGTGAAGAGACAAATAATGAGTCAGTAATTGCCGAACCAACGACTGCTGAACCCGCGACCACTGAAGAGACAAATACTGAAACCGTGAATACCGAACCAGTAAAAAATGAGCCAACCACTATCGAACCGATAAAGAGTGAACCGATTAATAAAATAATACAACCGGTTGAAGAGAACAATATTATACCGTGTGCAGACAGACAAATAATTAAATGCGAAGATGTTAATAATTTAGATTGGGATGAAACAAAAGAGGAATGCGTCGTAAGACGTACAAGAAAAAAATGCGGCACGAATTGTATAAAACGCGTACCCAAAAAATGCAGTAAAAAACATAAGGACGAAAAAAAAATTAAAAGATGTATTGAAAAACGCACGAAACGGTGTCATTAAATGTTTTTGTTAGTAAATAGCAAAAAATTGAGCTGTTATTTATTCGATTATTTAAATAAATAACAACAAAAAACATGGCGGTAATGTTTGATTCAACAACACAAATGAGTCACGATATTGAGATTTCTACTGCGGTAGAGAAAAACAGTAAGGGCCAAGACCAACCTTTTTACGGTGAAACTGCATCAGGGAGACGATATTTTGGTATATGGGATGGACATGGCACAAATACCGTAATAGAAGAATTAAGAAAAATGGCAACAAACGGAAAATTAGCAGAGTTTATGGAAAAAAAATCACCTGTAGAGGAGATTTCAGAAAATTTATTATGGCGCGGAATAGTTAAACGACATGAGATATCTGGAGCTACGATGAATTTTGGAATACTAGATGGGAATGTTCTTACATGTACGAACTGTGGGGATTCCAAAATGTTTCTATTTCGTAACGGAGTATTGATTTTTCAAAGCGAAGACCATTTTTGGGGTAATAAAAAAGAAAAGGAACGTCTGGGAGATACGGTTACATATAGTATTTCTTGTAATATAAAAGTTGTTTCGGATACAAATTTGGCGTGTGTTTATTCTGAATATGTAATTCTGAAAAATGGGAATCGATTCGCGCCTACGCAAGCAATCGGGCATAATAATAATTTGCGCCCTTCGCCTGACGTATTGCGGTTTGAAATACAACCGACCGACGAAATTGTATCTGTTTGTGTAAGTGATGGTGTGACCGATATGTTGATGCACGATAAACACGATAATATTGTTCCAGAAGATATTCTTATGATTTATGAGCTTTCGGCGGAAGACCTAAAAAATAAAATTCAAACTCGATGGTTACAACCATGGAACATGATAGATTTAAAAGGAAAAATAGAAAACAATTGTTGTTATTCGAAACAAGATTGCGATGACATAGGAATCACGCGGTTTGTCATGAAGCCAAAGATTTAATCTAGAGATAGTATAAATGAGAAATACAAAAAAGCGATTTAGTAGAAGAAAAAAACATAATAGAAAAAACACTAGGCACATAAACAAAGGCGGTTATTTCACAGGAGAAAATTTATCACAACTAATGCAACAAACCGAAACGGCAGAAGCCGAACAAAAAAAATATGATATCGAAAAATACGGTGACAGATATACTTTTGTCGATAAACCAGTGATAAATATACAGTCAAATAAAAGCGGGTTTTCACTAGCAAAATGTTATTTCGTAAAATCAAAAGAGCAGGATAAATTTTTTGTTATCTTTGATTTTAATTATGATGGTATAGCGGGGTTTCTGAAGAAACATCTAACTAGATTAGGAGCGGCGTTATCATTAAATAAACCGATACAAGAATATATTATAGAAAAAAACGACGGATTTTATGACGCGGATACCTCTATTCAAAAAGGTGGTTCAAATAACCCCTTTCTTCTGTATATGCAAGTATTTTTGGCGCCATTTATAGCAATTGGAATTATTTTATCACCGGTTATTGTTGCTACAGCACCACTTTGGATTATACCACTTTACAACACTAGCTCGGATTTTGAAAGATTCGTAGATGAGACCATTGAGAAAATGAGTAGTACCAAAATATCAAAGGATGGTACAAAAATAACAAAAAATGGGTTTGGTTACATAACTAAAAAAATATTGCCGGATGGAACAATAGTAAGAAACGATAAATGGGGAAAATTGGTCGAAAAAGTATTTCCCGATGGTTCAATAGCAAAAAACGATTATTTTGGAGAAGTAAAGTATAACAAAGACGGAACAATAACGACAAGCTTACCAAACGGAAAATCTATAACATTAACAAAAGAGCAATTCGATAAACTAGATACGTTTAAAACTAAACTAATACAAGGAATAAATAGCGTATGTTTTGTCTTTGATATAGACCCCGTAACTGGAATAATGAAAAATAATATTGGAAAAGGAAACGCAATGGGCGAATCATATACGAATGACCACCAAATTTACGATAAAATAAACTACTTAGATGAGGCGCAAAAAGACACAGATGGGTTTTTCAAATTAAACTATAATGTTTTCTACGAACATTTTCATGATAAATATCCTTATCTCCCTTATTTCCCAACAAATGAAAAAGAAGCACAACAATTAAATATAGACAAAGAGAGTTGTATGAATAAAGCAAAAAAACACTGTGAAAAGCATTACGGCCAAAATAAAAAAAAAACGGACGAATGCATAAAACGCCATACAAGCTATAAAATAGCCGTATTACATTGTAAAAAACATCACCATCATGAAAAAACAGTAAAGAAATGTATAAAAAATCATACCAAAAACCAAATCCACGTTACGGAATGTTCTCCAGTTCCGGTTTATGATGAAAAAAAAGACGTAGATGAAGAAGAAGTCCCCGTAGAATAAAAATGTTCTCGAAATCTCTATAATTTTCGAAAACATTGTAATAAATTTGTAATTACAACTGTACTTTTTGTAATTATCGCAAAATCGCAAATTTTGAAATTAGTATTTGAATTGTATTCACTATTTTTTCGCGATTAACGTATTTTGAAGAGGCGTGGTAACCTTAGTTTTCTTAATACAACCGCGTTTATGAGCAGATAAACTCTGTTTATTACTAGCATTAAAATTATTACAAAGGTCACATACAAAACAGGCATTCTTCACATAGGCGTATTTTTGAGACAAGTACTTATCAAGTTCTGGAAATTTGATATCTTCGATTTGCGCGAGCATTTTCTTCTGAAAATCGCGGAGTAAAACTGTCAAGTTCTCCTTTTGAGCAATATATTTTTGATATTCGTCGTTAATATTATCCAAGATTTCTTTGGAAATAGAATTGGTATCTTCTTCCTGGCTAAGTTCCTCGATTTTAATAGACAAACTATCGATAATATCAACAGCCAGGCGAATTTTATCCGCGTAATATTCGCAATTCTGAACGTAAATCAAAATTTTACCCTTATGAATATCAATTTGGAAGTTTTGTTTGAAAGCAATACCCGAATACTGAGACAAAAACACGCCATGCATGTTTTGGTTATCTACATCGACGATGAATTTCGCTATTTCTTCTTTATTAATATTTTGCTTATAATCTTTGTTCTCGAATAAAATGGATGTTCTATCTGGACGCTCCATAATAAAATCACCCGAAGATTTCACGCCTGTAGTATCCCGAACTTCAGCAGTGGGGTATAAAGTATTCAAAATATTACACAAATTATGTTCTCCATATTTGCCTTTATTTGATGATACATTATACTTACTAAGAAATTCACCCAGGTCTTCTTGGAGCTTACTTTGACTTTGTAACGAACTACTTGCCGTTTCTTTGAGGGTATCAATATTTTGCGTTATGCGGTTCTCGCTTGCCGCGAAAAAAGAATATAAGGGTTGTTGAATCGTTTGCATCATGGTACTATACTTAGCTTCAAAGTTACCAAGAAATTCGTTTATGGATTTATCGCTGTTCATGTTTTTTGCTAGTTTGTTTGTATCTTCGTTAATCTGAACATATAATTGTTTTAAATTCGACTGCATTTGAGAACTTAGCTGTTGTTGGTTCTTTGGTATTATATCATTCAATATCAATGTGGTTTTATCAACAAGATGTGTATTATTTTTATCCATAAGCGCGGTAATTTTCTCACTCGTTGTCAATGTGCTATTATGGATAACCTGTCGAACATCATCGATATAATCTTTCTTCAAATCCATAAACTGTAACATCATATTGTTTTTCATCTCAGCATTAATCTTTGAAATGTTCTCGCTAATCGAGTTTATATTATGTTTCAGATAATCTATCTGTAGCTTGCTCTCCTTCATATAAGATAATAATTGAGAGTTTATGTTTTCATCAACACTGGATATCTCATTAAAAATGTTCTCCATAAAATCTATGAGCATAACGTTAGCAGTTTCGATATCTATGTTTTTATTTTGGTTATAGAAGTCCCATACGCGTTTATTCTTTATAACGATTTCATATTCGTTAGCATTAATGCTCATAGTAATATATATTTTGTTAATGTTTCTTTAAGTCATTTCAACTT
>Ga0164297_10005966_pt1 | contig 10295 bp, 6 predicted proteins | sample GEODES058metaG_FD_113539 | JGI IMG/M metagenome (GOLD analysis project Ga0164297, IMG submission 113539) | Dystrophic lake water microbial communities from Trout Bog Lake, Wisconsin, USA - GEODES058 metaG | ecosystem: Environmental > Aquatic > Freshwater > Lake | place: USA: Trout Bog Lake...
CATCTTCGCAAACCCAAGTATCCTGTCTTTTTTATGCGGATTAGTTTGCTTTGGGTTTGGCTTTGATTCTACCATTACCAAAACCTTGGATTGCCTCTGAGAGCCTCGCCCCCTCTTTAATGGCTCGTCTTCTCCTATCTGATTTCCAAGAGTGTCTTTATCCGGCAAGTCCACGGTTTCAAAAAAAGAATCGTCAATTTCAATATCTCCCTGCAATTTATATTTTGCATCACGCTTTCCCATTGTAATGCGTATTTTTTGCATCATAAGCCATATGGGTTCGTAATATTTTAATTTCGTTTGCCTCTGCAATTCAAGTGCTGAAAATGCTTTTTTCGTACTTGTCATTAAATGGATTACTTCAAACCATACCATTAAAGGTATATGGGTGCGCTCCATCATCGTCCCAGCTCTTAAATTAACCCTTGTTCCGCAATTAGCGCATTTCCACAATCTCATGCTTTCATACCAATAGTGCTTACCCTGATGGCATTTTTGACAAACTATACCCTCTTCCTCTCGCTTACGTCTAAGGTAAGCGCAACACGCTTCTTCATTTGGAAATCTTTCATTAAAATCAAATAAAGTCATTGTATGATTCTTACCAGTTAATTATTCATAAAGATACCTTACTTTTTTCTCAAAACAATAATATCCGTACATACTTCAGTATTCGGGAATACACCATTCGGCAACCTGTACGCATCCAGAAGGTCAGCTTTCTTGGCAAGCTTTTCCTTGAATTCATTGTACTTGGAGTCGTTGCTCATAAAGGTATTCGGGATAATCATTATCAGTAGCCCACCCTTACGCAACACATCCACACCACGCATGATGAAGTACATCTCGAATGTATCTGCTCCTGTTGCCTCTTTTTCGCCCAGCGGGGAATATTCAGATACATAAGGCCTGTACGGCGGATTTGTAATCACCAAGTCAAATGGCTGGCGCAGCCCGGCGAGTCCTATATGCCTGCGCCCGGTAAAGAACATACTCTCAAAGCTACCAAGCTTTATATCGTAGTTCGGGTAAAGAACCTTACAGATAGTTACAGCCACCTCATCAATATCGTAACCGACCACATTTACCGGAACATCCTTGGGTATGTTGGCAAAGAAGCGACCGACACCAACGCTCGGCTCGAGGATATTGGCACCATTGAAGCTGAAGCCGTATTTAATGGCAAGGCCCCACATCTTGGACACTATGTCCGCCGGGGTGAAGAACTGGTCAAGAAGGCCAGTCCCTGTCGCGCCCTGCTTCGCCAACGACCCGGAACCGGACCATAGTTTCAGTAAAGCTATCTCATCGGTAGAATACTTGGACCTGTCTGGGCCTTTTTCTTTTACCAGAGCCGTAACGGCAATATTTATCTCATACTGCTTTTTGCTTGTTATCTTCTCGTTAGCGTTGATAACGAGCTTGTTCGCGGTAATGTTATTGTCGGTTATCGGGTCCGGGTTTGTTATTGCCATAGTGTCCTGTATTTTATTATTGCTTTGCGGGGCAGATGCGGTTGGCGGAATTTCAGCTACTGGTTCAGCAGGCTCATCAACTACCTTCCCTGAATTATAAAAGGCATCATACATTTCATTGATGTCCTTTACAATAGAGTATGGACGGCGGATGCCTATAGTGCCATCGTAAGGCACGTCTCCTATATGCTCTGCTGAATGTTCATCTCCAAGGTTGAATTCACCGCCATTGTCATTTACATACATGACATCCTTTTCTCCTGAAGCATCCTTTGTTATTTTTATAATTTCAGGATTTTGAGTAACAATGGTATACCCTTTTGCCTTTAAACCCATAATCACCTCAGAACCGTACACCTTTGGCACACCATACCCTCCTGCGCCATATACGAAAGGCTCATTGTATTCGTTGTTTGCGCTGGTACGTGTTTCAGGTATAAAAGTAACTTCCGGCTCTTCTGTATCGTTATCTAAATCATCCAAAGCACTACCCTCGTAACCATTAGCACTGATATTCAATTCGCTGAATCTCATAGGCTCAAAGTAGAAGTCAAGTTCTACCTTTCCAGAATTCCTCAGTTCGCTAATGTCAATATAACCCCACTCAGCATTCTCGTCATCACCATTGAGAATAGCATAGCCAAAAGCCTCTGCGTCCTGACCGTCTTCTTCACCAGCCTTTTCTATGATATACCAGTTACTACTTCCATAGAAGTAATGCAACAGCAATAGCTTATCCTTAGATGTGGTTGATTCAGTACCATACAGCACCGGCATATCTCGGATGATGTTGTACAGCCTGCGGATAACATCCCAATGCTCTACGCTGCCAATGATAACCTTTTGCTGCATAGGCGGCATAAATGCCTTTACATTGTCTGGGATGTCATTTGCATATAGCTTGTATCCCATCTGCTGCTTACACCACAGCTTGGCATCTGTAAGGTCTGTACCAGTATATACCGTTTTACCATCACGCGTAGTTACTATGAAGTTATTTTTGTCAATATTGAAATAGCTGTCCATACTCAATGATTGACCACCACGCTCCGTTGCGCCACCTTCTGCATAACTTTTGTCGCGATTTTCAAAAGCGCGCGTAATTTCTTCTTTGTCTTGCTCTGTAACATTGGAACCTGCTTTTGCAAATGCGTAGAATAATTTATTTTTTACATCCTCCGGTAATTCAGAGTATACCGTTGGCTGGAAATCGTTATCACTTTGTATATTCCATCCTTCCAGAAGATTGGCGCGCTCTTGCGTTGAAAATCTATCCCACATTTTAGGGAAGATAGAATTGTATGACTCTTTAATGCCACTGAAAGGCACTCTACCGGTATCCTCTTTAATGTCAATCAAATCGTAGTCAGCCCCGATACCGAAATGGTTTCTGGACATCATAGCTTCTGTTATTGCCTTACTTTTTGAGATAGCCCTTACTGGCATAACTCGGCGTTCATTGCCTTTCTGAAATACAGCAGTATAGTCTTTCTCACCACCGTCACCCATCGGTATTTTATACTCAGGACTCCAATGCTCTTTCTTACTTCCTCTCGGATGCACAAACACATCCATGTGGTAATCCGGCCTGTCAAGCATTTTAGCCTTTTTATTGGCCACTATGGCAGTTGCTTCAGCCTTTTCAAGATTACCCTCATTGTATACAGATTGCTCTATCAGGCGACCTTCAATCATATCGCCCTCATCATTGAAGTCATTGAATTTGTATTTCACCGAAGCTCTTGGGAAGATAGATTCTTTACCTACATAGAAAAACTCATATACAGATATGATTTTCATCTCCTTCGGCTGCAACTTACCGCCCGTAGCCATGTGTTGGTCATCATCTAACTCTACTTTAAACTCAGGATTCCAAGGCATTTTTTTATTATCTCTTGGCTTTACAAAAACCTCCATGCGATAATCAGACCTCCCCATGCCTTCAGCCTTTTTATTTGCCGCTATGGCCTTATCCTTAATTTTATCCAGTAAACTTTCACTATACAAAGCTTGTTCTAGTAAATTCAATGCGCCATGCACAAATTTATCGCCATTAAACTTATTATATTCATAAGATTTTCTATCACGCGGGAATATAGAATCTTTGTTTGTGTCGAAAAATTCATATAAATATATGATATCTCCCGCCTTCGGCTGCATCTTACCACCGGTAGCCATGTGATTATGCTGACAGCCGCATGAAGAGGCTATTTCGTAGTCCTTGGTAATCTTACCTCCATACTCATATTCCCTGCCGCACGCCTGCATGTGGGTAGAATCCTCAGTCAAGGCCACGCCACCGGCATTCTGATTGATGATAGATAGTATTTCAAGGTTGGTAAGCATTTTACCATCAAACATGCGCTTTGTCTTATCAGCCACCGCCGGGCGCGTAATGATGATAGATGATGCCGGTAATTGTATTGGCTGGCCCTTGCGCTCGTCAAGTATGGTGCCTTTCTTAGCAATAGCTACACCACCGCCAGACTGGTTAATTTCAGATAATATCTGCTTATTGGTCATCTGCTTACCATTGAAGTTATGAGTATCACCTGATTTAGTGGCCGCAGGGGCTATCTGAGCCTCTTTGCTTTCCACTAAAAGTGGCTGGCCTGTATCTGTATTGGTTGCCTGTATGCCACCCTTTTCGGCATGGCTACGGCCTACAAACATCCCACCCTTGTTACCGTCTTCATGCAACACGGTCTTGCCACCCTCTTTACCTACAAGGTATCCACCTACTTTTTCGTTCGCTTTTGGAAGTATCTTATTATCCATGAATGATGTTTTTTTTAAAAATTATCCCCATTGCTCGGCCATAGCTTTTGCAATGCCTTCATACGTCTTACTCCTCACTTTTGCATTACCGCCGTTCTTATAATGAGTAGGTGAATACTTTTTACCCCTGCAAATTATGAATTCCGGCGTAACTATTTTAGTCGGCACCAATTTCGGTAAATTTGTAAGCCACAAACAAGTTTTTTTAGTCTCAGGGTATCCATATTCATAAGGTTGTATTATTTGGTCTGGTTTACGTATTCTTGTTGATATAACACCCACCGGGTTTTCTATTGCTATCTTTGGTATTCCGCAATCCATTAACTTTTGAACAAAATCCAATGCTTCATTTCTCCATTGCTCCCTTACCGGAAATAAACTCCTTCTATCTTCAGCCATCGCCCTATTAGCTGTCACCGTCAGATAGGTACATGGCGGGTGCGCAATCATCAAATCCCACCCCCCCCCATTTATTACCTCAAAAACATCCTGCATAAAATGCCATTCAGGATGACCGCCGGAACACTCCTGTATATCACAGGAATATGCTTCATGCCCCCTATCGCGAAAAGCCTTGCAAACTGTTTGACTTTCTTCACATGCAATCAAAACTTTCATTCCTAACTTTTTTTTCTTTTAAACTGTTGCCCTTAAGCCTTGTCCTGTTATTTCTTTTCCTTCATTATCCCATATGCGACCATTGTAGGAAACGTGTGCAATTAATCCCTTTACAGGGTGGTATACTGCCCCAGATTCATCGCTCCAGTTGCCGCCTCCTAAATCCCACTCTGAAATGTAATTTCGGCAAATTTCAGACGCTTCACCCAATGTGCCAAATGGTACAAATTCCGGTATGGAAACAGATTTAGTGTATTGCTTCCTGTCAGGATTCCCAACGCTGGATAATACTACCACAAATGAATTCGACTGTTCTGCTACAGATGTTGGTGTTATTGTAGAAACTGAACCACCTTTTTCAAGCGATGGACTATTCCATGAACCAACATAACTTTCCAAATCTTCTGCAACGACATACAGATTTGATTTTCTTATAACTTTCCTTGGCGACCTTTCCGGGTTCATTATATTCCTCTGCAAGTCAGTAATACTTACAACTTGTATTAAACTTTCACCGCCAGATTGTGGTATTTCATCTACAAAAATATAAGATTCCGCAGGATTTTCAAAAGTTCGCGGATTTATGATTTTGCAAATTTGGCCTTGCTTTGACGGCTCTACCCTGTCACCAGAGGCACTACCACCATTTTCTAGTTTTACTTTTTCAGTTATTTTAGTGGCCCCGCGATTTATTAAATCCTGAATGAAGTCGCTATACTGTGCTATTGGCAATGTTTTATGATGCTTCTGAATTGCAACGACACCATCTTCACCTTTTTTACCTTCTGCCTTTCTGCGAACTTCAGACAATACAGTGAAGAAATATTTTGACGGTTTTAGGTTTTCATCTACCGGCATTACAGTCACCCACGTAAATGAACCATGGTCATTTCTAAAATGATAGTTCCCGCCTATCTCGCCAGAGGCACTACCGCCATTTTCCAGCTTCGCTTTTTTTGTTATTGGAGCATCTGCGACTCTTGTTCTGACAGTTGTCTCATCTTCAAATTTGACGCGCATTAACCGAAGATTATGCACGAAATTTTCTGCACGTTTTTTAGCTTCTTCTTCAGTATCGAAGTATTTTATAGAGAAGTCCTCTCCTCCATACTGCAAACTTACCTGTAATGCCCCCTGCGCAACAGAATGCAAATCATCAAAGTCCATCATCTCCCTTACAGCAGAGAATGGAAACGTTTCAGATGTAAATTGATATGGTGGTTTATCCAGCTCTTCTACGTTTTTCTGGTAGGTAATAAATACCAATTCCTCATTGGTGCAAGGGATGGCTGCATAATAGAACGGCTCACCTATTTCATCCCCATCGAAGTAATAAAAGTCGGCATGAGCAGGAACACTTCCACCTTTCTTATAGCCGGGGTGCATCTCAAAGTCAGTACGCCAGTCACCGGATGAATATTCAGCCTTCTTTACTAAGTCCATGGCATTCTGCTCCAGTTGGTCAATCGACTCCCAGCTACCATCTTTTTTAAGGACAATACCCGCACTGTCTCCGATTATATCACCACCTGTAGCCAACTCTTTCGGCAATTCTATTTTCTTTCTGTCCCCTACCTTAGTAGCCGCGAACTCCTTGGTTACACCGTGCGCTTTTGCATATTCAGCAATAGCCTTTTCTCTTGGGTCTGTTGTCATACCGCCTGATTTGAATTGAGTTGGTTGTGGCGCGCCGTTCTCCGTAAGGAACAGCACAGCCTTTTCTTTGTTTTTATCAATAGGGCTATCCCTTTTCAGGTATATACCATGCTTGAACATCCTATTTTTGTTCGCATTATTCCATGGGTCTGTCTTGAAAGACAAAGAAACATCCTCTTTCCCTTTATTCATACGCACATTACTCAATGCCCCTTTGGTTTTAGCAAAAGTGTACAACGGCTCGATTATCTGGTCAAGATTTTCGGCCCTCTGCACCGCTAAGAAAGGGTTGAATAATTCCTGACTGGCCTGCTTATCAGAGAAGTGTTCTATTATCTGGGGAAGAGAAGGATTTTTAACCTTACTACCATCAGCCAATGTAACATCCATATAGTCGCTGATATACCTGAAGTGGTAGCATTGTATGTTGTAACCGCCGGCACTGATAGCGCGGGAGTTCAACGTAAAATGACTGCCGTTCGCGAAATTAAACTGAATGATACCATTGAAGTCGGTACCTGTACGCGCCATACCCAGATATTCAACATCATACCCGGTAATAGGCTGAGTTATTTTTTCGAAGCTATCAAGGATAGAATGCACCAATTCCGCTTTCAGACCATCCACAAATGCTTTTACAAATTTTTGCATCTGCTCCTGCCAGCCGGAAAGTAGCTGGAAATTTACAGCATAGGAAATTCCCCTTCTTTTCATGCCCTCACCTACATATTCCGTATGCGTTTTGTAATCAAGGACTTTAGAGACGAATGGTATGCTCCTGAATAGCACACCTATGTCTTTTTTATCAGTAGAGTATGCGTAATTTTCAATTAAAATAGTGAACCGCGCCACCTCTTTATCGTAAATCTGCTTTTCAAGCGGTTTGAAAGATTCTTTGATTTCCTCCACCAACTTAGTCAACACATCCTTGTTAATGGTTGGCATAGACTTGTATATGGCATCATACAGGTTATTCAGGACGTAAGATGTATCCAGCTTAACTAAGTTTTGCGGCAATTTCACGCCGGCACTTTCTGCTATTGCGCTGAGTTCAGAGATAGTATAATCCCCATATTCAATAAGCTTTTTGTAAATATTTTCTTCAATTGCATATTTTATCGCGCGCTTGTTGGTTTTTGTATTATCCGGCTCACCCATCCTATGTTCAAAGAAGTCGTCACCGAAGTATTCCTTCAGCTTAGATACAAACTCATTCTTTTTGTTGATAATATCTGCTGATGGGTCTTTTTCTAGGTGAGCTTCGTTGTAGGTAGATGAACCCCAGAACCTATCCAGCTTCTGTTGGTGTGTTTCGTAACTCAGTTCAGGCTCGGAGAAATCCAAGTGCATAGAACCGATGCGTAATTTATTTTTCATAGCCTCAACAAGCTCCGGGTATGAATATTCAGGGAGACTGCCGTAGCTTACTTGCTTGAAATACTTATTTTTTTTGAGGAAATCCTTGTAGGCCTTCAATACAGGAACTACCTCCGTAAGGTACTCCTGCAAAGTCATTAAATACGCTTTCTTTGTTGACATTATTTTTAAGTTTCCTTATATAAAGCAAACGGCGTGCCAAATGTTCATTCAGCACACAAAAACAGGTAGTTACAGCAAAAATAATAATAAAATTTGTTATTTTTAAATAAAATTGGTATTGTCGGAATGTAAAATGCAAAAAAAATCCAAGATTGGTTTAGAATCTTGGAGTTTTTAAATTAAGGTAACAGGTGCAGGGATATAGGTCAGGTAAACTCATACCACTCATTATTTTTGACTATCCTAGTTTTAAACGGGAAAGCGTCTGCTGGTACTTTCTGTATTGTCTCTATCAGATACCTTGAACCAATAAATACAACATGCTTGTTGCCAGACAATTCTATCTGAAGGTGCAGGCACTTGCCTTTTCCCTCATATTTCGAATCTTCAATCTTATAATCAAGAACAGCCACTTCAAGGTTCAATATTTTACTGATTTTTATTTTGTCGCCAACGAATCCTTTACGGTCAACAACTATTCCTAGTTCCTTAAAATCTTTCACGTAGTAATTTTTTCGTTAAATGCCTGCAATCTGCATGAGTAAGCCATCCTAAATAACTTGCTACCGATGCGCGGTTTCTTGTTTTATTTGCCATCATACGTGCAAACTTTCTTTTAATGCGTTTACGCACCAATGTATGCGTATGAAAGAATCTATAACCTACAAAATCAATTCCTCTCGCCCGTACCGGGAATATTTGGTAGTTATCCTTTATGGTTAGATTCAAACGATTGGACATATACTCCTTGATTTCGCTTAGCAATACATGAAGTTCTGTTTTATCAGCACTTAGTATAATAAGGTCGTCAGCATATCTGAAATAGTGCTTTACTCGCTTCTGCTCCTTTATCCAGTGGTCGAAGTAGGTAAGGTAGAAATTAGCCAGATACTGGCTTAAGTAATTACCTATAGGCAACCCATCTGCACTATCTATGATTTCATCAAGCAGCCACAACAGGTCGTTGTCTTTTATTTTCTTTCGCAACAATGTTTTTAAAATATCATGGTCTATGCTGGGATAAAATTTCTTTGCGTCCAGTTGCATACAATACACAGTATTATCGACATTTTTCAAGGACCTTTTTACCGATTCCACGGCAGCATGTACACCCTTACCTTTAATGCAACTATAGGTATCTGCGGTAAATGTACTCACAAATATATTTTCAAGCACATTCATTATCGCATGATGCACTATGCGGTCGGGATAATATGGCAAGCGGTAAATATCACGCTCTTTAGGGTCCTTTATTTTGAATACGTTATACGCTGATGTTTTATACGATTTATTAATCAGCATACAATGGAGAGCATTTATATTATCTTCTCTATTTTCATCATGCTTCTTTATAGCAGGTTGGTTCATTTTACCTTTTCTGGCTCTGGAATCCGCCAAATTCAAATTATCCAAACTGCATACATTCTCATAAAGGTTTCCGGCTCTTTTCATGGCCTTTGTTTTTAGAGTCACGTTCGCCATTTTTATGGCTACCAGCACCTCTTTTCATTATTGTTATTTTTTGCCATGATGGCAGGGTCTGTATTGCGGTTGCTAAACAGAGATGGACACTGAGGTTCGAATTCGAGTTGTCGTAGTCGTAGTCGTTGTACGAAAGGCTGACACCGGAGGGACTCAGTAATGCAATACACCACCTTTTTATTTTACAAGAGCCATTTCGGCATACAGTTTAATAAAAACCTTACCTGCATGTTCAGCCGTTTCCCTGTCCTTATAGAAAAGGCGGACACTGAGGTTCGAATACGAGCAGTCGTAGTCGTAGACGTCGGACGAAAGGCCGACACCGGAGGGACCCTTTTCATTAGTTCTGAAATCAAAACAAGGATAGTATTTCGGTTGCGAATAGTTGTTCCAGTCTGGCTTCCAGTCGCCGTTGAGCGACCTGTGAATAATGCACATTTTAGCAAAAGCAATTACGGCGGCGCGGTCTTCCTCCACAATAGTAGAACAGTCTGGCAATACTTTCTTAGGGTCTAAGCCCTGCATTTTACAGGCTGCTTCGAATGTTTTAACTAATTTCATTGTGTGTTATTTTTATGTTGAAAATATTTTTCTAGTGTAGCGCAGGTATTGATTTAAAAAGACATAATGACTATCGGTTTAACTGAACCTATTTATTATCTTTGTGACAAAATAGCATATATGCAAAATACAACATCATTTCAAGACGTTTTATTCGACGGAAACGTATTACAAATAAGGTCAAAA
>Ga0164297_10005967_pt1 | contig 10295 bp, 7 predicted proteins | sample GEODES058metaG_FD_113539 | JGI IMG/M metagenome (GOLD analysis project Ga0164297, IMG submission 113539) | Dystrophic lake water microbial communities from Trout Bog Lake, Wisconsin, USA - GEODES058 metaG | ecosystem: Environmental > Aquatic > Freshwater > Lake | place: USA: Trout Bog Lake...
CATCTGTAGCGTAAAAGGTATTATGTTGTGGAATTCTGAAACCCAGCGTATTGACGCCCATTTTGCGGGTTCGATCCCAATCTTTACCACTCGTATCATCACCTATCCTATTCCATTCAAAAACACCTGCTGAAAGATGGCTAACTGTATTGCATCCTATAATATACAAGTCACCGGCAGCAAGTCTGATCGCGGCGTAAAGATCGTTGATGATCTCGGCACTAGTTTTGGTCTTGTCGTAAAAGCTCCAGCGGGGGGCCGTCATAGCATCCTTCATCTGAAATCCCCATTTGCCCATGATATCATAGGTTGTATAATCATGTTTTACCAATTTATATCCCCATTGCTGATAAAGTGCAATGGTCTTTTTGATCTTTTCAATATTTTCCGGTATTGTTGGATCAAGTATAGGTTGTTTGGGGTCCTCGCGACCGGGTATTGAAGGTAATAAAAGTGATTTCGGATCGTCATGTTTCGCACACAATACACGGGTCCATAGGCCTGGTTGCATTCCTAACTTGTGGATATCTTCCGCCATTACTGTCATGTCCTTAAACTTGTCGTTAGGCTTCGAGAAATCATCCATAAAACCCCCATCACCAGGCAAATAGGGTGAATAAGTTGCCCAACCTGCATCGATAACAGAAAACGGTCTGTTATTTGTATCAGGAGCCAGTTCTGTTAATAAACCTGTAATTTTTTTGATCAGTTCTGAAGAATTGTTGCCATAGGCAAAATACCAATCGTTGATACCATAAACCGGCTTTCGGGGTAAACGCGGGTTTGGACACATTTTTTTGCAAAAACGTTGTGTTGTAGCAAAGGTAGTTTCACCGGGTTCGCTCTTCATTGTTACGATCTCGGCGGCCTTCAATTCTCTTTGTCCGAGTTGGACGCCATTGCCACCCGACTGGGTATCTAAAGTTAGATCTAATTCATGGTCCTTAAGCGACCAGGCACAAAAGCTATTGGCTCCGGTTTTTACGCCGAAACAGCTGGTAATGCTTTCATCGCTGATCATTAAGTACCATGGGTTAACATTGGCAGTAACTGCGTTTGTCCATTGAAGATCGCCATAAGACCGTTCCCATTTATCACCCAGTATGATTGCACCTGGTTTTACAGCGTATTTCCAGGAAATTCGAATAGCGCTTATTGAAGCGACTGGCGAAGCAACCAGGACCGCTAAAGCCCCACCATTTTGTTTGAATTTAACACGGATATCCCGGTTTACATATGCTCCATGTGAATAGGCAAGCTGGTGCCATTGTTCTCTGGATTTTACCCAAACTTTGTCGGGAGCATTGATAACAGTGTGTCCATTTGCAAAAGAAGTTAGTCGACTGAAAATAAGTCCAGCGGATGTGATGCCAGAAATTTTGACAAAATAACGTCTGTTCATGATAAATTATAATTGGTGGTGGAAGTTAACAAAACGCCGCCATTTTACCCTTTCAATTAAATGCAATTAATTAGAAAAGCGTGGCGCAAAACTTTATATTGCAATCTCAATAAAGCGTTAATTATCGGCGCAAGACCTAAGTAGTTATAAATCAAAAATCTGGTAAAACAAAAATGGCATCTGATCGACGTAAATTTTTAAAGCAGTTAGGCAGTACTATTGTCCTGACATCTACCGCAATTGGCTCATTAGCTGCACAGGAAGAACATGAACGGAAAGTGCTACAGGCTCAAAAACGAATTGCAGCAAATGATAAGATCCGCATCGCAACTATTGGCATGGGGATCATGGGGTTTAATGATACGCGCGCTGCCCTTCATATACCAGGGTAGAACTGGTGGCTTGTTGTGATCTGTATACCGGAAGACTCGACCGGGCAAAAGAATTGTTTGGCGATCAAATTTATACCACCCGTAATTTTAATGAAATACTCGACCGTAAAGATATTGATGCCGTAGTTGTTGCAACCAGCGATAACTGGCATAGCCGTATTTCGGAAGCAGCCATGCATAAAGGCAAAGCTGTTTACAGCGAAAAACCGATGGTTCACCTGCTTTCTGAGGGACTTAATGAAATTAAAGTACAGGAAGAAACTAAAATGGTTTTCCAGGTGGGTAGCCAGCGGGTAAGTAGTTTAGCATTTGCCAAAGCAAAGGAATTGTATAAAGCTGGGGCTATCGGTCAGCTTAATTCGATACAGGCTTCGTTTAACAGACAAAGTGCCCTGGGCGCCTGGCAGTATACCATACCGCTTGACGCTTCAGCTCAAACAGTTGACTGGGAAACTTTCCAGGCTCCGGAAAAAACAAAATTACCTTATGAGGCCAATCGTTTCTTCCGCTGGCGGAATTACCGGGAGTACGGTACAGGTGTTGCCGGCGATTTGTTCGTGCATTTAATTTCCGGTATTCATTTTATTACCGATTCAAAAGGGCCGGAAAAAATCTATTCGGTAGGCGACCTGGTTTATTGGAAAGACGGACGGAACGTGCCTGATGTGATGAATGCTATAATACAATATCCTGATAGTCCTGAACATCCGGCATTCCAGGTTTCGCTGCAGGTAAATTTCATCAGCGGTCAGGGTGAAGTAGGTTATACGCGTTTTATCGGTTCTGAAGGGGTTATCGATATATCCGATGATTCGGGTTTTACCATACACACCAGTAAAATGTCAAAAGCACCGGGTTACGGGGGCTGGGACTCCTTCGATACCTATCCTAAAGCTATGCAACAAGCAATTGTTGCTGATTATAACAAAAAGTATTCTGTCGCAGATCAGCAAATCCCGCAGGGCTCAGTTACCAGTTATCAGGCACCTGAAGGATCCAATTCGTCCTTCGATCACTTTGCTAACTTCTTCGATTCAATGCGTACCGGTAAACCTGTGGTTGAAAATGCTGTATTCGGTTTCAGAGCTGCCGCTCCTGCACTGGCCTGCAACGAGAGCTATTTCCAAAACAAGGTTATTCATTGGGATCCGGTTAACATGAAGATGGTTTAGTGCATAAAAGGATATGAATATTTACTTTTTGTTAGCGGACACCTATTATTCATCCTTGAGGGAACTTTAGGTAATACCCGCAAAGAACTAAGGCTCAAACTAATTATAATTTAAAGAATTTTTTGTTTAAAAATATTGTTAAATCATTGTACTTAAATCATTTAACTTTCGCATTATAAACTGATCTGATAAACCATTTAAAATTCCACATGAGTAAACTGATATTAATTGATGATGAGCAGATCTTCCATAAAATAGTTCAGATGACCCTTCGGCAATCGGAACTTTCGAACCAGGCTACCTACTGTTCGGATCCTGAACTGATTTTAGATTATTTGGAAGAACATGGTGCGGCAACAAAAACTCTACCCGATTATATTTTCGTAGATCTGTATATGCCAAGGTTCGGCGGCTGGGATTTTTTAAACAGGTTTCAGACTATTTATCCCTCACTGAATAAAAATATCTGCATTTACATTGTATCGTCGTCTATCGATCCCAGGGATATCGATCGTTCCAAAACTTACCCATTTGTTACTAGGTTTATCTCTAAACCGATCATGATGGAAGTTTTTGAACAGCTCATTTTAAATTAAATTAGTTAGGTACATTCACTAATTATTCCTAACAGCAATAAAAAAATGAAAGCCTCTCAGTCTCGCACTTTGAGGCTTTCTCACTTAAACTCTCCTTAATAAAAGGCAAATCACTTGGAACGCTAAACCATGAGTAGTAGGTCATGATTTTTATACCTTTTCAAAAATAAGGCTCCCCTTCCTTCAAAAACACTACAAATTAGGGTAGTTTTGGAAATTTAATTAATCTAAACGAAAATAACCAAAACTTATCCATTCTTCTTTTATAGCACTTCTTTATGATGTGCATCTCTAATAAAAGGGTCGTATAAAGTCCCTGGTCCTTGAATCGATTTGGTCGATGATATAGCAAATTGCACTTATTCATCTTCCAAAAGTCCCCGGATCAATCTCAATATTTAGTTGTTTTCAAGTACGATCATCAGATCGTGTAATTGACCTTAACCTTAGACAATCAGACTGAGAATAGCTGGTATCAGCCACCACAACTTTTGGTAGTTGTGTGGTTATTACAATGAAATTAATTTCAAACTGTATCAACCTATCAAAATGGATGCTTTGCCTTATTTAAAAATTTAAGGCATCATCGGTACTGTGAGATAAGAGCTAATAACCTGCTATTTTCTAAATTTTAAAAGCCTTAACACAATGTCAAGCCTCACTGAAAGGCACGGTAAAACAATTTGTCGCAAATGCAAAAGTCAAATCAATTATCGGCTTCACCGACCCGCAATTTTAAAATTATTGTTCCCATTCATTCCCATCCGTGTGTATTATTGCTTTGTATGTTTGAAAAAGCGCTATATTTTCAACAATAGGTAAGCTTATTGAAAAAAAATGCCCGCTAGTGAAATAAGTATCACTCGGCGGGCTCATTCTAAACTATGAAAACAATTAAATTGAACAAGTTTAGGTGAATAACAAACGTCTGTAAACTACAAAAAGGTGTAGGTCTGTTATATCTACTTTACTAAATTCGAAATTATTGGCTGCTTTAATTGGAGTCTTTGATCCTAAATGAAAGCGTAAAACACAAGGTATTGGCAAGGGGGCTATATAATTCCCTACCGCTCATATAAGAAAAGTCAAAATCAAAATCACCCACTCGGAATCCAGCACCAGCGGTCCATAGTCTTTCATCACCCAGGTAGGGGTCGCGGTAAATAAAACCGCAACGTAGCGCAAATTGATTCTGGTAGCGGAATTCAAGACCTGCGTTATACGTAAGATCTTTAAATTGCCCCAAAATACCACCAGGAACATTTTGAAATGCAGCTATAATTCCGGCTGGTACCGAATAGTTCTGGGATGAGTTTTGAAGGAATTGTCCGGTTGTATTGTTATAATTATAATTTGGGACAAGCAATTTATTGATATCAAACGTCACTCCTACAACAGCTTCTTCATCAACATCGCCATAATCGGCGATTCCGATTTTAAGGTTTGCGGGCAATAAAGAGGAAAAAGCAGAAGACGTATACCTGAATTTCGTTCCCAAATTCGAAAGATGCAAACCTGCAGAAAAGCCTTCGTTATCGTAAGCCGCTTCATCGGTCTTCTTATAATAGACCGAGATATCTGTGGCGAAAGCAGCCCCCGCTTCTGCTTCCTGTTGAGCGGGCATAGATATGCTGCCGAGCGAAGAAAAAATGTAACGCCATGTTAAGGCTATTGAGAACCGATCTCCAAATTTCCGGGAGGCCGACAAATCCCAGGCCATTTCGGCAGGATGGTAACTGCCATAAGTATTTTGATCGGCATCTGTCAGGTCAAAAGATCCAAGATCAAAATACCTGAACGAACTGCCTATTGCCCATTGATCACTGACAACATCCGCAAAAGATAGTCCTTTTAAACTTAATCCCTCGCTGATCGTGGGCATCCAGGGGGTATAAAAAACCGAAAAAATCGGACCTGTGTCTAAAAATGATAGTTTGGCCGGATTCCAGTAATTGGCGTTGGCATCGGCCGGTATTGCTGCCCCTGCCCCACCCATGGCACTTGACCGGGCATCAATACCAATATTTAAAAAGGGAACGGCTGTTTGTGCCGGCGAATAATTGGTTGTATTGGCTTGTCCATTTACGCCGTTCGATATCAAAAATGTTGAAAGCAATATTACTGTAATCCTGGTGTACCGTTTCATATCCAATTCTTGCTGGAAGATAAATTTGAATTTCATTGATCACCTGATAATCAGCCCGGCTTTAAAGCGTAAAAAAATCAAACCAGAATAGTTAGGCAAAAATGAAAACCGTTAGAAATGCAGCAGAAAAGAAAATTTAATAGTTACGGAGTTTTAATTGTTCTTCGTAATTCAGGAGATAAAGATTGACCGATGATTTTAAATGAACAATATCAAAAGGCTTTGCGATGAATTTGTCGACATCAGGGCTTAGCGAAGTAAAATCACTATAGCTATTAAAACTTGCCGAAATCATAAACACAGGGCGTCTGCCTATATTTTGTTGCATTTCCTGTGTTCGTATATATTTGGCAACGCCATAGCCATCTATCAGCGGGAGATTAAGATCCAGCAGAAAAAGTGAATAGGATCCCTTTTTGATTTTACCGATCCCCTGCTCGCCGTCAAAAGCGAAATCCAATTCAAACGGCTCTGATTTAAAAATGTATTTATAGATCAGAATATTCAGACTATCGTCTTCGACGATTAAAATTTTACTGCTCATACCAAAAATTATTTGAATAATAATATCAAAACCAGGGTAGCAACAATACCCACAACGAAACTGATCAATGCATAGATCAGTTCGAAGGGTATTGTTTTTATCACTCGTTCATTGCTCATTCTTTTAAATACCTCACGACTGTCAATTAGCTTATGCCCAGCCAATAAACCAAGTGCTATTGTAATTAATGCAGCCGTTTCTAACATTTTCGATTGAAAAAGTGTTGTCGAATTTATTATTGTAAGTACTATCATACCCACAATATTAGGTCATAGCCTGGCAGCAAAATGACTAAATGAGTGGACAGCAATTATTAAGGTGTGAATGTATCTTTTGGTTAAGTAAAGCTTTTTTAGCGAGGAGTAAAAACAACTGAAAAAGGTAGGTTGTGAAGCAAAATCAGTGTCAGGTGATTCTTTCAAACACTTGTATAGCAGTAAATTATGGGTAATTCGACAGGAAATTTAGTCCAAACCAACCAATTTTGGTAGTTTTTTGAAGCAGCCCTTGTGGTGAAATTTGGGTATGAAAAAAACACTCATACTCATCGCAGCATTTTGTTTGTTTACTTATAAGTTTTGCTCAGCAACAACCTATCTTCAGGCCGCCGGAGGTAACTGGAATAGTCCTTCAACATGGCAGGGCTCACCCGCTAGTCCTCCGGGGATCTCCGATAACGTAATACTCTATCCTGACTTGTATGGTACAGTAACAATGCCTGCTGGTACAACCCCAGGTGTGATAGCGGGCTTGACAATCGAATATAATGCCACCACAAGTAATTTTACCGGGACGGCGATTAATAATAGCAGTACCCATCCATTTGGCGTGACGGGCCAAACCAATTTTATATTTTTATCAAATGTTACTAATGTCACCTGGACAATCACCCTTGCTTGTTCTGGTGCTGGTAGTGGCTTTTCATTTGGTCCATTTAACTTTGTATTCTCGCCTTATAGCGGAAATAGCGTAATATGTAAATTCCAGGCTTCCACGGTAGCATTTAGTGGCAATGTTACTAGTTCAATTAGTAGTGTATCAACTAATAGTAACATATCAAATATAACCCTGGATTTCCTAAGCGGCACTACTGTTTCTACGCTTACTAATTCGGTTACCATTGGATCAAATGCTGGTGTATTTTACCCAATTAACCCAGCTTCAACCTGGACCTTTAAATTAGAGAGTGGTGCAACTTTAAATACTGTTAGTACAAACACTTTCGGATCCTTGTCTAGTTACTACACTAACTACATCAATTTCGCCACCGGATCAACAGTCAATTATACGGGTCTCGGTGCTCAAAATATTTTTACAGCTTCAACGCCAAACTTAGCGGGGGCAAGCAGCAGCAGCGCTTTCGGGTACAATAATTTAAAGATTGCCAATACATCCGGTGTTGCAACGGTCAATTCGGGTTCATTAAATGTATCGGGTACTTTTACCAACGGAACCGCAAACTCCGGTACTAATTATATCGATTTTACCACTAATGCTACAACCCTGAACTTAACCGGAAGCGCTCAAACTATCAATACTACCAGTACCGGAAATCAAACTAAATTTTACAACCTAACGGTGGCCAGCACTACTTCAGCTACCTTGTCGGGTGCGGCAGGATTCGCTATCGCCAGTAAAGGCGTACTTACGCTCAGCACTTCGGCAACTTTGGCCACTGCAGGTTTGTTAACCCTGCTTTCTGATGTTAATGGCTGCGCCTCGCTGGCTCCGGTACTAAATGGCGGTTCAGTTACTGGCAATGTTATTGTCCAACGTTATTTAAGTGGCTCTAGTTCAGGTGCAAATTATCGTGGATACCGTTTGTTATCGTCACCCGTGTACAGTACAACGTTTACACCATACGGTAATTATGCTAAAAGTTCAAATATTATCGGAGCTACTTTTTTAACCGGTGCGGGTGGCACTGCAAACGGTTTTGACCAGGCGGGTAATCCAACCATCTATTTTTTTGCCGATTTGTTTAGCCCGTCAAATACAGGTTTTACAAGTGGCAATTGGTATGGGGTTTCCAACTTGAAAATTGGATATCCCAACTATTTTTATCTCACCGGATTAGGCATAGCAAACATTTATAGATTTGCTGGTAATGGGTTTCTTTTATTTTTTCGTGGTTCAAGAAGCACCGTTAATCCTTACACTACAACAAGCTATGCACTATCTTCAACACTTTGTGATACCGGAATACTAAATATTGGGCAGGTTAAAGTTTGTAAATACAATAATATTGTTAACCCACCCTTATTGGACTATAGCACTACTTTTAGTGGAAATACCGCAGTACGAGGCTTTAATCTTTTGGGCAACCCTTATGCCTGCACCATAGACTGGAATACCAGCACAACCGGTGGCTTTACGATGACGAATGTATCCAATACCATTTATACCCTCAACCTCAATGGCACCTATGGCACCTACCAGTGGAATGGGACTACAGGGACAGCTACCAATAACGGCTCCAGGTATATTGCCAGCGGACAGGGTTTTTTTGTCAGAGCTACAGCGGCCAATCCAACTTTTACTTTTACAGAAAATGCCAAAGTAACGGGTGTTAATTTTAACCCGGTTCAAACAGGATTGGGCACAACTACAGAACTTTCGGCCAGGCCAAATACCGGCGATCAGCATCTGTTATTATCGCTCAATAAGGACACCTTCAATTTTGAAGAAAGTTTCATTGGCTTCAATAAAAATGCCAGTACCAGACTGGTTGTCAACGAGGATGCAGGCTATTTATTTGGTTCGAGCGTAGTTCATTTTGCTACCTTATCTTCCGATAATGCCAAACTGGTTATTAACCGCCAGCCCCTCCCAACTTTGGGTACATCAGTTATACCCCTATCAGTTTCAGCAAATGCAAATGGTAGTTACAGTTTAAATCTTAAAGAGATCAGTGGCATACCTTCAATTTACCGGTTAGTTCTTAAAGATAATTACCTAAAAGATTCGATCAATTTAAGAACCCAGTCCAGTTACACTTTTACGATAAACAACAGCGATACCTTAAGCTACGGCACATCCCGCTTTGTGCTTATGATCAACGAGGACCCCTCTTTGATGGTCAGGCTGAACTCTTTCTCTGCAAAACCCAATTTTCCCGGTACTGCCATAGTGAGCTGGACTACGCAAAATGAATTCAACTACACCAGTTTTGAAGTTGAAAAAAGCACCGATAATGGTAGTACTTATAATCCGTTAGATACACTGCTTTCAACAGGTGCCGGTAGTTATAGTATGACCGACCCAAAACCAGGCAGCGGCACAAGTTATTACCGGATTAAGATCACGGATTTAAATGGTACTGTCACCTATTCAACGCCGGTAAAAATCAGTTATAACAAAGATGTGATGAATGCCGCTATTATTATTTATCCAAACCCAGCCACCAACGTCACCAATATTATTGTAAATGCTGCAGGCAGGATATTTACCCGTGGTTATATATTTAAAATCTTTAATGAATCCGGAAGACAGGTTTTAACAGCCAGATCGCCAGGTACCAACTGGCAGGCCAATTTAACCGGACTAGGTGTGGGGACTTATTTCGTGCAGGTATTTGCAAACGAATCACTGGAGCAGATCGGCAAGAGTAAGTTTGTTAAACAATAAGTTTAGCAAACTTACTATAACCTATTTATATCCACTTAAATAACTCCAAGAACTTATCTTTTTGTTGACGACTGATCGGTAATTCCTTTTTATCGATCATTGTTAGTGTTGAGCGCGAACGATCAAGGTGTTGAACATGATTGAGGTTGATCAAATATTGCCGGTGAATGCGCATAAAGCTCGAACCTTCTAACAGGTCCTGCAGTTCTTTTAGGGTTTTAGAGATAACGATCCTTTTTTTATCCGTTAATACCAGCGTAGTATAATTGCTATCTGCCTCACCGTACACAATATGATCCAGATCAATAAACGAAACACCCTGCTGGGATGAGATGGCTATCTTCTTCAGATCATTACCCTTCAGATGCATTTCAGCCGATTCAACCTGATCGCTGTTCAATACTGCCTTTTCCTGC
>Ga0164297_10005968_pt1 | contig 10291 bp, 8 predicted proteins | sample GEODES058metaG_FD_113539 | JGI IMG/M metagenome (GOLD analysis project Ga0164297, IMG submission 113539) | Dystrophic lake water microbial communities from Trout Bog Lake, Wisconsin, USA - GEODES058 metaG | ecosystem: Environmental > Aquatic > Freshwater > Lake | place: USA: Trout Bog Lake...
CAACGCCGGCCACCTCGATACGTTCATCATCTCGGAGTGCGACATCGGGGACGAAGGTTTGATCCTGATTGTCGTGTTTGGGTGGCGGCATCCCCAAAATTGTTGCACCGGTTTGTATTTTTAACAGTGCGGCAGCAGGAGAGTGGTCTTTGTGTGTATGCGTGCATAGGATCCATTTAATCTGGCCTTTGGCGGCCGTCAGAATAGCCTCAATATGCGCTTGGTCAGGCGGACCGGGATCGATGACCGCAATTCCAGTGTGATGCGAGCCGAGCAAATAAGTATTGGTCCCTGGCCCTGTCATCATGCCGGGATTGGCAGCGGTGAGACGCACAATATCATCGCTAATCTGCGTTGGCAGACCCGGTTCGATATATATTCTTTGTTGACCTGAGTTGTTGGGGTCAAGCTTTAAGAGTTCCGCATAACAGGGGTCACCAGGGATGAGTGCTTGGGTAGCACCACTTTTGTCTAAGCCGGATTTCGGGTGCATCGTCGGCATCTTACGTGCAGAGCGTGCATAAGCCAGCAGGTCTTCAACGCAATTAAAGCGAGCAAGCGACTCTAATGTTTTGATTGTTGGAAACATCAGATTGAGGTCGCCAACTTTTCCCATCTCTAAAGCTTCGCCGGGACGTACCCACAAGTGAGCAACGGTCTCGCTGTTATCTTGCATGGGAATTTGTTGCGCTGGCGCTCGTGCTACAAAAAACCGAGTGTCATACCGCTTAGGTCGGCCCGCTTGAGTTAGCCAGTGGCTAAAGTAATGGATCTGATCGGTTGCGACTTGCAACTGTAGTTGTTTGATGATTTCAATAAAAGACAATTTGTCTTTAGTAAAGTCCGCTCTTAAGGCAGCTAACCGATTGGCTTCTGTTTGATCAAAACTGAAAATTTGTTTATCCGATTTGTATCCGAGTAAAAGACCTGCCTCCTCAAAGCATTCGCGAACAGCAGCTACCCAGAAGGCAAGACCGCCTTTATCCAGGCCAAGTAATTCACTTGCTTTTTGATCGTTCAGTCCAGTGCATCGCGCCGCGATGTCCTCATGATGATCGTCTGGATCAAGTGCACCGCCTGGGAAGACATGCATACCTTTAGCAAACACTACTTCGGTAGTGCGCTTCAGCATCAGAACTTCGATTTCGTCGGTTACATCTCTAGCTAGAATAACGGTAGCAGCAGGGCGCGGTGTGACAGGTTTCTGATCCACTTACTAATCTTCATCGTAATGTCTAAGTCATTACATTACAGCACCAATTTGCCACGGTACAAATTCATTTTGTCCGTAACCGTGGTTTTCGCTCTTGGTTTTTTCGCCTGACGCGACTCGGATGATCATTTCAAAGATTTCAGCGCCTTTTTCCTGGATTGATACGCCCGCATCGATGATTTCCCCGCAATTGATGTCGATATCTTCGCTCTGACGAGTCCACAAGGCATTGTTGGTTGCGAGCTTGATCGAGGGTGATGGTGCGCAACCGTAAGCTGAGCCTCTGCCTGTGGTGAAGCAAATCATGTTGGCGCCACCAGCTACCTGACCAGTTGCTGATACGGGGTCATAACCGGGCGTGTCCATATACACAAACCCTTTAGCATTAACAGGTTGGGCGTACTCATACACAGCCTCCAAGCGCATCGTGCCGCCTTTTGCGACTGCCCCAAGGGATTTTTCCAGAATCGTGGTCAAGCCTCCCGCCTTATTGCCGGCCGATGGATTGTTATTCATTTCACCTTGATTGCGCTCGCAGTAATCTTCCCACCAGTGGATACGGGAAATGAGCTTTTCGGCAACTTCTTTGTTCGCCGCACGACGGGTGAGCAGGTGCTCGGCGCCATAGATTTCAGGGGTCTCTGACAGGATGGCGGTACCACCGTGCTTAACCAGTAAATCGACTGCCGCTCCCAAAGCAGGGTTTGCCGAGATTCCTGAGTAGCCATCGGATCCGCCACATTGCAGCCCAATGGTGAGGTGACTCACAGGTACGTCAACGCGAGTTACACGATTGGCGTGGGGCAACATGCCTTTGATGAGTTCTATACCTTTTGCAACCGTTTTGCTGGTGCCTCCAGTTTCTTGGATATTAAAGGTCTGGAAAAGCGGATTTTCTGAAAGATTTTCTGCCGCCAATAAGTCGACGATTTGATTACTTTCGCAACCGAGGCCGACCATTAATACACCGCAGAAATTAACGTGTCGGGCGTAGCCGGCCAGCGTACGTCTTAAAACGTCAATGCCTTCGCCAGTACTGCCCATGCCGCAGCCTGTACCCATGGCAAGCGCGATGACTCCATCGACGTTTGGATAATCCGCCAGCGCATTTGGATTGGTATGGCGATCGAAGTGAGCAGCGATAGCTCGCGCGGCGGTAGCCGAGCAATTTACGCTGGTGAGAATACCTAGGTAGTTTCTTGTCGCAACACGGCCATCAGCGCGAACGATACCTTTGAAGGTACGCGGTGTTGCGACGTAATCCGTTGGCTTGGCGTCTACGCCAATAGCGTAATCACGTGCAAAAGCGCCTCCTTCTGCGCCCATGCCCAGATTCTGAATGTGCACGTGCGAACCGGGTTCAATATCTGCGGTGGCAAATCCAATTATCTGGTTATAGCGACGAACAGGTTCACCTTTGTTGATTTTGCGGGTGGCTACTTTGTGGCCCGGCGGAATGAGGCCGCGAATTACAAGATTTTCTGAAGCCAGTTTGGCACCTGAGACAAGTTGCTGCCTTGCGATAACAACGTCATCTTTTGCGTGCAGTCGAATAATCGGTTCCATTGCTATTCCTTGACTGAACCGGTCATACCGGATACGTAGTATTCAACAAAAAACGAGTAGATAAACGCTACTGGCAATGAGCCGAGTAGTGCGCCAGCCATCAGTGAGCCCCAATGGTAAACATCGCCTTCTACCAGTTCGGTAATCACGCCCACAGGAACTGTTTTGATTTCTGACGACGATACAAAGGTCAATGCGTAAATGAACTCATTCCAAGACAAGGTGAAAGCGAAAATACCCGCTGATATTAAGCCGGGGACAGCCAACGGCAGGATGATTTTTGTCAAGATTTGCCAGCGTGTTGCGCCATCTATCATCGCGCACTCTTCAAGTTCGAAGGGGATGGATCGGAAATATCCCATTAACAGCCAAGTGCAGAATGGCACGAGAAAGGTCGGGTAGGTCAGGATTAACGCCATGCGCGTATCAAAAAGACCATATTCAAAAACAATACTTGCTAGTGGAATGAAGATGATTGAAGGTGGGACCAGATAAGCGAAGAAAATCATCATCCCCATGACTTTCGAGCCGCGAAATCGCAGTCGCTCAATTGCATAGGCTGCCAATACGGATGCAAAAATTGAGATGAATGTTGCGCAGACCGACACGAGGATCGTGTTCCATAACCATTGCGGATAGGATGTATGGAAAAGTAGCTTATTAAAGTGAGCCAGCGTTGGGTTGATTAGCCAAAAGGGATTGCCACTGCGCGATAGCAACTCCTCATTTGGTTTAAAAGCAGTGATGCCCATCCAGTAAAAAGGAAAGAGCAGCACGATTAACATCAGAATCAGCGGTATGTAGATCGTGACCCAGCGACGTGGCAGTGAAGTGAGAAACTCCATACCTTGGCTGTTTTTATTGGACATTATGATTTCCGTTAAATTATTTATCTGCGCCTTGCTGCCAGGCACGGCGCTGCAGGCCAAAGTAACTAAACATGATGGCAGCCAGCAGCAGCGGGACCATCATGGTTGCGATCGCGGCACCCTCACCAAGCGATCCGCCAGGGATTGCTCGCTGGAATGCGAGCGTAGCCATCAACTGGGTCGCATTTAAAGGCCCACCGCGTGTCAGAACATAGATCAATTGAAAGTCGGTAAACGTGAAAAGTACAGAGAAGGTCATGACAACTGCGATAATTGGGGTGAGTAGCGGCATCGTGATGAAGCGAAACTGTTGCCATGGCGTGGCACCGTCAATGGACGCTGCTTCGTAGTAGGACGGCGAAATAGTTTGCAGCCCGGCAAGTAAGGAGATGGCAACAAATGGAATACCACGCCAAACGTTAGCGATGATGACTGACATACGTGCTAACCACGGGTCTCCTAAAAAATCGATGTAGCGATCAATTAATCCCATACGCGTGAGCATCCAGCTCACCACTGAGAATTGCGAGTCGTAAATCCACCAGAAGGCGATTGCGCTCAGTGCGGTAGGAACAATCCAAGGTAATAAAACCACTGCTCTGAAAAAAGATTTGAAAGGCAAGTTTTTGTTCAGCAGCATGGCGAGCCAAAGGCCAAGCACAAATTTGGCAATACTTGCTACGACGGTATAAAACAAAGTGTTAAACACAGACAGCAGAAAGACACTGTCCGTGATCAGGTATTTGAAGTTTTCAATACCAATCCATTCGCCACTGCGTCCGATTTTTGCATCGGTAAAGCCAAGCCAAGTCCCTAACCCTAATGGATATGCCAATAATCCGGCTAATAACAAGATGGCAGGCACCATGAAGGCGTAGCCCAGTGCATGCCGGTTAGATTGAAAACGTTCCATTAGGGAAAGGGATTTCATAATGCTTTATGCCTTGTAATAGCGTTTGGCACGTTCTGCCGCGCGTTCTGCCGCTTCTTTTGGTGTGCGGTTTCCGCTTGATGCCTCCGCGATCATGTCGAGCACGATGTAGTCTGCCAGGCATGCAGCAGATGCGGCTCCCAGTGGTCCTGAGTAGCCGTGGTTGGTCATCATGGCAGGACCTTCGCCATAGACTTTGGCCTTAGGGTCACCATGCCAGATCGGATTGGCTTCATACGCTTTGAGAGTTTGCGCACCATAACCAATCGATTTTTCCAGCCAAGGGTTGTACTGATCCGCCTCCATTAGGAAGCGAGCCAGTTCGCGGGTGGCATTTGGGTATTTGGTGTAGGCAAAACACATCATCTGTGTGATCTGCATTAACTCCATGGGTTTGCCCACGGGGCCGATGGGGAAGTGCTCATGATCAATGTCCAGAGCCATTTCTTGCATCTTAGGATCTTGCGACATTTTGGCTGCGTAATAGACAGATATTCCATTCGCAGTCAGACTGACCTGGCCATCAAGGAAGGCTTTGTTGTTATTTGGATCTTGCCAGGATAAGGTACCTGGCACGAAAGTTTTGTAAAGTTCGCGTGCATATTCGAGCGCAGCAATCGTCTCTGGCGAGTTGACAACAACTTGGCCTTTTTCGTTGACCAACCGTCCGCCGTGAGACCACAGCAACCAGTGCACCCAGTTGTTACCATCACCAACGGCCTTGCCTAATGCAAAACCTGCTGGTGTGCCTTTTGCCGCGAGGGCTTGGCATAATTTTAGAAAGCCGGCGGTGTCGCGTGGCACTTTCTCAAAGCCGGCCGCTTGCACATGACTCTTGCGATACACCATCGCATTGGCAATGATGGCCCACGGCACCGAAATCCACTTGTCTTTGAGCATGCCGTATTGTTTGGATACGTCATACCAGCCACCGTATTTCTGTCCGAGGTAGTTAGCTAGTTCTGTCATGTCTAGCAATTTGGTCGGATATTGGAAGGGATCATCGAACCAGCCCATAATCATGTCTGGACCACTGCCGACGTTGGCTGACACTGCAGCTTTGGGGCGAACATCTTCCCAGCCTTCGTTGTCTACACGCACCTCAATTCCGTAGGTTTTACTGAATTTGTCAATATTGACCATGAACTGTTCTTCATCGCCTTGAACAAAACGCTTCCAGCGTAGGACTCGCAATTTGGCTCCGGCCTCTGGCTTGTACGACAAGGTAGGTGTTTGAGCGTTTGCCAGAGGACTGAAACCACTCACTGCGGCGCTCGAAGCGACAGCAGCACTCGTTCCAATGAATTCACGACGTGAAAAATTCTTCATGGTTATCTCCATAATTAGCAGTTACCTGCTTTTGATTGTGCTTTAGATCAACTTACAACTTTCATGCTTCGGGACGTGACGAACAAGGGCATTAATTTTCAGCGATATAACAATTACTTTATGACAAAACCGGTTTTCGCATCGAATAAGTGTGAGTGCTCCGGATTGGCCCTCAGTTGCACTCGCTGGCCAGGATTTAAATCTACACGATGATGGAATACTACTGACATTTGCGTTGAGCCTAGCGAGCATGTGACAAAAGTGTCAGCTCCAGTTGGCTCTATGACGTCGGCCAATACGCTTAATTCGCCAGTGCTGTCGATAGACAGATGCTCTGGACGCGTTCCGAACAGAACCTCTTGACCTTCTTGCCCGACTTGCCGCTGCTTTGACATGACTCGCGATCCATCGTGCAGTTCGACGTAAGTTTTGCCATCGGAGTGGCGCACTTTGCCAGGCAGCATGTTCATGGCGGGTGATCCGATGAAGCCCGCTACAAAAGTGTTGACTGGATTTTCATAAAGTTCAAGTGGCCCGCCTACTTGCTCGATACGGCCGTCGCGCATGACGACAATTTGGTCTCCCATCGTCATTGCTTCAATTTGATCATGCGTGACATAGACCGAAGTCGTCTTGAGTCGCTGATGTAGTGCTTTGATTTCCGTTCTCATCTGCACGCGTAGCTTTGCATCGAGATTGGATAGCGGTTCATCAAATAAAAAAACCTGCGGATCTCTAACGATGGCTCGCCCCATAGCAACGCGCTGGCGTTGGCCTCCAGAGAGCTGTCGCGGATAACGTTCAAGCAAATCCGTGAGCCCGAGAATCTCGGCGGCGCGCTTTACCCGTGAATCACTGTCGGCTTTGTCAGCTTTGGCAAGTTTTAAGGAAAACGACATGTTGTCACGTACTGTCATATGCGGATAGAGCGCATAGTTCTGAAACACCATGGCGATATCTCGCTCTTTGGGTTGCATATTGTTGACAACTTTGTCACCGATATATATTTCGCCCGATGTCACTTCCTCTAGGCCGGCCAGCATTCGCAACAGTGTTGATTTGCCACAGCCTGAAGGTCCAACCAATACAGTAAAAGAACCTTCCGCAATATCAATATCTACCCCATGCAGAATCTCAGTGTCTTGAAACGACTTTTTTACGCCCCGAAGTGTCACACTTGCCATTATCTTGCTCCCTTAACTACGATGTAGTCTGGTTTACCGGTTTTGGCGAAGGTCACAATATTTTGTGCAGCTTTGCGGCGCAACTCTATTTCGGCTTCTCTTGAAAAAAATGCGGCATGAGGCGTTAGCACGGTTCTCGGATGTCGAACCAATGGATGATCGCCAGGAGGCTCTTGAGGCAACACATCTAGCGCGAGACCACCCAGTTTGCCCGCATCTAGCGCGGCAAGCGCGTCGTCTACATCAACAATGCCACCTCTGGCCGTGTTAACTAAATAGCTGCCTGGCTTCATTAGATTTAGTACTTTGGCATTCACTATGCAACGAGTTTCGTCGTTCAGTGGCGTGTGAACGGAGATCACGTCAGCAGTTGAAAATAGTGTTTCCATGTCCACGCGTTCGACATAAGGCGGAAAGTCATATGCCATCAGGTGCGGATCACAAGCTATGACTTTGCCAAAAGTTTCACGAGCGATGTGCGCAAAGCGTTTGCCGATGCGACCAAGTCCCAGCACACCCACTGTCATACTCGAGGGACGTTGCAACACGCCGGGAGTAAGGTAATGCCATTTGCCTGCGCGGATATCTCGGTCGTAAAAAGATAAATGTCGAATCAGATTCATTGCCATGGCAAGTGCGTGACTAGCCACTTCATGGACACCGTAATCGGGAGAGTTTCCTACCCATACGCCACACGCTTGGGCGTCATCTGTGTTGATCGTGTCAAAGCCCGCGCCATAACGGCTGACGATTTTCAGTTTGGGCAGTGCATCAAATACTCTCTTGTTTGCCGGCGCGTACTGTAATAAAAATGCGTCGACATCCTTGCCTGCGGCAATCAGATCTTCTTCGGTCTTGCATTGGGCGGTGATAACGTTTAATCCAGCTTCGCGGAAAAGCTTGAGTTCTAGCTCGACATCGGGGAAGTCGAAATCGGTGATTAGTACATTCATGACATGCTCTGATTGACTTGAGGCGACAAGAATATTATGGTTGTGCCATCTGAGCAATTGGTCTGACCAATTTTTATCATAATAGCGGGAAAACCCCTAACCAAATTGAGGCAAGCGAGATGGCAAAACCAGCGCAATACGACTTTTCAGGAAAACATGCTGTGATCACTGGCGGTGCGGCCGGAATTGGTGAGGCATGCACTGCCCGTTTATTGGCTGGCGGAGCAAAAGTTAGTATGTGGGATAGAGATGAGGCTGCACTGAAAGCGGCAGTGGACAAATATGGTTCGAGCGTTCATGGCGTAAAAGTGGATGTCTCTGACGAGCATTCAGTCGCCGCGGCGCTTAAGGCATCGCTTGCTTTTGATGGCAAGATTGATATCCTGGTTAACAGTGCCGGGATTACCGGACCGAATACAACAGTTATCGACTATCCGATTGAAGAGTGGGACCGTGTTTTTGCTATCAACATGCGCGGCACATTTCTCACCTGCAAGGCTATAGCGGTATTGATGAAGCAGGCCAATGACGGCAAGGGCTATGGCCGTATTGTCAATATTGCGTCCATTGCTGGAAAAGAGGGCAATCCCAACGCATCCGCGTACAGTGCATCGAAAGCCGCGGTTATTGGTTTGACCAAGTCGCTTGGCAAAGAGTTGGCTCAAACAGATATCAAGGTCAATTGCATTACGCCTGCAGCAGTGAAAACAGGCATGTTTGCGCAGATGACTCAAGCACATATTGATTTTATGCTGTCCAAAATCCCGATGAACCGTTTTGGTCAGATTGAAGAGATTGCCAACATGGTCGCCTGGCTCTCGTCCGACGAATGCAGCTTCTCAACTGGTGCTGTTTTTGATATCTCTGGTGGCCGTGGTACTTACTAATCGGGACAGACGATGAATGCAGCATTTGCCGCGCGAGCGGCTTACGACGCGCAGGCGTTGCGCGGATGGGCTTTTAATTTACTTTGTGCGGCAGGTCTTGAAGCTGAGCCTGCGCGCGTAGTGGCCGATACACTGGTCGAGGGCGATCTGCTCGGTCACGATACCCATGGCCTTGCGCTGCTACCGGGATATCTTAAAGAGCTTGAATCCGGAGGTATGACACGCACAGGATCTCATCGGGTCATGAGCAGTAAGCCCGCTGCTCAGACGTGGGATGGTATGCGCTTGCCAGGCCCATGGCTGGTTGAACAAGCCATGAATGATTTAATCCCACGAGCTAGAGAGCTCGGTGTAGCTTCACTAGCCATACGACGCAGCCATCATATTGCTTGCTTAGCTGTGTTTTTGATGCGGGCTGCGCGCGAGGGCATGTTGATGGTGTTGGCTAGCTCCGATGCGGCGTCCGCAAGCGTTGCCCCGTTCGGTGGAACACAGGCGGTATTTACGCCCAATCCCATTGCGATGGGTTTTCCGTGCTCACGCGGCGACGTCTTGATTGATATTTCGGCGTCCATCACGACGAACGGGATGAGTAATCGTAAAGCAGCGGCTGGTGAAAAGTTTGCTGAAGATTGGTTACTAGATGCGCAGGGTAATCCAACCAATGATCCGGCTGTTTTTAAACAAGATCCGCCTGGAACCATTTTGCCCATTGGTGGTTTGAGTTATGGTCACAAAGGTTACGGCTTGAGCCTGATGGTTGAAGCATTGACAGGCGGTTTGGCGGGACGTGGGCGCGCCGATCCTAAAGAAGGATGGGGAGCGACTGTCCACATTACGATGTATGACCCGGAAGCGTTTGGCAGCAAGGCGGAGTTTTTGCGTCAAATGGATTTCATCGCTGATGCCTGCCTGAATAACAAACCCAGATCAGGTGTGCAAAAGGTTCGTTTGCCTGGTCAGGCAGGTTTGGCGCTCAGACAAATCCAGTTGGCCGAGGGAATACGTCTGCACCCGTCTGTGTTGCCGGGGTTGACGTCCTACGCGGAAAAGTACAAGCTACCCGCTCCGGAGACAAAAAGTACTTAAAAAATGAAGAGACTTCTACTTGCACTCATTTGCATATGTGTGCAGATTTGCGAGGCTCAATTGGCGTTGGCTGCATGGCCTAGCGACAAACCGATTGAATTACTGGTTGGCTATGCAGCAGGTGGGAGCACTGATGTTATGGCCCGGACGCTGGCGCCTTTCGTGGCGAAGCACCTTGGGTCTGGCGCGCAGATCGTTGTCATTAATCGGCCCGGCGCGTCTGGCGAAATTTCAATGACCCAATTGCAACGCGCCAAGCCCGACGGCTAC
>Ga0164297_10005971_pt1 | contig 10287 bp, 9 predicted proteins | sample GEODES058metaG_FD_113539 | JGI IMG/M metagenome (GOLD analysis project Ga0164297, IMG submission 113539) | Dystrophic lake water microbial communities from Trout Bog Lake, Wisconsin, USA - GEODES058 metaG | ecosystem: Environmental > Aquatic > Freshwater > Lake | place: USA: Trout Bog Lake...
CTGCCTGCAAGGGTTCCAGGATCCGCTCGCGTTCGCTCGTGAATTTCATACTTGCCCCTATACCAATCTCGATCGACTGCCGTTGTCCGTTCCGTATCTTAAATCTGGAATGAATTGGAATTTAGATAAGAGTGATGACTATAAAGCCGCCGCCTCAACTGTATAACTCCAATAAGACGCCAAAACTCAATGCTTTGCCTGACCGCTAAGTCTTTGGAGAACTCCATCATACGACGCGGATAGCTTGTGTGTGGGATGTGGATATCTTGCCATGTTTTTCGGGCGGTCAACTGCTGCACACCTTATCCACATCAACCGGTGAGCGTCCTCAACAGGTTTGCAAAGTCCTCGGTAATCCGCCGTTCGCTTTCACGCAGTTCTTTGATGCGCTTGCACGCATGCAGCACCGTGGTGTGATCCCGGCCGCCAAACGCATCGCCAATTTCCGGTAACGAATGGCTGGTCAGTTCCTTCGCAAGCGCCATGGCCACCTGTCGCGGTCGTGCGATCGAGCGACTGCGTCGTTTCGACAGCAAATCACCGACACGAATCTTGTAGTACTCCGCGACCGTCTTTTGGATGTTCTCGACGGTCACCAGTTTTTCCTGCAGTGCCAGGAGATCGCGAAGCGCTTCTTTGGTGAAATCGACGGTGATGGCTTGTCCTGTGAACTGAGCATTCGCAGCGACTCTGCGCAGTGCACCCTCCAGTTCGCGAACGTTGGAGCGGATCCGCTTGGCTATGAAAAAGGCAACTTCTTCAGGTAAATCAATCTGCGCGACTTCGGCCTTGCTCATCAAGATCGCGACACACGTTTCTAGATCTGGCGGTTCCACGGCGACCGTGAGACCCCAGCCAAAGCGACTTTTGAGACGTTCCTCGAGTCCGTCCACTTCCTTGGGGTAGCGGTCGCAACTCAAGATCACTTGTTGTTGGCCCTCAAGCAAGGCGTTGAAGGTATGGAAAAATTCTTCCTGGGAATGCTCTTTGCCTGCGAAAAACTGAATGTCGTCGATCAACAGCGCGTCGAGTGACCGGTAGGCCAGTTTGAAATCGCCAATGGTGTTGTGTTGCAGCGCACGCACCATGTCGCCGACAAAACGCTCCGAGTGCACATAGGCGATACGCGCCTCGGGGCGTCGAGCCTTGATGGCATTTGCCACAGCGTGCATCAGGTGCGTCTTCCCAAGACCGACGCCTCCGTAGATGAACAGCGGGTTGTATGCCCGGCCTGGGTTGTCGGAGACCTGACGAGCCGCCGCCTTGGCGAGTTGATTGCTCTTGCCTTCGACAAAGGTATCGAAAGTGAATTCGGGGTTGATCCGACCACCCAGCACCACCGGATTGCCGCGTGCCGGACGCGGGCCTGTCGTGCGGCCTGGCGTCTGGGGGGAGGGTGCTGCTGGCTCAGCCGCTTCGCTCGCTGGCCTAGAGCCGACCTCCAGAACCAACAGGGGTGCTTCGCGGCCCGCATGCGCTCGGACGATATCGCCCAAGCGCTCGAGCAGATTTTGTCGTACCCACTCGACCACAAAGCGATTGGGTGCCAGTAGGCGCAGAATCCCCGGATCCAGGACCGCCTGCAAGGGCCGAACCCAGACGTTGAAATGCTGTTCCGGCATTTCCGCTTCGAGCGTCGCGAGACAGCGATTCCAGAGGGATTCCTCGGTACTCATCCGGATGCTGCTCGACCGAGGTGGCTTGGGGGGGTGGGGAGTCTATACCGACTGGACGTCCGCCGAAACGGTCTCGAAGCGCACGCGGTCTGCGCCTCATCGTGGCGCCAGAGCGGAGCCCGTCACCCCGATCCCGCGCTAGGCATTGACAACCGAAACTTCGGAAAGTACAGTATGCGGCTCCGTTTGATCTGCCAAACGTTAGTTGTCCCGGACGATCTTGCCATGAAGCGCACTTACCAGCCGAGCACTGTTCACCGCAACCGTACCCACGGCTTCCGTGCGCGCATGGCGACCAAGAGTGGTCGTCAGGTTCTGGCGCGTCGCCGCGCCAAGGGCCGCAAGCGCCTGATTCCCTGAGTCCGGGCGGGTCGGCCGACAGCGGCGACGCCACAGGCCGCGCCGTGAACGAGTCCCTTAGGTTCAGACCCTGTCACAAGCTCCGGGCTTCCCCAGACTTCGATCGCGTCTACCGCGGCGGGCGTCGTAGCGGCGACCCGCTGTTTGCCGTGAATGCCCTCCCTAACGATTTGGGGTTTGCACGTCTCGGCATGTCCGTCAGTACCAAGAGCGCGGGCAACTCGGTACGCCGGAACCGCGTGCGTCGGCTGATCCGGGAACTGTTCCGGCTTCGTCATGCCGAACTCCCTGCACTCGATTATGTGGTCACGAGTCGACCCGGTGTCCGTACCGCCGAGGGAGCGCTCATTCGAACCAGCCTCGATCGGCTTTTCAAGGACGCGACCCGCAAGGCGATGGCGATGCCATCGGCACATTGAGGGGTAGGCCACGATGCATGCTGCACCTACTGAGAACATTCTGCGGCGCCTGATGGTCAGGATCCTGACCTTGCCGGTGTTACTGTATCGCTACCTGATCAGCCCTTGGCTCGGACCTCGTTGCCGCTTCTACCCGAGCTGCTCGGTCTATACGCTCGAGGCGCTGCATCGGCACGGCGCGTTTCGCGGGGTGTGGCTTGCACTCCATCGTGTGGCACGCTGTCATCCCTGGCATCCGGGCGGTTACGATCCGGTGCCTGAACATGCTGATCCTGGTTGTCCGGATTCCCACTGCGAGAAGACGCTGAATGAATAATCCTCGAGTGCTGTTGTGGGGCCTGCTGGCCCTCGTCGTCTTTTGGAATGTGCAGATGTGGCAGCGTGACTACGCAACGCCAGAGCCTGTAGCGCCGGCAGCCACGGCCACGACGCCGGCCGCCAAGACATCCAGCTCGACCTTGTTCGATGCCATTCCCGAGAGCAAGACGCCGACGGTCACGGCACCCTCTTCGGCAGGTACACCCGCCACGACCAACGGTACACCGACCGCCTCGACGTCCGAAGAGTCCTCGCCCGCCGCAGCAACGCTCGTACGCATCACGACCGATGTTCTTGATCTGACGGTCAGCACGCGGGGTGTGGAGATTCGCTCGGCGGATCTTTTGAAGTATCCCGTTCACAAGGAACAGCCCAACGAACTCGTTCGACTGTTCGACGCCGACAGTACTTCCGCGCCCTCGGACTTTCAGTGGGGAATGACCACCGGCGGCACGGGTGCTGAGCCCAATCAACGTGCGGTGTTCGAAACCTCGAGCGATCGATACACCCTGAAAGCCGGCGAGAACACGTTGACGGTACCGTTCACCTGGACTGACGGCGCCGGCCATCGTGTCACCCGCTCATTGACCCTCACACGCGGTAGCTATGCGATCAAGCTCGCTGACCACGTGACCAACGATGGGACCGATGCCTGGAAGCTTCGAAGCTACGCCCAGATCGTTCACCATTGGCAGAAAGCCGAACGTTCGATGTTCGATCCGTCGACCTACGCCTTCAAGGGCCCGGTGGTCTATAACGGTCACAAGGTCCAAAAACTAGATGTCGACAAGATCGACCCTGAGCAACTCCCCAAACAAGCGGTTGCCGGCGGCTGGGCGGCTGCGCTACAGCATCATTTCGTGGTGGCCATCGTACCCGCAGCGGATGTGAGCGCCGATTACGCCCTCAAGGTGCAGGGTACGGTGTTCCAACTTGGTGTGTTGTCACCTTGGACCGAGATTGCGTCGGGTGCCTCGAGCGAGTTCACCCAAACCCTGTTTGTCGGGCCAAAGCTCCAGGACCAGCTTTCAGCGACCGCTCCGAAACTCGAGTACACCGCCGATTACGGGCGTCTGACGATCATCGCTCAGCCGCTGTTCGGACTCTTGTCGTTTGTCCATCGTTACGTCGGTAACTGGGGATTCACGATCATCCTCGTGACCTTCCTCATCAAGCTCGCGTTCTACCCCCTCGCTCAGGCGAGCGGTCGCTCGATGGCGAAGATGCGCACGATCGGACCGAGGATGAAGGCGCTACAGGAGCGCTACAAGGACGATCGCGAACAGCTTGGCAAGCAGATGATGGAGCTCTACAAGCGCGAGAAGGTCAACCCACTCGCCGGTTGTCTCCCGGTTTTGCTACAGATGCCGGTGTTCATCTCGTTCTACTGGGTGCTGCTCGAAAGTGTCGAGATGCGCCAAGCCCCTTTCCTGTTCTGGCTGCAGGACATGTCGACCCACGATCCGTACTACATTCTGCCGGTGATTCTCGGCATAGCGATGTTCGGACAGTACAAGATGAATCCCGCACCGCCTGATCCGATGCAGGCTAAGGTTTTCGCTTTCATGCCGATCGTGATGTCGGTGATGATGGCTGCCTTGCCCGCAGGTCTCGTGCTGTACTGGATCACCAACACCGGACTGTCGATTGCCCAGCAATGGCGCATCAACAAGATGGTCGAGGAAGAGTCTAAAAAGTCGCGTAGCTGACCACCGAGTGTCACGATCGACTGGACGATCGATTCGATGATCGATCATGAGCGACTCGTGGCGTTGCCGAGGGCACTGACGCACGAGGAATGAAAGGTGTCGACGCCGCCGCTGCTGGACACGATCGTTGCGATTGCAACTGCTCCCGGACGCGGCGGGATCGGTGTGATCCGCATATCCGGGCCAAACGCAGCCGACATTGGTCGAACACTGTTGGGTAGTTTGCCGGCAGCGCGTCGCGCCCTGCAGCGACCGTTCATCGATGCCCAAGGTCAGGCGATCGACCACGGCCTTGCACTGTGGTTTGAAGGGCCGCGCTCCTTCACCGGTGAGGACGTACTGGAACTTCACGGTCATGGCGGGCCGGTCGTTCTCGATCTGTTGTTCGCTCGGGTATTGAGCCTTGGCGCTCGTGCCGCGCGTCCGGGTGAATTCTCGGAGCGTGCGTTTCTGAACGACAAGATCGATCTGGCACAGGCCGAAGCAATTGCCGATCTGATCGATGCGGGTTCCGTAGCCGCTGCACGAGCGGCAATGCGCTCGCTCTCGGGTGAATTTTCAAGTCGCGTCCAGGCGCTCACCGACGCGATCGTTGATCTTCGAGTCTATATAGAAGCATCGATCGACTTTGCCGAAGAGGACATCGAGCTTCTTGAGGAGGGCGGGGTACGCCTCAGGATCGCCACGTTGCAGGATGACCTTCGGGCGTTGCAGCGTTCGGCCGAGCAGGGGCGACGCCTTCAGGAAGGCTGTACGGTGGTGATTGCCGGGCGACCGAACTCTGGAAAATCAAGCCTCCTGAATGCGCTGGCCGGTGAAGAAACTGCGATTGTCACGGCGACGCCCGGAACCACGCGTGATGTGTTGCGGGAACGGATAGACATCGACGGGTTGCCCGTACGGCTTTTGGACACCGCAGGCTTGCGTGATGATCCTGATCCCATCGAAGCGGAAGGTATCCGTCGAGCACGTCTTGAGATCGCACGCGCCGATCAAGTGGTGTACTTGGTCGATGCGAGTGATCCCGTTGCGGTATCCGCGGCCGGCGAGGAAATATCGGCTTTGGGATCGACACAAGGCGTGACGCTGGTGTTCAACAAAGCAGATCTCGCGACACCAAACCTACCGGGTTCGCTCGCGATCTCCGCACGTACCGGGCAGGGACTCGATCAGCTGCGACAGCACCTACGCAGCGTCCTTGGGGTCGTGGGAAGCGAAGACGCGGTGTTGAGTGCCCGTCGCCGGCACCTCGAGGCATTGTCGCGTGCAGGCGAGGCGCTTGAGACCGCCGCCGAACGCCTGGCAAGTGCTGCTGGCATAGAGCTGATCGCTGAGGAGCTCAAGCGTGCTCACGATGCCTTGGGCGAAATCACGGGCCGATTTACCACCGACGATCTGCTTGGAGAGATATTTTCCAGCTTTTGCATCGGAAAATAACCTCACGAAGATCCTGTCGGCGCCAGCTCAATTCCCTGGAGCAGCCGATCAATCAAGCTGCTTGCCTCACGTTGCCGCAAGGCCCGCTGTTCACGTAGGTCCGTATCTGGACCAAGCTCGAACATGGCGACAGCAATAGGGCCATCTTTCTTGTATCCCTCAATGCCGGGTTCGTCGACAAATCTACTGCGAAGCAGTTCAAGTCCCGATCGAACAGTACTGCCATGCTTGCCGACGAGCTGGGTTCGGAACGTCGCAGCGATGGCTTGCAACCCCTCGGAGCGGTGCTCTAGGCAATAAAGCAAGTCGTGTGCATCCTTGGGCTCGTGTCGGTCTTCATAAGCGAACGCCTTCAGGCACGTGAAGCTCACGATATTCGCGTGCTTAACCGTAACGGTTGCGATGCCCTTCCCGTCAAGCAGTTCTGCGCGAATCTCGGCTTCTTCGTAGAGATCGAAGACCATGGACAAATGCGGAATGTTGAGCGCGGAGATGTTGCCTTCGGTCGGCAAGGCCTGCACCCGCCCGCCACCCACGCGCGGATCCTCTGCCAGGAATTCTAGAATCATAGTCGCGCCGTGTTCCGTCCGGGTTTTCCACCGCCACGCGACCTTCTTGCCTTGGTCGTTCTCGGCCCGCTCAAAGTTCAGCCGTTTCAGATTCGCCTCAAGCGATTCATAGGCCTCGGTGTCGGCAAGAATCTGCAGGTCGATGACGATGTCCACATCCAGCGTGCCGGCATGCGACGGCCCGCCTGGTGGCGGTACCGGAACCAGGTAACGCGGCGTGAGGCCCCCGACCAGAAACACGGACCTGCCCCAAGGTCCCAGGCCACGAAGCAGCGTTGCGAGGACACGCTCGCAGTCCGCGGTGTGTTGCGCGCTGTAGCCGCCGATGTCTCGTGGTTTCGGCATCAGAACGGAATCCGCTCGCGACGCAGGTGTTGTGCTAGCTCCTTGGCGCGCCCCTCACTTCGTTGCAGATCCAAGTAAACCTGGATGGGACTGGCAAGCCAGCTCCCCTCGATCTGCTCCCGAAACAGCAGGTCGCCGGCGGATTTGGTTTCGAGCACGTAAAAGTTTGCGCCTTCCTCCACAGCGCGTGCATTGAGCGATGCGAGCCCCGACTCCAGGGCGGCGCCCCCCACGGCACGGCATTTCACCTGAGAGATGCTGGAGAGAAATGGCGCGTACGCTTGCGCGGCCGCTTCAAAGCTCACCGCGTAGCTCACGTTGTGCGTGGCGAATTCACGCGCCACGCCGTTTAGAATTTGATCGGCGCGCAGCGCTGGCAGGAAGTAGCGGTGGAACGCCGGCGGCTTGAGTGGGGTTACGTACTCGGCCCATTGATCGAGCAAGCGGCCTGGCTCGCGGACTTGTCGCCCCTTATGCGGTCCCTGTTCGTTTAGGCTGATGAATTCCAGCCGCTCGAGTTCTGTCATTACCTGCGAGACCGTCGCCGTCGACACCTGCGCGCGCTCGGCCAGGTCTTTCCCGGTCAGCCACTCGCGAGGCCGGAGCAATAGCGCATGGATGACCTGGGCGCGGCGCCCGGTGAAGAGCGAACCGATGGCCTTGGCGATGGACTTCGGGGGCGGCTTGTCGACGTAGATGTAAGCACCAGGCGCCGGCAGGTAGAGGCTCCCGCCCCGATCGTAGTAACCGACGCCCTCGGCTTTCAGCATCTCCTTGGCGCCCGGAGATAGTGAATCCGCTGCAATCAGTCGAAGGATCGAGGAGTCATCGCTGGCCCCTTCCGAAGCTCCCATGCGCCACAGCACTTCGCGCGCATCCCGCGGAAAGAGCTCGCGCTTGGCTTCTACGCGCAGGGTGATCTGACGTCCGGCGACCTCCACCGCAATTTCGGCGTCCGGGCGGTAGCCGGCAGAGGTTGCGGGCCCCCCGCGAGATCGCAACTCGGCGCGAAGCCCGGGCAGCGCGTGAAGAGCGTCGAGCAGGGATTGGACGATCGACTGTTCGGGCAGGGCCGTAGAAAGCATGAGGCAGAATTTACTGTCCAGTGAATCGGGTGATTCTGGCACATCGCGGTGAAAAGAGATAGATTTACTGTACAGTAAATTGATCATTTTCCTGAACAGAGATCGCCTGCCCGACTAAATGCCGTTTAAAACTGACAGTTATGGATTTCCCGCGTCCGCCGGGGCAGGTCGGAAGTTCTGTATTGACCCACTGATTTCCTGCTCAGATGTCACCTTTGGAAAGGAGAACATCTGTAAGTGTGGGGATGGAAGACGAGATCAAGCGATGGACGGCGGGGCGTCTATAACAAGGCCTCGTACCTCACGCAGCGGCGCGAGTTGCTGTAGTGGTGGGCCGACGTCGTGGACGCGCAGTTCAGGAGGGGGCGAAGGTCGTGATCGGACGGTTCGGGAAGGCGTTTCAGGCGGCGTGAGCGCCCGAGCGAGGATCGCCGACCATCAGGATCGCTGCATCCGGCGGAACTGCGTCACGAGCAGATGCATATCGGTATCTGGTGTCGCAGCGCCGTTGGCCTTCAACTCAGTCTTCAGCTGCTCGGCTCGCTGGCACGCTCGCTGGAGTCCTGTTGCCGCCTTGCGGAAGATCTCCCGGTCATTCTTCTGATAGTCGGGCAAGTGGTCGCGCAGAACCTGTTGGACCCCGGCCGCAGTCCGGAACGGACGGGTCGAGTATTCGAAGTGCAGTTGGACCTCAAGCGTCCGACAGACTGCGACTGGATTCGTGCGGACCGACTTCGGAAGTGAGGCCGCTTCTCTGTATCCGATAAGATGCTGAGCACACGCTTGGTGGATAGGGGAGTCCGAGATGCATTCACGGTACGCGGTTCTTGCACTATCACTGCTGGTCTCGGTCGGCCTCGGACTGCCTGTCCGCGCTGAGGAATGGCCACGCACGACCCCGGACTCGGTCGGGCTCGACCTGACAGCTCTCGAGGCCCTCGATGCCGATTTTCGTAACGGCGCCGTGCCCCGTGTCGACAGCGTTCTGGTGCTGCGCTGTGGCTTGCTCGCCTACGAACGCCGTTACACACATGATTACGCCACTCTTTACGCTAAGGAGGCTCACGAGGTTGGCCCGTTGAATCCGCGTCTGACGGGGCCCTACAACTACTTCGATCCGGAATGGCACCCGTACTGGCATGGCACCACCGCCCACACCATGCAATCGATCTCGAAGTCCGTGACTTCGGCGACGATCGGCGCTGCGATCTTGCGGGGTGACTTCAAGGCGTCGTTGGATACACCCGTATTACATTGGTTCGACGTCCAACGCGTCAGGCATATCGATGCGCGTAAACGCCGCATGACGCTACGCCACCTGCTGACCATGACCTCGGGGCTCGATTGGAACGAAGACCTGCCTTATGCAGATCCCAACAATGCGTCCAGCCTGATGGAGGCAACCCGTGACTGGGTTGCTTTTGTGATCGATCGTCCGATGGCGTACGCGCCTGGGACCCATTTTGCTTACTCCAGTGGCGTCAGCGAATTGTTGGCGCATATTTTTCGCGCCGAGACCGGCCAGGATCTCGAGGACTATGCGCGCAGCCATCTTTTCGAGCCGCTTGGCATCCACGACTACCACTGGAAACGCACGCCGCTCGGTGAGGTTGATTCGGAAGGCGGACTGTTTCTGTCGGACGTCTCGCTCGCCAAGATCGGCGAGTTGTACCGCCATCGGGGTGTCTGGAACGGCGAGCGTCTGCTCAGTGCCGATTGGGTGCAGGAGTCCGTGACGCCGCGCTCCGATCCGGGCGGTGGTTTCCGCTACGGCTACCAGTGGTGGCTCGCGCCATACGAGCATGGCGCGAAGTTCGCCTGGGCCGGCTTTGGCTTTGGGGGTCAGTATGTGTTCGTGATGCCGGAGGACGGGCTCGTGGCGGTAACGACGGCCTGGAACATCCTCGATCCGAAGTACTACGACCTCATCATCCTCGAGAAGATTCGCAAGGCCGTGAAGCCCTACGCGTGTCCGGCTGACAGTTGACCGGCATCGGACCAAGTCATTCCCGATTGTCCTCATGCCACTGCCGGCGTATCGTTGGGTTTGAACAAGCGGGCGCTGAGGTCGCCTCAAACACGTGACACATGGGCGGATTACCGAAGGACGCGTCGTATCTTCCGCGGCGTTTCCGCCGCCGAACATACCCCGATGAGGCCCGAGGTCATCGCTGGTCGCCGGCAGCAGATGGAAACGCCTGACAGCGGCGACAGAAATAAATCCCCCGTCCACCGACGTCGACGCGTTCGATGAGGTGTGCGCACTGCCAGCACGTTTCTCCCGCGCGGTCGAAGACATGGTGACGAAAGCGCCCGAAGGGGAGTCCCTGTGCCTTGAGGGTGGCGGCTCGCGACAAGTCGTTGGTCAC
>Ga0164297_10005973_pt1 | contig 10284 bp, 13 predicted proteins | sample GEODES058metaG_FD_113539 | JGI IMG/M metagenome (GOLD analysis project Ga0164297, IMG submission 113539) | Dystrophic lake water microbial communities from Trout Bog Lake, Wisconsin, USA - GEODES058 metaG | ecosystem: Environmental > Aquatic > Freshwater > Lake | place: USA: Trout Bog Lake...
AGTCCCTTGGCATCGCCTCACTGGCGGCACTGATGCCCACGCCGCCAGAATTCTGCGCCTGGGCGCAGCTGTACATGGGCACCAGCCCTACGGATGCAGCGCTGCCCACATCCACAGCCGCGCAGATTGTCGCACTTATGAACTCAAGTGCGTCTCATGCACGGGTTGCTGTATCTCTTGGCGGCATGCACACTCACTCGCTCTGCCGACAGATCCTTCCTTCGTGGTCCAAATGACAAGCACGCCCCCAGAGATACTCGCTGTGCTCATGAACGTCACGACGATGCAAGCGCAGCTGCTGGTCGGGTGCGCTGGTGTGAAAGACGTTCACATCGCGTGTGAATACAGCGCTCATTTATGCAAGCGCTCCCCAGATACGTCGAGTACATGTCGTTCACGTATGCCAAATCTGGACTGCTAGGCTTCTTGGGCCCGCCACTGGGACCTGCGAGTGGCGGCCCAATCATCGGACGCACCGTGTACCAGTGGGTCTACGGATGGAGAGACCCACTGCTTGAATTGGTGGCTGCAAGTCCAAAGCCGCACTGGTGGTCGTTTGACCCTCTGCTCCAGTTCCAATTCCGGCCTACATCCGAGCAGTCACGATGGTTGGACTTGGCTACGGCGGTGGGCAACGGCACCGCGCCGTCTGGCGCCGCTAAGCGCTTCCAGACTTGGGTCATGGCCACCGGCCGCGAAAACGATGCGTCTCTCTTTCGGGCCGGCAACATCCTGGCTGATAACGGCGCCACGTCCATCGTCCATCCAGGCGGCAGTATTCCCGTCACTGGGCGTCAAATCTCAAACACGGGGTTTGGCAACATGGCCAAAATGCCATTCGGCTTGGACTTTCACTCTCCTACATATGTCTACTTCGGCGCCGCTGCACTGGGTGCAGACCCGCAGCTGGACATTGGCCTCGGCCGCGTGGTGCCTCTCACATGGGATGGCGTGCCAGCAGGGCCCTACATGTCAGTGCCGGGCGTCCGCTATGTGCTGCCTGAAGATGCGACCACTCCGTGCACCAACGCATCCTCCGCATCATCGGCGCCATTCTCAAGCTTGCTGGCCATGACGCAGGCAGCACAAGCCTGCATAACAGGCGATTACATCGCTGGCGTGTGGAATCTGAGTGCTCCTGGAACTTACCTGCCGCTCTACCTCACTCTACCGCATTACTTGCATGCGGACCCAGCCATGGCCGCCAGTTTAGGGCCTGGCGCGAGCGCAATGCAGCCGAATGCGAGCAAGCATGCAATGCAGGTGGTGGCAGACACCATGTTGGGCATTCCCATCGACGCATTCGTCGGCATGCAGACCGTCATCGGCATGAAGCCCACAGCAGTACTGTTCCCAAGCCTCTACCACGGCGCTCCGGGCCCAGGCGGATACACGTTCTTGCCCAACGGCTGGACAGCGAGCGTGTTCAAGCTCAACGTCCGCACGGTGCGACCGCATGCATTCATCGCGTAGATTGCGCTAACGCCCCGCTTACTGGATCCCCGCACGATGCGCACGCGCAGACTTTCCTGCTCTACACCGGCTACTATGCGACCGTCAGCAACCCGCGCATTCTGGCAGGCACAATCTCCATGTTTGCGTCCATCACCGCTGCTTTTTCGGGATGGTTCCTTTTCAAGGTCCGTCGTCGGAGTGGAGAGAGCACGCAGCACACGTTCCGACTCACAAAGATCCGGGAGGGCGATAAAAAGTCGACGTCGGACTCGCGCGCAGCCTCCGAGACTTCGACTGGCTCTCAGGGTGTGGGCGTGAGCATGCTCAGCAGCACGCTGTGAGCAGATACAACGGAATTGCGGTGCACTTTGACGCGTCATCGCACACAGTGCAGCCGCCCCCTGCAAAGCGCCGTCTATCCGTCCTCAGAGCACCGAATAGTAGCGTCAAATGTCACAGAGACGCGTAGACAGTGTGTTAGGCGGTCGGGTGGTGAAGCCGCGCCATGAGCCGCAGCGCAACTGCCCTGCATTGGGCGCCAAGCTGTTGCCTGTTCACAAGCCGACACCTGACGATACGCACACGCCCCAGAAGCCGAGTGTCCGCCTCACAGCTGCTGCCTCGACTTTGCCACAGCCGGCTGCACCCCGCCCAGAGACGCCGCCGAAGGAGGACGCTCCACAAGCACTGGCCGGTCCTTTTGCCGCCGCACTGCCCCACTGGCCAGCACCTCGCTCCGCGCCCCAAGACTGCAGCTCCGCTGACCTGGTTGTGGGCCGTCTGAACATGCAGTACTGCGTGCTGGACGCCAAGCACGGGCGCGGGCTGTTCGCAAAGCAAGGCTTTGCCGCCGGAGCCTTCATTGCCCGCTACTCTGGTGAGCCCCTCAACACGCGCACACTGCCTCCCGCGGAGCAGCGGCCCCGCACACACATGCTGCGTGTGCCTGGTACGCACGACATCATCGACGGACGGCCGCTGGCGGACCGGTTAGTGCGCTGTCGCGGCGGACGAGGCAAGGCCGCCTGGCAGCCGGCCGACAGCGCTGATCTCTGCCAAGGCTACGCGTCTCTTGCGAATGCCGCCCCCACAGACTTGGGCGCGAATGTGCGCATGGTGTTCCTGCCGGATGATACGGCGCTGCCGGGCGTGCGGCCCGCGGGGTATGACGCAGCGAGTGCGCCGGAGCGGTTGAAGCGAGACCTTGTGGATTTACTTCCTCGTGGCGCCTATCTGGTGGCCAAGCGCGATTTGCCGCCGAATACAGAGATCATGTGGCATTACCAGTGGGTGAAGGAATGATCAGATGCCCTGGTGCTTTTGGTGGCTGAAGACGGAGACATCACCGTGACGCGCGAAGAGACTGCGCCGATGGCCATCGCATATATTAGGATACAGACCGAAGCGGTATAGGGGACACTCCCGTCAGCGCCTCTGGTAGAAGGAGCGGCAGGCGGTCAACGAGTGCTTCATGGATGTCATCCCGTACTCGTCTATAGAATGCCAACGGCTCTGTACCCGGCGGCGCCGCGCGAGCCAATGCCGGCGGGTCTCTGAATGATATATGCACGCGCTTCTCGGTGTTCAGGTAAACGGGACACTCCTGGTCTGCTGCGTCGCAGACAGTCACCTGACGGCGTCGGCCTTCTGTAAAAAGAGACGACACACAGGTGCAGATTCTGGAAGACGCACCGTCAGAGCTGCGCGCTCTCCGCCGGTTGCTGCGTTCAGGTCCGCTACTGACTTGGATTGTGCGATTGACATGTCGACGCCCAGCTCTGCAACAGCCGCCACGGCCAGCGGGTCCACCGTCGTCGGCCTCACGCCAGCACTCATGACCCTTAATTTATCGCCCCATAGAGCTCGGCAAAGCGCCTCCGACATCTGAGACCTGCACGCGTTGGCTGTGCATAGAAACACCACCAGCGGCGCCTTGTGTTGTGTCACACTGCCATCGGCGTCAGCCATGGTAAACGCGTAATCGCAGCCACGAAGTTTGAAGCGCGGCGCCACGTGTCATCATCCACAGCGAATTCCTTCGCTCATGCGTGGCCGCCGCCGCTTATGTGTAGCAGCAGCGGCGCTGCTCTGCCGCGCGACATGTGGTGCAGATGACACCCCGGTGCCGCACAACTCGCTGTGGACGCCCATTCTAGCGTGGCCTGACACAGTGCTGCCAGTCTCGGAGCTGGTCGCCCGGGCTCACAGACCCAGCCTCGTGTCGTCACTGGCAGTCGAGGAGTACACATGCACGAGCTTGAGCGGACCCACGTGCCTGTGGGCGTCCAAAGCACAGCCCCAGACGTGGGCGAATAGACGACACGGAACAGAAGCCAGGGTGGCTGCAGCCGTCACGCCGCAGTCGGGGCAGCAGTCTGCGCGGCCTGCGAGCGCGTCTCACTCGGGTCTAGACGCTTTACAAGAGGACGGGACGGGCACAGTGTTCGCCCTGCCGTTCACACCGGCTGCTTTCCACGGATTGCTGTCAGGCGGAGGCGACTGGTTAGTCCTCTTCCTCACAGACTTCTCCGCCTGCGGCCCCGCGTGTGGGGCAGCTGTGTCTGCTGTCCGGGCGGCTGCGCCGCAGCTGTCCGTGTCGGGCGTGCGCTTCGTGGCGGTGCTCTGTGACCCAGGTAGCCCTTTTGCGCGCACGTGCACGAAGCACGGCGTGACGGACACGCCACAGCTGCGTCTGTATTTCGGCACCCCGCAGCTGGGTGTCCTCTTTGATGGTGACTTGTACCAGAGACGCAGCAGACGGGCGCGCACTGTTGCTGGCGACGCCGATTTAGATGAGGAGGATGACAGTGATGACGGGGACGAGGAATCGTCTGACGATTCAGATATCGATGCTGAGGAGGATGTGCGCGGAGCTAGCGTTCGGCGCACCACATGGCGCAACTCGTGGGATGGTGCCTCTATTGTTGCTTTCCATCAGGCGCACAGCACCCCCCTCGCGCGCAGCCTGCTTGCTGAGGCGCGAAATCTGCTGCGGGACTGGCTGGGGGACAGCGACGGCCTGGATGACGACGATGACGAGGTCACTGCAGAAGTGCGCCTTGTTGAGCAGAAGAGCAGCGCCGACGCAGATGATGTAGAGCCCAGCAGCAGCAGTAGCAGTAGCAGCGATGACGGGGATGGGGACGAGGAGGGGGGAGAGGACGCAGAGAGTGCAGCTCGCCGCTCAGCTGTGACGTCTGAGGGGCAGAAGCGCACCCCCTTTCGGCAAGCTGTGCAGGACGCGCTGGAGGCACGCCTTGGTGATGCTCCTCGTGATGATAGCATCGATGAGGGAGCAGTTCCAGCAGGCGGCGGGCGGTCAACCACATCTTCGCTGGCCGAGTTCAGGAAGAACATGGAGGCGCTGTTGAAGGACCACCACAAGCGCTCGCCGCAGCGCGCCAGCGAGCCGCCGAATGGTATGACCCGCAGCTTGCCCAGCAAGACGAAGCGAAAGCTGCATCTGGTAAACGCTCGAGGCGAAGCTTGCGATGCCATGTGGGTTGATTTCCAGGGAGTGGAGCGCCCTTTCGCGCGCATCCAGCCTGGACGCACCGCCACGCTGAGCACGTTCACGAGCCACTTGTGGCGCATCCGGGACGCGAACAATGGCGCGCACGTGGCCTTCGTCCTGGTCAGTGGGCGTAGTGCAGGCGGGGAAGAGGACGCCATGCGCTTTGTCATCACATGATACAGACTAATAGTCACAGCCTCTGATCACCGCATCTAGATGTTCAGCCGTTTATCGTAGGCCCTGGAGCCATGCGTGCATCAGTGGCGTGAGGCCCAACAGAGAGCCGCCAGCGTCCACGACTTGGCCAATCATAAGGCCGAATGAACCGGGGCGCTCGACGCACATCTGCCCAAAGTCTGCATTCCCAGCACGCAGACGGATGGCAGCCAATGCAGACGCAACCTCTGCCCCGGCATTGGGTCTCAATATCAGCTGTGGCGCCGCCGCAACTATTTTGCCACAGTTGCCCTCCGGAGGCAGTACGGCTCGTATCGACGCGATGCGATTAGCCAGCTCTGCAGTGGACAGCTCCAGCAAGGCGCCCACCACATCTGGACTTGCGCAACTAATACAGCATGAGAAATCATCTTGCGTGGTGCCCAGCATCGTGCATATGAACTGCAACCGCTCGCTCAGTCTTCGCGGGTCTTCGCCGACGATGGAGCGCTGCTTTAACAGTGCCTTGCGCTGTTCCTTGTTGACCACGCCAAAGTCGTAGGCCAGCACCTCGTCCAGAGTGCTTCCAGCGCAGTGCACTATGCACAGGCGTCGTCGCTGAGTCGCGCCGGAGGGCAGCGGTCCCGGTGTTTGACAGCGCTGCAACTGTCTTGCAGGTGGCACCAGCCCCTGGCCCCTCAACCTAGGCCGCGCGCTCGCGTGATGCTCACCACTGTGCCTCAGCCTCACGTTGCAACAAGCGCGCATATGCAGAGCGGCGATGGATGTTGTGGCGCAGATGGGATTAAATGCGAGCGCTAGCAGCATCAATGTCACACAGGCCCGCCCGCTCGGGGGCACCCGATGTTGTGGCGCAGGTAATCTACCCCTCCGAAGGCAGTCAGTGCCGCGCCGCAGAGCCTATACGTCCACAGAGCCGAGGGATAATGGCCACGAGGCTGATGCACTGCGCGCGGTGCCATGGGCGTCGCCGCTGGAACATTACGCGAGCGCAGGCAAGGCTGCACAGGCCTGGAGCTGTGTCTGTAGCGAGCAGTCAGCACAGCAGCAGTGCTGCCTCCCACGTAGGCGGCAACACATACCTGAAAGAGCTCAGAATACGGGTGCGTGCGTGCGCGGGAGCTTCGTGCGCCTTCGGCACTGCCAAGCAACAACACAGTGTCTAACAGCGGTGTTGCGTTTGCGGCGCCCTCAGAACTTTGCTCTGGTTGACGAGCAGGTGGTTCGATTCACACCTGGACTGAACGTCATCACGGGCGCCAGCGGCTCCGGCAAGAGCGTCCTTGTGCGTGTGTGCAGGCCCTGTGCAGTTGATAGTTTGACGCTGCGAGTAGACCTCGTTACAACGCCAGCTTGACACGCTCTCGCTCTCCGGGCGTAGATGGATGCTATTGCGCAGCTCTGCGGCGCCCCTATGCTGGACGACCACGTCCGACCGCCAGCAGACAGCGCGTCGCTGGAGGTGTGTGCAGCGACTCGGTTCAAGGCTCTGCAGTGTCACCACGCGCAGGCACAGGCTGACACGCAGGTTGCCACACACACAGGCTGAGTTTCACATCGGACCGGAACATGCAGACGCAGTGGCGGCCCTGGTCAAAGGCGCGCGCTCTTCCTCAAAGGGCATCTATATCACCTCTACACTCACACGCCGACCGCCTCGTATGCGGACACAGATACGCCGCCAGTGACTCCCGGTACGCTGGTCCTCCACCGCCAGCTGCAAGATCCGCCTCGCAGCGTGTGCAAAGTGAACGGAAAAGTGGTGCCATTGCGCCTCCTCCGTGCCCTGGGCGCCGTCCTGGTGGATGTCAACGGCCAAGGAGCAGCGCAGCAACTGGGCGATTCTGCCGCGTGTGTCGCGCTGCTAGATGCCAGAGCTGGCACCTCACACATGGCCGCCCAGTTTGGAGCCGCCCTTGTGTGGGCGCGCACTGCTGAAACCGAGGCTGCTCGAGCACGTGCAGCTGCTCCATCCAGCCCGGAGGAGGCAGCTGCGATGCAAGCACTCGTTGACGAGGTTGCAGATGTAGACCCGCAGCCTGGCGAGGAAGTGGCTCTCAAGCGCACTCTCAAGCGCTTGGATGCCAGCCGTGCTGCGCTGGACAGCTGCGCGCTCGCAACACAAGCACTCGACATTGGTGCGAATGACGCGCTGCGCACAGCTGCTCGGGAGCTCAAATCGGTGGCTATGCGATTGGAACAACACACGCCAGCTGACACTAATGCCGGAAGCGCCTCCAACGAGGATGTGGATGAGGCAGTTGATGTCGCGTCCGCTCTAGCAGCAGTTGACCAGGCTATGGATTTAGTACGAGCCGCAACAGACGCAGCTGAAAATGCGAGTGCGGCCTGCTCTGATGCTGCGGCAGCCTTGCAAGTGTCCCCCGGCCTGCGTGATGAGGTATCCGCACGCTTGCGTGTCCTGGAGCGTCTCTGCCGCAAGCATAATGCGCGCAGTGTGGATGATCTGCTCGAAGCAGCGGCACGCGCAGCCCAGGCATTGGGTAACACCACTGGCGCCGCGGGCAAGGCTGCGGCGATGGCGGAGGCCGTGGCAGCAGCCATCCGAGATATGGCTCGACTCGGCGTGCAGCTGGGTGTTCGTCGCAGGGATGCTGCCAAGCAGTTGCAAGCGGACGTTGAGGCTGCGCTATTGCACCTCGCCATGGAAGGAGCCCGCCTGCGTGTTTCTCTGGAATGGCATGATGTCGCGCCATCAAGGGGCGATGGTGAGGAAGCGAGTAGCAGTGCTGCGGTAGCTGTGCCTGATGCGGAAGCACAGCTTGGATTAGATGGGAGCAGTTTATACGAGCCCACACCGTATGGCTTCGACATTGCTAACCTGTTGCTCGCTACAGGCCCAGGGGAGCCGTTCCGCCCACTCAGCGCTGTGGCTAGTGGCGGCGAGCGAGCACGCGTGATGCTGGCGCTGAAAGCAGTGGCGGCTGCCTCCTGCGCAGACGCGCCCGCAGTATCGCTCTTCGACGAAGTTGATGCTGGAGTCGGCGGCTCAACTGGCGGCGCTGTGGGCGTCACACTGCGACGCTTGGCGAGTGGAACAGAAGCAGGAGGCGGCACAGAGGCTGCGCGCCAAGTCCTCTGCGTGACGCATCTGCCCCAAGTGGCGGCGCATGCGCACACTCATCTGGCAGTCACCAAGGTGCCTGCTGCAGATGGCCGTGTCGTGAGCGTCACTCGTGAGCTGCAGAACCGCCAGGCGCGTGCTCAAGAGCTGGGTAGCCTGCTCGGCCTGCATCAAGAGGCGGGCGAGCAGCTGCTGGCGCTGAGCGAGAGCGTCGGGGGAGGAGGTGGCAGGGAGCGTGCGCAGGTGTGATTGCCATATCATAGATTAGCCTTTCCAATGCTCAAAATGAGGACTCTGGCAACTGCTCCACGTCACTCACCATTGAGTGCTTTCCACGCTCCGCGAGAGCTCTGCGCATTCTCGTGGGCCGAGCGAGTACATCCGCTGTCTGAAGCATTTTCCACGCCTCTGCGCACACCCCTGCGTTTTGTTCCACGCGCTCGCGGGCCACCCTCAATGGTCTGTTCTTGGCCGTGAACGCGCTGCGCCTCACACCGCGCTGCACACACACACAGCCATGGCTCGGCGACGTAACAGTGCATCAACCGCGTGCATTGTAACGCTGCTCTGCTGCACGAGCGCCTGCGCTGCGACGCAATTGGGTCCAAGACGGGCACTGCTCGCGCGCGACCTGCACCAAGTCGCCGCTGGCCCTGCTTCGGCGGTGACCACGCCGGTGTACACTCCTGCCGGCGGGGTGCAGGCCTTCAGCTGGGCGCTGCCCTCAAAGCCGTCGCCGCCGCCTGCCAGTGCTGCAGTCACAAGCCGACCTCCAGTCACCGGCGTTCTGAGTGCTGCACGCACCGTTGTTTCTGCGCGGCCGCTTGTACTGCCGTTACCTGGTGCAACCGTGACTCCGGCTGTGAGTTCAGTATCCAGTGCGTTGGGAACGCCGGCTGCAGCGCCATTGAGTGCGACGATCCCAGCTCCAGTGACTTTGGCTGCGACTCCGCTGCTCACGGCCACGCCTGACACGAGTGCAGTCGCGGCCACGCCGAGCGGCAATGTGACGCTCAAGCGCAAGGTGAAGAAGCTTGCGCTGAAGAGCCCGACAGCGGTGGTGGCTACTGCAAGCGCACCGGCCGCTGCTCCAGCAGGTGCTCCAACGCCCGCCGCGGCGGTGGCGGCAGTCACGTCGCCAGTACTTGTGGCTGCTTCTCCTCCGCCACTGGCGAGTGCCAGCCTGGGGGTGTTCGCCAAAGCGCTGCCAGACTCGTTGTCGCTGCCATTATCTCTGCCCCTTGCAGCTGCAGCTGGTGGGGCCGCATACCCGCCGCCGGCGCTGCTTCTGCCCACCGGACTAGCGACTACAGTCACGACGCCTACTACCGGTGTTTCCCCGCTCGCCACACTCCCTGCAGCCACACCCAGCAGCGTTCTCCCTACAGCAGCCACAACTGCGCCGATATTCAAGCCTGGTCCCGGTGTTGCGCCGCCGCCAGTGATGATCATTGAGGGCACCTTGCCGGCTGTTGCAGCGAAGCCGCCGCCGCCGGTGTACGTCTACTTCCCCCCACCGCCAACGACACTGCTGCATCCCAGGTTGGCAATCATCTTCATGCTCTGCTGCCTCGCTGCTGTCCTCACCTTCTGCTACATGCAGTACAAGCAACAACTGCGTGACAGCGCACAGGCGGAGAGCGCAGCGTTGCTGGGTGGTGCTGGCGGCGGCGGAGCTTATGGAGCTGCTGATGCCCGACGCGCTGAGCAGGGAGGCAATGTCGATAAAGACGGCAATGCTTCTGCTAGTGGCGGTGCCGCCCCGCGTCGGGCGCCGCCGGTAGCACCTCGGGGCGTTGTACGGGCCGGGGGTGGAGGTGGAGGAGGGGTCGCCGAGAGCGAGGACGACAGCAGCGATTTGGGCACTGTGGCTGCACGGCGTGCTCGACGAGCGCCTTCGCGGCAGGGAGGCGGACAGGGCAGAGGGGCAGGCGGGTCGAGGGGCGCTCCCAGGGGCGGAGACGTGTCAGAGGGGCGCGACATTGAGATGAAGGAGCCGAGCAAGCTGCAGGGTCGTGCAGTGCGGCCACAATCTGCGCCTCCGCAAGGTGGG
>Ga0164297_10005977_pt1 | contig 10279 bp, 11 predicted proteins | sample GEODES058metaG_FD_113539 | JGI IMG/M metagenome (GOLD analysis project Ga0164297, IMG submission 113539) | Dystrophic lake water microbial communities from Trout Bog Lake, Wisconsin, USA - GEODES058 metaG | ecosystem: Environmental > Aquatic > Freshwater > Lake | place: USA: Trout Bog Lake...
AAGGGCTGGGATTTCACAGGGTGTGGAATCCCTTGATAGTCTCCTAATTAGCTATTGTTTTCCGCTACACTTCTTTTCCATTCGTGCAAAAAATCACCACCAAGATTCACGACGCTTATCTCCTGAAGCCGAGAGTCTTTGGGGATGCCAGGGGTTTTTTCCTAGAGTCATGGAATCGGCAGACCTTTCGTGAACTAGGAATCGATTTCGATTTTGTTCAGGATAATCACTCCCGATCGGCCAGGAACGTTCTTCGAGGACTCCATTATCAGGCGGGGAATGCTGCCCAAGGGAAGCTTGTCTGGGTCACTTCTGGAACCGTCTTTGACGTGTTGGTGGACCTGCGGAAGAGCTCCCCGACTTATGGCGTCTGGGACGGCTACATGCTCACCTCTGAGGCTCACGAGCGACTTTGGGTGCCTCCCGGCTGTGCCCATGGATTCTTGGTAGTAAGTGAACTCGCTGATTTTCACTACAAGGTCTCCGCACCCTACGCCCCGGAGACCGAGCGAGCCTTACGTTGGGATGATCCAACGCTCGCCATTAACTGGCCCCTTGAGATCGGCATCTTGCCAATCGTATCTCCCAAGGATGCCATCGCCGCGCCCTTTAAGGAGTGTGAGAAGTACGGATAAGGGATGCTTGACTAAGTCAAGACCTAGTCTAAAATATTTACTATGGTTGTAACAATCCACGAGGCAAAAACTCACTTATCCAGACTTCTTCACAAGGTAGAGGAAGGGGAGGAGATACTTGTTTGTCGAGGCAAGCATCCAGTAGCCCGTCTTGTGCCAGTTGTTCCAGTCAAGCATCAGCGTCCGCCTGTCGGCACTCCAACCTCAGAGCCTTTCACTTGTTCTAAGGATGCGTTTGATCCTCTCGATGATGATGAGTTAAAGGCATGGGGGATGGCATGAGAGTGCTTCTCGACACATGCGCATTCATTTGGCTGACCAGCCGACCGGACCAACTTGGATGTGAGGCGGCTGTTGCACTGAACGATTCTCATAAGGAAAGATTCCTCAGTCTTGCCACCGTTTGGGAAATTGTACTCAAGTACCATTTGGGAAAACTTCCGCTACCACAAAAACCCGAAGAGTGGATTGAGGAACAAGTACGCCTCCAAGATATCACTATCTTGAATCTTGAGCGTGGAGTGATTTATCGGTCTGGAAGACTACCCATGGTGCATAGAGACCCTTTTGATAGAATAATAGCTGCTGATTCCCTGACTCATAGGATGACAATCCTCTCTCCCGACCATCCCTTTCGCGAATATGGCTGCAAGGTCATCTGGTAGTTTGGAAGGCAGATTTTTCTTAAAAACTACAGTCTAACGCTCTCTAGTGTAATTCTAATGCTTCCCTCTAATCTAGCGTACCAGTGGCGTCTTTTCACGATGCTCACTTGGACAAACTTCAAGATGCGCTACTACGGAAGTATCTTGGGCTATGTTTGGAGTCTCCTGAAGCCATTGGCGATGTTCGGTGTTCTCTATGTTGTTTTCACTGTGGTGATGAAGCAGAACGCTCCTCACTACAAACTCTTCCTCCTCCTCGGTATCATTATCTGGGACTTCTTTGTCTCCGGCACCATGGCTGGAATGAACGGCTTTATTGGGAATTACCAGATGATCAGAAAGGTTTATCTTCCCAGGATTATTTTAGTCATGGCCGCCGTGTCAGGGGCATTTATTGGATTTTTCTTCAATTTAATCGTTTTCTTGGCATTCGCCTTTATCGATGGCGTCGACTGGTCGCTTCGGATGCTTTGGTTCATACCCTTAGTCATTGCCCTTTATCTGCTGGTCATGGGAATAGGCCTCATCCTCAGTATCGTTGTCGTCAAGGTACGTGATACTCTCAGCCTGTGGGAAGTGGTGACGCAGTTGGGATTTTGGTTCACGCCAGTCATGTATCCCATGAGCAATGTGCCGGCAAATTATCGATTTTATGAATTTCTAAACCCTATGAGCGGGATTTTAGAGTATTCCCGCTATGTCTTGATTGGCCTCGGCGGACTCACCAAGACCGGTTACTGCTACGTTCTGGGTATTAGCGTGATCGTCTTTTTCCTTGGGATACTTGTCTTCAAATGGAAGGAAGCTGAAATGGTTGAGGATCTCTGAGCCTGGAAGGCGAAGAGGAGGTATTTAGGAATTAGAATTTTAGGCATTAGGATGAGAGATCACAAAAGACTAAAGGCATTTGAAATGGCTGACTCCATAGCGCTGGAGGTTTATCGCCTCACAGCTTCTTTTCCCAAAGAAGAGGTCTACGGCCTGATTTCTCAGATTCGAAGAGCTGCAGTCTCTGTTCCTTCCAATATCGTGGAGGGTTGTTCCAGAGAAAGCCAAGCCGACTACAAAAGATTTCTAGAAATTGCATTCGGATCTCTTAAAGAGCTTCGCTATCAAATCACACTGTCGGCACAACTCGGTTATATTGCCGGTTCTAGAGCTGCTGAGTTTGATGCTAAATTAGATGAGACAGAGAAAGTACTAGGCGCCCTCATTCGCTCACAACGCTCTGTAGCGCGGACCCCTAAAGCCTAAACTCCTAACACCTACTCGCCTTTCCTCCGTATGCCTCCCGCAATCACAGTCCGCAACCTCTCCAAGACGTTCCGCCTTCCTGAGGAACGACGTGGGACACTAAGGGAGCGCTTGATGAAGCTTCACAAAAGAAATGAGCGGAAGGCCCGCCGCACGCTCGACGACCTCACGTTTGAGATCCAGCAGGGGGAGTTCTTTGGGATTATCGGCAGGAATGGCTCAGGTAAGTCCACTCTCCTCAAGATCTTGGCTCGCATCTATCAACCGGATAAAGGTAGCTTTTTTCAAATCCATGGCCGTATTGCGCCGATGCTGGAGCTAGGCGTGGGCTTCAATCCAGAGCTTACCGGTCGAGAGAACGTCTATCTGAGCGCTACCATCCTTGGACTTACAAAAGCGGAGATTGATGCTCGCTACGAGGAGATAGTCCGTTTTGCAGAGCTTCAGGACTTCATGGAGCTCCAGGTAAAGCACTATTCCAGCGGCATGTCAGTGAAGCTTGCCTTCTCCGTGGCGGCCCAGATCGACGCCCAGATTATGCTCCTTGACGAGGTTCTGGCCGTCGGAGACTTCGTCTTTCAGGAGAAATGCTTCGCTCTCTTTGAGAGGTACAAGAAGGAGGGGAAAACCATCATCCTTGTCACCCATGACCCGGCGGCCATGGAGCGCTTTGCCGATCGCGCCCTCATAATTCACCAATCCCGGATTGAAATGATCGGTGCACCCCACGAGGTCCTGGAGCGGTACCATCGGCTGAACTGATTCTATGAAATTCGACTACTTAATTGTTGGAGCTGGCTTTGCTGGGGTGACATTTGCCGAGCGTGCAGCGAATGTCTCGGGAAAGACCTCACTAATTGTTGAAAAAAGGAACCACATCGGTGGAAACTCTTATGATCGTTATGACGAACACGGGGTTCTCCTGCATCAGTATGGCCCCCACTATTTCCGAACGAATTCTCCCAAGATCAAAGACTACCTCTCCCAGTTCACGGAGTGGCATCCCGTGGACTATAAAATCCTTTCCTACTCAGATGGTAGATATTGGAATTTCCCGATCAATCTCAATACTTTTGAGCAAATAATCGGCAGACCCTCTACCAGCGAGGAAATGGAAGCTTGGCTGGAGGAAAAGCGGGAGAAAATAGAGAATCCTGCCAACTCAGAGGAGGTCATTGTCAGTCAGGTCGGATGGGAACTGTATGAGAAGTTCTTCAAGGGATACACTCTGAAGCAATGGAAGCGCCATCCTAAGGATCTCGATGCCAGCGTCTGCGGCAGGATTCCGATCCGAACGAATAGGGATGACCGATACCTAAGGGAAGAGTTTCAGGCAATTCCCAAGGCAGGATACACACGCCTCTTTGAAAAAATGCTGCAAGCATGTGGTGAGAAGGTCAAAGTGATGCTGAATACGGATTACAGGGAAGTCATCGAGTGCGTCCGTTATGATCATATGGTCTATACGGGTCCGATTGATGCCTTCTACGACTTTCGATTCGGGGAACTACCTTATCGTTCATTGAGATTTGAGACGGAATCATTTACTCCAGAAGAGCTAAAAGAGCGGGAGGCCATTTCTGGTAAAAAAGGCTTTTGGCAGCCTGCCATGCAGATAAACTACCCTAACGAGGAGGAATTTACCCGCATCGTCGAGGTCAAACATACAACGGGACAGCTATGCGAGAATACTACGATCGTCCGAGAGTATCCGGATGATTATGCTTCAGGAAAAGAGGCCTACTATCCAATTCCGGCAGAGGACTCAGCAGCAATTTATGCAAAATATAAAGAGCTGGCTGATAAGGAAGAGAAAATCAGCTTTATTGGGAGACTTGCTACCTACAAATACTATAATATGGATCAGATAGTTGGGATGGCATTAACTGAAGCAGAAAAGAATTTGATAAAGGGGTAGGCAAAAAACTTGCTAGTTCGGTAAAGTATATTGATTGTTTTAATACGCCATTCAATTAGGGTTAATAAAATGTTACTAATAGAAGAAAGTAAAATCAATTCTATATTTATAGATATATTTGTTATTGGATTTGGAAAACCATTACCTCTTCATGAGGTATGGATTGAATATCTCAATAAACTAGATGCAAATTTTTATATAGTAACCGACGAATATATTAGTTGGGAAAATATATCTAAAAAAACAAAAATAAAAGTAGTCCCAATGTCGCTTCAAGATTACTTTGTTGAAATAGCTAAGTTACTTGGATGTGCAACATGTGAAAACCTATTAATAAAATATGGGGATCTGTTTTATAATGAAATAAATGGATGGACTGCATGTGGATTTAGGCCAATGTTTGGAAAAATTTTTCAAAATAAAATCAAATCCGAGTTGTGGGGGTGGATGGATTACGATGTCTTTATTAACAAGAACTTTATAAAACAACTAAAAGAGTATTCAATAAATTCATCGAGAGTATCAATATTCACACCAAGAGGAATTAGGTGGGAACAATTTAAAGTATTTAAAACACAAAAAATAGATGAAATAAATAATTTATTTATTTCTAATATAAAAGACAATAAATACAAACCCGGAACTCCCTTAGAAGTTCAATTTATTTACGATGATGATGACGATGACTCCCGTGATGAATACTACCCAATTACTCAAAATCAAATTTCAGTACACTGGAAATACTTAAATGAAATTGGTGTGCAAGGAAAAATAAATCGAAGTAACGTTTATGTAAATCTTAATAACTGCGAAATCAAATCGCTTGAAAAAAATGACTGCGTTGCATTACTAATTGCTGACGAGCAATTTAAAACAACAAATAAAAAAATGGTAAACGAAATAAAATACACAGAGGAAATAGCTTTCAAACAAAACAACATCATGAAACAAAAAAACTAGTTGATAATTTCTATACTGAAAGTCCATATTTAGATTTTGAAAAAAATAATTATAGTTATGATCCACAGGGATGGGGCAGTGATGCTCAAATATTTTCGGATTTAATAGAACAAGTAAATCCCAAAGTTATAATTGAAGTTGGATCTTGGAAGGGAGGATCAGCAATTACAATGGGGAAACATGTCAAAAATAAAAATCTTGAGTGTGAAATCTTGTGTGTAGACACATGGTCGGGTGCTCCCGAGTTCTGGACAGATCAAAAAGACCCAGACCGATTCTTAAGTCTTAAACTAAAAAACGGGTATCCAACTGTCTATTATCAGTTTTTAGCAAATATGTGCTATGCAGGAATTGATGATATTGTTACTCCGTTGCCCCTGCCAAGTACAGTGGCTGCTGAAGTGTTAAAGCGCAAAGACATTAAAGCCGATATGATCTACATAGATGGGTCGCATGAATATCAGGATGTATTCATGGACATTCTAACATGGATTCCAAGATTAAAAACTGGTGGTGTAATTTTCGGGGATGACTACTCAAATGAATTTTGGCCTTCTGTAGTTAGTGCAGTCAATGACACAACACAGTATTTAGATATTACATTTGAGGTTAAAGATTATAAATGGGTTATTACAAAAAATATTAACCATGGTGAAAAACTTGCAGAGGATTTTATAAAAAACAGAAAGGAAAAAGAATTAGAAGAGACTCCAATACTAAAAATTGCCTTAGATCGTCTGCTGAAAAGATTAAAATAAATGAAACACTGTATTGTAACTCCTGATATTATAGGTCCAGTTAAAAATGGAGGAATTGGAACTGCCTGCTTTGAGTTGGCAAAATTTTTTAAAAAAGCAGGCGATGCAGTCACAGTATTATATACTGGTCCTATAGAAAGTGGAACTTTGGACACTTGGGTCAGTCATTATAAAGAAATATCTATTGATTTCGAGCATATAAATCCCTTTCTTTACCCGGACAAACCAATCAATAACGGTTATTGGTTTATTGAAAGATCTCTAAGAGTCCATGAGTGGCTCTCTAATCAATCATTTGAACAAATTCATTTCCAAGAATGGCAAGCCAATGGATTCATTCCTGTTCAGGCTAAAAAAACGGGTCAAGGATACTTCAACACGCTTCTCACAACAACAGTGCATAGTTGCGAAGAGTGGATCCATGAGGGAAACCTACGATTGCCTTCTGGTGGTGTAGAATATATCATACAAAAGCATTGTGAAAAATATTCTGCAGAAAAATCAGACATAACAATTTTTCCCAGCCGGTATATGAAGGATTGGAGCGAGGGAAAAGGTTGGAACTGCAACAATGCTAAAATTATACCTTATCACTACGAAAGTGCTAATAAATCAGAGCTTTCAAAAAAGGCTAAAAAAATTACTGAGTTTGTATTTTTTAGCAGGCTTGAAACACGCAAAGGATTAAAGTTATTTCTCAATGCATTAGAATTAATAATAAAAAGTAAACAGCACATTACTATACCAAAAATAACATTTCTTGGTAAAAATTGGTTTATTGGAAATCGGTTGGCAAGTGAAGCAATATCAGAATATGTTTCCACTCATGGTTTGTGTGTTAATATTATTAATAATTATAATTCCGAGAGTGCTTTAAAATATTTGAAACAGGAAGGACGTTGCGCAGTTATCCCAACGCTCCAAGATAATCTTCCGTATGCGGTGATTGAATGTGTTGAAATGGGAATACCAGTGATTGCATCAAACATAGGGGGGGTTCCAGAAATAATTGGAAGTCATGAACATCTTTTTGCTCCAAATGCAAAGGATTTTTCTGAAAAACTGATATCAATTATAAAAGATGGTCTATCTCTTCCACAAAAAAATTATTCCCCTCAGGAAGCAGTTAATGGTTGGAATCTTATCAGGGAGCAGAAGGCGCGGGATAACATCATAGGGTATTGGAAACCTACAGATGTGACAATCTGCATTGCGTATTATAATTATGGGAGATATCTTCCAGCACTACTTGAATCTCTTGAAAATCAATCAGCTGCCGGATTCTCAATTGTTGTTGCAAATGATGGTTCTTCTGACGAGTTCAGTAATAGCGTTTTCGAGGAACTCATAAATAAGTACAAAAAATATGCAAACTGGCATTTTCTTAACAAGGTAAATGGCGGGATTGGGGAAACAAGGAACTTTGCTGCCTCGCATGCAAAGACTGAGTTGATCGTTTTCATGGATGCAGATAATGAGGCTGACCCAAAAATGATTGAAAAAATGATTTGCGGTATGAATGCCTCCAGATCGGACTGTCTCACATGCCACTATACAGGATTTTCTGACGATGACGTAGGAGGAAAAAAAGCTGTCTATAGCTATGTTCCTACTGGGGGACCACTATCAGCTGGGATATTTACGAATTGTCTCGGAGATGCTAATTTTATAATAAAAACGGAAGTTTTCAAAAAACTAGGTGGCTTCAATATTGATAGAACCACTTCTTATGAGGATTGGGAATTTTTACTCCACCTTCTGCTTGAAGGTTTTTCATTGGATACAATTCCCGAGATATTATTTCTTTATCGACACACCGAAGCCGGTTTTAGCAGAAACACTTCTGTTGCACTAAATCATCAGAGAGTAATTAATCGCCTCAATAAATATCTGCCTGAGTTTGCATTTTCTGCAATCAAGGATTTATATACAACTATTAATCCAGGGGCTAATGGGAATTCTCATACTGTTCATGGGCGCTTAAATGCTGAATTTAAGTCAACGAATCCTTTACAGAGATGCCTCTATGTTTTAAGCGGGTCTCTCGATGAAAAAAAATACTTATCTAATAATATCGGGTCAATAACTGAACCTGGAGTAATTAACTGGGCTAAACATCCCAAACTTCACTATATATTATTTAATTTAAAAAATCCTTGATTATTTCTATATTATTACCTGTATACAATACAGAAGTCCAGTGGATTAGGAGTGCTATTGATTCAGTTGTTTCTTCATCTGATCCATGTTGGGAACTCTGCATTGCTGATGATGCCTCGACTCATGAAAGTGTTAGGAAAGTTCTCCAGCACTATGTGGACACCGACACACGAATTAAAGTCTGTTTTCGAGAGATCAATGGACATATCTCCGAAGCATCAAATTCTGCTTTGGAGATGGCAACGGGCGACTGGATTGTGTTGATGGATCATGATGATATCCTTCCCCCCAATACTTTGGAAGAGGTGAGAAAGGTTATCTGTGAGAATCCTGAGGTCCGACTAATTTACTCTGACGAAGTTAAAATAGACGAAGAGCTAAAGTCTTATGATCCCTATTTCAAGTCCTCCTGGAATAGGGATCTTTTCAATTCTCACAACATGATTTCCCATCTGGGTGTTTATCACGCGTCAACACTTAAAAAAATTGGAGGATTTCGCAAAGGGTTAGAGGGGTCACAAGACTATGATATGGCCTTGCGATTTATTGAAGAAATTAATGAAAAGCAAATCCACCATATTCCGAAGGTTCTCTATCACTGGAGATCTCATTCAGAAAGTACGGCTTCAACCGGGCAGGCTAAGCCGTATGCAGTGGTTGCTGGTGAAAGGGCAATCAATGATCATTTGCAGAGGACCGGCAGTCGAGGCAGATGCACCTATGATGGTGTGAGTGGTTATCGGGTTAGATATCCTCTACCTCAGAATCTAGTTGGCATATCAGCCATTATCCGTACTAACGGAAATCAGCGAGCATTGTTAAAATGTTTGGAACGACTCAGGTCGATAAAGGAGACATTGGAGATTCTAGTGCTCCCGGTGACGCCCGGAGCATTCGATGATATCGGCAAGTTAAAACAGGCAGATGGAGTTGCCGTTTTTCAACCTAAAGAGAATGAAAGTTATCCATCATTATTGAATCGCGTCGCAGATCGTGCTGCAGGGGACGTCCTCTACTTTCTGCACGATCATTTGGAGGAAATGGATGAAGAAGCTCTGCCAGAAATAATTTCCCATGCTGTTAGGCCTGATATCGGAGCGGTCGGGGGGATGATTCTCTATCCGGACGGACGAGTGCGTCAGGCTGGTCGTCTTCTGGATCCATACAGAATAAGCTGTCCCTCCTTTCATCATTGGCCGGGAAAGAGTTGGGGATATTCGGGGAGGCTCACTCTCATTCAGAACTACAGTGCTGTGTCGATGGACTGCATGGTCATCGAAAAAAGAAAGTTCCTTGAGGTTGGGGGATTCGACAAGGTGCATCTTAAGTCTAATCATCTGGATGTGGATCTGTGCTTGCGGCTAAAAGATGCTGGATATCGTACGCTCTGGACTCCCTATGCCAAGTTCACGGATTCAATCTCACGGTTCGCCCCGAGCAAAATCCTGGGCCGATTTTCAAGCGATTATCGCAAAGATTGCGAGTGGATGCAGAATCGCTGGGGCTCGCTCCTCAAAAATGACCCTGCCTATAACCCCAATCTGAATCAGAAGAAGAGGGACTTCAATTATCGATGGCCCCCTAGGGAAAACGGATGAATCATTCGCTCCAAAAGATAGCGCTTGGCTTACTCTCCTACCTAAACCCCTTTTCCAAGGGGTTCAGTCGTAAGGTGGCGGTCGTCTATTGCTCTCGTCGTCAGGGGCCAACTGGTCTTTGGGAGAAGCTGCCATGGTTGCATTACTACCTCTTTAATCGGGGGCTGTATCGGGGATCGGTAATGGGCTATCGGTGATGAGGTGGGGGAGTGACCTGACCCCCATAAACGGGACAGTTGAAAAATGAAGTTCTGTTTGGGAAGAAGGAGAACAGAACAACATGAAAAAAAGCAGATACAGCGAAGAGCAGGTGATCGGGATCCTGCGAGAA
>Ga0164297_10005978_pt1 | contig 10277 bp, 6 predicted proteins | sample GEODES058metaG_FD_113539 | JGI IMG/M metagenome (GOLD analysis project Ga0164297, IMG submission 113539) | Dystrophic lake water microbial communities from Trout Bog Lake, Wisconsin, USA - GEODES058 metaG | ecosystem: Environmental > Aquatic > Freshwater > Lake | place: USA: Trout Bog Lake...
CTGCATATTTCCGCATGCAGGACAGCAGGATGGGCGTCCAGCACGCGCACGCACACACGCGGCAGTGGTACGCCTTCGCCAAGTCCACCACGATGGCCTTTCAGCGCCAGCAGCGCGAGTTGCAGACACGTGAACGTGTCCCCACAGGTAACCCGCAAGGCCACACCGTGCTGTACCTCTCCACCGGTGGGATCCGCATCAACGGCGGCATGACCATCTCCATACGGCGGCATGAGTGTGTCATTATCACTGCCGTCGCCATGCTGATTGCTGCTCTCCAAAGCAGCCGCAACTGCCGCCACTTCAACCTCAACTCCATGGTCACCACCGCCGGCAGCGGCCGCGGCAGCGCTGTGGAGCGCATGCTGCAGCGCTGCGGCTGCGACGGAGCCAGTACATCCAGCTGGTGCGGTGACACGCAGAAGCAAGGAGATGGTCGCAGGGGCGCCCCCAACCGTGCTGTGGTCTGCGTAACTATCTGCAGGCACGCGATCCCCCCAGCAGCCGCGAAGCCAGACATTCGACTGCGCTGTTGTCAATGCCGCATCAACAACACGCTCTGCAGCCCGGCACTCGCCCGCTGAAGGCGCGGGCAGATCGCTGCCGCCGGCCTGCAACCGCGCGGCCAAGTGCGAAGCCCACTGCTGTGCCGCCTCCTCCGCGCCGAAGAATGCGCCCCACGCGACGAGAGCAGCGCCGGCGCTGCCGAGTGAGCCGGTGGCAGCAGCATCGCGCAGCTCGGTGGGCAGCACCTCTTGGAGGCATTCCTGTGCTTCTGCCAGTTCCGTTTGCACGCCTTGACACAACACGGAGGTCACTGCATGCAGCGCCGCGTGGACAGCATCGTCACCACCTTGCGGTTCGTGCTGCTTCTGAGCAGCAGCGCAGCAGAGGGCACATCCAAGATCGGCAGCAAGGGCTGCTCCACCATCAGCAGTCAGCTGTTCCGTCGTTTCGCCCCCGAACGCAGCCCACTCCAACGCACGCATGCGGTCACTGCATGATGTAAGCGCGGAGGCAGCGGGACCCAGCGCACTGGCGATGGTTGGCGCTGATACAGCGTCAGCCACAATTGCGTGAGCCCTGCATGATTCCGCCAACCGCAGCAGCAAGTCTGACACCGCGCCGCGGCCTTGTGCATCATGCATGCCTAAGCACGCGAGGGCGTCGTCGAAGCATCTGCGACGGAGAGCGAGTGGCTCAGGCGCGAGAACTTGCCAGAAGCGCAGCATGAGAGGCAAGCGCTGGACTGAAGCGCTGACCGCGGCTGCGTAGACCGGCACTAAGCTGAGCCGCTGGTGTGCCGCCAGCAAGTGCGCGTATTCCACTGCCAGCCGGTCCGTGGTGATGCAGAGATGCTGACCAGGGGCAAACAGTGCTTGGCGCTTGCCTTGGGGCGCCAGCGCGCGCAGAACAAGGAGTAAGTGGCATGCACACCGCAGGGGTCCCGGTGGCGGCGGGCCAGACGCGGTGGCGCTGTCATCATCGCCTTGAGGCAGAGCCCACACATCGAGCAGGTCTGCAAGCTCCTGCCATCGGCCAAGGGCTAGCAAACGCTGGATCCCGCGATGAATGACAGCTGCACCACACGTCGGTGACAATGCCACCTCGTCCAAGCAGCTCGCCAAATCAGAAGGTAAGGCGGACAGCGCAGAAGCTGTCGGCCATCGCGGACCATCGACGGGCCCCGAACCTCCGCTCAGTGGCAGCCCCGGCTCACCAACAGCATGTCCTGCCAACGCAGCATCAACAGCCGCGTCCAGCGCGCCACGCGCACGTGCCCATGCGCGAGCGTGCCAATCATCCGATGCGCATGCAGGCAGAACCTTGGCAACATCCCCGACCAGGACGGCGTAACATGCAGCCTCTGCTGGCGCGCCGGATGTTGATGCCGCCATTGCGGCTGCAGCGCACGCCCATTTCCAGAGGCAACGGGCTGCGACACTGCCCGGGCCGTCAAGCTCTGCGGCCAGCTGAGAGGTCGGGCAACATGACAACTCGTCAGTGTCATCGTTCATGTCGCTTCCGGTGGCGAAACGCTCCATTTGACGTTTCTCTTCACCCAGCTGCTCCGTCGCGGCGCGTCCGACGGCAGCTGGGCCGAATCCCGCTGCTGCGCCGTAGCTTGCAGCCCTCCAAGGCTGGCCGACAGCACAGCAGAGGGCTTGGCAGGCCGGTAGACGGCCCGCTCGGAGGAGTGCGAAGCATGCGGCATGCAGTCGGGACTCATCATCCACATTCGCGGGATGCAGCTGCTTCCCGCTCCTGCTGGGCGCATCGAAGTCAAGCTCAGTGACGAGCAAACCGCCAGCACCACCACCAGAGGTGGTCTGCTGAGCAACAGCGCGCCGTGTTTCCGTCCAAGCGCCATCGCCGGGAGCGAAGCGTGACAGCAGCCCCGGCACATCGGCGCCGCCGTGGATGGCGGACAAGGAAGACTCCTCGCCTCCAAGACTACGCTCCAGATGAACTCCCGCAAGGCTCTCCAACCAAGCCACAATTGCGGCCATGCGTGCGACGCTATGCACATCATCCACATCCGCAGCGTCAGCATAGCTAGGCCCATCGCGAGGGGATGGCGCAACGAGACGTCCACGTGCAGCGGCGCGAGCCCTGGCAGACAGGCACCCGCCCAGCGGCGCGGTTGCTGTGCTCACTGCTTCCGCATCGGCTGCCTGTTGGTTAACTAGCCGTGCTCGTCCCAGGAGATGGTCAACTAATGCCCACGTCGCCGCTTCCGAGTCCAGGGCATCTGCTTGAGCCCACAAAGCAGCCACAAGAGGTCCGCCACGATGTAAGTGGCCACGGGCAGCTGACCGCGCTGCATCAGCGCAGCGCCGACATGCAGCCTCCAAGGCCGCAGGCGCGTCTGCGGGACTTGTATGGAGCAAGTTCAAGGCGGCAGCACAGGCTGCTTCCATCGGCCCCGTCGGGTCCTCACCCAGCAACGCAGCTGCTACAGCAGCCGGCGGCGCGCCTAGAAGCACGGGGAGCGGAGGCACAGGCGGAAGCAGCTGCTGGTGGTAGTGGTGAGAAGCAGTTGAAGCAGGCGTCCTGAGCACCGCGTCAAAGTTGCTCAGAGGACTGCCAGTGACTCCGCGCGCGAGCATATCCGCTGCGTGTTGAGCAGGCGGGACCGCGAACGTGCGACTAAGCGGCTGGACGAGGGCGTCGGAAGCGGCAGGTGCATGCAGCGGGCGTGTGTCTCCAAAAGACTGCTGGATGAACGCAGTGGAAGGGCCCCCAGCCGGTGTGCGGCTGTCTAGGAAGCCAGGCGCACCGCGCGGTGCCGACGGGAGGAAGCTAGGCACGCCGCGCGTGCTTCCCGCCCAGTCCGGAGCTTGCTGCTGGAGCCCGTCTGACGGCGGCGCGCGTCCATGCTGCGTCTGTGATGGCGACGCCTGCGCTGCGCCTGTGTCCACCCAGCGCGCGAGCAGCGAGCTTGCGGCGGCGACGCGCGCGGCAATGTCGTCGGCTGACTGATCCATGACCAGCCCAGCGCCCCAGCGGCCCGGTGGTTGTCACAGGCGCCTGCGAGCGGTTGCCAGCGCACACCGTCTGTGCGGGGCGGCGTGTGTGCGTGTTTGCGAGCGGTTTTTGGAGCGGTACGGCCCTTTTTGTGCAGACAAGGAGGACCCATCACGAAGCCCTATTCCCCTTCAGGCCTTGTGCTGGGGTTGCCGACCACATCGCCACGTTTTTGTACGTCGATTCTGTGCACTATAGCCCAGAGTCACGTCTCACTCAGATGTCGCCTTGATTCCACAGCGGCCTTTTGGCTAAGATCAAGTGTAGTATCTGTTCTGAATGTCCTAACAGACATTCTCCAGTCATTGACTGGTTATCTGTTAGACCTATTTGTGAGCGTGCGGGCTCATCCGGGTAGCTTGCTACTCCGAGCCCGCGGCTTGGCCGAGGCCTCGCACTTATGCCTCGGCTGAGCAGCGCTATTCCAACTCCCACTCATGACCCTCCACCCCCCACCTCCCTTATCTCATCCCATCATTCACCGCACAACTCCACTCGTCAGCACAGAGTCCAGTCCCGAGTTGACATCTGCGCTTTCTCTTCCGTACCCCTGGAGTCACTCTACAAATTGCACGCCCCCGCACACGCAATCGCGCATGGGCCTCCCTAGAGCATGCCGTTGCAGCATGTCGTGAGACTTCATCCAGTTGGGGCGGCGTGACCACACGCCAGCCCCAACAAGCATGTGGGCGTCGCTGTCGACTTGGGCTACTGCCGCCGCCGCTTATACTGCCGGCGCGCAGCCTGCGTCCCAAAACAATGCTGCCGGTGTTGTCAGGACGACCAAGCTGGCTGCATCATACGAGGCGCTCATCACAGGCACGCCGACAAGTGCTATTGCACTCGCAGCGGGCCTTACGTCCCCGGACGTGGTTCTGTCTGACCGCTGGACGTGTCCGCCCTTCTGGGATGAGCATTTGCTGCTCAAGGCACGTCCTGTCGCCCTCGTGCACCTGTGTTTGGCCGCATAACCTGCACTGCCTCGGGCGCAGTGAACTTGGGACTGACTCGTATATACTTGCGCTTCGCAGGTAGACGCGACCTGGTTCAGCCGCTTCCTTGGCACTGCGCAGCCGAGCGCGTTGCTTGGCCGCTTCTCGCTTGGACTGAGCCACTTGGCGTTCGTCTGCATCCGGTTCCTGGACCAGCCACACGCGCTCCGCGCTTGTCACGCAGCGGAAACGTTGACGTTGTTGCTGCACGGCTGCACAGCTGCTTTCGGCGCACGTGGGGGCCCATCATGTGCAGCAGGCACGCCTGGAGCTGTTCACGCGACTCTGGCTACCCTTTTCGGCGCGAGCGGGGCTGCGTCCACAGCGGCAGTGCATCGCATGCTTGCATCTGCTACATGTGTCACCTGTGCGACTGGCGCCCCGGATCGCCTGCGTGAAGCATGCGGCAGATTGCTGCTCACTTGTTTCAGCTTGACGCCGCATGTGGACGCAAATCCCGTGGTTGGCATCGCACATGAAGCGGCTACGTGGCAGAAACGAAGCCATGCACATGGCGCTGCTGGTGAGGATCACCCGCAGCAATTTAGTGACACAGTTACAGGCCCCATGTTGAGCCTGGTCACTGCGGCACCGACACACAGCGGCAGTGATGCGCGTCTTCACGATTCGTGCTTGGATGTACTCGCACTCCTGCTGACGTGGAGTCAATCGCGAAATGCGGTTGCAACTGCACTTTCTGAGTGCAGTCCTCAACAAATTTGCCACTTGCTCAATCTCGTGCGCAAACATTTAGGCTCCGGTATGCCGCATGGATCAGCTGGAGTGAATAGTGCTACGCGTCCTAGTGTAGAGCAGCCCCAATCGACGGCATCGTCGCTGCTGGGCGACGCCCTGGCGTACGTCACCGGAGGCACGCCAGGCCAGACAGCCACCTCTGTGCACGATAATAAACAGACGGCGAACATTGCATTGGAGCATTTGCGATCGAGCTGCATGCCTGCGGAACCGACAAGATGCGGAAACAGCTCGTTCAAGCAATTGAGCGCTTCTGTGTTGCTTCACGCTCTGGTCGCGCACTCGCCGCTGCTGCGATCACACCGCGCGTGGATACCACCCGCGTCTGCATACGCAGCTGCTGCTGATGTAGCTGCCGCTTGGCGAGCGTGTCTCGGGCTTCTGCTGACTCACACAGCGGCGTGTGCCTCTTCAGCCGCACAGCAATGCGCAACTCATGCCAGCACAGCGCCACCTGCTTCATCTGAGAGCGCACTGGCAGCAGGCTGCATGTGTGCCATGCATTGCGCAACACTGGCACTCGTACTCGATGACGCACGTGGCAAAGAGTTCGTCCAATCAGAGCCCATTTCTAGGCTTCAAGGCGCGCAAGGCGGCAGTGCTCCTACACCGCACAATCAACCGCGACTGAGTGACGCGGTTCTGGAGGTCGCTGCGCTGGTGGTAGCATCTGCAAACGAGGCCACAGCTTCTTGCGGAGCCTCCATAGCTGGCCAGCAATCGCACGGCATTACAGGTACATTCGCAGCGCAGCAGCAGCTTGAATGCGCAGCTGTCTTGGCGCTCAATGTCGCACACGGCGTGGTGCACCGCCAAGCGATGGCAAATGCTGCAGTCGTGTCTTTGGCGGCTGCCGAAACACGCAGCTTAGGGAGTGCCTATGCCTCGCTAAGCTCATCGGCGTCCGGAGTACATCTTGTGAACTGCCCGCGGTTGTGGAGCAGCTGTGCAGCCGCGCTGATGCTGCGTTCCAAGCAGGGCAGCGGTGGCGAGGCTACATCGTCTGCGCTGTCTGCGCGAGCTGGCGCCCAAGCAGGCGCATTGCTGGCAGCTGGATGCGCGCTCTGTCATGTCATCACATCGGCGGGTGCGACACGTGAGGCCCTCCTCGCGCCTGTTCTTGCGCTTCGGCCGCACATGCACAAGCTGGGCGGTGATATGGGCGTTGCGGAAGATGATGTCGTTGATTTTCGACCGCTGGTGGACATGCAGGCGAGTATGAGCCATGTAGCAGTTGCATCAACCACGCAGGTTGCGGCGGAATCAGCAGCTGCTGGTCGTGGGCAATTTTTGGACTTGTTTCTTCGCAGCGTTGAAGAAACCACGGCACGGTTGTGGGGAACTACACGTGATGCGGCCCACGTGCAATGCAGCCGAACCGATGGTGCTGCTGCTGCTGGTGATGGCCCACGTCTGGCCACAGCCGCGGCCAAGGCTGCGTGCAGCCGCCTGCTGACTCGAGCGCATGGTACAGTCCCGCGCACGGGTGACATGGACACTGAATTGAGCGCAGCGAGGCGAGGCGCCCTCGTTGCGGACAGCCTGTGAGGACTTGTAACACGTCATGCGCCTCCCTCGCCCGTCGCGTTCCGCTTAGACCGCCAGATACACGCCCCGAGTCACGCAGCCCGTGCACTCGCCTTTCGAGCTGCACAGGAAAGACCATATATGGCTGCAGTTGCGCGGGTCACCGCCGAGGCGCTGGTGGGGGCCCACCAACTCACTGTCTTCGGGTGCGCACACGCCCTATCGTCACCACAGGGAACGTAGGACGTCCGCCCGCCCGTGTATTCGCAGCGCGCTGCGCGTCGCTTCTTTCAGGGGGACAGACCACTGACACTCTCCCGCCACCAGCCTCTCCCGCGCCGCGTCCTTCCCGCCAGGCGTCCGGCTGAGCAGCGCCGTCTTCGCCGTGGGTGGTACGTATCCACACCGGAAGTACATTCACTTGCCTGGCGACTAAGACAAGGACACACTCAGGACGTGACTGGCGGTTAGACATCTACCCTGGCGGCTACGACGCCTCCTGCTCCGGCCACGTCTCACTCTGCCTTGAACTCGTCCCTCGCGACCCAGCCACTGGCGGTGGGAGTGGCAGGGATAGCGACGGCAGTGCGCCAGAAGACGTGCGCGCGCGCTTCGAGCTCGCTCTCTGCGACGTGACTGCTGCTGCAAGCAACGCAGGGCTGCCGAGGCATCGGGTGGCAGTGTCACCCAGAGACGGGCCACCAGTAGCTGTGCGCCGAGGGTGCGTGTGGTTAACACACGCTCTTCATTCAACCAACACTGCTGCGCCCCCTGCGTTCCTAACCCGCCTCAATCCAGGCGCTTGGCACGAGTGAAGCGGTTCGTGAGTTGGGAGGAGCTGAGTAAGAGTGGATGCATGCACGTGACACGAGACGACGTTGCGGTCCTCCGGGCAACAGTGGAGGTGCACCGCAGTACTGCTGTCGCGTCATCGCTCCTTCTTCCGCCACAGCTGCCAAGTAGTGGTGGCCACGCACATGCGGTCCCGATGTCCGCTTCGTCTGTGGTTGTTCCCCGCCAACATGGTGGTCAGCATGCTTCATGGCGCAATGCAACGGGTGGTGACACCCACGACCGCGGAAATGCGGACATGGCACCACGCCAAGAAGCTGCACCTGTTCCTTCTACCGCTGTAGCCCCAGATGTGCGCATCGAGGAGCACCACAAAGCAGCGACAGCCGCAGTATCGCGACTGGCTGCACGCTCCGGCCCCGTCGCAGCAGCGGTGTCCGCGCTCACAGACGCAGTGTCCCATGGCGGCCGTCCTGATGAATCCAGCCTGCGTGGACTTGCACTGGCTGTTCGACAGACAAGCACGCCGGAGCTCGCGCTCGGCGCGTTCGCTGTCGTGCGATGCTTGGCGACATCATCTGGATGGCTGGCGCCTGGCGGAGCCGCAACGGCTGGTTCTTGGCAATGTGCGCAGTCATTGATGGCGACAGGTCTTATACCTGCATTGGTGTCCGTCCTGGGCGCTTCGCCGCGGGATGCGCAGCTCCAGCGTGATGGCGCGCTTGCGCTTGGCGCCTGGGCGCTGTGTAGCCTGACTGAAGGCCCACCTGGGTTCGGAGGGCACAGCGTCCAGGGTGCGGATGCGCTGAGCTTGTTCGCAGCTGCTTCGCTCGCGCGCATGGCTATACCCAACGCATCGTGGTCACAACAGCCTGTTGGTGGACGTACGGTTGCTGCGCTTCATAATCACACGGGCGCTGGCTTCACAATTCCTGCAGACAGACTGGCGGAGGTGAAAGCGATCCTGGCAGCCAGGAAGCGCATTGCGGCGCAATTGTTGCTCAAGGATGCAACGCCTGAAGTGGTGACACCTCCAGCAGCACCGGTCGATGCACGCACAAGCACACCTGTCGCACAGGCTGCGCCCCGCACCAGCTCTGCCTCGCATGTGGCCAGAGCAGCAGGACGTACACCACGCGGAAGCACTGCATCTACCGCAGCGGGTGACGCCGCTTGAGTGCGTATCCTATGAGTGAGTGAGTGTGTGTGTGTGTGCTGTCCGAGTCCTCTAAGGGACAGGCCCTCTAAGCGTCATCTTTGTGTCTTCGAAGTCCCCCTAATTACCCCTGTTGTTGTGGGCCACGCCATTCAGCATTCGCAATGCCAGCGGCGTTGTTTAGCAGCGCGAGCGCCACCTGACTGGCGTGCTGGGCCTGCATGGCTGCCTGCTGCACGGCCATGTTGTTCCCACCATGTGGCATGTGCGCCGCCTGCGCCTGCGCCTGCGCTTGTGCTTGAGCAGCAGCTGCTACTGCCGCGAGAGCCGCAGGAACGAGGGCGGAGAGCGTCGCGCTACCGCCTGATGGATCGAAGCCCAATGAGAAAGGGCCGCCTGACGGCAGCACGTATCCCGACCCGCCATGCACGAGGCCACCTTGGCCAGCAGCCGAGCCAAGAAACGCGGGGTGAATGACCGCAAATCCAGGGTGGGCGCCCATTCCAAGCAGCTGGGCGCCGCCGTACAGCTGGCTGGGGTCGCCCAGGAGGCCACCGCCCAGGAGCGCACCAGCGCCCGTCACCGGGTTGTACAAGCCCCCGGTCGCCGTCCCGCGCGGCGGGTTGACCGTCGTGACGCCTTTGCGGGCCGCGTACGCCTTGCGCCTGCGCTCATTGTGTAGTGCCAGTTGGCGGCGACAGCTGTGTGCGGAGCCGTCGAACTCTGATACGACGTGGAAGCTGGAGGTAAAGGTGGTGCCGTGGGCGTGGGCACAGGCGTCAGGGCGGGCGTTGCGACGCTGGTGGAGAGAGGTGTCCTGTCCTGGGATGCACCGCGGGGACAGCCGCCCCAACGCGGACGTGCACGCACCGCCCGCACTGCTGGCAGAACCGTTGCGCAGCGCCGTCCAGAACCAGCTGGTAAGAGAAGAGGCGAACACGCGCAGGCGGCGCGTCAGCGCGGTGAAGGGCTGTAGTACGAAAGCACGGTCCCCCGTACGCCGTAGGGCAGTGCAGTGTGTACTCCAAAGGTACGGGGCGCGCCCCGAGAGCTGCCCACGACGCTGCTGCCGCACCTGGCTTGCGGCCATACAGGCACTGCATACGCGACACCGGCGCTGCGTCTTGTTGGCGGCCGCAAGGCTTCGACCGCAGCCTTGGACGCGGCACAGGTTCACGTTTCCACCGCCGCCCCGGCCGCCGACGTCGCCCACGCCACCGCCGCGACCAGCCTTGGGGCGAGCTCCACGGCCTCCGGGGCTGGCCGCCCCCGGCCGGCCAGCAGCTGTTATCAACGCGAAGGCTGCCAGTGCGTCTGCTCCTTCTCCTCCGTCTTCCTCCCCGGGCGGCGGCCCCGCAGCTCCGTTCTGGGGCCACTGCGACTCCGCCTGGTCTTCCATCTCGCGAAAAAAAGACTGTGCGAAGGACGCACGTTGTGGCAGGTGGCCTGAACTCAGAATTGGTCCTGCTCTGAAGCCCAGTGGGCACGTACGGTGCTTTTGTACGGACGCAACAGCGGCTGACAAG
>Ga0164297_10005981_pt1 | contig 10268 bp, 10 predicted proteins | sample GEODES058metaG_FD_113539 | JGI IMG/M metagenome (GOLD analysis project Ga0164297, IMG submission 113539) | Dystrophic lake water microbial communities from Trout Bog Lake, Wisconsin, USA - GEODES058 metaG | ecosystem: Environmental > Aquatic > Freshwater > Lake | place: USA: Trout Bog Lake...
CCAGGGAGTGAAACATGCCAGAGGCGTCTCTCAGCCGCCGCAGCCTCATCGCGGGCGCGGCCGCTCTTCCCTTGTTCAGCATCCTGACCCGGCGGGCCGAGGCGGCCGAATTCGTCTACAAGCTCGCCACCGGCCAGGACCCGACCCATCCGGTCAACCTTCGCGCGCAGCAGGCCATCGAGCGTATCCGCGAGGCGAGCAGCGGGCGCCTGGAGATCCGCCTGTTCCCGGCCAACCAGCTCGGGGGCGACACGGATCTGCTAGCTCAGGTCCGCAGCGGCGCCGTCGAGTTCCTGAACCTCGCCTCCTCGGTGCTGGCGACCTTTCTGCCGGTCGCGACCCTGCCGAACCTCGGGTTCGTCTTCAGGGACTACCCAAGCGTCTGGGCCGCCATGGACGGGCCACTCGGCGCCTACGTTCGCGCGCAGATCGGGCGCACGCCGGTCGTGACCGTGTCGAAGGTCTGGGACAACGGCTTCCGCCACATCACCTCCTCGACGCGCGAGATCCGCACCCCAGACGATCTGCGCGGCTTCAAGATCCGCGTGCCGCAGGCTCCGATGCAGACCTCGCTGTTCCGGGCGCTGAGCGCGGGCGCGACGCCGATTAACTTCAATGAGCTCTACTCAGCGCTGCAGACCAAGGTTGTCGAGGGTCAGGAAAACCCGCTTCCGATCACCGCGACGACGCGGCTCTACGAGGTCCAGAAGAGCTGCAGCCTGACCGGGCACATCTGGGATGGCTACTGGATCCTCGGCAACAAGCGCGCCTGGCTGCGCCTGCCCGAGGATCTGCGCGTCATTGTCTCCCGCGAACTCGACCGCTCGGCTGACCAAGAGCGGACCGATATCGTGGCGCTCAACGCGAACCTGCGCACGACGCTGTCCGCGAAGGGCCTGAGCTTCGTCGATCCCGACCGGGAGGCGTTCCGCGACGCGCTCGGCCGGACCAGCTTCTACAGGGACTGGAAGGCCAAGCTCGGCGACGAAGCCTGGGCCCAGCTCGAAAGCGTCTCCGGAAAGCTCGTGTGAGGGGGCCTGCCATGCAACTCGATGCTCAACTCGACATGACGCTCCCGTCCGCCTCCTCGGGGACGGCAATCGGTTCTTCCCGGCTCCAGGCTTTCGATCGCATTCTCGGACGGATGATCGAGATCCCGGCGGCGATTCTGGTTGGCCTGGAGATCGTCGTCCTGCTGGCCGGCGTCATAAGCCGCTACGTCCTACACCAGCCCCTTGTCTGGTCGGACGAACTCGCTTCGATCCTGTTCCTATGGCTCGCCATGCTCGGCACGGTCATCGCCTACCGGCGTGGCGAACACATGCGCATGACCGCCTTCGTCGGCATGGCCTCGCCGCGCGCCCGCGCCTTCCTCGACACGCTGGCGATCGTCTCGGGCCTCATCTTCGTCGGGCTGCTGCTCGAACCCGCCGTCGAGTTCGCGGTCGAGGAATCCTGGGTCCACACGCCGGCCCTCGATCTCGCCAACACCTGGCGCGCCACCGCCCTTCCGGTCGGGTTCGCCCTGATGCTCGTGACTGCCGTGGTGCGGCTCGTACAAGAGAGCGACTGGCGCCTGACGGGAGCGGCGCTCCTCCTCGGAGCCAGCATCGCCGCCGGGCTCGCCGTCCTGTCGCCCATGCTCATCGGGATTGGCAATCTGAACCTGCTGGTCTTCTTTCTCCTCGGTGTCGGCACCCTGGTGTTCTCCGGCGTGCCGATCGCCTTCGCGTTCGGGCTTTCCACCTACGCCTACCTGATGACGACGACGTACGCGCCCGCCATGGTCGTGGTCGGCCGTATGGACGAGGGCATGAGCCACCTCATCCTGCTCTCGGTGCCGCTGTTCATCTTCCTCGGGCTGCTGATCGAGATGACCGGCATGGCCCGCGCCATGGTCGGGTTCCTGGCGAGCCTGCTCGGCCACGTGCGTGGCGGCCTGCATTTCGTGCTGGTCGGCGCGATGTACCTCGTCTCCGGCATCTCCGGATCGAAGGCCGCCGACATGGCCGCGGTCGCTCCGGTGCTGTTCCCCGAGATGAAGGCGCGCGGTGCCAAGGAAGGGGATCTGGTGGCGCTCCTGTCTGCGACCGGCGCGCAGACTGAGACGATCCCGCCCTCGATCGTGCTGATCACCATCGGCTCGGTCACCGGCGTGTCGATCACCGCGCTGTTCACCGGCGGTCTCCTGCCGGGGCTCGTCCTGGGGGTGACGCTGTGCGCCCTGGTCTGGTGGCGCTACCGCAGCGAGGACCTGAGCCACGTGGCTCGGCCGAGCCGAACGGCGGTCCTGCGGGCTCTCGTCGTGGCGCTACCCGCCCTCGCGCTGCCCTTCGTGATCCGGGCGGCCGTGGTCGAGGGCGTGGCGACCGCGACTGAGGTCTCCACCATCGGCATCGTCTACGCTATGCTCGCGGGGCTCCTCGTCTACCGGCAGTTCGACTGGCGTCGCCTCGTCCCGATGCTGGTGACCACCGCGACGCTGTCGGGGGCGATCCTGCTGATCATCGGCGCGGCCACCGGCATGGCTTGGGCGCTGACGCAGTCCGGATTCTCACAGGCGCTCGCCGTGGCGATGAAGAGCCTGCCCGGCGGTCCGCTCGGCTTCCTGGCCGTCTCGGCCCTCGCCTTCATCGTGCTGGGCTCGGTGCTGGAAGGGATCCCGGCGATTGTGCTGTTCGGCCCGCTGCTGTTCCCGATTGCCCGGGCGGTCGGGGTGCACGAAGTCCACTATGCGATGGTGGTGATCCTCGCCATGGGGATCGGCCTGTTCGCTCCGCCCTTCGGCGTCGGCTACTACGCCGCCTGCGCCATCAGCCGGATCCATCCCGACGCCGGGATGCGGCCGATCATCGGGTACATCACGGCCCTGCTCATCGGCTTGGCAGCGATCATCCTCGTGCCCTGGTTCTCGATCGGGTTCCTCTGAGCCGAGCGGGACAATGGCACTCGGAAAGTGAACCGGTCCGGCCCGTCGTTCCCGGGCCGAAGACGCTCAGAATGCTCCGGCGCGCCCGGTGCGTTCGATCCGTTCAAGCTGCTCGGTGAAACGCTGATCCGCACCGCGCCGCAGCGCATCGATCATCCTACCCACCAGTGACGCAGGCTGTGTCTGCACCCTCTTCGCACATGTGATGTACTGACGCTTCGCGATATCGAGAAGGACGGCCATAACCACTCCGACGCCGGGCCTCGCAGCCCGCTCTTGCTGCAATGCAATATGACTCGGAAGAGCTTGCAGCCTGAGTGAAAAGTGCAGCGAGCTGACATGCAGCTGGCTCATAGGGATGCGGGCGCGCAATGGGACGTAGCTCCGAATGCTACTACGCCCGGGCAGGTCGATATTCGACGGGAGAACAGACCTTCAATCGATCCGAGTTGCAGGCCGACTCATGGCGCGACCAGGACGCCAACCGATGCTGCTTCGGCGTCCGCTTTTGCGACCCGAGAAAAGTCGGTTGTATGGCCGCATAGGGCGCGAAGCTGCCGGTCCGCTTCTGGCCAACCACAATTCCCGGGCAATTGAGATCCAACAAATCTCACACCCTGATCGCTTCTCGCACTTCCCTGCTCACGCCGTTTCGCCTCCCTGTTCGCGCTCGTAGGGAAAATGGCGCTAAGCTCTTGCATCTGCTGCGATGTCCCGGGCCGACATGCGTCCGAAGCGCGCTTTTCCAAAGCTGGTCCCTGTAATTTCCGGGCCCACAGGGAAATTCGTTACGGAGAAGGGTTCGCATCCGACTGTCCGCACCAGCGATGTTTCAAGACGACAGGATAAAGTCTTATTGGCCTTCCCAAGCGACCCGTTACCTCCTCCAAGCGTCTCAGGCTGACGGCGACGCTGGCGCTCGGAGCATGCCCCTCGTAACCGCGACTGCGCTACACGGCCGCTGAGGTCCAGGCCGCGGAGGTTGCCGGCATTCCGAACGCCTGCGCCTTCGCGGATGCAATGGTCGGGACCCTCGCGGGTGACCTGACCGTCTGGCTTTGGACCGGGCTGATTGAGAGGATCAGCCAGGACCGAAGGAGTCGGGCATGCGGGGCGGTCAGAAGACAGGTGCGGAGCAGGTCGTGCTGAAGCTGCGCCAGATTGAGGTACAGACAGCCCAGGGCAAGAATTTGGCCCTCGCATGCACGGAGGCGGAGATCTCCGGGCAGAGTGGCTCACATTGGCGCAAGAAATACGGCGGCCTGCAGATCGACCAAGCGCGCCGGATGAAGGATCGTGAGCGTGAGAATGCGCGATTGCGACGGCTCGTGGCTGATCTGCCCCTGGAGAAGCAAGTGCCGGCGGATGTCGCCTCGGGAAACTTGTAGCCCTCGAACCGCGCCGACAGGCGGTCGACGGCATCCGTGAAAAGCATGGTCTCTCCGAACGTCATGCCTGCCGGATCGTCGGCCAGCACCGTGGCACGCAGCACTACGTGCCGACCATACCGGCCGATGAGGATGCGCTGACGCGCGCCATCATAACCTTGGCGTCCGAGTATGCACGTGTCTTGCAGCGCAGCAGACCTTCGACGCCCACCTCGGCGTAGCACTGCTGCCAGCGCCACACGGCCGGGCGGCGCCCGCCCGCCGGGCGACGTCATGGACGCTCAAGCGCTCGGCTGAGAGCAGGACCATGCGGGCGCGCCGGATATGCTTGAGAGGTCGGGAGCAGTCGCTGGTGATCGCAGCCAATTGTGCCGCATCGGTCGCATCGAGGAGCAAGCATACCGTCTGAGCCATCGCTCAGACTCGCGCGTCTCGCCGTCAGCGCGAATCTCCCGTCCGCGGCCCTACAGTAGATCGGGCCTGTCGAAGGCCAACTGGTCAGGTTCATTCGCGGCCTCGCCGCGACAGGCGCCACCGGCATCTATCACCTATACAGATTGCCAATCTTGCTTCGCAGTCACTGCAGCAGATCGGGCCTGCAGAAGGCCAACTGGTCAGGTTCAGCTACGGCGTCGCCTAAAAAGGCGCCACCAGCATCCATCATCTATACAAATTGCCAATCATACTTCACGCCGCGTCAATATTAATCAATAATTAACCATAAAATACCCATAGTGACACGACAAAAACAGTCGATAAAGGTCCAAGAACTAGCGCGGATCCCTGACTAGAATGTTTTGCTTGTTGAAACCGGCAAATATTTCCGGCGTCTAATACAAATTCCGTAGAAGGCATCGAAAAAATGACCCTCCCCTCGGTTACGAATCTACGGCCTGCCTTGAGCGGCGGAACGACGGGCAATGGAATCCAACCCAGGGGCATCGCCAGCAATCAGCAAATTGCCGGAAATTTCAATCAGTTTTTGACGCTACTTACCACCCAGCTTAAGAACCAAAATCCTCTTTCTCCTATGGACACGAACCAGTTCACGCAGCAACTGGTACAATTTGCCCAGGTCGAACAGCAAATTAAATCCAACGATCGACTGGATGCTATCGCTAGCAGCGCAAAAGATTCGGGGACTGCATCCCTTTCCGGCTACATCGGTAAAACGGTGGCCGCGGATGGCGCGACGTCCGAGCTTGGAAGCTCCGGTGCGACGTGGAGCCTCTCCGTACCCCGTGCCAGCAGCAGAGCCACCATTACGATCCGCGACGGCAAGGACAACGTCGTCGGTGTGCAAAACCAGCATCTCAGCGCCGGAACACAGGATTTTTCCTGGGATGGACGTACATCGTCAGGTCTGAAGGCAGCGGCCGGACTCTATACGATCAAGGTCGACGCCGTCGATTCATCGGGTCAGAAGATGATCGTCGACACGGCGGTGGGAGGCAAGGTCGATGGCATCGATCTCGCCGGCAGCACGCCGACGCTCATGGTCGGCAAGCGACGTGTCACGACATCGACGATCAAACAGGTGTCAGGCCCATGATCGCGACAGCTTCCGATGCCGTTGCGGCCAGCAGGTACGGGCCCGCCTGTGAACTACGCCGCGGACCCGAACGGCACCGCCGTCGACGCGCGGCCGTAGCGCTGGTCGTAGGCGCGCTCGGCGCTTGCAACACCGCCGACCGGCTCTCGCAGGTCGGCGCAACCCCGGCGCTCTCGGCGATCGAGGATCCGACCACGCAGCCCGGCTACAAGCCGGTGCGGATGCCGATGCCCGACGTGCAGCCGGTCTCCTACGCGCCGAACTCGCTCTGGCGCACCGGCTCGCGCGCCTTCTTCAAGGACCAGCGCGCCGCGCGGCTCGGCGACATCCTGACCGTGAAGGTCAACGTCACCGACAAGGCCAATCTGGCCAACGAGACGAAGCGCTCGCGCACCGAAAATGAGAGCTTCGGCCTTCCGAACGCCCTGGGCCTGGAGAACAACGCTGTCGGCAAGTCCTTCGGCGTCGGTGGTACCGCGCTCCTGAGTGCGAAGGGGACGGCATCCAGCGACGGCGTCGGCTCGGTCCAGCGCGCCGAGACCGTGACGACGAACGTTGCTGCGGCGGTCACCCAGGTCCTGCCCAACGGCAACCTCGTGGTCGAAGGCAGGCAGGAGATCCGGGTCAATTTCGAGGTACGTGAACTCGTCGTGGCCGGCGTGGTCCGACCGGAGGACATCGAGTCGGACAACACCGTCGATTCGGCCAAGATGGCCCAGGCTCGGATCGCCTATGGCGGCCGAGGCCAGATCACTGATGTGCAACAGCCGCGCTACGGCCAGCAGATTGTGGACATCCTGCTGCCGTTCTGAAGGCCGGGCGATCTCCCGTCCGTCAAATGCATTATCGGGGGTGTTTAAGTTCGGTGGCGCACCGGCGACCGGATAGCCATTGTTCTCCCGCGCGGCAAGCTCAAAATATTCGGGACATGCCCACCAAAAAAGAATTGGAGCACTACAATGCCAGCGGCAGACTTACTCCAGTCAGCTTCAGATATCCTGGCTGCCGGCCGCCAGATACAGCGCGGGCATATCCGCACGATATCCGAGAATCTGGCCAATGCGAATTCGACGGCCAGCGATCCGGGAGGCATGCCATACAGCCGCAAGATTGCAATCTTCAGCCCGATCGTTCCGGATAGCGACGACGATCCGCTCGGTCGCGTCGTGAAGGATACAACGCCGTTTCGGCTCAGGTACGATCCCGGGAATGTCGCAGCAAATGGAAATGGCTACGTCCTGCTGCCGAATGTGGATACGACCGTCGAGCTTTCAAATCTCCAAGCTGCGGCACGTTCATACGAATTGAGTTACAGCGCATCCGACAAGATCGATGCCGTGACACAAGCTACTATTGATCTATTAAAATAATACCGACAAAAAATCTTTACAGTTCGGTGCAAAATCGGAAGATCAAACATCGCGCAGGACGTACCAATGTAATCACAGCGACCAAAGGTGGCGCTGGTGATGCGGATCGGCTCCGACGCGAGCATCAGCTCACTGCTGGAGCTTGGTTGGCTGAGTTTAACGTTTGGTGCCAACGTTTGTTGGTCTAGATCGGCGTTCCAGTCGAAGGGGCTCGGGCCACCATGGCCTCGCATCCGCTCAGTTCCTGCTGGCGAATTTCTACGTGCCCACTGGCTGAGCGATGAGTCGAGTGAATGCGCACGTCAAATCCCGGTTCGCGCCCTCGGCCGAGACCGATGCGCGACCCATGCGCGCACAGGTACTCAGCGATTGACGGCGACTTGCCAAGCCGCGGCGGCGAGGGTGTCTTCAGGGCTGACATCGCCCGACACGGCCACGCCGACCACCCCATCTTCGATCGAAAGAGCCAGCCCGAGCGGCTCGCCGTCCGAAGAAAACACTTCCCACGCACGCGTGATCTTCGTCGGGAGGCGTCCGGCCCTGACCAGGATCGGGTGCCTCGCCCAACGATCGAGCGGATTGACGATCACATACACCTCGGTGCCGTCGACTTCGCACGCCTCGTAGTGGTCAGGCGCGGTTGCCAGGATCCAAGCGGCACCGACCGGGAAATCGGGCCTAATCGTTCCCTCCACACACGCCGCCGCGCGGAAACGCGATACGGCAACGTGCTTGCGTGCACCGCGGATGGGCCGGACGGCAATCCGGCCATCCCCGATCCAACCCGAGGATCTGCGGACCAAGTCCCCTTCCGCGAGGCGCCCGGCGCTCCCCAGGTTCGACATCAAGGCATCCGGATGCTCGTTTCGGTTTGGTGGGTCGGACAGGGCCTCGACCAGTTCGGCGAAACCGGCTCCGTGCCCGCGCCCGACAATCATCCCCGCGCGCCCACTCGATACCGCGCGGCGCGCCCTGTCGAGAGCCTCGAACCTTTCAGGGCTGCCGGATCTGCGATCATCGCGATGAGCCATGGCAACATTACCCTTCCGCGCACTCGTACCTATGGGGCCGCGTTTGGCTGGCGACGCGCCGACAAGGCAAGGCTTGAGATCGTCGATGGTTAACGCGGGAGACGTGGGCCGGAGGTTCTGGCCATCTGTAATCCGCGATAGTGATAGCCGATCTAAAGATCCGCACTTCGACACCAGTGTTCTGCGTCGAAGCAGCCTGAAGTAACTTGGAGCGGCCCGCCATCCGGAGGGCCGCTCCCATATCGGGGCGTCCTTCGACCAAGGCGCGATTGATCCGGCGCCGCCGGGATTTCCCGGTCCCGGACCGGCACGCCATTCGCGTCCCCGTTAGCGGGCGACACATCCCATGAGCCACCCCCGGCGAATAAAGTTAGTTCATGTATTGAAGGTGTCGCAGTTCGGTCACACCTCCTGATTTTCATCGTCAAGGATCGACTATGAGCAAACCGGGCAACATCTATGTCGAGCCCCGCGAGGAGGGCGACTTCGCCGTCCGACAAGAGCACTCCAAGCGTGCGAGCGCCGTGCTTCCCACCCAGAAGGAAGCGATCGCACGAGCCAAGGAACTGGCGCCGGACAAGAAGCCGAACGTTGCGCGGGTGCGCAACACGAAGGTCGGCGGCCCCGATCAGTTCCGGAAGACCCGATAGCGTCTTCGTCGGACTGGCATTTCCGAACGGCGGCGGCAGGTCCAATCCAAGACCGGCAGACGGTCCGCCCCCGTGCGGCGCGCAGGCGCGGCATGGCCTCCCTATGCTCGCCTCAGCCTGACGGAAACTGCCGGGCATCCCGTGCGCACTCGTTCCGGGGGGCCTAGATGGCGAACTCGACGTCCGGCGCGACGGCGACCCGCTAGGGCAGGGGCGCCTGCGACGTGAAACTTACGCCGGCGGCACCATACTCGATCTCCGTCTTGATCCCCAGTATTGGCGGCGACGGCCCGCTCGATCAGCTTCGAGCCGTACCCGCCCCGCTCCGGCGACGTCATCGCCGGCGGTCTGTCTGCTCCCAGCACAGCCCGAAGTAGCGCCGGCCCGGACCGCATCGCCACCTCCCAGGTCTGGGAGACACGCCCGGCGTAGGTCGACAGGGCGCCGTACTTCACCGCATTCGTCGCGATGTCGTGCGGCGCCATAGTCGGCGCCAGCATCAGGCGCGGGGGCAGCCTGACCTCCGGGCCATCCAGGGGAAACCGCTTCCCGCCTCCCCGGAACGGGCTATCGCGTTGAGCGCCCACAACTATTCAGGGAACAAAACGTGCCCGAAAGTCCTGACCCGGATTGGCCGTTACGCTCCGGAGGGACCATGGCCGCGCGTAGCCGTACCCAAACCGGAAAGGTGTCGCCCGTCTCCGGAGCGACGAAGCCCCGAGCACCAAAGGCCCTGGTCGAAGCCAAGGCAAACGCGCGCACCCCCACGGGCAAGCCGGAGGTCAGGATCTTCGTCTCCTACTCCCACGTCGACGCGGTCGCCCGCGCCAAGCTCGAAACCCACCTCGCGCCCCTGATCAAGGACGGCGTCAGCACTTGGTTCGACGGGCGGATGGACCCGGGCGACGCGCTCGACGCCGGCATCTCCAGGGCCCTGAGGCGGGCCCACATCCTCGTGGCCCTGCTCAGCCCCGAATACCTCTCTAGCCGCTACTGCCAACTCGAATACAACCGGGCGATGACCCGAAGGGCCAAGGGACTGATGCGCGTCGTCGGCGTCGTGGTCCGCCCGTGCGGCTGGAAGGAAACCTCCGCCGCTGGCTTCAAGCTCCTGCCCGAGGACGGCCGGACGGTCCTGGAATGGCGAAGCGCCGACGCCGCCTACCTCAACGTGGCCCAGGGTATCGGCAAGCTCGTGAGGACACTGCGCGCCGAGATAGCCAAGGAGATGGCCGCGGTTGCCTCGGTCCCCGTGAAACCCACGGCCTCCCCACCGAGGACGAAGCGTCCAGCCAAGCCGAAGGCAGCGACCCCGAAGCCCACGGCCAAGGTCGCCGGGCCGAGGTCG
>Ga0164297_10005982_pt1 | contig 10268 bp, 7 predicted proteins | sample GEODES058metaG_FD_113539 | JGI IMG/M metagenome (GOLD analysis project Ga0164297, IMG submission 113539) | Dystrophic lake water microbial communities from Trout Bog Lake, Wisconsin, USA - GEODES058 metaG | ecosystem: Environmental > Aquatic > Freshwater > Lake | place: USA: Trout Bog Lake...
CCGGTCTACGGCGCGGATACCGCGCTGTGGATCCGCCGTTGGCGGCTGTTCTTCCTCGCGACCGAGGGCTTGTTCGGGTATGCCGGCGGTGCCGAATGGGGCGTCAGCCATTACCGTCTGCGGCCGGTCTGAGCCCATGAGCGTGATCGGCCGACTGCGGACCTATATGGCGAGCGATGATCCGCATGTGCAGGCGTGCAATACGATTGCGATGATGCTGGCGTGGAACCAGCCCTTCTACCCGCTTTATGTTCTTTGGTTCGCCGGTTGGGATTTTTGGGTCAGCCTGCCAGGAGCGCTGTCGTTCTTTCCCTTTTTCGCCGTGCCCTGGCTATGCCGGCGCAATGCGATGCTGGGCCGAGCGGTGCTGGTTCTGGTGGCGGTGGGGAATGTGATCCTGTGCTCGACCTTGCTGGGGCAGGCGGCGGGGGTGCAAATCCTGTATCTGCCGTGCGGCATGTTGGCGGCGATCCTGTTCTCCTGGCGGGAGCGATGGGTGATGGCGCCGTTGGCGGCGTTGCCGCTGATTGCCTGGTTGGTGACCGATGATCTGGCGAATTTATCCCCGGTGCGACTGTCGGACGCTGCCAATGCGTCGCTGTTTCGCTTGAACGCGATCAGCGCCGGCATTCTGATGGTTTTTTTCGGCTGGCTGCTGGCCAGCATCAATCGCGGCACCGAGGATCGGCTGCGCGACTAGGGGTGTGCGCGGTTTTGCCGCCGTGATGCGCCGCATTGGAAAATCTCTTCGGTTTTGCCAGGGCTGCGCCATGGGCGGGAGGAAATGCCTGACAGGTTTCCTGGCGGAGGCTTAGCAGCGCCGCTTCCGGTCCGCGGCCGTGGTCGGAGCTGCTGTTTGGGACAGTCTTTTGTTGGCATTGCTTGGCCCGGGCGTCTGGTTGATGGGGCGCTTTTTTTGTGCTTATGCAGAACCTATCTGGCAGGGGAAACGTCGATGAGACTGACCGTTATGAAGAAACTACTGCTTGCAGTGCTCGCGTTGGGGCTCATCGCGCCAGCATCCGCGGATGCCTACACCGTGAAGGGTGCGGGGAAATGCAAGGACTGGGTTGGCGGTATTGATGACCGCTTCTGGGTTTTGGGATTCATATCGGGTAATAATTACGCCCACGATGACAACGTCGGCAAATCAGTCGATGCAAGCGATATTTATCGCTTCATTTCAAAGTATTGTGAAAAAAACCCTGGTGATGATCTGGCTGATGCGGCGGTGGGTTTCATCAACACCCACTAACGCGGCCATGACCCTTCCAATCTCCCGATGGCGGGAGGCATGGCTGGGGAAGCATCACAGTGGACAGGCAATCCCCCTAGGCAATCCCCCTGGGCAATCCCCCTGGGCAAGCGGACGGCGCTCGGCGGTCGTGAGTGGCCGTAGCTATGCGCTTTAGCCGGTATTCCGGGTCGTGCTCTTCGTCGTGCTCTGATGGTGGATGTCTGACCGTGCGGGGTGGGGTTGGGCGTGGTATCATGGTTGCCGGGTAGCCATCGGCTCCGGTAATTTGGCGGCAGAAAAAAATTCCAGGGAGCAGTCCGTCATGAGCGAAGTGGCCCTTAGCTACGTCCACGGTCCAGCATCGGCGCCGCTGATCGGGGAGACGATCGGCCGGCACTTCGATCGTACCGTTGCTCGCTGGGGTGATCGGCCCGGGCTGATCGTGCATCAGCAGGGCATCAACTGGTCATGGGCCGAACTCGGGCAGCATGTCGATGCCTTTGCTGCCGGTCTGATCGCACTGGGTTTGAAACCGGGTGATCGCGTCGGGATTTGGTCGCCGAACAATGCCGAATGGATCATTACGCAGTTCGCCACCGCGAAGGTCGGGCTGGTTCTGGTCAATATCAACCCGGCCTATCGCCTGGCGGAGGTTGAATATGCGTTGAACAAGGTCGGCTGCGCCGTGTTGATCACCGCCACGCGCTTCAAGACCAGCGACTATATCGGTATGGTCAACACGTTGGCCCCCGAATTGGCGACCAGCGCCCCTGGCGCTCTGCATGCTGAACGGTTGGGGCAGTTGAGGGCGGTGATCCAGATCGGTGGTCAGGCGCCGGGCACGTTCGCGTTCGCCGATATTGGCCGCATGGGCGGGCCGGAAGAGGTCCGGCGGGTGAAAGCGCTGGAATCGGTGCTGCAGTTTGATGACCCGATCAATATTCAGTTCACCTCGGGCACCACCGGCCAGCCCAAGGGCGCGACGTTGACCCACCATAATATTCTGAACAACGGCTACTTCATCGGCGAGGTAATGCGCTACACCGAGCAGGACAAGGTGTGCATTCCGGTGCCGATGTATCACTGCTTTGGCATGGTGATCGGTGCGTTGGCATGTCTGACGCACGGTTCCGCCATCGTTTTTCCGGGTGAGGGGTTTGATCCTCTGCTAACGCTCCAGACTGTCGCAGCCTATCGATGCACATCCCTGTATGGCGTGCCGACGATGTTTATTGCGGAACTCGATCAGCCGGATTTCGCCAGGTTCGATCTCTCCTCCCTGCGGACGGGCGTGATGGCTGGTGCGCCATGCCCAATGGAGGTGATGCGCCGCTGCATCCGCGACATGCATCTGACGGAACTGACGATCTGTTACGGCATGACGGAAACCAGTCCGGTCAGCACGCAAACCCTGATCGGTGATACGATCGAGCAGCAGACCAGCACCGTCGGCTGTGCCCACCCGCATGTCGAAGTCAAGATCATCGATACCGAGGGGCGTATCGTGCCGCGGGGCGTGACGGGTGAATTCTGCACGCGCGGCTATTCCGTGATGCTGGGTTACTGGGATGATGAGGCTAAGACGCGCGAGGCGATCGATCCTGCCGGTTGGATACACACGGGTGATTTGGCGGTGATGGATGACGACGGGTATTGCAAGATCGTCGGCCGCATCAAAGACCTCGTGATCCGTGGCGGTGAGAATATTTATCCTCGGGAAATCGAAGAGTTTTTGTATCGTCATCCCGCCATTCTGGACGTGCAAGTCTTCGGCGTGCCGGATCAGCGCTTCGGCGAGGAACTTTGTGCCTGGATCAAGCTGCGCGCCGGCATGACGCTGTCGGAGGCGGAGGTGAAGGCGTTTTGCAAGGATCAGATCGCCCACTACAAGGTGCCGCGCCATATACGCTTCGTGGATGATTTCCCGATGACGGTGACGGGCAAGATGCAGAAATATCTGATGCGGGCGCAGATGACCGAGGAACTGGCGGCTCAGGCCTAGAAACTGGCCGGGGTTTGTTGACGCTGGGGTGAAATTGATAAAATTCCCCGTCGGATCGCCGTTCCACTCTGGCGTAATCCGTTGCTGCCATGCAGCATAGCGACATGATGCGTTATGACTTTATCGTAATCGGCAGTGGTCCAGCCGGCCGGCGGGCCGCTATTCAGGCTGCCAAGCTGGGTCGCAATGTTCTGGTGGTGGAAAAGGGACGCCGTGTTGGCGGTGTCTCGGTTCACACCGGCACCATCCCGTCGAAGACACTACGCGAGACGGTCTTGAACCTGACCGGCTGGCGAGAGCGTGGGTTCTACGGCAGCGCCTATCGCGTGAAGAAGGACATCGGCGCCAAGGACCTGATGGCCCGTCTGCATATGACGCTGGATCATGAGGTGGATGTGCTGGAGCATCAGTTTGCCCGCAATAAGGTGCAGACGATGTATGGCATGGGCCGTTTCCTCGACGCGCATCATGTCGAAATCACCATGGAGGATGGTGATGTCCGCCAAGTCGAGGGGGAGAAGATCCTGATCGCTGTCGGCACGCGGCCATATCGTCCGGCTGACGTGCCGTTTAATGGCCGCAACGTGCTCGATAGCGATGAGATCGTCGAGATGCCCTATCTGCCGCGCAGCCTGACGGTGGTTGGCGGCGGCGTTATCGGCGTGGAATACGCCACGATTTTCAGTGCTTTGGATGTCAATGTCGCGCTGATCGAATCGCGGCCGAGCTTTTTGGAGTTCATCGATCACGAGTTGATCGAGGATTTTACGCACCAGTTGCGTGATCGCGGCATGGCGATCCGCTTCGGTGCCAAGGTCGCGCGCATCGAATTCGAGGATGACTGGCCGGTGACGATCCTGGAAAACGGCCGACGGGTGCGATCCGAGATGCTGCTTTATGCAGCCGGGCGCGTCGGTGCCACGGATACGCTGAACCTGGAATCCTGCGGGTTGACGACGGATGAGCGTGGCCGGTTGAAAGTCGATCCGGTAACGTTTCAGACGGCCGTGCCGCATATCTATTCAGCGGGCGATGCCATCGGCTTTCCCAGCCTGGCCTCCACCTCCATGGAGCAGGGGCGGATTGCGGCGTGTCATGCCTTCAACATGCCGATGCCGCCGGCGCCTGACTATTTCCCGTATGGCATCTACGCCGTGCCAGAAATCTCCACCGTCGGCATGAGTGAGGAGGAAGTGCGCCGCCGCGGCATCCCGTATGAATGTGGTGTGGCGCGGTTCCGAGAGACGTCGCGCGGCCACATCATGGGGCTGAGCACGGGGATGATGAAGATGATCTTCTCCCTGAAGACGCGGCGGCTATTGGGCGTGCACATCGTCGGAGAGGGGGCGACGGAGTTGATCCATATCGGCCAGGCGGTGCTCAATCTGCATGGCACGCTGGATTACTTTATGGAAAACACCTTCAACTACCCGACGCTGGCGGAAGCGTACAAGATCGCCGCCTTGGATGCCTGGAACCGCATGGGTGTTTCGCGCAACGGTTAAATCATCCGCTCGCCCCGCCTGCCCGCCCCGCCTGCCCGACAGCCAATGGCCCGTCGCGGAGCGCTGCTTCGGATGTTTGTGCTTTTTCGGCTCTGCTGCGGCTGGTTCCAGCGCGGCGGTCTTGCGTTCAGGCTGGTGCGGCAGGATGCGCCGTCTCGGGTTCTTCGCTAAAACCGTAGTCCCTTCGCGCGGCTTCGGGCGTCAGATAGCCCAGCCGGATATCGCGCCGGATTGCTGCGGGGTCACGGTCACGCGCCGGTCCCATGCCGCCGCCGCCGGGCATTTCTACCACCAGCCGTTCACCGGGCGGCACCACTTGCAGTCCCTTGGGCTTGAGCGTCGTGCCGGACGCCAAAGAGACGCCGCCCTGCCAGCCCGGCCCACCGCCGTTGCGGCCGCGGGCGGGGAATTTGACACGCTCGAAACCGGCAAACAGGCCAAAGGCGGCGTCCTCGCGCGATGATACTTCCATCACTTGGCCCAGGCCGCCGCGGTATTTCCCCGGACCGCCGGAATCCTGGCGAAGTTCCTTGCGCCAGATCACCAGCGGCGTGATCGCCTCGGTTGCTTCCACAGGTACGTTGCGCACGCCGGATGGAAAGGGCGTGGCCGACAGCCCGTCCTGCGCGGGGCGTGCGCCGGCGCCACCGGAATGGAATGACATCACCATGAACGACGTGCCGGCCTTACCGCCGATGCCGGTCAGGCCGTGGCCGGCGATCATTTTCAGCGACCATAGGTTCGACGTGCCTTCGGCCGGCACGCGGCCGGTGATTGCTTGCTCGAGCGCGCCATAGACGACGTCGGGCATCATGTGACCGGTGGAAGACCGGGCATAGACCGCCGCAGGATAGGTAGCGCTGACGATGGTGCCCGGTGGTGCCGTTACTTTCACCGCCGCTAATGTGCCTGCATTGTTGGGGATGTTGGGCGCCACCACGCAGTTGACGCCGAAGGTGGTGTAGGCCTCGGTATAGTTCAGTGGGCAATTTATGGCATAGGACGACATGCCGGATGTGCCGGTGTAATCGACATGGATCGTGTCCTCGCCGATGGTCACGGCGGCAACCAGGTCGATCGGCGACTCATAGCCGTCGATGCGCATGCTGTTGGTCCAGGTTCCCTTGGGCAACTTGCCGATCGCCTCGGCCATCGCGCGCCGAGAGCGGGTGATGATTTCCTCGCCCAAGGTTTCGATCTCGGTCAGGCCGAATTCGCGCATCATCGCCACTAGGCGGCGGCTGCCGATGTCGTTGCAGGCGATCAGCGCGTAGATATCGCCGACGACCTGCACCGGCTCGCGTACGTTGGCGCGGACCATGGCCAGCAGGTCTTCGTTCATCTGGCCCGCGCGCACCAAGCGCAGCAGGGGGATGAATAGACCTTCGTGCCATATCTGCCGGCCTTCGGGTGTCTGCCCGACGCCGCCCATGTCCACGAGGTGCGATGTGCAGGCGAACAGCGCGACGATCCGCCCATCCATGAAGGTGGGGGAGACCACGACCAGATCGTACAGATGGCCCGTGCCCTTCCAGGGATCGTTGGTGATGAAAACATCGCCCTCCTGCATCTCTTCGATCGGAAAGGCTTCCAGGAAATAGCCGACGGATGCCGCCATCGTGTTGATGTGTCCAGGCGTACCGGTCACGGCCTGTGCCAGCATGCGGCCTTGCAGGTCAAACACCCCGGCCGAGATGTCCCCGGCCTCGCGCGCCGAGGTGGAAAACGCAGTGCGTACCAGCGTTTGTCCCTGCTCTTCGACCACCGAGAGCAGGCGGTTCCACATGATCTGAACGTCGATTTCCGAGACGGTGCGGTGGGCGGTCATGCCATACCTCCCTGCAGGACGATTTCGCCGCCAGTGGCGACGTATGCGGTAAAGCCGGTGGGGACGATGGTGGTGGTGCCGGCTTCGGTGATGGCGGCGGGGCCGGCCAGCGTGGCACCGATGCTCAAGCCTGCGCGATCATAGACCGGTGCTTCCACCGCTCGGCCGCTGCTGCTTTCCACCATGCGCCGCGTGCCGGATGGTTCGGCGGGAAAAGTGCGGGTCACGGGCGGGTCCGTATCGGGCAGCGCGTAAGGCTGCGACAGGGCCAGGGTCCAGGTCACGGCCTCGATCTCCAACCGCGGTATGACGCGGCCGAAGAGTTGCGCATAGGTCGTCTCGAACGCTGCGCGGAGTGTGGTGGGATCCAGTGCGCCGTCGATGGTGACGGCGATTTCGTGACCCTGGCCGCGGTAGCGCATGAACGCCACCCGGCGTTCGGCCAATATACCGATTGGGTACCCCAGGCGAACGACAGCCTCGGCTTCCGTGCGCATGTCGCTGAACAACTCGTCCACCAGGGTGGGGTCGAGACCGTCCAGGCGCATCAGGTGCGTGCGCACAACTTCGTAGGCGATCGGCGCATCGAGGAAGCCGTGCGCCGATCCGACACCGGCATCGACCGGGATGACGACGCGGGCGATACCCAGTTTCTGGGCCAGTCGCGCGGCGTGCAACGGCGCGGCGCCGCCGAAGGCGATCAGCGTGCGTTCGGCAGTATCCTTGCCGTTCTCAACCGCATGGACGCGGGCGGCGCTGGCCATGGTTTCATCGACGATCTCGGCGATGCCACGCGCGGCTTCGTCGGCTGCCATGTGCAGCGGTTTGTCGATATCGTGCATCACTGCCTGGCTGGCCCGCTCGGGCCACAGGCCGATCTTGCCGCCGGCGAAGCTGGCCGGATCGATGCGGCCCAGCACGACATCCGCATCGGTGACGGTGGGGGCGGTGCCGCCACGGCCGTAGCACGCAGGCCCAGGCTGGGAGCCGGCGCTGTCCGGGCCGACGGCGATGCGGCGCAATGCATCGACACGGGCGATCGAACCGCCACCAGCGCCGATTTCGACCATGTCGATCACCGGAATGCGCACCGGGATACCGCTACCTTTGGCGAAGCGATAGGCGCGAGCGACCTCGAAATGGCGGGATTGTTGCGGGGTGAAGTCATCGATCAACGTGATCTTTGCGGTCGTGCCGCCCATATCGAAGCTGAGTGCGCGCTTGTAGCCCCCCAGCGCGGCGATGCGGCGGGCAAGAATAACGCCGCCGGCCGGGCCGCTTTCCACCAGCCGCACGGGAAAGCGCGTGGCGGTATCCACTGTGCAGATGCCGCCCGAGGACATCATCAACAGCAGCGGGCAGGTGACGCCGATGCCGGCAAATCCGGCGCGCATACGGCCGAGATAGCTCGCCATCAGCGGCAGCACATAAGCGTTGGCCACGGCCGTGGAGGTCCGCTCATATTCGCGGATTTCGCGGCAAACTTCCGAGGATAAGGTGATCGCCAGGTCCGGCATGGCGGCTGCGAGAAGGTCACGCGCACGTTCTTCGTGCGCGGGATTGACGTAGGAATGCAGGAAACTGATTGCCACAGCGTCGATCTTTTGGGCGCGCAACGTGTCGACCAGAGAAAGCAATCCAGCTTCATCCAGCGCCAGCAGCACGGATCCGTCAGCGGCAAGGCGTTCCGATACTTCAAGGCGCAGGTCGCGTTCCACCAGCGGCGTGGGGCGTTCCATATAGAGATCGTATTGTTCGAAACGATGTTCGTAGGCGATTTCGAGCGAATCACGAAAGCCGCGGGTCGTGATCAGCGCGGTACGGGCGCCTTTACGCTCGATAAGTGCGTTGGTGGCCAGCGTCGTGCCGTGGACGACCAGATCAAGGTCGGCACCGGCGATACCGGCTTCGGCCAGGATCGTCCGCGTGCCCTCGATCACCGCGGCATCAGGCGCGTCATGCGTGGTCAGCAGTTTGGCGGAAACAGTCCGGTCCGGCAGTGAAAGCACCAAATCGGTAAATGTGCCGCCGATATCGACGGCAAGGCGGGTCCGGGCGGTCATGCGGCAAGCGATCCGTGGCTGTTTGCACAACGCTAGTCCCGCTTGGCGGGAGGGGGAAGGGTCAGCGTCCTCCTCCCGCCGGGCTGGTGATCAATAGGTCAGGAAAATCCTCATAATTTCCTCGGGGTCCTGGGTGACCGACAGGGCCAGGGCCAGCAGGATGCGTGCTTTCTGCGGGTTCAGGTTGTCGGCGATCAGGAACCCGGCGTCACGGAGTTTGGTGCTACGGAAGGTGCGTCCTGATCCGGCGCGGGTGGATTGCATCACCACGACGCCGCTGGCTGCCGCTTCGCTGAGTGCGTCGAAATCTCCCGGTGGCACGAAGCCGGGCGCAAACCCCGCGGCGACGATCCCCTTTGCTCCGGCGGCGGTAAAGGCGCGTACCGCCGTTCCGTCGCCGCCGGCGTAGGAATAGGCGATATCCACCCGTGGCAGCGCATCCATGTGGGCGACATCAAACTCGGTATCCGGGGCGCAGCGACGGATTGGCCGGCGGTAGAAGGCGATGGCGTCGCCGTCGGCATGACCCAGCACACCGAAATCCGGACTTCGGAAGGTTTGCATCCGCAGGGTGGAGGTTTTTGTTACCTCGCGCGCGGCATGAATTTCATCATTCAGCAGCACCAGAACGCCCATACCGCGTGCTTGCGGACAACCGGCGACGCGGATGGCGTTCACCAGATTCAGTCCGGCATCCGATGACAGAGCGCTGGACGGGCGTTGCGCGCCCACCACCACGACTGGGATGGAAATCTTCAGCGTCAGGCTGAGGAAATAGGCTGTTTCCTCCAAGGATGCGGTGCCGTGGCCGATGACGATACCGGCCAAGTCGGCGTGCTCTGCCACCAATTTGGTGCACAGTGCGGCCAGTTCCTTCCATTCCTTGAACGCCAATGCCGGGCTCGGCACATTGCGATAGCGCACCGGGATGACCTCGGCGACCAGATGCACATCGGGCCAGCGGGCGATGATCTCATCGGCATGCATGACATTTCCGGCGGCGCCGTAATCCTGCAGATCCAAGGGGCCGCGACCAAGCGAGGCGATGGTGCCGCCGGTGCCGATAAAAGCGACTTTCGGTTTGCTCATGCGGTGGTTCCTTTTTTTTCCCGGATCGTATTTTCTAGAATGGGCGGACGGGCGGCGTGAAAGTCCGTGTCGAGTTGGTAGGCGCCGGCGACCTTCAGCACGCGGCCTTCGCCGAAGGGACGTCCGGCGATTTGCAGACCGATTGGGCACCCGTTCGGATCGAACCCGCATGGTATGCTGATCGCTGGCAGGCCCAAGTAGTTGAAGGGGCGGGTATTGCTGGATACGGCCATGAACTTGTGCTCGGTTCCGGGCGGGCCGTGGTCGATGTCGGTTTCCGCCAGCGTTGGCAGGCAGGTTTTGATCGTGGGGGTCACGATCACGTCCACCTGGCTGAACACCTCCTTGGCAAAGCGACGCAGGATGGGGCCGCGCCGAGCCAGAGCCTCGATATAATAGGCGGCGGGCAGAGCGTAGCCGGGATACATGCGGCCCGAGATATGGGCGCCGTAGGCTTGCGGGTCGTGGCGCATCCATTCGGCATGGATTGGCGCCGCCTCACATCGGCTGACGATGCCCCCATAGGTGGCGACAGCGTCCATCA
>Ga0164297_10005984_pt1 | contig 10264 bp, 7 predicted proteins | sample GEODES058metaG_FD_113539 | JGI IMG/M metagenome (GOLD analysis project Ga0164297, IMG submission 113539) | Dystrophic lake water microbial communities from Trout Bog Lake, Wisconsin, USA - GEODES058 metaG | ecosystem: Environmental > Aquatic > Freshwater > Lake | place: USA: Trout Bog Lake...
AACCAGCGTCTGATCAACGCGCTTTTGCGGCCCGCCAAGCGAGAATACCGTTGGCCGCAACAACACCTGTTGAGAAACTCGCCTGCAACAAATAGCCGCCGGTCGGGGCATCCCAATCAAGCATTTCACCGGCGACAAAATAACCGGGCAATGCTTTCAACATCAAAGCATCATCAACCGCATCGCGCGCTATGCCTCCTGCGGTTGAAATCGCGCGGTTCAATCCAGCCATTCCAGTGACTGTGATGGGAAGTGCTTTGATAAAGCGTGCAACAGCGCGCATATCTTTCAGCGTATGGCCTTCTCCGCCCAAACCCGCTTCACGCAGCAATGCGATTGAGGCGGGCGACAGTCCCGCTGCTTTCAACAGCCAAGTCGAGACTGATTTTTTTCCGCGCGGTTCAGAGAGCTTCTTGACAAGATCATCTTCGGTGAGATCGCGCCGCAGATCGAGTATCACTTGTGCCTGCCCTGATGCAGCAAGCGAGTGCCTTAGTGCCGGACCCAGCGCATAAATCGCGCCGCCCTCAAGGCCCTGCGCTGTGATAATCGCCTCACCTTTTGCGACATGATCACCACAGCGGATCACCAATCGCTTTAACGCGCTGCCGGCAAAACGCTCGACCAGAAAAGGTGACCAATCCACGCGAACACCGACATTGGACGGAACAAGCGGCGTGACGGGAATATCGCGCGCACGCAACAAAAGAACCCATCCACCATCCGCTCCAAGACGCGGCCAGCTCGCACCACCCAGTGCGAAAAGAACAGCGTCAGCCCGTACATCATGCTGCGCGCCATCCGCCGTGCGAAACAGTAATGCGCCATCATCAGACAGCCCGCACCATTCATGGCGCAATCTGAATTGAACGCCCAAAGATTGAAGCCGCCGCAACCAGGCACGCAACAAAGGCGAGGCTTTGAAACTTTTAGGAAACACACGACCGCTTGAGCCAACAAAACTCTCTTCACCCAAGCCATCGCACCAGGCACGCAAGGCTTCGGGAGAAAAGGCCTCAAGCATAGGCGCTATAAAAGAGGCTGCATCACCATAGCGTGATAAAAATGATGCGCGCGGTTCTGAATGGGTGAGATTGAGCCCGCCACGGCCTGCCATCAAAAATTTTCGCGCCGGATTGGGCATGCGGTCATACACCGTCACGCGCACGCCCTGCTGGGCCAATGTTTCAGCTGCGATCAACCCGGCAGGGCCCGCACCAAGAATCGCGCAATGAAACGAGGATTGAGACACCACACCGAGTCCAACAGCAAAAACAACGCCCCCGCTTATCGCGCGTTGATCTGAAAAAGGTCAAGCGCGCTTGCCAGCCGCTCCCGGATCGGCGATATCGCATCGGCTTATCGTTTTCTCTGATCCTCAGGTCCCATGGCCCCGCCCCTTCTGTTTCTTAAAGATATTCGCCTCACTTTTGGCGGGACACCTCTGTTGGAAGGCGCTGATCTCTCGATCAGTTCCGGTGAACGGCTCTGCCTTGTCGGGCGTAATGGCTCTGGCAAATCGACTCTGTTGAAGATCGCGGCGGGATTGGTGGAGAGCGATCATGGCGAGCGTTTTGTGCAGCCGGGTGCCACTGTGCGCTATTTGCCGCAAGAACCTGATCTCTCCGCTTTTGCAACAACGCTATCTTATGTCGAGGCGGGACTCGCACCCGGCGATGATGCGTTTCGTGCGCGTTATCTGATCGAAGCGCTGGGACTGACGGGCGAAGAAAATCCCGCGCATATTTCAGGTGGCGAAGCGCGCCGCGCGGCTTTGGCGCGTGTCTTGGCACCAGAGCCCGACATTTTACTGCTCGATGAGCCAACCAATCATCTTGACCTTCCCGCCATTGAATGGCTTGAACAAGAGCTGAAAAGTTTGAGATCGGCGCTTGTGCTGATCAGCCATGACAGGCGCTTTCTTGAAAATCTCTCACGCACCACGCTGTGGCTTGATCGTGGCATCACGCGGCGTCTTGAAAAAGGCTTTTCGGCTTTTGAAGAATGGCGCGATATTATTTTTGAAGAAGAAGAGCGCGAGCGTCATAAGCTCGACCGTCAGATTGTTCGAGAAGAACATTGGGTGCGTTATGGCGTCACCGCGCGCCGCAAACGCAATGTCAGGCGCATGGCGGAGCTTGCGGGCTTGCGTCAAAAACGTGCTGAGGCACGCGGGCCGCAAGGCAGTGTTCGGCTTGAAGCTGCTGAGGCTGATCTCTCCGGCAAATTGGTGATCGAAGCGCTGGGCTTGAGCAAAAGCTTTGATAGCCGCGTAATCGTGAAAGATTTTTCAACGCGGATTTTGCGCGGCGACAGGCTTGGTTTGATTGGCCCGAATGGTGCGGGCAAAACAACAATGCTCAATCTCCTCACTGGCAAACTGATGCCGGATAGTGGCGTTGTGAAGCTCGGTGTGAATTTGGCCATGACGACGCTCGAGCAAAAGCGTGATAGTCTTGATCCCACCACATCGCTCTCTGAAACCCTCACAGGCGGATCGGGTGACAAAGTGATCGTCAATGGCGAGAGCCGCCATGTCGTGTCCTATATGAAAGATTTTTTATTCTCGCCCGAACAAGCGCGGACGCCGGTGGGCGTGCTTTCAGGCGGCGAGCGTGCGCGGCTTTTATTGGCTCTCGCGCTTGCTGCGCCCTCCAATCTTCTGGTGCTCGATGAGCCGACCAATGATCTTGACCTTGAAACGCTTGATCTCTTGGAAGAAATGTTAAGCGATTATCCCGGCACGCTGATTGTCGTCAGCCATGATCGTGATTTTTTAGACCGCGTTGCAACCTCCGTCATTGTTGCCGAAGGGGATGGCACTTGGCTCGAATATGCGGGCGGCTATTCCGACATGGTCACCCAACGCGGCAAAGGTGTTGAAGCCCGCCGTGCGGCAGAGCGTCAAAAAGAAAAAGCAGACAGCGCAAGTGAGCCATCCTCACGCGCGACTGCGACCAAACGCAAACTCTCCTTCAATGAAAAGCGGCTTCTCGACACGCTTCCCGAACGCATTGCCGCTTTGGGTCGTGACATTGAAAAATTAAAAACCGTGCTGGCGGATCCCGCGCTTTACACCAAAGACCGCGCCCGCTTTGACAAAGCTACAGAGCTTCTCACCCGCGCAGAAACGGATCTCGCTCAGAGCGAAACGCAATGGCTGGAACTCGAAATGCTGCGCGAGGAAATCGAAAGTTAAACCGGCAAGCGTGTTTCAACGAGACGTGACCAATAGCTCACGCCAAACGGGATCACGGCATCGTCAAAATCATAGGCCGGGTGATGCAGGCCCGCAGTCTTGCCATTGCCGATGAAGATGAAACAGCCCGGCCGCTCATCCAGCATATAAGAAAAATCTTCCGCGCCCATCATCGGTGCCAATTGCGTATCAACTTTCGCCTCACCGGCAATCTCGCGCGCAACAGAGGTTGCAAACTCGGTCTCGCGCGCATGATTGCGTGTGACCGGATAGCCGCGACGATACTCAAACGCGATAGAAGCGCCATGCATCGCGCCAAAGGACGAAATCATCTGGCGCATCCGCTCTTCGACGAGATCGCGAATATCGGGATTGAAACTGCGCACCGTGCCACGCAACAAAGCCGATTGCGGAATAACATTAAACGCATCGCCCGCGTGAAACGTTGTCACCGACAGAACCGCGCTTTCAAGCGGATCGACATTGCGCGCAACAATGCTCTGCAAGCTTGTAACAAGCTGGCTGCCGATCATGACAGGATCAACCGCCATATGCGGCATCGCGGCATGCGAGCCACGCCCATCAATACGAATGTCAAATTTATCCGCAGCCGCCATAATCGGGCCGGGCCTCACACCAAATTGGCCAACAGGCATGCCCGGCAAATTATGCATGCCATAGACTTCCGCTATGTTGAAGCGGGTCATCATCCCATCATCAATCATCGCTTTGCCACCACCCCCGCCTTCTTCAGCGGGTTGGAAAATCACCGCAACGGTGCCAGAAAAATTGCGCGTCTCTGTCAAATATTTCGCCGCACCCAACAGCATCGCCGTATGGCCGTCATGGCCGCAGGCGTGCATCTTACCGGGCGTTGTTGACGCATGCGGCTTGCCACTCGCTTCATGAATCGGCAGCGCGTCCATATCGGCACGCAACCCAATCACGCGGTCGCTTGCATGACGCCCTTTGATCAATCCCACAACGCCCGTGCGACCAATGCCGGTGACGACCTCATCGCAACCAAATTGCTTCAATTTTTCCGCGACAATGCCTGACGTGCGATGCACATCATAATCCAATTCCGGATGACGGTGCAGATCATGACGCCATTCGATAACTTCGTCGGTGAATTCAGCAATTCGGTTGATGACAGGCATAGCAGTCCGCGCGCTCCGTGAGGCAAGGCCCATACTATCGACGAAAGGCCGTGCAAAGCCAAGCCGGAACACGAAAATTTCGCTTCAAATCGCCAAAATGCGGCTGACCGCCACGCCCGGCCATGCTAGAGCGAGCCTGAAACCCCCTTTCTCCGTGTAGGACAACGCTTCATGACCTCGAAACTCGACCAGCTGAAATCCATGACCATTGTGGTCGCCGATACGGGCGATATGGACGCGATCCGCACGTTCAAACCCACGGATTGCACCACAAATCCGAGTTTGGTGCTCAAAGCAGCCGATCTGCCCGCTTATGAAGGTGTAATTGCCGACGCTATCCAATGGGGAAAACAGCAATCCGGTCCGAAAGACGGCGTCATCAGCGCGGTTGCTGATCGTTTGGCGGTGGCCTTTGGCACCGAGCTCGCCCGTTTGGTGCCCGGTCGCGTGTCGACCGAAGTCGATGCCGATCTTTCTTTCGACACCAATGCGAGCGTTGAAAAAGGCCGCGCGATCATCAAAGCCTATGAAGCCAATGGCATTCCGCGCGACAAAGTGCTGATCAAATTGGCCTCGACATGGGAAGGCATTCGCGCCGCTGAAATTCTCCAAAAAGACGGCATTGATTGCAATCTCACTTTGCTCTTCTCGCTTGTACAAGCAGCGGCCTGCGCTGAAGCAGGTGCGTTTCTCATCTCGCCTTTTGTCGGTCGCATTCTCGATTGGTATGTGAAGAATGGCGGCGGGCCTTACAGCGCGAAAACAGACCCCGGTGTCGTCTCCGTGCGTCAGATTTATGCCTATTATAAGCGCCACGGCTATCACACGGTTGTGATGGGCGCGAGCTTCCGTAATTTGGGTGAGATCGAAGCCTTAGCAGGATGCGACCGCCTCACAATTGCACCGGCCTTGCTCGATCAATTGGCAAAAGATGATGGCGTGCTCGCGCGTCAGCTCGAACCCGCCCGCGCCGCCACACACGGCGTCGATAAAGTCAAAGTGGATGAAGCAAGCTTCCGCTATCAGCTCAATGACGACGCGATGGCGACCGAAAAACTCGCCGAAGGCATCCGCGCCTTCGCGAAGGATTTAGGCTTGCTCAAAACACTCGTGGCTAAAAAGCTTGAGGGGTGATTACGGCTGGCATCATTGCGACTCTGCAGCGCTTGCTAAAATATCGTTTAGCTTGCGCGACATTCTTGGATTGAGCGTCGAGAACTCAGCCATTGGACACCAGCGGCTCTCAACGATTTCCGCTTCAGCAATCTTGACGTCAGCTGATTGACACAGGACTGGATAGCGGAAATCAAAATGCCAGTGCTCGGGCTCATTTTTTTTGGAATTGTGCGGAATACGGTGACATTCGAGATCCAGTGGGTATAACTCAAATGCCTTCGGCACAAGCGGTTCCACGCTTAGTCCCGTTTCCTCCCATGTTTCACGCAAGGCCGCGTCGATGGGATACTCGCCAAGATCAAGATGTCCGCCTGGAAAAATCCAAAGATTCAAGCCGCGATGAAGAACGAGCAAAATGTGCTTGGTTTGAGGCCTCACAACCAAAGCGCTTGCGGTCACATGGCCGGGAAGGGTCGAACGCGCAAAGACGTCCTGTCCCGCCGCTTGCCCTAAGAACCTGTGTAAGGGCGTGAGTGCCGCTGCTTCATCCGAATAGGCAGCAAGATAGTTATCATATTGAGACACCAACCACTGAAAATTATCCTTCATTTCCAGATGCCCCTCAATGAGTACGTCCAACGCAAGCTTATTGTGAAAACTCTCGAATGCTAGCGGTTATAACACAACCTTATATCGTAAGAACGTCATTGCGAGCGAGAGCGAAGCAACCCAGTTGGAGGTTTAGAAAAAACCGCTCTCGACTCATTGCATTTCAAGGATGGTCACCACTTAGATTGCTTCGCGTTCGTCACTTAAAACGATCCACTGGATCGTTTTATTCGCTTCGCGAACTGTTTCTCACCTCGCAAAGACAAGCCTTACCATCATTCATAAATCATCTCACGGCGAGATCGCCCAATCCTTTGGCTTCTGTGCGGCTTCGCGAATTTTTGTGAGCGTTGTTGCGGGTGTGATCGCTTCGGGATCAACAAAGCAATGAAGGATCGATGGCTTGCCCGATGCGACCGCGCGTTCAAACGCAGGGGCAAACTCATCGGTCTTGCGAACAGTTTCACCATGCCCGCCAAAGGCCCGCGCATAGGCCGCGAAATCCGGATTTTTTAACTGCGTGGCCGAGACACGGCCCGGATATTCGCGCTCTTGATGCATGCGGATCGTGCCATACATGCCATTATCAATCACGATCACGATAATCGGCAAATCATATTGCACGGCGGTGGCAAATTCCTGACCATTCATCAGGAAACAACCATCGCCGGCAAAGGCAACCACCATGCGATTGGGAAAAGCGCGCTTCGCACCCACGGCTGCGGGCACACCGAAGCCCATGGAGCCTGAGTTCGGCGCAAGCTGCGTGCCGAATTGACGAAAGCGCAAATAGCGCTGCGGCCAAATCGCATAATTGCCCGCACCATTCGTGATCACCGTATCATGCGGGATACGATCTCTGAGCCAACGCATCGCTTCTGCAATGTGAAAATCACCCGGCACGTTTGGAATCGTATCCGTCCAAGCAAGATAATCTTCGCGCGCCATTTCACGCGCGCCTGCCCATGGAATTGTATTCGGCGGCTGCAACGTTTCAAGTGCTGCTGCGAAGGCCTTTGGGCTTGCGTGAATGCCAAGCATTGGATGGTAAACGCGGCCCAACTCTTCCGCATCCGCATGCACATGCACAAAAGCCTGTTTCGGCACAGGAATATCAAACAGCGTGTAAGATTGCGAAGGCATTTCGGCCATACGGCCGCCAATCAACAGCACAAGATCGGCACCTTCAATGCGCACCTTGAGTTTGGGGTTCGGGCCAATGCCGATCTCACCCGCATAATTCGGATGATCACCAGAAAACAACATCGCGCGCCGAAAGGATGTTGCAACCGGAAGGTCAAACCGTTCAGCAAAACGCGTGACTGAAGCGCGCGCCTTTTCAGACCATCCCGAGCCACCCAAAATCGCAATCGGACGTTTTGCGGCCCAGAGCATTTTTTGCAGTTCCGCCATTTGCGTCTGGCCGGGCCAGGTCTCAACGGCCTCGACACGCGGGATCGGTTGGACCTCAGCAGAAGCGGTCAACATGTCTTCGGGCAAAGAAATCACCACCGGGCCGGGGCGGCCTTGCATCGCGACATGAAAGGCGCGTGAAATCGTCTCCGGTACACGCGCGGGATCGGTAATTTCAGTCACCCATTTCGCGGTTGAACCGAAAAAGGCCTTGTAATCCATTTCCTGAAACGCGCCGCGCTCTTTCATGCCACTTTCAATTTGACCGACAAACAAAATCAACGGCACGGAATCATGTTCAGCAATGTGAATACCGGGCGAAGCATTCGTCGCTCCCGGCCCGCGCGTCACCATCGCGATACCGGGGCGACCTGTGAGGCGTGCGGTGGCATCGGCCATCATGGTGGCACCACCTTCTTGACGACACACCGTCACATTGATCGCAGCATCATGCAACGCATCAAGCACCGCGAGATAGCTTTCGCCCGGAACGCAAAACACATGCTCAACGCCTTGGGCGGCGAGCGCATCCACGATCAATTGACCGCCTGTCCGAGATGAGTTGGTTGTCATCGGCTTCGTGCTCCTATCCACCCCAAGCTTTGTCATTTAACACTGCGTCTGTATCCGCGCCCAAACGGGGCGAAGGGCGCTCGGCCACCATCGCTTCGCCATTGATCATAATCGGCGAACGCACACTGGGGATTGACCCTGTCGCAGCGTCTGTTGAGGAAAGCTCAACCTTCATGCCGCGCCATTGCACCTGCTCGTCCTCAAACACATCGGCGACCGTGTTGATCGGACCTGCGGGCACGCCGGCTTTTTCCAAATCTCGCAAGAGATCATCGCGTGCGAATGTTAAAAGTCGCTCTGCAAGCGCCGCGCACAAAACGGTGCGATGTTTGACGCGCAAGGGATTGGTTGCATAATCGGGATGCGCGGCGAGATCATCCGCGCCAATGACATCACAGAATTTTTTGAATTGCCCATCATTGCCCACCGCAATCACAACATGGCCATCGGCCACGGCAAACACCTGATAGGGCACAATATTGGGATGCGCATTGCCCAAGCGGCGCGGCGCTTTGCCCGAGACGAGATAATTCAGTGCTTGGTTCGCAAGCACACTGACTTGCGTATCCAGCAAGGCCATATCGACATGCGCGCCCTGCCCCGTCATATCACGCTGGCGCAGCGCGGCTTGGATTCCAATCGCGCCATAAACGCCTGTGAAAATATCAGCAAAAGCGACACCGATTTTTTGCGGCTCGCCATCGGGTGCGCCCGTCAAATCCATGATGCCGCCCATCGCCTGAATCATGAAATCATAACCAGCGCGTTCGGCATAAGGACCATTTTGGCCAAAGCCTGTGACCGAGCAATAGATGAGGCGCGGATTAACCGCTTTCAAGCTCTCATAATCGAGGCCGTATTTTTTCAAACCCCCGACTTTGAAATTCTCGATCAGTACATCGGCATGGCTTGCGAGTTTACGAATAATCGCTTGGCCTTCAGGCGTTTCGAAATCAACGGCAATCGAGCGCTTGCCGCGATTGCAGGCGTGGAAATAAGCGGCGGATAAATCACCGCCATCAGCCGCTTCCACAAAAGGGGGGCCCCATGTGCGCGTGTCATCGCCCGCACCGGGGCGCTCGACTTTAACAACATCGGCCCCGAGATCAGCAAGCGTCTGCCCAATCCAAGGCCCCGCGAGAATACGCGCGAGTTCTAAAACGCGAATACCAGAAAGGGGTTTGGGTTGGGACATCAATTTAAACCATTTGAAACCACATCCGTCATTGCGAGCAACCGCGAAGCAAACCAGGTGATGGATGTTATGAGAGTGCAGCTTTTAACCGACACTTTATACTAAGATATCAACTGGGTTGCTTCGCTACCGCTCGCAATGACGGTTGAAGAATTAGAAAAACGCCTGCAGTCCCGTAATCGCGCGACCCAGAATCAGCGCATGCACATCATGCGTGCCTTCATAAGTGTTGACGGTTTCGAGATTCTGCGCGTGCCGCATGACATGGTATTCTTGGCTGATGCCATTGCCACCATGCATGTCACGCGCTGCACGCGCGATATCGAGCGCCTTGCCGCAATTGTTGCGCTTAACGATCGAGATCATCTCAGGTGCGAACGTGCCCTGATCCATCAAACGGCCGACTTGCAGCGAGCCTTGCAAGCCCAATGCGATTTCCGTCATCGCATCAGCGAGTTTCTTTTGAATGAGCTGCGTTTGCGCCAAAGGCTTGCCAAATTGCACACGATCAAGCGTGTATTGCCGCGCGCGATGCAAGCAATCTTCCGCAGCCCCCATCACGCCCCAAGAAATACCGTAACGGGCGCGGTTCAAACAGCCGAACGGACCTTTGAGACCCGAGACATTCGGTAGCAAATGATCTTCCGACACAACCACGCCGTCCATCACGATTTCACCCGTGATGGACGCGCGCAAAGAGAGCTTGCCTTCGATCTTCGGCGCAGACAATCCCTTCATGCCCTTCTCAAGTACAAAGCCACGGATCTCATTGTCATGCGCAGCAGACTTCGCCCAGACGACGAACACATCGGCAATCGGTGCGTTTGAAATCCACATTTTCGATCCGGTAATTTTGTAACCATCGGCTACTTTTTCCACGCGCGTTTTCATGCCTGCGGGATCAGACCCTGCATCCGGCTCGGTCAAGCCAAAGCAGCCGACCCATTCGCCTGATGCCAGCTTCGGCAAATATTTCTTGCGCTGTGCTTCAGAGCCGTA
>Ga0164297_10005988_pt1 | contig 10260 bp, 10 predicted proteins | sample GEODES058metaG_FD_113539 | JGI IMG/M metagenome (GOLD analysis project Ga0164297, IMG submission 113539) | Dystrophic lake water microbial communities from Trout Bog Lake, Wisconsin, USA - GEODES058 metaG | ecosystem: Environmental > Aquatic > Freshwater > Lake | place: USA: Trout Bog Lake...
CATTAATGGCCATCGCATTCTTGAGCTTGTTCAGGCCATTCTTCGCGTTCCGGGCCGCCTTGACAGCCGCCGCTGCCTCAGCATTATTCGCCGCCGCGTTAAAACTATCCGACACGGCCTTCAGACCGATATTATTGGTCTTTCGGGCGACACCACGGAAGCCGTTCGCGGCCGCGGTGTAGCTCGTGTTCATCTTCGACAGGTTCTGCGAGACGTTCTGACCGGCGTTCGCGGCGACCTGAGCGTTCGCCCCGGTGTTTAGCTTTTTCAGCGCATTATTCGCCTGGACCAGCGCAGCGTTCGTGGTTGCCATCTTGGTATTCTCCAAGATTTCTTTCCATCTTGGACGGGCCTACGGCCCGGGTGAAGCCGCCTTCGGTGCCTTCCCGCTTACCACTCGTTCCCTGCATCGAGTGTCTCAGGGTGGCCGCCACCCTCGCCGGCCGATGCGACCCAATAGTGCGAGCCGTACGTGATGATCGCGACAACGATCGAAGAGGCGACCATGAAATCCTTCTGAGAATTCAGAAAGAGGACGATGTCATCGATGACCTGGATCTTCGTGGGCTTCTTTATGAGACGGGGGACTAAATAGACGAGGACAAAGTTGATGACCAAAGCGGCCCAAATATAATTCCATGGCACTTCCATTAAATTACTTCAAGAGTTTATTTGAGCGTATCTCCATATAAAACTCATCTAGATTTTATTCACCACCTGATGCTTGCTACAGAACTCGCCGCATGATGCCTTGAAGGGGCACTGCTTGCCTGCAAGCGTCTTGGCATTGCAGCGAGTGGCCGAGCTCGGGAGGACCCGGCCCTTTTTGGGCGCCGCCACCGCCACCGTCTCCTGAGGCTTGGGAGGATCAGTCGTCACCTTGGTTATGTGCAGGGCCTCCACCAGCTCCAGAGAGCGCTCGCGGGCGCGCAGGAGCGAGTCGGCCATCTTCTCAGGGTCTGAGTGGCCCGAGGCTCGGGCGTTGTTGTAAAACTTCTGCCAGAGCTCGTTTCCCTTGCCAATCGGAGGGGGAGCAGCCGGCTTGGGTGCAGCCTTCAGCGGGGGAGCCCGCTTGCGCGCGCGACCATCCTCGATAGAGAGACGGGGGCAGGTCATCTGAGTGGCCATCTTTTGCTGTTTGGCCAGACAGTAGGGCCAGGGTTCTGGCCAGGGGAGGACATGAATTTTTGCCGGCCTACACTTAAAAAGTCGTCTCGTTTAATAGTAAATGCAGATCTTCGTCAAGACTCTGACCGGCAAGACCATCACGCTCGAGGTGGAGTCCAGCGATACCATCGAGAATATCAAGGCAAAGGTTCAGGACAAGGAGGGAATTCCGCCGGACCAGCAGCGTCTGATCTTTGCGGGCAAGCAGCTCGAGGACGGACGGACGATTGCCGACTACAATATCCAAAAAGAGTCGACTATCCATTTGGTACTTCGTTTGCGTGGCGGTGATGTTGGTCTAAGGACAAGATGAATAATACTCTCAGGCTACAATATGGCTCCCAGAAAAGATCATATATTTGAAAATGGTGCTGAAAAAAGATGGTGTGGTAAGTGTAAAGCATATAAAAATCTTAATATCTTTGGATTTTCAAAATCGACGTGGGATAAACTCAGACCTACGTGCAAGGAATGTCTTCATCAGTACAATCTGGACGTTTCGGATGCACGGACAGATTATAACAAACAATACTGGCAAGAGACCAAGGAAGAACAAATCTTGAAAAATAAGAAATGGAGAGAGGAAAATCCAGAAAAAGTTAAATTGGCCATGAAGAAATGGCTCGAAGAAAACAAGGAACACAAGAAACAGAAAGACAGGGAGTATAGAGAGACTCACTGGGAAGAAAAAAAGGCGTATAATAGAGGTTGGCAACGAGAAAATTATAAGAAACTCAAGGAAGGAGGTGGTGAAAAGTTTGCTAATTTGAAAATTAAAACAAATCTTAGTCGCCGTTTGCGAGAGATACTAGGACAAGACAAGTCAGAATCGTGTATTAAATATATGGGATGTTCAATTGAAAAACTTCGCATTCATATTGAAACAACCTTCAAAGATGGGATGAACTGGGATAATTATGGGTCAATGTGGCACATAGATCATAAAATTCCATGTGCAGCATTTACTCATAGCAATTCAGTTGAGTTGATGGCGTGTTGGCATTTCAAAAATCTACAGGCGTTGTGGGCAAGAGAAAATATTATAAAAAAAGATTTCTTTAGTCCTATTCAAAAAGATAGATACATGAAATGGTTCATAGAAACAAAAATTTAATGATATATCGCGCCTTCGTGGAGGAAACTAATTTCATTACTAAATATATAATGGCATTCACTCTTCAGCACCCCGAGTCTGGTCTGTTCTGGACCACTGGAATCTTCGGCCGTGTTCAGCTCGGCCCTGTTCCCAACACGTACACCCTTGAGGGATCTTGTATCAAGAACGTCGAGACGGGTCTGTATGTCAACCACCGTGCTGAGATTCTCCACGAGGGCGGGGAGTCTGAGGAGTTCACCTTTGAGGATGGCGTCATATCCTCAGAGGGAAAGACCGTCGGGTCTGGACAGTTTCTGATCCTTGGAACTGGTGCCACCGCATGGGTCAAGGTTCCAGTGAACCGCGCATCCGCACTCCTTCAGGAGGCCCTCGAGCCCGAGGACCCTGAGCCTGAGCCTGAGGCCGAGGCTGAGGAGACTGAGGAGTAAGATTTTCTAAACTAAAATTAGTATGGGCGTCCCTCCAGAGAAATGGGGTCCTTACTTTTGGGGAGTTATTCACCTCGGATGTCTTGCCGGTTCCATGACTCCAGAGTTTATCGCAATGTATCCTTCCGTTATTCCGTGTGGTATGTGTGGACAGCACTTCGGAGAATTGATCCAGGAGCTTCCATTTCCGGAATCGCGAGACCCTCTTATCATGTTCGAGTGGTCAGTCAATGCACACAATATAGTCAATTCGCGTACTGATAAGCCTGTGCTAACAGTCGAACAGGCCATGGCCATCTGGACGGCTCCGGTGGTCGTGACTCCTCAATCTAAATTTGATATCAGAAATGCAATCATTGCATTTCTTGTGCTTCTTCTAATTTTTATGTTCTCTATAAAGTAGATGGCCGGTGGTCTCTTCCATGGGCACCCTTTCGCTCTTAACATCAAGTGTATCATTTTCACAGCGATTCTTGCGGCCGGATACTGGTTCGCACCCCACAAGAATCTCTGGGTCCTGTCTTTTCTGATTTGGTTCCCCTATATTGCCCTCGCGTGGTATGACTATTCGTACAATTGCCAGGATAAACTCAAGCCGACGCTCGTCCCTTTCGGCCGCTACGTCTGGTTGCCATTCAAGCCCCCGGGCTACAAGAAGGCTTTCGACGAACTCCCACCCGAGCAGATCCAGGCAATGAACAAGCTGGACCACATCGTCCTCTGGACCGGTCTGGCGACAGCGACGGCTTATTTTCTCCTTAAACATAAGAGATGATTAGCCCGGCCCCGGCCCCGGCCCCGGCCCAGGCCCCAATGGTTGAGGCCACGCCTCCACCCCCAAAGAGTATGAGCACTGCCATGAACGTGGGTTCGGGCATTGGCCTCACGTGTTCGGCCGGCATCATGCTGGTCCTTTCAATTTCATTTGGAAATTGGCTGAAGAAGAATGGAGGGAACGTGGTGACGAATACACAGGCTAAGGCGGCCCACTGGTTCGAGAACGGTGCGCTCGCTGGCAAGGGTGGGCTCATCCTGGCCCTCATCATCCTGGCCCTCATGAATGGCCATGGGTCATATGTGTCTCAGAATCCCAAGAAGTTTATGCAGGACGCACTCGCGACCGGAGGCTTTGGTGCGTTGGCTGCTGTGTTCCTCACATTTACGCGCGGCCGCACGGACCTCTGGCTCAACCACCTCATCTTTGCCCTGCTCCTCTTCTTTCTGTACCATGTCTGCCGCGAGTTTGCCGGATACTTCACCGTCTTTGGAAGCGAGCCAATGACCGATAAGGAGAAGGCCGAGTCGGGTAAGCTCAGCAAGCCTATCCTCATTATCATGGGAATTGCGGCAGTTGTTATGCTCGGGTTGGCAATCACGGCCCGCGTGTCCCCAGACTACTCACAGGGCATACTGAACGGACTCTCTGACAATATGGCACTTGCGGCCGAGACCATCGGCTTCGTCGCAATCATATCGGCCGGAGAAATCATAGTGGCGAACAATCACGGGGACCCCATCGGCCCAGCCATCGGAATGAGTGCCTTGATGTTCACCTTCGCTCACCTGGTCCTGCAAGGTGGAGGATTTTACGATCATTTGTATGGGTACCCCATGAATTTGGAGGGTGAGTGAAACTTGTTTCACTCACAGGGTCCCCCCTTTGGGTTAAAGCTAAACCGCGTATTCTAAACAATGCAGTATGAGAGGTTCAGCCATGTTGAACATATCCTCAAGCGCCCCGACACGTATGTCGGCTCCCTCGCTCCCGAACCCTCACCTCATTGGGTTCGAGACGGAGACACTTTCAAGATTTCTCAGCTTTCTGTTTCACCTGCACTGGTGAAAATCTTCGACGAGATTCTGGTCAATGCGATCGATCAGTATTCCATGCACCCCAAGAAGGTCTCGGAGATCAAGATCACTGTCCAGTCCTCAGGAATTTTGATCCAAAATTCAGGGGTCTCCATTCCGATCAAGAAGCATGAGACCGAGAAGGGTGCAGATGGCAAGCCGATCTGGATTCCCGAACTCATCTTTGGTCATCTTCTGACCAGCTCCAACTACAATGACTCTGAGCAGAGGGTCACGGGTGGACGGAATGGGTACGGGGCCAAACTGGCCAATGTCTTCTCTTCGAAATTTTGGATCGAAATTAGTGATGGCAAGAAGGTCTACAGACAGACATGGAATGACAACATGAGCAAGTGTTCTCCTCCGACCATCATGGCCGAGTCAGAGCCTGTGGGTGTCACCATCGGTCTGATCCCAGACTGGCCCAGGTTCGGTGGTCAGGGAGACTTTGAAAAGGTCGCCGAGGTCCGGACATGGGACGCGGCCATGTGGTGTTCCAAGGCAAAGGTCTATTTTAATTCAAAATTGCTCGAGGTCAAGAGTCTTGAGGACTATGCCCGGATGTACATCGGTGATGTCCCTGTGGGAAAAATGCATACTGAGAATTTTGATATTGTCGTGGGACACTCGACCAGTGGTGGTTTCCAGCAGTGCTCATGGGTCAACGGTATTGCGACGACCAAGGGTGGATCCCATGTGGACAAGGTGGTCAAGACTCTGGTGGAGGAGATCCTCAAGGACAAGAGGTGCACGACCCTCAAGCCGGCCCAGATCAAGGCTTCCCTCTTTGTCTTTGTGCGGGCAGTCGTTGTCAACCCGATTTTTTCCAGTCAGACCAAGGCTGAGTGCACTTCCAAGATTACAGAGGTGATTGATTTAAAACCAAAATTCATCAAGGATACCCTGGCGACGGGGATAATGGACGACCTCCTGGCCCTGGGACTCGCCAAGATTGACAAGGATCTCAAGAAGACTGACGGGTCCAAGAAAAGTCGGATCACTGGGATTCCCAAACTGGATGATGCCAACTGGGCCGGGACCCACAAGTCCCATGAGTGTACCCTAATCATCACGGAGGGTGACTCTGCGAAGGCTCTCGCTATCGCTGGACTGAGTGTGATCGGACGCAACGCGTTCGGAGTTTTTCCACTGCGTGGCAAGCCCAGAAACGTGCGAGACGCTACGGTCAAACAAGTGACTGAGAATGAGGAGTTTAGCAACCTCAAGAAGATTCTTGGACTTCAGCATGGAAAGATCTATAACAGTGTGAGAGATTTGAGGTACGGCCGAATCATGATCATGACCGATGCGGACCTCGACGGGTCCCATATCAAGGGTCTTGTCCTCAATATGTTCCACGTGTACTGGCCAAAGCTGATCGATCTGGGATTTGTGGTCTCGATGGTCACACCAGTCATCAAGGCTGGGAAGACTTGGTATTTTACAGAGGAGGCGTATCGACAGTCTCTGGAAGAGACTTCGGCCGGAGGCCGCCTACAGGGCTCTGCGAGCCCTGGTGTCAAGTACTACAAGGGTCTGGGTACCAGTACCTCCGCCGAGGCCAAGGAGTACTTCAAGCAGATCGATCGGCTCACGGTCGCTTTCAATTCTGATCCAAAATTGAATGAATCCATGACTCTGGCATTTTCCAAGGCTCTTGCGGATGATCGAAAGGTCTGGCTCACGAACCACATGGCCAAGCCTCCGCCGGGCGTTCCATACGGTCAGGTCAAGACCCTCTCTGTGACGGACTTTGTCCACCGGGATCTGGCCAACTTTAGTGCCGAGGACATCAAGCGCTCGATCCCGCACGTGGCTGACGGCCTCAAACCCTCACAGCGCAAGGTGATCTACGCCTGTCTCAAGAAGAACCTCACGACCGATATGAAGGTCGCACAGCTCTCGGGCTATGTGGCAGAGCACACAGCCTACCATCACGGTGAGGCGTCCCTCCAGGGAACGATCGTGAATCTCGCACAGAATTTCGTCGGTGCGAACAACCTGAACCTCCTCGAGCCCTCTGGGCAGTTCGGGACCCGTCTGGCTGGCGGGAAGGATGCGGCCAGCTCCAGGTACATCTTCACACGACTGGCTCCACTGACCAAGAAGATCTTCGATCCGGCCGACAATTCTGTTCTAAAATATGTGGTTGACGATGGTGAGAAGGTCGAGCCGGAGTTCTACGGGCCGATCGTTCCCATGATTCTCGTGAACGGTGCGGAGGGTATCGGGACGGGCTTCAGTTGCTATGTTCCGCCGTACGACCCGGAGGTGATCAAGCACAACATCCTGTGTGCCCTTGACCAGGTGGCGATGGCTCCGATGAAGCCCTACTTCAAGGGATTTAAGGGCAAAATTACAAAGACCAAGGACCACACGTGGGTGATGGAGGGAGTGGTGGCCAAGGAGGGGAGCCAGCTATACGTCACTGAGCTCCCACCCGGGAAGTGGATCCAGGACTTCAAGGAGCATCTGGACGAGCTGGTCGACAAGGGAACGATCCAGAAGTTCGAGAACCACTCGACGGAGACGACACCCAACTTCAGGATCTGGGGAGCCGATGCGCTCGAGGACCCAGTGAAGGACTTGGGACTGACCAAGACGATCCACACTAGCAATATGTACCTGATCGGACCGAATGGAGCGGTCAAGAAGTATGCGAGCCCTGAGGAGATTCTGGTCGAGTACCTTGAGATCCGGATCGGACTTTACAAGAAACGCAAGTCGTGGCTCTTGGCCCAATTTGATTCTGAAATTAAGTGGCTCTCAGAAAAGGCGAGGTTCATCGGCTTTGTGATTAACAAGCGCATCCAGGTCCTCAACGTCCCGCTCGAGGAGATTCACAGCCAGCTCCGGTCTGAGAACTTCAGGGAGGATCTCTGGTCAAAGTTTCTAGACATCAAGACGTATCAGTACACGCGCGAGGAGGTTCTCAAGCTCAAGGACCTGTGCGAGCGTCGCGTGGTTGAAAGGGAGGCGCTGAAAAACACGAGTGTGTCTCAGATGTGGAAAAATAACCTGAGCGAGTTGTAGAGAGAATGGCCGAAAGGGCATTCCAGAACTTGATTAAACTCGAACAACAAGAGCAGGCTTCAGTCTTCAACCTATTTCAGAGAGCAACCAACATTCTCCGGCGGGTCAAAAATACAGTGGCGACCCCTGTAGACCAGGGGTCTTCAAGCGCGACTTCGATCGAAGAGTCTGGGACGCCCACGTCGATCGCCCTGACCCCCGTGGATATCAATGGGTTTTACAAGGTAACTGGATCGACCGAGGTGACCTTTTACGTGACGACCGAGTGGCCTAACCAGCCTATCGGCCTTGGCTGGACAGGCGATGGTTTTATTGGAATTCAGGGTCAAATTCAGATTACCGGCGCAATAAACGCCCCGGGTCCTGGCTATCTCTGGTCTTTCACCCTTCAGACAGATACTGACCAGAGTATAGAAGGAACTCAGCAATCAGTCGGGGCAATCCTTTATCCACCGGGCCTGATTCAGTATGCGAACAAGAGGACAAAAGTTCCCCTATTTGGATACTATAATGTAGTGGGTGGTAAGACGACATTTTACTTTACGACTTCTCCACCAAATAACCTGGCGAACGACTGGATCGTCACGGGTCTCCCGACTATCAGCACCCCGATGAAGGTGACGTCTTTCTCGCAGAATATTCGCAAAGAATTGCAAGACACGACAGTGAATACCACGGGCACGGGGGTCTATCAGACATTCGTGACTCTCGAGGCGATCGATGGATCCACTCCGACCAACACAACCGTTGACGTCTACGTCTCGGGCATCCCGGCCATGATCCAAGAGCCAGCCTTCACGAACATCTTCATCCCCGGAAAGTTTACGAGTTTCCGGGAGGCTCCCAGAGATTTGTCCCAACTGCCCCCAGTCACCATGCCTTCCTCAATTTCGATCGGAAATTACCCTGAGCAGAGGGACCTGAACTCGAACACCGCGTGGAATGCTGAGCCGACCCCGGAGTTCTTCCCTCCCGGTAAATATTCAGAGTCTAGGGGGAAGGGGTTCAGTTCGGGGTCTATTCTGTCCCTCGAGGCGATAGGGCCACAGGAAAAGTACCTGTTGACAGATGATCTGTCCAAGTCACAGTGGAACCCCGAATTCAAGAAATACTCAAACTTTGTCATGTACCAGAAAGTCTATCCGTTCCCACCACCCAGTCCGTATTACCAAGGGCAGACGGTCCAGATTGAGCTGCGGCCGACCGAACTGGGCCACTTACTCTCGAACATGTACCTAAGCGTGACGCTGCCAGCGAATACACCGAGTCAGAGCGTTTTTAATTATACGGACCACGTCGGCCGAGCCCTGATAAAGCAGATTGACCTGCTCGTTAACGAGACGATCGTGGAGACTCTTTATGATGACTGGTACATTCTCCGCGACCAGATGTTTCTGGATGCGGACGAACAGCTCGGGATCTATAGCGCCATCGGCGGTTCGAACCTCAACTCCCAGACCCAACAGACCATCACGATCCCGCTCGAATTCTTTTTCTGTCGGCGGCATTCTCACAACAACAAAGGGCGCGAGAGACTCCGCCGCCCTTACTTTCCGGCGTGTGCGATGTGGAACCAGCGATTGTACGTTCGCTTCACGTTCAATCCAAACACGTGGTGGTGCAACGCCCCCACGGGCTACAATGTCGACCTCTTCCCACCCGGAACGACCCTCTGGCCCAACCTTATAACGGAAGAGATCCTTCTGGAAAATGCCGAAAAGCTGTACTACATGAATACTCCTCTCAAGTATATCGTGAATCGTGTCCAAAAGGAGTCCCCACAGTTCTTTAATAGCCAGACGATCCAGCTCAACTTCACGGCCAACTACCCTGTACAGACGCTCGCGTGGTTCTTCCGAAACAAGGCATACGAAACAATCACCAATGGAAATTATTACAACTCGAGATACTCATATGGCTACACAACGCAGTATATCAATACGGGCATCACACTCAACTTTCCATCTGGGCAGTCCAACTACGTCGACGTGATCGATACCGCAAAGATTACTTTGAATAACGTTGATATTTTGAGTACTTTCAGAGGATCCTTGTACTACTCATTCAAACAGCCCATTGAGCACTCGTTGTCAATTCCATCCAAAAACATATACACGTACTCTTTCGGGCTCACTCCGAAAGAGTACAATCAGGGGGGTTATTTGAATTTTGCAAAACTGAATTCGCAGACGACCTATCTCCAGCTCACCTTCCTTCCTCAATATACATCACAAATTATACAGGGATACAACTTGTATCTGTATTACTATGGGTACACGATGCTTCAGTTTCAGGGTGGGTTTGCTTCCCTTCCATTCCTTTGAGAGAATCGAGGATGCCATTGGTTATCACCCACCGCAAGAAATTCAGCTGTGCGTGCGTCGTCGAGAGCCCTTGGAACTCGATGCGCTCCGTGCGACAAAACGGATCGAAAAGCTTTTTACTGTACCCGTCCAGACTCGACTTGTAGGCGACGTGTACCGTAAACATCTTCCCGTTCGGGGCCGTGTATGACACGTGGTTATTCTTAGAGTAATTCGTCACGAACCACTCGATCCTGCGAAGGGACGGCCCGACTCCCTTGTCGCCCAAGATTGCATGCAACTTCTGCTTGTTCTCGGGCTCATCGAAAAATTTGGTCAAACTCGCAAGAAGGAAAGTTTC